>ERZ1108168.21-NODE-21-length-178961-cov-6.951779_pt1 | contig 178961 bp, 148 predicted proteins | sample MGYA00403704_ERZ1108168 | MGnify/ENA primary metagenome ERZ1108168 (study PRJEB35170, sample SAMEA104062421) | human gut metagenome | biome: human gut; feature: human-associated habitat; material: faeces | place: Denmark | collected 2012-06-12 ...
CTGCAACCTGTGTGTAGTGGCTTGTCCGCTCGATGTAATATCACTCACCAAAGAGGTGAATGTAAAGGGGTACAATTATGCCCGCCAAGTATTGGAAGATACCTGCAACGGATGCAGCTCGTGTGCAACGGTTTGTCCGGACGGATGTATCTCTGTGTATAAAGTTAAAGTAGATTAGCAAATTATTATTATGACAGAAGAAGTAGTATTAATGAAAGGTAACGAAGCCATCGCCCATGCAGCCATTCGCTGTGGTGCCGACGGATACTTCGGTTATCCTATTACTCCGCAATCGGAGGTATTGGAAACGCTGGCCGACTTGAAACCGTGGGAAACCACCGGTATGGTAGTGCTCCAGGCAGAGAGTGAAGTAGCAGCTATCAATATGGTATATGGCGGTGCCGGAAGTGGGAAAATGGTGTTGACCTCCTCTTCAAGCCCTGGTGTCAGCCTGAAACAGGAAGGCATCTCTTATCTGGCAGGAGCCGAACTCCCCTGTCTGATCGTAAACGTAATGCGCGGTGGTCCTGGTCTGGGAACCATCCAGCCAAGTCAGGCAGACTATTTCCAAACGGTGAAAGGTGGTGGACATGGCGACTATAAACTGATTGCACTTGCCCCGGCTTCTGTACAGGAAATGGCCGACTTCGTTGGGCTCGCTTTCGAACTGGCCTTCAAATACCGTAACCCTGCCATCATCCTTGCCGATGGTGTTATCGGACAAATGATGGAGAAAGTAGTATTGCCACCGATGAAACCCCGTCGCACGGATGCAGAAGTAATCGAACAGTGCCCATGGGCCACTACCGGTAAAACCAAAGACCGTAAACCCAATATTATCACTTCGCTCGAACTCCGCCCCGAAGAAATGGAAAAGAACAACATCCGCTTCCAGGCAAAATACCGCGTAATCGAAGAAAACGAAGTGCGCTTCGAAGAAATAGACTGTGAAGATGCCGAATACCTGATTGTAGCATTCGGCTCTATGGCACGTATCGGACAGAAAGCAATGGAACTGGCACGCGAAGAGGGTATCAAGGTAGGTATGCTTCGTCCTATCACTCTGTGGCCGTTCCCCACAAAAGCTATTGCGGCGTATGCCGATAAAGTGAAAGGTATGCTTGTTACTGAGTTGAATGCCGGACAAATGATCGAAGACGTACGCCTGGCAGTAAACGGAAAAGTAAAAGTAGAACACTTTGGCCGTCTTGGTGGTATTGTGCCCGACCCGGACGAAATTGTGAGTGCACTGAAAGAAAAAATCATGTAATATACAATGACCATTTACAATTTACAATTTGCCTTGCGGATAAAAGCAAATTGTAGATACTTCAAATCGTAAATGGCTGTGTTCAGTTTTGTAAATTGTAAATGTTTAAATTGTAAATAAAAAGATGAATCCCGATAAAATAAGAAACGTATTGAATATACTTTTCATCATACTCGCTTTAGCGGCTATTATCGTTTACTTTGTAGCAGACGATTTCAAGATATTCATATACGTATGCGGTGCGGCAATCTTTGTCAAGCTGATGGAGTTTTTCATACGATTCACCAACAGATAAGGAGAAAGTTAACAAAAAGACAAGATACAGGATGATAAATCCACTTGTCAAATTGCCAACTTAAACCTCATCAACCAAAAAAAATTAAGTTATGACTAAAGAAGAAATAATCAAGCCCGAGAATCTGGTTTATAAAAAACCGACTCTGATGAATGATAACGCCATGCATTACTGCCCGGGTTGCAGTCACGGTGTGGTACACAAGCTCATAGCCGAGGTCATTGAAGAGATGGGAATGGAAGATAAAACCGTTGGTATCTCTCCCGTAGGTTGTGCCGTTTTCATTTACAACTATCTCGATATCGACTGGCAGGAAGCAGCCCACGGACGTGCCCCTGCATTGGCAACAGCCATCAAACGCTTATGGCCGGACCGTCTGGTATTCACTTACCAGGGCGATGGTGACCTTGCCTGTATCGGTACAGCCGAAACAATCCATGCACTCAATCGCGGTGAGAATATCACTATCATCTTCATCAACAATGCCATATATGGTATGACCGGTGGACAGATGGCTCCAACAACCCTCGTGGGTATGAAAACCGCCACTTGCCCCTACGGACGTGATGTAGACTTGCACGGATATCCTCTGAAAATTACTGAAATTGCTGCGCAACTGGAAGGTACGGCATACGTTACCCGTCAATCAGTACAATCGGTTCCTGCAATCCGTAAAGCAAAGAAAGCGATCCGCAAAGCATTTGAAAACTCTATGGCTGGCAAAGGCTCCAACCTGGTAGAAATTGTTTCTACTTGTAGTTCCGGCTGGAAAATGACTCCCGAAAAGTCTAACAAATGGATGGAAGAACATATGTTCCCATTCTATCCGCTCGGTGACTTGAAAAATAAAGAATAATGATTATTCAATATGCCAATGTGCCAATATGCCAATAAAGACTGGAAATATTGTTTTGGATAAGAGTTTTGCATTTGCTTTATCTATCATAAACTATTGCGAAACTCTTGAACAAAACAAAAAATTTGTAGTATCCCACCAATTATTAAAAAGTGGAACATCTATTGGCGCAAATATACATGAGGCACAAAACTGTGAGAGTAGAGCTGATTTTATTCATAAACTCAAAATAGCTGCAAAGGAAGCAGAAGAGACCAAATACTGGCTATTGCTTTGTGAAGAAGCTACAAATTATCCCTATGAAAAGAATCTGCTAAATGACCTCGGCGACATATTGAGATTACTAAACAGCATTATTAATTCGGCCAAACAGCAAATGTAACCCTTAATTGACACATTAGCACATTGGCACATTAGCACATTATTAAAAAATGAAAGAAGAAATAATTATAGCAGGATTCGGTGGACAGGGAGTACTGTCTATGGGAAAAATTTTAGCTTATTCCGGACTGATGGAAGGCAAAGAAGTAACCTGGATGCCAGCTTACGGACCGGAGCAACGCGGTGGAACTGCCAACGTAACGGTGATCGTAAGTGATGACAGAATCTCCTCTCCGATTCTAAGTCAGTATGACACAGCTATCATATTAAACCAGCCTTCGCTCGAGAAGTTTGAGAGCCGTATCAAGCCGGGTGGAATTCTTATCTACGACGGATACGGAATTATCAACCCACCTACCCGCAAAGACATCAAAGTATACCGCATTGATGCTATGGATGCAGCCAATGAAATGAAGAATGCCAAAGCATTCAACATGATCGTACTGGGTGGCTTACTGAAACTACGTCCTATTGTAACGCTGGAAAATGTTATCAAAGGATTAAAGAAAACTCTCCCCGAACGCCATCATCACCTGATACCGATGAATGAAGAAGCCATCAAGAAAGGGATGGAACTGATCAGGGAGGCTTAATTTAGTTGGAAGTTGAAAATTGAAAATTGAAAGTTACTATGCAGCATGGCAGCGCAGCTAACTTTCAATTTTCAATTTTCAACTTTCAATTAATTAAGGTTTCAACTCTGTAAGCTTCAACTTTTTTGTCGTATATTTGCGCCCAATTATGAGACGAATCCTACTTACATATATACTACTCTTTATCGTAGGTCAGTTGGCTATCCAAGCGCAAGTCAACCCAAACAATCCGTACGGAGACCGACAGGATGAATTTGGCAATATCGTAGACCAATATGGCAACCAGATAGACCCTGCCATGCGTCCCCAAAGTCTGGATAGCGCAAATGTAGAAATCCAGGGACTTCCACCCAAACTTTACATGTGGCGTGTCAGCGAAAATCTGGGAAACGTAACCCGTATTCCTGCCGATACAGCCCGACTTAACTACCAGAATGCTAATCTGACAGAAGGTATGACCGGACACTATAACTACTTAGGTAACATGGGTGCTCCACGTATGTCTCGTATCTTCTTTGACCGGCAGGCAGCAGAACCAACTATCTTCATGCAGCCATATTCTTTCTTCTTCGTGCGGCCTGATGAATTTAATTTTACCAATAGCAATGTTCCATATACGAATCTGACCTATAACAAAGCAGGTAACAAAATAAACGGAGAAGAGCGTTTCAAATCTTATTTTTCGGTGAATGTCAACAAGCGGCTTGCTTTCGGCTTCAACATCGACTATCTGTATGGACGCGGATATTACAACCATTCAAGTACCTCATACTTCAACGCAGCTCCCTTTATCAGTTATATGGGAGAGAAATATGAAGGGACTTTGCTGTATAGCTACAACTACCTGAAGAACAACGAGAACGGAGGTATAACGAACGACGATTATATCAAAGATCCCGAGGGTGCAGCAGAAGGTGGAAGAGTGTATGAATCTACCAACATGCCGACGGTGATGAATACAGCCACTTCCCGTAATACTGACAGCTATGTATTCCTGACGCAACGCTACAAACTGGGATTCCATCGCGACCTCCCTCAACAGGAAAATGATACGTTGCCTCCTCAACAAGAGTTTGTGCCCGTCACCAGTTTCATTCACACGATGCAGGTGGAATGGACGAAGCGTAAATTTACGTCCAACGACCAACTGAAAGATTATTACCAAAATACGTACATCAAACCGGGACAACCTTATGTGGTGGATGATTCCACCTCCTATATCGGCATAAAGAATACATTTGGAATCTCCCTGCTCGAAGGTTTTAACAAATATGCCAAAGCCGGGGTCACTGCCTTCATATCGCATAAACTCAGTAAATATGAACTGATGAATGCAGACTCTGTCAGTAAAGATCACTATACAGAAAATGAGGTTTTTGTAGGTGGCGAGCTGGCTAAGCGACAAGGGAAAGTACTCCACTACCACGCCATAGGTGAAGTAGGCTTATTGGGAAAAGCCATCGGACAATTCAACGTAAAAGGAGATATCGATCTGAACTTCCGTTTGGGCAAGGATACGGTGAGCCTGATAGCACGCGCGTCTGTCAGCAACACACTGCCCTCGTTCTACATGCGCCATTATCACTCCAAACACTTCTATTGGGACAATGATAACATGGACAAGGAATTTCGTACCCGCATAGAAGGAGAACTAAACATCGACCGTTGGAAAACGCATCTGAAAGCAGGCGTAGAGAATATCAAGAATTATACTTACTTCAACCAGCAGGCAGTGCCCGAACAATTTGGAGGCAACGTACAGGTAGTTTCGGCTACTCTGGCACAAGACTTTCGCCTCGGCATTCTCCATCTGGACAATGAAGTAACCTGGCAGAAATCAAGTAACAGTACAGTGCTTCCGCTCCCCACTCTCTCGTTGTACCACAATCTTTACCTCGACTTTAAACTCGCAAAGAAAGTATTGAGTGTGCAACTGGGTGCCGATGTACGCTACTTCACTAAATATTATGCCCCGGCCTATATGCCTGCTACCGGACAATTTTACCTTCAATCGTCCAAAGATCAGGTAGAGACAGGTGCTTATCCTATTGTCAATGTATATGCCAATCTGCACCTGAAACGGACACGTTTCTTCGTCATGATGTATCACGTGAACGACGGACTTATAAATCGACCGAACTCGTTTTATGCTCCCCACTATCCGATCAATCCACGATTGCTAAAGTTTGGAGTTTCCTGGAACTTCTACGATTAATGACCTCGTGAACCTATGAAACCAATAAAACGGAAATATCTGAAATACCTGTTACTGGGAGTCATATGCTTTCTGGTACTTTGGCTCTGGCCACAGAAGAAGGAGAAAGAGAACGGACATCCGCGAGACTATGCCGAGATCATTGCAAGCGGCATTCTCCATGCAGCAACAGAATACAATTCTATCAGCTTTTACGTGGACGGTGATACGGTGACGGGCTTTCACTACGAACTGATAGAAGCCTTCGCCCGGGATAAGGGAATCCAGGCACAGGTATCTCCAGTGATGAGTTTCGGGCAACGGTTGCAAGGATTAGAAACAGGAAAGTATGACGTTATCGCCTACGGCATCCTGGTGACCAGCGAACTCAAGGACTCTTTACTTCTCACTTCCCCCATCATTCTAAGCAAACAGGTGTTAGTTCAACGCAAACCTGTATCCGAGCACGATTCACTCTTTGTCAAAAATCAGCTCGATCTGGCAGGGCGGACACTCCATGTAGTAAAAGGTTCGCCATCCATCCTCCGCATTCGCAATCTGGGAAATGAGATAGGAGATACGATTTACACCAACGAAGTAGAAAAATACGGTTCGGAACAACTGATAGCAATGGTAGCTCACGGAGATATCGATTATGCCGTGTGCGACGAAAGCATTGCCCGGGCAGCGGCAGATTCGTTGCCACAACTTGACATCAGTACGGATATCAGCTTTACACAATTTTATTCATGGGGTGTCAGCAAGCAATCACCTGTATTACTGGACAGCCTCAACTCCTGGCTTACAAAATTCCGTGAAGGAAAAGAATACAAAGAAATCTACCGAAAATACTATGGCAAGGAGTAGGAAGTGATTTGTAAGAGAATAAAAGGTGAAAAGCCTGGCTTTGAGATTTCAATGTCGTATATTGGTCAATGGATTCATAAAGGAGATTCAGTTAAACTGCACATAAAGGAGGGGCACTACGCGCTCTCCTTTTTTTATGCACATACGTCATAGAAAGCCTGCGAGCTGGATACTTCATGCTATTTTCCCCGGTACTCGCCAAAAGTTTCCCAATATGTTACGGTTTGTTTCCCGGTATGTTACGATAGAAATACCACTGTGTTATGATGCAAACAGCATTTTCTCTCAAAAGGAACGCTTTTAAGTTAAGAATCAATAAATATGCTCTTGACAGAAAAATATTCTTATCTTTGTGATCGTAAAAAAAACAGATAGGTATGAGTGAAAAGATTATTAAATGGGGCTTCATCGGTTGCGGTGAAGTGACAAAGAAGAAAAGCGGCCCTGCGTTCCAAAAGGTGGAAGGCTCTGAGGTGGTGGCCGTAATGAGTCGTGACGGCTCCAAAGCAAAAGCTTATGCAGAGGAAAGAGGTATCAGAAAATGGTATGACGATGCTCAGGAGCTTATTGATGATCCGGAGGTAAACGCCATCTACATTGCCACTCCCCCTTCCTCTCACGCCACATACGCCATCATGTCAATGAAAGCCGGCAAGCCCGCCTATATAGAGAAACCAATGGCCGTCACTTATGAAGAGTGCACCCGTATCAACCGTATCTCACGCGAAACGGGCGTTCCTTGTTTCGTGGCTTACTACCGTCGCTACCTGCCCTACTTCATCAAGGTAAAACAGCTTGTGGAAGAAGGTGCTATCGGCAATGTAATCAATATACAAATCCGCTTCGCCCAGCCTCCCCGCGATCTGGACTATAACCGCGACAACCTACCCTGGCGGGTGCAGGCAGACATCGCCGGAGGTGGTTATTTCTATGATCTCGCCCCTCACCAGATAGATTTATTGCAGGAGATGTTTGGTTGCATCCTCGAAGCCAGTGGTTATAAAAGTAACCGTGGCGGATTGTATCCGGCAGAAGACACATTGAGTGCCTGCTTCCAGTTTGACAACGGACTGGTAGGGAGTGGTTCCTGGTGCTTCGTTGCACATGAGTCCGCCAAGGAAGACCGTATCGAAATTATCGGTGACAAAGGTATGATCTGTTTCTCCGTCTTTTCATTTGATCCCATTGCACTACATACGGAACGAGGACGGGAAGAGATACATATCGAAAACCCTGAACATGTACAACAACCGCTTATTCAGGCAGTGGTAGACCATCTGTTAGGAAAATCAATCTGTACGTGCGACGGCGAAAGTGCCACACTTACCAATTGGGTGATGGATAAGATACTGGGAAAGATATAAAAGTCATTGCTAATGAATAATTCAAGAAACACACGTATAAGAATAACCATAAAAATTCGACAACAATGAAATTTAGTAATGTAAGATTATTGGTTAAGGATTTTGCTAAATGTTTTAAGTTCTACTCTGAACAACTTGGATTGGAACCGGCTTGGGGCGATGAGAACAGTGGATATGCCAGTTTTAAGGTAGCAGACGGAATAGAAGGATTTGCCCTTTTTGTATCCGATTGGATGGCACCGTCTGTAGGTAATGCGAATAAAGAACTGCCTGTTGGATTCCGAGAGAAATCACTTGTATCATTCAGTGTAGACAATGTTGACGATACTTATACAGCGTTGAAAGAAAAGGGTGTGGTATTTGTTAATGAACCCACCAATATGGCTGATTGGGGAATGCGCACGGTGCATTTGCGCGATCCTGAAGATAATTTAATAGAACTTTTTTCACCATTAGCTCCGGAACAATGTAGCGAAGAGCTAATAGAAGAATGCAAAAAATACGAGTAAAGAGTTTTTCTCTTACAATAAAGCGGGGAATCTCAGATAGTATGAGATTCCCCGCTTTATTGGTACAACATGGTTTTCAAGTATATCAGAATAGGATCTGCCAACAATAAAAGTTAAGTATTTGCCAAACGGTTACCCAATCGTTACCTCTACCATTGTTTATCCTTGCTTAAAGACTCCTATGCAACAGCTTATCAGCAAATGATAGTTTGATAATAGTAAGTGGTACTTCAAATTTAGTTCATACTATGACAACATTTTATTGAAACGCAAATGATCGCAGATTTTCGCAGATTAAATGGCTGCGCTATACTTGAGCGATGATATTCTTTACGTGAATCTGTGAGTTTCTGCATTTCAATAAGAGTATCACATAATGATGAACGATTACTTAATAAAAAAGACTGTAACAGAGACAGAAAGCAGCCTATCTTTCCAGTTTACTTAAAAAAATTCTATCTTTGATGTCACGTTTCTCCTCTCCCTCCGTCTTATTGATGTAAATGGAACTTAAACAATTTAAAATAGACGTGCTACCCCTCCGCGAAAAGTTATTAAACTATGCGCGGAAATTGACAGAAGATCCCTCCGATGCCGAAGACGCAGTGCAGGAAGTCATGCTGAAGCTATGGAATATGCGCCAGAGACTGGACGAATACCGCAGTATCGAAGCCTTGGCCATGACCATGACGCACCACCTCTGCATGGATATCTGGCGGGCCCGACGCCCGGACGCCCTTTCACTGGATCAGGTGCAAGCCCCCAGCCAATCGGCTACTCCGGAGCGAGTACTCGAAGAGAAAGATGAATTCCGCCTGATGCGCGAAATCATCGACTCGCTACCCAGTCTGCAACGCACCATCATACAAATGAAGGACGTGCAGGAATACGAAACAGACGAGATTGCAGAAATCACCGGATGTAATCCTGAAGCTATCCGCAGCAACTTGTCCAGAGCACGAAAGAAAGTTAGAGACATTTACCTGCAAACCATACAAGAAAGAAAAAGGAGAAACGAAGCATGAATATAGAAGAATTATTAAATAAATACTTTGAAGGTGAAACCTCTTGCGAAGAAGAACGCGAACTCAGACACTTCTTCACCCAGGGAATCGTGCCGGAACACCTGAAAGAATACAGCCCCCTGTTTGCTTTCCTTGAAAAAGAAAACAGGCAAGCTAAGGTCACCGATACAGAGCCTGCTACAAAGCAAAGAAAGCTCCGTCGCCACGCCATCTACACCCTGAGCGGAATTGCCGCCGGACTGCTTCTGCTACTGGGCATTGCCGGTATTCACCGTCACTTCAACGCTATGCCCGACAGCTACGTCATCATCGACGGTAAGTGCTACACGGACGAAAATCTGGTGCGCGAACAAGCTATGGCGGCTTTCCGCAATGTAAGCCTCGACGAAGATGAACTTCTCGACAGCCTCTTTGGTGAATAGAAACAGTAGTAAACTATCAAAAAAAATAAAAAGAACCTATATGAATACAGTCATTCGCACAACACTTATCATCCTGCTATTAGCTGCCTTCCCGGCTGGTATAAAGGCACAGGAAGATCTGCACAGTGCTTCCGTATTTCAGAAATACGGCAAGCAAAAGGGTGTGACGATGGTAGAATTGTCCCGAGACATGCTGGACTCCTACCGTATCGACCTATACAAAAGTCTGGTTTTCAAAGATGTGACAGAAGCATTACCTTATATACTGGATTGTCTGGAGAAAGACCAGAAAGAAGGAACTATGAAAAAAATACAGGAGATCATCGAAGACGGTAAACTGCTGACTGCCTATTACCAACTCACTCAGGTGAAAAAAGGCAAAGAGAAGCTGAACCGTTTCCTCCTGTTCAAGATCGGGAAGAAAAACAGTGCTACCTTGATCTATATCGAAGGCAATCTGAATTCGGACGAGCTTGTAGCACTCTTATTCCAAAGAAAAAACTAAAACAATAAAAACGATAAAGACATGAAAAAGATCATTTTAGCATGTATGATGCTCTTCCCGTTCATGGGTATTGCAGCACAAGAAAACGAAACCAGAAAACAAACGACCGTAAACACTTCCGGCGACTCTATCATTATCCTGAAGGGAGAAGGTAACGTGAAAATCAAAATCTACGAAGAGAATATCAGTAACGACACCAGACAGGAAGAAAAGCTTTTTGAAGGCGTCTACCTCACCCGTATCGACTCTGACCGCCCAAGCATATTGGATGCGCTCCCCTTTGCACCGAAAAAGCGCAACCGCTTCGACCCACATTCCAGTGGTTTTTATATGGGATTCAGCCGTCTCACGAATGATTTCTATAGTTTCGGCCCCACCGGAAAAGCATCACTGGATGCCGGTAAATCCTGGGAAATCGGCGCCAATCTTTTCTCCAGCCATATTGCTCTGACCCGTGATCGTCACTGGGGGATGACCTTCGGGCTGGGTTGGGGATATACCTCTTTCCGTCTGGACGGCAATCAGGCTTTCCTGAAAGCAGAAGGCAGTACGGGTGTCTTTGACGGAGATGAGGAAACGATTTATAACAAAAGCCGTCTGCGCTACTTCCATTTTCGTATTCCTATCTCTATCGAATGGCAGACAAGGATCAACGGACGTCGCCCCGTATTCTTTGCTGCCGGACCGGAAGTGGAAATACGCCACGGTGTGAAATCAATGGCAAAAGTAAACGGACACAAAGAGACACTGGGTAAAGGCATGTATGTACACCCGGTAGGCATCAACCTGTTGGCACAAGCTGGATACGGCAGTCTGGGCTTCTATCTGCGTTATTCTACCTACGGACTCTTTGAAAAAGGAAAGGGACCGGATGTATCGCCAATGGCTTTCGGTATTTGTTGGTATTGGTAGGGAGAGAGAGTGATTAGTGGTAAGTGATTAGCGATAAGTGATTAACGATAAGTGATTAGTGATTAGTGGGCTGCGCAATCGTTGCCATAGCGCAGCCCACTAATCACTAATCACTTATCACTAATCACTACTTTATAATCTCCTTGCACCACTCCCTCACCCGCTTGTCCGTCAGTTCCGCCTGATTATCAAGATCAATAACCAAGCCACACCATTGATTGCCACGCAGTGCACGAGACTTATTAAATTTATATCCCTCTGTAGAAGTGAAACCAACCAGGGTGGCTCCGTCTTCTTCAAAAACATCTGCCAGTATGCCCATACCATCTACAAAGTTATCAGGATACTTTGCCTGGTCACCCAGGCCAAAGATGGCTACTTTCTTTCCCTTCAGTTGAAGTGTCCTCAGCTCCGGCAGAAGTTCATCCCAATAGGTAGGCAGTTCTCCGTCAAACCAGGTAGAAGCTCCCACAATCAAATGGTCGTATGCTTCAAAATCATTCTGCCAGGCGTTCTCTACAGAGACTATCTCAACTGCATCACCCAGCTCTTTTTGTATCTTTTTTGCTACCAAGGCCGTCTTATCCGAATTGGCAGCGTAAATCAATGCTATCTTTTTCATATAAGTAATACTTCAAATTAAGTTCATACTATGTGACAGTGTTTTATTGAAACGCAAATGATCGCAGATTTTCGCAGATTAAATGGCTGCGCTATACTTGAGCGATGATAGGCTTTGCGTGAATCTGCGAGTTTCTGCGTTTCAATAACAGTATCATACAATGATGAACGATTATTTATCAATCTATCTTTCTTAATATTCCAATAACTCTTTTGCTGCTGCATATATCTTTTCTTCATCGGGCAAAATAGCACGTTCCAGTGCCGGATGAAACCCAACCGGCGTAAATGTGGAACCTACGCGACGAATAGGAGCATCAAGATGCCTGAACATCTCTGTCCCAAGAGTAGCAGCTACCTCGGCACCAAAGCCCGAAAAGACTTTATCTTCGTGCACCACCAATGCCTTGCTGGTTTTCTTTACTGATTCAAAGATAGTCTCTTTGTCTAACGGGATCAGTGAACGAAGGTCGATCACTTCTACTTCCCATCCGCTTTCCTTCGCCAGGCGTTCGGCTACGTTAAGGCAAAAATGGGTAGTATTGCCATAAGTGATAATACTCAGATCGGAACCTTCACGACGGATACGGGCCTTACCAAAAGGTACCTCAAAATCTTCGGGCACAATGGCTGAGGCTTCTACTGAATTGTACAGAGCTTTCGGTTCAATAAACAAAGTGAATCCCCGCGAACGCATACTTGTACGAAGCAGTCCGGCCGCATCATCGGCAAAAGAAGGACACACAATCCGCGCTCCGGGAAGGGTGGTAAGAGCTCCTTCAATATTTTGGGAGTGATACAGTCCACCACCGATATAACCACCCGAAGCTAATCTCAGGGTGATATTGGGAACAAATTTTCCGTTGCTTCGCCAGTACTCGTGTGTACACTCTACGTACTGCTCTACGGCCGGCCAGAAATAATCGGCAAACTCAGCACCCTCTATCACAACATGTATCTTCGGGTCGAAGCGACACATACCATTGGCTGTACCTACGATATAATCTTCGGCAATCGGTGCACTGAATACACGGGCATCGCCAAACTCCTGTTGCATGCCTTTGGTGACATTAAATACGCCTCCTTTTTCTTTGTTTGCCACATCCTGTCCCCAGATAAAGGTATCGGGATTGCGCCTGAACTCAGATTTCAGTGTTTCATTAATAGCAGTCACCATAAAAGCCTTCTCTCCTTCTACCTCATTGTGAGTTCCATCCGGGTACTTCTTCGGTTCATAAGGTTCCGGCAGTACAAAGTCAAAAATCGACTTCGGATCGGGATCGGGAGCAGCAAGTGCTTTGCGATTGGCAGCACTAAGCTCTTTTTTCGCTTCGGCTTCTATCTTTTGCAAATCCTCTTCCGACAGTCGTTTGTAACGGAGCAACATCCGGCGGAATTTCATCAGCGGATCGGCGTCTTTCACATAGGTAAGTTCGTTCTCATCGCGGTAAAGGGTATGCTTGTCCGAATTGGAATGCGAACCGATACGGACACAATTGGCATGCACAATCACCGGGGTGCGATTGGCAATGGCAAACTCACGGGCTTCGGTCATCGCATTCATAGAGTCGAACACGTCTTTGCCGTTACAATGAATGATTTTCAGATTCTTAAAGCCGGAGAAGTTATCGGCAACTTTACGGTTGGCAGTCTGCTCATCTTTCGGAACAGAGATACCATAACCATTGTCCTGCCATACAAAGATAACAGGCAGGCGCTCAAGACTGGCCCCATTGACAGCTTCATAAACAAAGCCCTCGGAGGAGGCCGATTCACCATGCGAAGTGATCGCAACACCCCGGTGGCCGTAGTAAACCATAGCCCGGGCTACGCCTGCGGCATGCAAGTCGTGTGTACCGGTGGCAGAAGAGACATTTTCAATGTGCCACTCCGGTTTGGCGAAGTGATTGGACATATGACGACCGCCACTACCGGGGTCGGTAGCTTTGGAAATGCCGTTTAGAATCAGTTCCTCTACACTCATTCCGGCAGAAAGAGCGGTAAGCATATCGCGATAGTATGGGAAAAGAAAATCTTCTCCTTTGGTGAAAACCTGCCCGATAGCTAACTGAATGCCATCATGCCCCGCATAAGGGGCATGGAAAGACCAACCCAGAGATTGTAATAAATAAGACGGCGTTTTCTCGTCAAGGGCACGTCCCAGGGTCATCAGATGATACCACTTACGAAGCGTGGCTTCGTCAGTAGTCTTAATATCATATTTCTTCATAAATAGTTCTTTGTGCTTCCCGCACGGGGAGGTGCGGCAGGCGATGATTGTATATTAATGGGGTTATCGATGTGTATTTTTATTTGACATTTAGGGGATACTTCGAGGGAGGCTTCGGGAGGGGGTGTTGTGATACACTGATGTCATGCCCGGTGACATCAGTAATGTCATGCCCGGTGACATCAGTAATGTCATGCCCGGTGACATCAGTATGTCATGACGGGTGACATCGGGATGTCATGACGGGTGACACAGGTGTGTCATAACAGCATCCCCAAAAAGCTGCCCAGAAGCGCTACAGGGGCACTATTCTGAGGTGAAACGCTCTAAATAGTCTGCAATAAAACGGAGGAAGTTACCCCCTAATGAGCCATCTACTACCCGGTGGTCATAAGAGAGAGACAGGTACATTTTGTGCCGGATAGCGATCACATCTCCTTCGGGAGTTTCTTTTACAACCGGCTTCTTCTCAATACTCCCCACACCTAGGATAGCGACCTCCGGCTGATTGATTACCGGAGTACCAAAAAGCATCTTAAATGTACCGTAGTTGGTGATTGTAAATGTTCCGCCACTAATCTCGTCAGGAGTCAGCTTATTATTGCGGGCTTTAAGTGCCAGTGAGTTTATGCTCAGTGCCAGTCCGTTCAGGTTCAGACGGTCGGCATCATGGATGACAGGTACAATCAGATTACCGTCATTCAGCGATACGGCAACCCCGATATTGATGTGCTTCTTAAACAGTATATTGTAACCGTCAACAGATACATTCACCTGCGGATAAGCAACCAATGCTTTAGCTACCGCCTCTGTTATGACAGGCATATAAGTCAGCTTCACACCCTCCCGACGGAAGAACGCATCTTTATTCTTCTCACGCCAATGAACCAGCTGGGTCACATCAACTTCGACTACATTGGTTACGTGTGGAGAAACTTTCTTCGACATTACCATATGATCGGCAATAATCTTACGGACAAAATCCATAGGCTTCACTTCCACATCCGAAGTAGAACCGGCTACCGGAGCAGACGAGACAACCGGTGCAACCGGAGCAGTGGTAGCAGCAGATACAGGCGAAGTAGCCGGAGCTGTACTCACCGGAGCCTCTTTGGCTATAGCGGCTGCTTGCTGAACAATAACTTTAGGCGCAGCAGGACTACCACTCTTCTTCCGGGCAATGTAATCTTTGATATCTTTCTTACTCAACCGCCCCTCATAGCCTGTACCGGGAATGGTATCCAGTTCTTCCCTCTGAATTTTTGCCTCCCGTGCCAGCTGTAACACAACGGGTGAGTACCAATGCTCTTCTTCCGCTTTCACTACTTTCTCCTGTGGAGAGTCAGAAGTGGGTATTCCGCTTGCAGGTTGCTCTGTTTCGGTTTCTTCCTGTTCGCCTTCGCCTTCTCCCCCCATATCTACAAGGGCTACTACAGTTCCTACCGGCACCGTATCGCCTTCTTTAAACAATATCTCTACCACCTTACCGGCTACCGGAGACGGAACTTCGGCACTCACTTTGGCAGTATTTACCTCAAACAACACATCGTCTTCCTGAACGACGTCGCCTACTTGTACCGACCAGGATATAATGGTACCTTCAGTGACACTCTCACCCAATTTGGGCATCTTTATTTCAAACTTTGGCATATAACTTATTCTTTTATTATTATTGACTTATATAGATTAAACAACCTTCCAGAATAGAAAGTTCCGAATTAATAGTTTATAGTTGTTATCACCCCGCACAATAACTGTCCACTGTCAATTGTCCACTGTCAATTGTCAATTGTCAATTGTCCACTGTCCCCTGTCAATTCCCCCAAATCCACGCTTCCGTAGCATACTTTTCACGCTTCAGCCGTTCAATAGCTTCTATATCATTACGGGTGAAACGATAGATAGGATTCTCTCCATTCTCACTCAAAAAGTAATGAAATAGGAGCCGTAGAAAGCGTCGCATATCCGGAGGCTGTTGCAAATGCCTGCACACATTGGTCACTTCACTTTTTACTGACGGCACGGCGCGCACTATGTGAGAACCGGGAGCCAGTACTTCCGGCTCCGACCTGCCATTGAGCGAGGCATTCAATGCCTCGATGTTTGTAGAAAAGAGGAGTGTGCAGTGATACATCACTCTGTTTTTGTGGATACACTGCGCACTACCGGATATCTTCTGCCCGTCGATATACACCCCTAAGCGACTGTCCGCACTGGCAGTAATCCCTACTGTTGCCAGAAAATCAATGGTCTGTTGCAGATAATAGTTGAAGTCGGGCTGAGTAGCAGTCTCTATGAAAGTGAGGTTGACATTTCCCGCATCGTGATAAACTGCACCTCCACCGGAGAAACGGCGGGCAATCCTCACACCGTACTGCTGCGTGTAGTCCGTATCTACTTCTGCCTCCACACGCTGATGTTTGCCGATAACCACCGTAGGAGTTGCCTGCCAAAGCATGAAATAGTTCTCACGCTTCTGCTTCAACAGATATTCTTCTGCTGCCAGATTGAAATAGATATCCGTACAGCGGTTGTCTATGCAGAACATCAGGCAAAAAGGGTTTCATGGAAAATCTCTCCCACCGTGGGGTGAGGAAATACACTCTTCTTAAACTCTTCTACCGTATATCCGTGCTCGATGGCAATACCTGCCACTACAATTAGTTCCGAAGCCGGATTCCCCAACAAGTGACAGCCGATGATATGCTCATCTTCATCAAGAATCAGTTTGCAAAGCCCATTTCCCAATTCATTCTCGGCAATAAAACGCCCGGAGTAGACCATTGGTAACTTCTGTACCCGGTAACTCACCCCTCCGGCAATCAGCTCTTCTTCCGTCTTCCCCACCCCCGCAAGTTCGGGATTGGTATAAACTACTCCGGGAACGTAGTCGTAGCTCATCTTATCTTCTACGCCTAAGATGTGATTAATAGCCACCTCACTCTCACGGATGGCGGTATGTGCCAGCATCGAATGGCCTGTAATATCACCACAAGCATATACATGCGGGTGAGAGGTTTGCATGTGCTCATTTACTTTCACTCCACTACGGTGTAGCTCGATGTTCAGTTTATCAAGCCCCACCTGGCCTATATTTGCTTTACGTCCCACGCTGACTAATATCTTATCTGCTTCAAGCACGGTTGTTTTCCCGTCTCTCTCTACTGTAACTCCTGCCTTACCTACTTCAATCACTTTTGTATTCAGATAGAAATTAACACCCCGTTTCGTATAGTCTGCCCGGAGCATGGCGCTGGTTTCTTTATCCATCGCACCCAGAATTTCGGGCATCATCTCGACCACTGCTACCCGCACTCCCATACTGTTGAAGAAAGAGGCGAACTCCATACCGATTACACCACCACCAATGATGACGAGTGACCGGGGGAGCTGCGTTGACTCCAGGGCTTCTTTTGAAGTCCAGTAATCTACATCCGTAAGCCCCTTTATCGGAGGAATCACCGTATCAGAACCCGTACAAACCATCAGATAGGTCACCTCATATGATTCGCCCTCACTGCTAATGTGTATTCGCCCGTCCTTCTCCCCCACTATGAGGGCTTCATGCTCCACAATCGTTACTCCGTAGGAAGTTACCGTCATTGTCACTCCTCCCGTCAGCTTCTTCACTGTCTTGTCTTTGCGGCTGATAATCTTTTCCATATCAAACGCGGGAAGCCCGGAGACGGAAACACCATACTTGGATGCTCCTTTTATATTATCCAGCACTTTGGCGGAGTACAATAATGTTTTGGTTGGGATACATCCTTCATTAAGGCATACACCCCCCATTGCTTTTTTCTCAAACAGTACGGTTCTCAGACCGTTGGCCCCTGCACGCTCGGCAGCGGTATATCCGGCGGGACCTCCGCCAATGATTGCTATATCAAATTTCATACGCTGATTGTTTTTAAATAAAATATGATATAACAACAAATAAAAGAAGAACTTGGTTGTCGGGAATTGTCTGAATGATTACCTTTGCCTTAAAACCAAATCTTAAAAGATATGACTAAGGAAGAATTAATGCGGAAAGCCATTGAGCTTTCAAAAGAAAATGTCGCTAATGGTGGTGGTCCGTTTGGTGCTGTTATTGCCAAAGATGGAGAGATTATTGCTACCGGAGTAAACCGCGTAACCGCCTCTTGCGACCCTACAGCCCATGCGGAAGTCAGCGCTATCCGTGCTGCTGCTGCCCAGCTTGGTACATTCAACCTAAGCGGTTACGAAATATATACTTCGTGTGAACCCTGCCCGATGTGTCTGGGAGCTATCTATTGGGCACGACTGGATAAAATGTATTATGGCAATAACAAAACGGATGCAAAGAATATAGGGTTCGATGACTCATTTATTTATGACGAACTGGAGTTGAAGCCCGCAGACCGGAAATTGCCTTCGGAAGTACTGCTCCACAATGAAGCTATCAAAGCTTTTGAAGAGTGGGCGGAGAAGGAAGATAAAGTGGAGTATTGATTAACCATATTAACATTCGCTGAGAATCATACGTACTATGCCTGACAAAGAATGCATAGTTCAGATGTAAACTATGCATTTTAAGGGAGCGTTAAAATACATTTTAAGGCATTGTTAAATACGTACTTTAGGACTCGTTATATTATCTTTCCTAAATGGTAACATAAAGCGTTGCAACATAGAAGTATACGCTATATAAAACAAGAATCCCCGGAGTACTGCATTTCTCCGGGGATCTTTTTCACACACAAAAGTTATAATTGCAATTGAAACTCTTCTTTTTTAGAAACGCATGCCGATGGTAAAGAGTACCTGGCTGCGAGTGTTGGTAACGTCCGTCTTGTTAAGATATATATCTTCAAAGGCATAGAACTTCTCTTTATAAGTACTGTATTTATATGCGAGATCTGCATAAAGCAAGCTGCCACGATAACCGATACCGATGGTATAATTGCTAAGCGCCTGGGCATTGGCAAAATCTGTATCTGTACTTATTGAGTTTATAGGTAAGTTCTTGAAAGCATTATCCTTAAAGGCAGAAGTGCTGTAATTGTATCCCAAACGGAAAGCAAATTGCGGAATCACCTTATACTCTGCCCCTACGCGAACCGTACTAACTCCTTTCAGCATACTGGTCTGGCCATTTTCCCAAGTCATTGCATCACCTTCGGGGTAGTTGAAGCGCATCGTTGAATAATTTTCATATTCATACTCCGCACCGATAGCCAGGCTACTGCCCACTGTATATCCGAGACTGAAATTATAAGTCCACGGTGTACGGAAACTATACTCACGGTTCATATCACCCACCAAGTCATAGGTATCAATGGTGGTCCGAGTCAGTTTATCACCCAAAAAGACATCGGAAACCATACGAGAGCTTGTAGTCAGCGTAAGTTTATAGAATGTAGGAGAGTGCACAGACACACCGAAACGCAGAGGAGAGGATTCGATGGGACGTACAATGGCTCCCAGCTTAAAGTCAAATCCACTACCGCCAATCTTGTTCCAGCTTTCCAGCAAATATCCTGTCTCGCCATAGTTCTCGTCATAAGAGGAGTACTTCTTATAGTCTACGTCATAAGCTCCTATTGTCATTCCGAAATAGAAACGGTCATTGACGTTGAACGATATGTTGAAGTCATATTGATCAATTCCGCCTCTTTCCTCGGAGTGAAACTTAGCATAAGGGATATCGGTAGTCATAGGCTTGTACATATTTCCACCCCATTCATTTTTGCCGTCTTCATTGAGCAGATGGCCTTGCCAGCCCAATACGGAAAGCCAGCCCAATTCATTGTCACGAAAAGCTTCACGGCCTTCAAGATATTTACTGTCTTTCACTCCATTCGCCTGATTAGCCATCTGGTAGGTTTGGGTTACAATACCATCGCCAGGCGCTGTGTTCAGCAAACCCTCCATGCCCATATTCTTATAGAACGACTTCGATTTGTGATAGTTGAATCCGAAATTCACATACCGCAGAGGCGTCTGATTACCTATCTTTGAAGAAAACACAAAACCTATATTATCAAATCCTCCACGGTTCTTATCCCATTTTGAATTATAAACATTGTCAAGTCCCTTGTATGTGTTCTCCATCCCATAGGCTGAGAAACTGAAAGTAGTCATCACATCGTTACTGCGGTAGATTCCGATACCAGCCGGATTTGTTCCGATAGTGGATATATCTCCTCCTAAAGCACTCATTGCGCCACCCATACCGACAAAACGGGCGGTTCCATTTAAATCCTTACCAGTAAACTTAGCAGCATCGTATATTGTCTGTGCCTTTGCACTGCCTGCAAGCAGGGCGGCAGCCGCTATAATCATTATCTTTTTCATAATCCTTACCTTTTAAGTTAATACTACGGTTATCTCCGGCTACTACTGCTACGGCTGGAACCACCGCCACCACCACTGGAACGGGAGGAACTACCACCACTATATGAACCTGCACTGGAGCGCGAACTACCGCTGCTACTGGGAGAATAACTTCTGCTGGAAGAAGGAGTAGACGACGAACGTGAGCTTCCGCTTGAATAGCTGCTACGGCTGGAAGGCTGCGTTGAGCTACCTCTGTTGTAAGTAGAACTCGGACGGCTACTGCTACTACTGCTCGGTCTGGAGGAAGAACTGCTGGAAGGACGGCTTACCTCAGTCCGCGAGCTACTATTATAAGTACTGCGCGTACTGCTCGGACGTGTGTAGGTAGAACGACGTGAAGAGCTTGCTTCTCCCCTGTCCGTACTTACTCCCGGACGACTGCTGGCAGAGGTACGTGTACCTACAACCCGGCTTGAAGACGAAGCATTGGTACGACGGGAAGTGCTCGTTCCGCCTGCACTTGGGCGACGGGAGGCATCTCCTGAGGTATATGTACGACGGGAAGTACCCGACGAATACCGGTCGCTGTTTCCGTAAGACCGACGATTGGTATAACTGTTATTGCTCCAGTAGTGACCTCCGCCACCCCAACCCGGATAATACCCGGGATAATGATGATGATGTCCCCAGTGACCACCCCAATAGCCGCCACCATACCAACCACCGTACCAGCCGCCATAATATCCGCCCCAACCGTAATAAGGACGTGACCATCCCCAACCCCAACCGGGACCGTAGGAATTATAGCGCCAATCCCACCACATCGGATTGCTGAACGTAGGGAACGCATAGGCATACAAGCCGTCAGTATATACGTTCCAGTCCCATGAATTGCTTCCGTAAACAATATCCCAATAGAACGGGCTACTGATACTTACAGCAAAACGCGGATTACGGAAACGGATGATGCGTTCTGCATATTCGTAATCGTCCTGCGAACCGTTGAACTCACCGTTCACCCATTCGCCATCCAGATCCGGGCGTGATTTCTCTTTAATATATAAGGTGTCATCCTCCATCTCGAAGTCGTTTTCACGTGCATCGTAGCGGCGGTTATACTCGTCCACATCTCGGGTATTTCCTTTGCGGTCCTGAACAACAACAGTTGTCCCCGGAGACGTATAAATATTCGTCGTGGCCTGTCTCCTCACCGGTTCCTTCTTCTCTGGTGCCGGCTCTTCCTTCTCTTTGGAAGGAATGAAGTAGAGGTCATCGTCATAGCTCTGTGCCATCAAACCTATAGGGAGACACAAGGCAATCAACAATAAAAAAACAATCTTTTTCATATCTCTGTGGTTTATGGGTTTATTTTTTTTAATCCTTTTATTCACATTACAAAGATAAGCAAGGTATTGTTGCTTTTCGGGAGATTTTCCCCAAACAATAATAGGGAAATCCCTATTTATAAAAGATTAAGAAGCTGATAAAAGCCTTTAATACTTTACCTCAATGGATAAAAAACAGAAGGATGTAGGGAATTGTTTCCGGGAGAAGAAAAGTTAACCATGAAGGTTGCATGTAGCCGGGGCGTAGTCTACATGTAGGCAAGGCATAGTCTCCAAGCAGGCAAGGCGTAGTCTCCAAACACCCTGTTTGTCCTCCTTTTACCATAGTAATCTTTACAAGGCAGAACAGCCGTTTAAATTAAAAACTCATTTCGCTTTCAATTTCAAAAAATATATATACTTTTGTTCGTCATAAATAAACTTTTAAAAGACAGATTATGAAAAAAGAACTACTATTAATTGGTTTGTCACTGTTTTCCGTGACAACATCGGCACAACAAATCCATTCCATAATAAGTAAAAAATATGGAATAGAGCACAAAACATCTATCAAAACAAAGCAAACCAGACAAGCAGAAACAGAAAAACAAAAAGAGTATCAGAAAATGGTGGAAACACAGGTGAATACCAGCATCGCACGCCATAAACTGGAAAATATGCGCGAAACCATCGAAAGGGCAAGCGTCAACCTCCTGGACGAAGCTGTCATCGAAGGATCGGAGAGACGCACATACACCTATTCGCCCGACGGCAAACGTGACGAAGAAAAGCTATACCATTGGTACAACAATGAATGGCGGCTGGATAATGTCTATAAAAGAATATACACGTATGACGACCAACAACGCTGTACCGGACGCACTATATTAGATGATGGCAGAGAAATATCCAAAATTACCATCAGCTATGAAGGTGGAAACACCATCTACAAATACTACAGAATAGGAGGACCCGAGCAAACATTGGTGGCCGACTATGAAAAAGGTTACGATGCAGAAAAGCGCGAAACCCTCTACAAATTATACGACGAACGAGGTATCCTGAGAGACTGGAGAGAATTCAGATATGATAATGAAGGAGATCAGGTATTCATGTTATTCTGGAACGGAGCATGGGATGAATATGGCAGCGGAACAAAGTATGAGACGGTAAAAGAAGGTTTAAAAAGCACAAGAACCTCCTACCAATGGAACGCAGAAAAAAAGGAGTGGAATGTTACGGACATCCTGACCATTATCAATAATGAAGCCAAACGCAGCTTGTCCGAAGAACGTTACGCATACAACCCCAATGATGGCACTATCATCTATGGAGAAAAAGAAACCAATGTATATGATACATACAACCGGCTCATCTCTACAGTGGCCGAGGAGTATACGAACGGAAAATTTGAATACTCATACAAAGAAGAGTATACATACTGGGGAACCGAAGCCTACGATCCCGACAGCGAAGAGGAAGACTTTGAAGGTCCGCTACTTACTTATTCTTCTTCTGAGTGGGAAGACGGTAAATGGGTAGAAACCGAGTATGGAAAAATAGAACGCAATGCACAAGGGGTGGCCACAAAGGGTTACTCAAAAGAGATTGACGAAGAGTATATCAACAATCAGTATGTCTTTGTCATCAACGAAGAAGAAGGAACGTTTGACAGTAAGGGAAACCTTATTGCAAGTACAGGAACCTGCCGCTATGAGGACGGAACGTTGTTGTACAACATGAAATCTGAATATGAATATAATGCCCAAAACAAAAACATACGTTCTACTTTCTACAGAAAATACCCGGCAAATGACACCTGGATGTTGCATGAAGAAGATCGTGAGGAATACGATTCATATGGCAGAGCTACCCTGAGGTCTTATCTCTACCGGGATGATAGCAATAACTGGCAAGGATATAAATCAACATACAAGTACCAGTTTGAAACCAAAGACAATGAATATGTGGCAGAAACAGAGTATCGTATAAACAGCAACGGTGAATTCAGTACAGAACCAAGTCATTTCCGTTCTCACCTCCTGAAGGGGCAAATCAAAGAGACGATAGACCAGTACTATGAAGATGGAGTTATAGTCAATGGTAATAAACAGGAAGAAGGAACAAGCAGTATACAGATCACACTGCCCAACCCGGAACGTTATGACGATCATATCGAAATGGAAGAGGTGATGGAAAGTCCGGAGATTTCTTACCGGGCCAGTTATATCTGGGACAATGGTAACTGGTTGCTGCAAGACAAGAACGGATTCCAGCAAGAAGGCAACAACATCACCGTAACATTCCAGGTTGGTGACAGAGAGATGGAAAGAAACGTATACACCTACGATGACCAGAAAAGAATTGTTGCCTATATACAGTATCAGGATACAGAGAAGAGAACAGAAGTGGCATATAGCTACAATAATGACGGATTACTGGACAAGAAAGACGAAAACGGTATTGTCACCCTCTACATCTATTCTAAACATGAGATGACAGGTATTGAGAAAACAACCGTGTCCGTTCTGCGAATCCAGGGACGTTCCATTACTACCGACAGCACAGAAACACTGTTGCAGGTATACTCCATTAACGGAACCCTCATTGCCAGCGGTACAGGTACGGTTACCCTGCCGGAAAGCGGAATCTACATCGTAGTTACAGACACTGTTCGCCAAAAAGTTATGATCCAATAATGTATGGACATGAATTTATTTACGATTAGACGATTTACGATGTACGATTGAAGTTACTCTTTTAAAAGCCTGTTTCAGTGCTGTTAGAGACAAAGTAATCCCAATCGTACATCGTAAATCGTCTAATCGTAAATAAATTCATTATTATACGGATATAAGGGAATTTTGGTGCAGTTGCCCGGGCTTTTTCGGATATTATACCAGGCAATTGGTATTTTAATTACCTTTGCAAATAAAAACAGAATACATATGAAGTACTTTGAATTCACTTTTAACACCAACCCTTGTACCGAAACAGTCAACGATGTACTGGCCGCTGTCCTGGGTGAGGCAGGATTTGAAAGTTTTGTAGAGCGCGAAGGAGGATTATCAGCTTATATCCAGCAAAGCCTTTGCGATGAAGAAACAATAAAAAACGCGCTTGCTGATTTTCCTTTGCCCGATACGCAAATCACTTACAGCTATGTAGAGGCAGAGGATAAGAACTGGAACGAGGAATGGGAAAAGAACTTCTTCCAGCCAATAGTAATCGGAGACCGTTGCGTGATTCACAGTACATTCCATACAGATGTGCCCAAAGCGGAATACGATATTGTAATCAACCCACAAATGGCATTCGGCACAGGACATCATGAAACCACCAGCCTTATTATTGGCGAATTATTGGATAGCGAACTGCAAGGTAAATCACTGCTCGATATGGGATGCGGAACTTCCATACTTGCTATCCTTGCCCGCATGCGTGGTGCTGCTCCCTGCACGGCTATTGACATCGACGAGTGGTGCGTACGCAACTCCATTGAAAACATTGAACTAAACCAGGTAACGGACATCACCGTGGAACAGGGCGATGCTGCTGCATTGACGGGTAAAGGGCCGTTCGATATAGTCATTGCCAATATCAACCGCAATATTCTACTGAATGATATGAAGCAATATGTCGCCTGCATGCATCCGGGTTCGGAACTATATATGAGTGGATTCTATGTCGATGACATCCCCGTGATCCGCGAAGAGGCAGAACGAAACGGACTGAGCTTTGTTCATTATAAAGAAAAGAACCGTTGGGCAGCTGTCAGATTAATAATGTGCTAATGTGCTAATATGCCAATGTGCCAATTAGCTGCGCAGTATTTGCACAAAGCTAATTGGCACATTGGCATATTAGCACATTGGCACATTATTTTATCGTCATCCTCTTCAGCTCTTCCAGCGAACCGTTAAATACATTCAAGTCCACATCTTCATCAATTCCAGGCACAGTACCAACATCGGAATGCTGCCAAAAGTGCCATTTACCTTCATACTTCACAGAATCCACATAATAGTGAGCAATCCAGTAAGGATACGTATTGAAGATTGAATCATCCAGATAGCGGGTTTTAAATTTGTAAGAAGTATAAAGGATTGGTTTCACACCATAGTGCGCCTCCACCCTGTCGAGCCAGCGCTTAATATTTTGCTGCAATTCCTTCTTTGTCTTTTTCCCGGTTACCTCCACATCCAGCACCGGAGGAAGATCACCCGGAGCAAGTTTCACCGTACGAATAAAGAAATCGGCCTGCTTTAGCGGATCAGTCTTCGGAGAGAAGAAATGATAAGCTCCGCGAATAAATCCATGTTTTCCCGCTTCCGAGAAATTACGGGCAAAAGTATCATCACCATGATCTCCACCTTCGGTAGCTTTCATAAAAACAAACTCAATAGGATAATCGGTCAGACGGCTCTGCATCAGTTCAAGCCAATCTATATCACCTTGATAATGGGAGATATCAATGCCATGTACATCATAACAACAAGGTACACAAATACCATATGCTTTCAGACCGTAACAAGGTTTCCAACGGTAAGCATAAGGACGTATAAAGAAATAATAAAATGCCCCGGAAAAGATAGCAATAATAAAGATAGCAAGTACATTACGCAGCCACAAGGGCATTACAGTACGGGCTGCTTTTTTTGTTTTTGAGGGAGTACGACGACGGGTACTACGCGAAGCGACAGCATCCATAGGGGTACGACGCGAAGCAGCAGTAGAGGTTTTGCGAGGTATAGGTTTGCGGGAAGTAGTCATATCAGTAGTTAGAAGTCAGTAGTCAGTAGTTAGGACCTATGCAGAGTATTAGTATTTACTACTAACTTAGAATTTAGTAGCTAAAATCTAATAACTGAAATCTATGTAGCATACCAGTATCGTGTTACTAACTTAGAATTTAGCAGCCAGAATCTATACAGCATGCTAATACTGTATAGATTCCAACTACTAACTATCAGTTTCTAACTTCTTATTTAGCTTGTTCAAGCTGCAAAGTCTTGGTAGGCTGATCACAGACTTCAGTAGGACCAAAGTACTGGATAGGACCCGGATATACATAATCCGTAGTCATAGCCCACTGGTCGCGCATAGCGGCAAATGTTTTGAAAGGAGCACCATCCAGTTTCACGAGAGCTTTCTGGATAACCGGTTTCATTTCGCCATGACGACGTTCCATATTCATCATCATTGTGATAGGCACACCACCTGCAATCCATTCTTCGGCAGGAGCAGTAGTATTGCGTACAGATGACATATAACCAGTCTTACCATTGGCAATCAGCATAGAAGCTGTATAGCCCAGTGAGTAGCAGTAGTCAGCATCGTAGTTTGACGGAGCAGCGCAACGTCCTTCATAACCGAAGAAGTGGTGCTGTGCAGCAAACTTTCCTACATATTTACCTTCTGCCTTCCAGGTAGCCAGTTTGGTAGCAACCATTTCCGACAACAATTTCTCTGTCTCAATCAGCGATACCTGTACATTTCCGTGCGGGTCACGATCCAAAGTAAGCTGGCGTGCAACACCTTCGGGAAGACTTGCATAGATAGCAGCATTCACAGGAGAGAGCTTACTGATAATGTAATCACGCTGGTGAGATTTCTTAATGTGAGAGAACTCTTCTGCATTAGAAGCCAAGAAGTCGTTCAGCTCAGCAATCAGGCGTTTCATAGCCGGGATAAATTCAACAAGGCCTTCGGGGATAAGAACAGTACCGAAGTTATTTCCCTGTGCAGCACGGTCGGCAACCACCTGTGCAATGTAGGTTACTACATCGTCCAGAGACATATCTTTCGCTTCTACTTCTTCAGAAATGATACATACGTTGGGCTGAACCTGCAAAGCACATTCCAGTGCAATGTGAGAAGCCGAACGACCCATCAATTTGATAAAGTGCCAGTATTTGCGGGCAGAATTACAGTCGCGCTGGATATTACCAATCACTTCTGAGTAAACCTTACAAGCTGTATCAAAACCGAAAGAAGTTTCAATCATTTCGTTCTTCAGGTCACCATCGATAGTCTTCGGACAACCGATTACCTGTACACCAGTGTTCTTTGCTGCATAATATTCAGCCAGCACACAAGCGTTTGTATTAGAGTCATCACCACCAATAATAACAAGTGCTTTGATGCCCAGTTCTTTCAGGATTTCAAGCCCTTTGTCAAACTGCTCTTCCTTTTCCAGTTTCGTACGGCCGGAACCAATAATATCAAAACCTCCTGTATTACGATACTCGTCGATGATATCAGAAGTAAGCTCCATATAATTATGGTCAACCAGACCACCGGGGCCCAAGATGAAACCATACAATTTGCTATCAGCATTGAGAGCTTTGATACCATCAAACAGACCGGAGATTACGTTGTGTCCGCCCGGAGCCTGTCCACCGGAAAGGATAACACCTACATTCATAGCAGGCAGTTTAACAGCTTCTCCGGCTTCAAACTTAATCAATGGCATACCGTACGTATTGGGAAATAATTTCTTGATAGCTTCCTGATCGGCTACCGATTGAGTAGCAGCGCCTTCTACGGCTTTAACAGCCCCTTTCAGCGCTTTCGGAAGTTTGGGCTGATAAGCAGCCCTTGCGATTTGCAATGCACTTTTAGTCATTTTCTTTATTTTTATTTAAAGGTGTTAGTAAGTTCGATACTAAAAAATCAAAAGCGATGCAAATTTCGTGTTTTTTTCTGAAATATGAAAGAGCATACGTAAATAATGTTAGCATACCTTTCGGTTAGAGAGACTTCCGGCTATCAACTACAAAAAATGGAAAAGGCGATAAAATGGCTTTTTTGAGGTATTAGTATAAGTCATTGAGATAATACTGCAAAGTGGGACAAAAGATTTGAGCTACATTTGCACACATCATTTATGCATTTTTAATCAGGAAAAGAAACCATGAAAAACATGTATGGTCACCTTAGTAAAGGTATTTTGTTAGGGGTTCTCTGTCTGACTTCGTGCAGCAACCCCGCCCGTTCAGAACAAGAACCTCCTATGAACCGCTACAAAGCTGTATTTACTTCCATCCCGCAGGAAGTACCTACGATCAAAACACCCGATGCTCCCTTGGCAGGAAACGGAGATATAGGTATCACTATGGGCGGAGCACCGGATAGTCTGTGTTTTTATATTGGCAAAAACGATTTCTGGCGTGCATACCCTGTTTATCCGGGTGGTATTGCTCTACCAGGAGGGCTGAGCATCTCTTCCAAGAGTCTGCAAGGAGCCGGCTACTATGCAGAGCAACTACCGGGAAGCGCCGAAATCAAAGGTCGCTTCACTAAAGAAGATTTACAGGTTGAATTATCGGCATGGGTAGCAGCAACACACAATCACGTCGTCATAGAGTTGACAGCCAACGAACCTATTGAAGTCAGTCTCAACCTATGGGCGGCCCAGGGTAACACCTCCGTCACTGCACAAGGCAAAGAAGATATACACTGGGTGAGCCGTTCATTTGAGAACACTCCGTTGCTACGCTGGCCTACACACGTAATACTGGCTATGAACACTCCCGGAAGTCCCCTCCCCCATTCTGACAGGATATTGTTACAACCCGGAGAAAAGAGATGGATAACCGTCACAGCATACACCAATCACGACACACCCCAATGGAAAGACCGGGCACTCAGTGAAGCCAGAAAACTGACTCCCGCCTTATTAAAAGAACTAAAGAAAGAACATCAACAATGGTGGAGTAACTTCTGGAATGAATCCTCTGTCGCCATCGGTGACGAAGAATTGGAGCGCTACTATTACATGTCCCAGTATCTGCTGGCTTGCTCTTCACGTGGCGATAAGTTTGCTCCCGGCATTTGGGGCACATTTGTTACACGCGATGAGGCTGCATGGGGAGGTGACTATCACTTGAATTATAATTATCAGGCTCCCTATTGGGCAGCATTTTCTTCCAATCACATCGACCTCACAAAGAATTTTGACCAGCCATTGCTGGATTATATGGACATGGGACGTCGGCACGCCCGCGAGCTATTGAACTGCAAAGGCATTTATTATCCGGTTGGTATCGGTCCAAAAGGACTTTGTACCTCTATGTGGCCTCTTACTCCGGACGAAATGATGCAAAAATATGCTACCCGCGAAAACACGATTGACAATGGGTATAAGTTCCTGGGACAAAAGATAAATGCAGTATTCAGTGTAGGCAATATGCTGATGAGGCACTACAGCACCTACGATGAAGCGTATGCAAAGAAGGTATATCCTTATATTATAGCCTGCGCAGACTTTTGGGAAGATTATCTGGTAATGGAGAACGGACGTTATGTGATAAAAATGGATCACTTCAACGAGGTGATGCCCAACAAGCGCAATAAAGGCGTATGGCGAAACAGGTTGGGCGATTTCAACTCAACTCTCTCGCTGGGATTAGTGAAGATGCTTTTCAAAGGAGTAACGGACATGAGCATCTTCCTCCAAACGGATGAAGAACGACGATACAGATGGAATGAAATACTAACCAGACTAAGTGACTATACTGTAGGAAAGAATTCTGAAGGAAGAATGAGCCTGAAAAGTATGGAACGCGGACCGCAAAATTCGGAAGTCCGTCCGTCGGGGTTAAACCGGGTATCTATTCATGGGCTTATCCTGCCAGGAGGAGTAGCCGGTCCGGTAACCGACTCTGTATTTAATACTATCCTGCTGGAAGATGTCAATCATTGGACAGATCGGCAACAGAATCCCAACGACTGGGGAAACACAAGCAACAATGGAATAGAAACCTGTTATCCGGGTGCAGTACGCGTAGGCTATGACGCGGAAAAGTTACTGCAACATCTTAAAAGACGTATCAACTTCAGTGTTCATCCTAACCTGTGGATAACCCAGGGAGGTGGAGGCATAGAAACACTTGCTGCTGTGCCATTGACTATCAACGAAATGCTGATGCAGAGCTATGAAGGAGTGATCCGTATTTTCCCTAATTGGATAATGACACAGGACGCTTCTTTCAAAGATCTGCGGGCATACGGTGCTTTCCTCGTGAGTAGTAGCCTGAAGAACGGAACAGTGGAAATGGTGGAGATTAAAAGCGAGAAAGGACGTACCTGTGTGATAGATAATCCCTGGAAGGGGAAAGAAGTACGGATCGTACGTAATGGGAAAAACGAAGAAGTTATAAGCGGCAGCCGATTCACGATTGATACAAAGGAGGGAGAAACGGTAAAAGTGCTTCCCGCACGGGGAGGTTCGACAGGCGATGGTAGCTAAGCAAGTATATTCAAATCTGTATGGTATTGAAGGTATTTCACCACAGAGTAACACAGAGTTCCACAGAGTAGTATTTATCTGATGAAACGCGGATTAACACAGATGAACGCAAATTAAAAGACTGTAGTTCTTTATCATACATTTGTTCCCCTTTGCGAAAATCTGCGTTTATCTGCGTTTCAATAAAGATTTAAACTCTGTGTTACTCTGTGGTGGGTTTAACTCATTTCCGATCAGGTTTGAATAAAACTGAAACAGCCTCTTAATCTATTTACCTTCTTCCCTTATTTGCCAACCTCCGCCAAGAGCTTTATACACTTGTACTACTGCGATTAACTCATCACGAATAGCATTACTCAAGCCTATCTGAGCATCAAAATAGCCACGTTGCGCATCGAGTACATCCAGATAATTGATAACTCCGTTAATATATTGAAGTTGCGCCAGGTCTACATAACTCTTGGAAGAACGTTCCAAATGAGCACGAAGATCATATACCTCTTTTATCTTGTTGAAGTTAACAATTGCATTTTGTGTCTCTTTAAATGCCGTCAACACCGTTTTCTCATAGCTGTGTACTTCCGCTTCATAGGCAGCCTTCTTAGCTTTCAACGCTGCACGATTCTTTCCCCAACCCAGAATAGGAGTTAGCAAAGCACCTTCCATAATACCATAAGGAGATTTCAGCAGATCGGAAAGGACTGTACTTTCGGCTCCTGCCCTACCCGTAAGAGAGATACGCGGAAACATATTCGTATACGCTACACCCACTTTGGCGTTGGCAGCAATCAGTTTCTGCTCTGCCTGACGAATATCCGGACGACGTTCGAGCAAGGCAGAGGGTAAGCCAACAGGCAACGCATTCGGGAAATTGAATTCCTGCAACAAGCCACTACGAGCTATTTTATTAGGATACTCTCCGGCAAGAAAGGCAATATCATTCTCTTTGAGACTGATCTTACGTTCGAGATCGGGCACAAGTGTTGCCGTACGGGCAAGCTCCACCTGAGACTGGCGATAGGAAGTCTCGGATGTCAACCCTCCTTCAAAACGAATACGTGCCAGACGCATCCCTTCTTCACGGGCTTTCAGAGTCTGCCGGACAATCTCAAGCTCCGTATCAAGAGCTACAAGTTCATAGTAAGCCTGTGCCACTTCGGCTACAATAGTCATACGCAAAGCACGTTGTGCCTCTATGGATTGCAGATAGTCGGCAATACTTGCCGAACGTGCCCAACGAAGGTTTCCCCAAAGGTCAAGCTCCCACGAAAAAAGTACCTGAGCCTCAAAAGTATCACTCCGCTTGAAAGCATCGCCACCATGATTCTCAAACTCACGCTCACCGGTCACCGTTCCTTTTATGTCGGGAAGAAGGGCAGCAGTTGAGATTCTTTTTTGTGCAGCCATCTCTTTTACGCGGGCAGCAGCAATTAAAAGATCCTTATTATACTCCAGCGATTTTGATATCAGCCCGCGAAGTGTAGAATCGGTATAAATCTCCCACCAGTCCATATCACCAAAACTAAGCGTATCCTGATTGCGGGCAAGGCTGTCAGGCAAGTGAAGGTCAGGGCGGGTGTAACTCTTTCCAATCTTACAAGAGGAAAAAGAGACTACAGCCAGTAATAAAATAATATATAAAAAACTTCTCTTCATATCGTAGTTAGAATTTAGTAGTTAGTATTTAGAATTTGGTAGTTGGAATTTAGTAGTTGGAATCCTTGCAGGCACCCCACGCTGCATAGATTCCAACTACCAACTACTTACTCCTACCTACTATCTTATACACCATAACAAAGAAGAACGGCACAAGAATAATGCCCAGAACAATGGCAAAAATCATTCCGAAGAATACACCCGTACCAATAGCCTGCCGGCTGGCAGAACCCGGTCCGCTTGCCAATACCATCGGGAGCATACCAAGTACAAAGGCCAGAGACGTCATCAGAATAGGACGAAAACGCAGACGGGCAGCATTGATAGCCGCTGTAACAATATCTTCGCCATCGTCTACCTGTACTTTGGCAAACTCCACAATAAGGATAGCATTCTTAGCTGCCAGTCCTACCAACATTACCAGTCCTATCTGGAAATATACATCATTCTCCAATCCGCAGATCCATACCCCCAGGTAAGCACCTAACGCAGCAATCGGCAAGGATAGCAGTACGGCAATCGGCAAGGTCCAGCTTTCATATTGTGCAGCCAGAAACAGGAATACAAAGAGAAATACCAACGCCATCACCAGCCCTGTCTGTCCACCGGCCTTCTTCTCCTGATAGGAAAGTCCACTCCATTCCAGCCCGATATTATCAGGCAAATGATCACGGGCTATCTGCTCCATAATCTCCATGGCTTGTCCGGAGCTATATCCCTGTGCAGCTTCTCCTCGTATCACTGCCGTAGTAAACATATTAAAACGTTTGATACTACCGGGTCCCGTAGTGTACGAAGCATTTCCCAAAGAAGTAAGTGGTACCATGGCACCATTGGATGCTTTAACAAAGAAGAGGTTGATGTTATCCTTATGTTCCCGATAAGGAGCCTCAGCCTGAATATACACCTTATATATACGGTTGAACATGTTGAAGTCATTTACATATACAGAACCTGTATAGGCCTTCATGGTAGAAAACACATCCGCCAGCGGAACACCCAGCATCTTCACCTTATCACGGTCTACATCGAAATACAATTGTGGTATCTCTGACTGTAACGAAGAGGACAAGCCGGCAAGTTCTTTACTTTTTGAAGCATAGTACATCAATGTATCCGCCGCCTGAACCAGATTATCAAAGGTTGCCTCTCCACGGGCTTCCAGCTGCATCTCAAAACCTCCCGAACTACCCAGCCCCGGGATAACCGGCGGTGTAGAGAGATACACTTTACACTCGGGATACTCTTTGAGGTGTTTCTGTACCTCGGCCATGATTTTGTTTATAGTGGTTTCTTTACGTTCCTCCCACGGTTTCAGGATAACAGTCAACTCACTACGTGCCTGGTTGCTACCTACACGAGGGCTGCTTCCGGTCACATTCTGTACATATGCAATGTACGGATTCTTATCAAGGAAAGAGATAGCGCGCTCGGTCACTTTACGTGTACGTTCCAGCGTAGAACCTTCGGGCAGTTCAAGCTCTATCTTAAAATATCCCTGGTCTTCTACCGGAAGGAAGCTGGTAGGAATGATACGATGTAATAAAAGAATCGCTATCAATACCATGCCAAAAGCACTTAGTACACGACGCGGATGCTTAATGACACGAGTGATAACTGCTACATATTTATTATTACCAATATTCAGCCACTCATTAATTTTACGAAATACGATGTTCTTCTTTTTGCCATTGTCCGGTTTCAGAATCAAAGAACACATGACAGGACTCAGCGTCAGAGCCACTACTGTAGATATCAGTACAGACACAGCAATGGTAATGGTAAACTGACGGTAAAGCTGCCCGGTAATGCCACTAAGGAAACTAACAGGAACAAATACGGCGCAGAGCACCAGTGAAGTTGCAATCAGAGCACTCGTCAGTCCCTCCATTGCCTTCTTTGTGGCCTCGTAGGCACTCAATTTTTCTGTCTCCATGATATGTTCTACGCTCTCCACCACCACGATAGCATCATCTACCACGATACCAATGGCGAGAATCAACCCTAACAATGTAAGGATATTCAGTGAGAAGCCAAAGATCAACATAAATCCGAACGTACCAATCAACGAGATAGGTACTGCCACAATTGGAATCAATGTGGCACGCCAGCTCTGCAAAGAGAGAAATACCACTAATACCACCAGTACAAGTGCTTCAAACAATGTTTTGTACACTTCATGAATAGACTCCGAAATGTAGGTAGTCATATCAAACGGGATTTCGTAGCTCAACCCCTCAGGAAAGTTTCTGCTGATTTCTTCCATGGCCTGCTTCACGTTGTCGGCCACTTCGATGGCGTTAGCACCAGGCAGCATATAAATGCCAAGTACGGCAGCATTCTCTCCGTTGATACCACTCTCCGTATTGTAAGAAGAAGCCTCAAGTGACACACGTGCCACATCTTTCAGACGGATAATAGATCCGTTTGCATTGGCACGCACCACAATGTCTTCAAACTGACTTACTGTGGAAAGACGTCCCTGTGTAGTAATAGGGATAGTAACATCGAGCCCTTTCACCGGTTGCTGCCCAAGTACCCCGGCAGCCGACTCACGGTTCTGATCCTTCAGAGCATTCTGCAAGTCCTGCACGGTCAAACCGAAGTTTGCCAGTTTATCGGGTTCTGCCCATATCTGCATAGCATAATACCGGCTACCAATGTTCGATACACGTCCCACACCCGGAATACGACGAAGCACGTCGAGCACGTTGATCGTAGCAAAGTTACTCAAATAGATTTCGTCAAACTTCGGATCCGAAGAAGTCAGACAGAGTGTCATCAACTGACTTGGTGCCTGCTTCTCTACGGAAATACCATTTTGAATTACTTCGGCAGGCAAACGGGATTCGGCAAGTTTCACACGGTTCTGAATCTCAACGGCAGCCAAATCAGGATCAGCAGATACATCAAAAGTGACTGTAGCCGAAAAGCCTCCGGAGTTGGAACTGTTGGACTCCATGTAAAGCATACCGGGAGTACCGTTAATCTCTTGTTCAATCGGAGTAGCCACCGCCTGCGAAACAGTCAACGCACTGGCTCCCGGATAGGATGCACTGATTTTAACCACCGGTGGAGTTATCTGCGGATACTGATCCACCGGAAGCATAGTCAACCCTATGACTCCGATTATTATAATTACAATGGATATGACCGCCGAGAAAACCGGACGATCTATAAAAAAACTGACTTTCATTATTTACTCCTTTATAGCGTTATCCACTTCTTCGGCCTTATCGGCTTCTACTACCCGGACTTTCATTCCCGGATTGAGTTTGTGGAATCCTTCAACAACAATCATTTCTCCCTGTGCAAGTCCGCGTTCCACAACTACCTTGTTGCCAAACTTAGGTCCTAATTCTATGAAACGCTTCTCTACTGTTGAGTCTTTACGCATCACGTAGATATAAGCACCACCTTTCTCAATTGTTACAGCTTTGAGAGGCACCACAACAGCACCTTCCCTGACATCGAGCAATAACTTCACTTTTGTGAACTGTCCGGGTAGCAATACCTGCTTCGGATTGGGCATCTCGGCCCGGACAGAGAACGTCCCCGTCTGAGGGTCCACTTGTGGTTCGGCAAAATCCACGTAACCTTTGTATGGATAGACCGTATTATCAGCCAATGTAATAGAAATGTTGGGCTGCCAGGAACGACTGGAATCCTGCTGCCCGATATTAATATTCCGTTCTTTACTTTTCAGATAATCCAGTGCAGTCATATTAAAATCCACCAGCACTGTATCACTCTTTACGATGGTAGCCAGCAAAGACTTCGCACCCGGCCCAACCAATGTCCCGAGGTCGACGTTTCGTTCACTGATATGCCCCGAAAGTGGAGAGCGGACCAACGTATATCCCAGCTCCATCTCTGCCTGCGCCAGATCGGCTTCACTCATGGCAACCGTAGCCATTGCACTTTCATAGGCAGCTTCGGCATTATCAAGATCCAGTTGGCTGGCAGCATTCTGAGCATAAAGCGGTTTGATACGTTCAAAGTCACGCTGAGCCTTCAGGGCCTGCGCCTCATCTTTTTTCAGCTGTGCACGTGCTTTATCTGCTTTTGCCCGATACTGCTCCTGATTAATAACAAAAAGTACCTGGTTTTTATTCACATAGGTACCCTCTGCGAAAAGCATCTGTTCCAGATAACCTTCTACACGGGCACGCACTTCAACAAATTGCTGGGCACGAATACGACCTACATACTCACCATAAATCTCTACATCATCTTTTGCTGCAGCCTCTACTATCACTGTAGGTATTTCCGGTTCAGCCTTATGCGGACGTGTTAATACCCAGTAAATACCTAATATCAGAACAATGCAAACAACAGTAGCAATGGTTCTCTTTTTCTTTAGTTTCAATTCTTTCTTTGAGAGAAATAATCTCATAATCGGTTGAATTAGTTAATTTAACTTATGTTTGTTCTTAGTCTCTTGTCGTACAAGTTGCGTACCAAAACGGCAAAAACTTCATTTATCTGCTATAAACAAGCTGTTTATACTGTATATACAGTTATTGGGCATCTGTGGAATTTTACTGCAAACTGTAGAATTTATCCACAATTCCGACTTTTGGGCCACAAAAGTAGAGAAATCTGCCTAAAGCAAAACAATTTATCACGTACATTTGTATTTTATATGTTACACGTAATAAAACCATCTTAATGAAAAAACATTTATCTTTAACATTAGTTCTCCTGACGTGTCTTTTTTTGGCTTTACCTACTTCGGCACAGCAACGCAAAAAGGTAGGCGTGGTGCTAAGCGGTGGTGGTGCAAAAGGTGTTGCACACATTGGAGCATTGAAAGTGATCGAAGAAGCAGGTATCCCCATCGATTATATTGTAGGTACCAGTATGGGATCTATTATCGGAGGTTTATATTCTATCGGCTACACACCGGAGCAACTTGACAGCATGGTGAAAAAGCAAGACTGGACTTTCCTCCTCAGTGACCGGATCAAACGAAGCCAACAGACTATGTCCGAACGGGAAAAGTCGGAAACGTATGTACTCTCTCTCCCTCTAACCGGAAAGGGTTTCAAAGAGCAAGCCTCGGGAGGAGTTATCAAAGGACAAAACCTTGCTAACCTCTTCTCTGACCTCACTGTGGGATATCATGACTCTATTGATTTTAATAAAATGCCAATCCCTTTCGCTTGTGTTTCGGAAAACGTTGTGAATGGCGACGAAATAGTATTCCATAGTGGTGTACTTGCCACAGCTATGCGTGCAAGCATGGCTATTCCTGGCGTATTTACTCCTGTGCGAATAGATAGTATGGTATTAGTAGACGGTGGTATGAAAAATAACTATCCGGTAAATATAGCCAAAGCAATGGGAGCCGAAGTAATCATCGGAGTAGATGTACAGGATAAGCTGCGAACAGCAAATGAACTTAATACGGCACCTGATATTTTGTTGCAGATTATCGATCTTACTACACAAAAAAATTATGAACAAAACGTAGTAGCTACAGATGTTTATATAAAAGTAAATGTAAAAGGATATTCTGCTGCCAGCTTTACTCCCAATGCACTGGATACGCTCACCAACCGAGGTCAAGAAGCAGCACAGAAGAAATGGAGCGAGCTGTTGAAACTAAAAAAGGAAATAGGTATCCCGGCTGATTATAAACCTGTTCCTCATGGGCCTTACACTTCCTTATCTTCTTCCAGAAAGTTCTTTGTAAAAGAGATCAATTTCTCCGGTATCGAAGATGCGGATAAGAAATGGATGATGCGGAAATGCAAATTGAAAGAAGACAGCGAAATCAGTGTAGCCCAATTGGAAAAAGCACTTTCCGTATTACGGGGAAGCCAGGCATATTCCAATGTCAGCTATAAACTTACCAGTACACCGGAAGGAGACAAGCTGGACTTTCTGCTGGAAGAAAAGTATGAACGGAAAATCAACTTAGGCATTCGTTTCGACTCTGAAGAAATTGCTTCTATGCTGCTGAATGCGACTCTAAACTTAAAGACACACATCCCGTCTAAAGTATCTGTAACCGGACGTTTGGGGAAGCGTTATGCTGCCCGGGTAGATTATACCCTGGAACCGATGCAGATGAGAAACTTCAACTTCGGTTATCTCTTTGAATATAATGATATCAATATCTACAATCATGGCGACCGTGCTTATAATACCACTTATAAGTATCATTCAGGGGAATTCAGTTTCTCAGACGTATGGTATAAGAACCTGCGTTTTGCTGTAGGAGCACGGTTTGAATATTTCAAATACAAAGATTTCTTATATACCAGCCCGGAATATAATCTGAAGATAAAACCGGAACATTTCTTCAACTACTTTGCGCAGGTGCATTATAATACATTCAATAAAGGATACTTCCCCAACGAAGGGGCAGATTTTAAAGCCGGATATTCTCTTTATACGGACAACATGGCGAAGTACAAAGGACATGCTCCATTTTCAGCCCTCAACGCTTCGTGGGTGGAAGCCTTCCAATTAACCAACCGTTTTGCCTTGCTTCCCGCTATATATGGAAGGGTACTTATAGGTAGAGATATCCCCTACCCGTATACCAACGCATTGGGTGGCAACTACTTCGGACGGTTCATTTCACAACAACTGCCTTTTGCCGGAATTGATAATATCGAAATAATGAAGAACTCCGTAGTAGTCGGCGGTTTAAAACTACGTCAACGCTTATGGAGTAAGCATTATGTTAGCCTGACGGGAAACATAGCTCTGACCAACGACAACTTCTTCGATATTCTGGAAGATAAATGTATCTACGGATTCAGTTTAGGTTACGGAATAGATAGCATGTTCGGACCGCTGGAAGCTTCGCTGGGATACTCAAATCAAAGTAAGAAGGTAGGATTCTATGTGAATTTGGGATTCTACTTTTGAAAAACTATTTATTTAAATTACCGAAATGCAGAAATTCAGACAACTTATATCATAATAAACTAAAAACAAATTAAAGGAATATTCACCAGATTTATTGGAAAATTAATACATTTGTAACCTAAAATAAATCATTTATTGACAGTAGCTCATTGTGGTTACCAATATAAATATACAAGAGATGAAAAGCCAAACAAACAAACAAGTAATTTTCCAATACCTTATCGTGATATTGTGTTGTTTAAATCTGTTATACATGCATTACAACGTATTTACTGATAGAAATGATCTAGGAACTTTTCCATACATAGAAAATTTTTGTTTTACAATTATCGACTGTTGTATATTGTTTATTATTCCCTTTATAATAATAAAAAAAAGATTCTACTTATATTTTATATTGCTCATTTTTATAAATATAATATCTTTGGCAAATATCTGGTATAGTAGATATTTTTCATCCTACATACCTTTATCATTATATACAGAATTCGGTAATTTGAATGGTTTATCAGCAAATATAACAAATGTCATAGAATTACGAGATTCAATTATTCCATCATCCCTCATTACTGGAATACTGTTTTATTTATATTATAAAAAACAAATAAAATCAAGTCTTAATACCTCTCGTATTCGTCAGGCAACTATATTAGGAGGAATAGGAATTTTCCTGATTTCGATTTTAATAGGAATATCAGCTATGCGTTGGAAAGATTTGTCATGGAAATACATAACTCCCTATAATTATAATCCAGTTCAAAGTACTTTTCAATTTGGAATAGTACATAGTTATATAGTAGAGTGGAAAAGACATCACAATAAAAGCTATTCTGTAAAGGAATTAAAGGTTTTAGAGCCCTATATCACAGGAGAAACTATTAATATGGAAAAAGAGCATATTCATCAAAATTTTATATTAATTATTGTCGAATCACTACTCTCATACGCTACTAACCTAACAGTTGATAATATTGAGATTACCCCAAACTTAAATAAGTTAGTAAAAGAGGGAGCATACTATAATGATAACATGATGCCACAAATTCAAGCAGGAGAATCAATTGATGGACAGCTTATATATTTAACTGGACTACTCCCCAAAAAGCAAGGTATCACAATTAATGATTATCTGAATAATACTTTTATATCACTGCCTTCTTTATTTAAAGAAAAAGGGTTGAAAACTAAAATGATAATTCCTACATCTTCAACAATGTGGCAACAGAACAAAGTGTGCCTAAAATTTGAAATAAAATCACTGTTCGCAAGAAATAGTTACCCCAACCAGGAACAGGTTAATGGGTGGTTGACAGATCAACAATTATTTCAATATGCAGCAATGACAGACTCAACAAACAATCAGAGATTCATGTCTGTAATATTAACTTCTTCTACCCACTCACCCTATTCGCATTCTATAAAAGAGTACTCTATTAATTACCCTAGCAACTATTCTAACGAATTAAAAAATTATCTTTCTAATGTCCATTATATGGATGTTTGTTTAGGAGAATATTTCCATTCCCTAAAAGTATCCGGATTATATGATAATAGTTTGATTATAATAGTCAGCGACCATCAAGCTCATGATTTTTTACTTAATGCTAATAATTTGCAAATTCCGTCTTTAATCCCTTTATATATCATCAATTCTCCCAAAGAAATAAAAAAGGATCAACATCACCCCATAAAACAATGTGATGTTTTTCCAACTATACTTGATTTAATGGGGATAGACAGTAAATGGAGGGGAGTAGGAAATAGCATTCTCATTCCAGATTCTTTTCTAAATACACCATTTCAAAGAAAAAGAGAAGAAAATATGCAAAGAATCTCTAATATTATCTTAGATAGTGATTATTTTAATCATAATCCACTAAAATAAAAGTCGTAATTTTCACATAACTAATACAGTGCCTCTTCAATCTCGTTTCTACGGATTTCTCTTTTTACTAATGTCCCAAAACGGAAATATGACTTAATCCCATACTATCTATATCTCTTTGTAAGACATTTATAGATTCTGAACATCTCTAGTTAAAGTTTTAATTCGTTTTGAATCATTTTTTGCAGAGTTTTGAATTGATTCTTCGTAATGAGTTATTGTATTATTTATTTGCCTAAGCCGAAGAAAGTATTTATCTTTACCGCTGATATATTCAATATTCACATTAAAAGAAGATAGATTATGGCAAGTAGAAGAGAACTCAAGAAAACCGTAAATTATATTTCAGGAGAATTATTCTCAGAGTGTTTGATCAATAGCATGTTTGTTCCTGGTACTGATAAGGCCAAAGCAGACCAACTTATGGCCGAAATCCTTAAGATGCAGGATGAGTTCATCAGCCGCATCAGCCATACAGAACCGGGCAATGTAAAAGGATTCTACAAAAAATTCCGTAGTGACTTCAACGCTAAAGTAAACGAAATTATTGATGCCATCGCGAAATTAAACTAAGAATGAAAAAAGCAATTTACAGCTTTATTTACTTTCGCTTGTTGGGTTGGAAAATGAATGTAACGGTGCCAAACTACGATAAATGCGTAGTTTGCGCCGCTCCCCACACTACAAATTTAGACCTCTTCATAGGTAAACTTTTCTATGGTGCCTGGGGGCGTAAAACAAGCTTCATGATGAAGAAGGAGTGGTTCTTCTTCCCCTTAGGTCTTATTTTTAAAGCCGTAGGAGGTATTCCGGTAGACCGTGGTCGTAAAACATCATTAGTAGATCAGATGGCACACAAATTTGCTGAAAGAAAAAAATTTCATCTTGCCATCACACCCGAAGGTACACGTAAACGAAATCCAAACTGGAAGAAAGGATTCTACTATATCGCACTGAAAGCACAAGTCCCTATCGTGCTCGTAGGAATAGATTATACTACTAAGACTATTTCATCCACCAAAACTATCATGCCTACAGGAGACATTGAAAAAGACATGCGCGAAATAAAGCTCTACTTCAAAAACTTTAGAGGCAAACATCCCGAAAACTTTAGTATCGGAAATATCGATGAATAGTAATTAATGATTAGTAATAAATGTAATGCAAGAATTACGTGTTTCAATCGTCCAGACTAATATTGTCTGGGAGAATAAACAAGAAAATCTCCGTTTGCTCCGTGATAAGCTACAAATGCTTCACGGGACAACGGAGATTGTTGCTTTACCGGAAATGTTCTCGACTGGGTTTAGTATGAACAGCCGGAAATTGGCAGAACCGATCTCCGGAGAAACGATACAAACACTCAAAAGCTGGGCCGGAGAATTTCAATTTGCCATCACAGGAAGTTTCATTTGCTGCGAACAAGGTTCGTATTATAACCGTGCTTTCTTTATCACTCCCGAAGGAGAAGAGTATTACTATGACAAACGCCATCTCTTCCGTATGGGACAAGAAGCTGAACATTTTTCCTCCGGAGACAGTAAACTCATTATCTCCTACCGCGAATGGAACATCTGCCTGCTGGTATGCTACGATCTGCGTTTTCCGGTATGGAGCCGGAATATAGATAATGAATATGACTTATTAATATATGTAGCCAGTTGGCCGCAAGCCCGCCGATTGGCATGGGACACACTACTTCGTGCCCGTGCTTTAGAGAACATGTGTTATGTATGCGGAGTAAACCGGATAGGGACAGATGGTAATAACCATCTATATAATGGAGGTAGCATCGTCTATTCCGCTAAAGGTGAAATACTAACATCGGTCCCGGACACCAAAGAAGCTATCGCCACCGTTTCACTCAACCTCAAATCGCTACAACAATTCCGTGATAAGTTTCCGGTATGGAAAGACGCAGACACTTTCCGGATTTGAGTTTATATGTACATTTTAGTTAAGCAACTTAAATAAACAAACGTTAAAATCGCCTCTTTATAGCAACAATACCTACAATAAGGTAGTTTTTATAATAAACTTCTTTTGTATCTTTGTCGTTCAGAAAAAACAGTCGCACGACTTGAATCTAACATAACTTAATTAAAGAATTTATGAAAACAAACTTAAGTTCTCAAATCACTCTCAACAGGGTCTCCCCCAGATACTACAGACCAGAGAATGCATTTGAACGGTCGGTATTAACCCGACTTGAAAAAATCCCTACTGATATTTATGAATCTGTAGAAGAAGGTGCCAACTACATCGCTCGCGAAATAGCACAAGTAATACGCGATAAACAGAAAGCAGGACGCTTCTGTGTTCTGGCATTGCCGGGTGGTAACTCACCACGCAATGTGTATTCCGAGCTAATTCGTATGCACAAAGAAGAAGGCCTCAGCTTCCGCAATGTGATCGTATTCAATATGTACGAATACTATCCATTGGTTCCGGACGCAATCAACAGCAATTTCAATGCCCTGAAAGAGATGTTCCTCGACCATGTGGACATTGATAAGCAGAACGTATTCACCCCGGACGGAACCATTGCTAAAGATACGATCCTGGAATATTGTCGCCTGTATGAGCAACGTATCGAAAGTTTCGGAGGTATTGACATTGCTCTTCTGGGTATCGGTCGCGTAGGTAATATCGCTTTCAACGAACCGGGTTCACGCCTGAACTCTACCACTCGCCTGATCTTGCTGGATAACAGCTCACGCAACGAAGCTACCAAGATATTCGGAACAATGGAGAACACTCCTATCAGTTCTATCACAATGGGTGTATCTACTATCCTGGGTGCCAAGAAAGTATATCTTCTGGCATGGGGAGAGGACAAAGCCAAGATGATTAAAGAATGTGTGGAAGGTCCGATCACAGATACAATTCCTGCATCTTATTTGCAGACACACAACAACGCTCACGTAGCTATTGACCTTTCAGCCGCCAGCAACCTGACACGTATTCAGCGTCCCTGGTTGGTGACTTCTTGCGAATGGAACGATAAACTGATTCGTAGTGCCATCGTTTGGTTATGTCAATTGACTGGCAAGCCCATCCTGAAACTGACCAATAAGGATTACAATGAAAACGGCTTGAGCGAACTTCTGGCTCTCTTTGGTTCGGCATATAATGTAAATATTAAGATATTCAACGACTTGCAGCACACTATCACCGGTTGGCCTGGTGGCAAGCCGAATGCTGATGATACGTATCGTCCCGAACGTGCAAAACCGTTCCCGAAACGTGTTGTTGTATTCTCTCCGCACCCGGATGACGATGTTATCTCTATGGGTGGCACTATCCGCCGCCTGGTAGAGCAAAAACATGAAGTACATGTAGCTTACCAAACATCGGGCAACATCGCTGTAGGTGACGAAGAAGTAATCCGTTTCCTGCACTTCATTAATGGTTTCAACCAGATTTTCAATAACAGCGAGGACCTGGTAATCAATGAAAAATATTCGGAGATCCGCAAATTCCTCAAAGAGAAGAAAGACGGAGATATGGATTCACGCGATATCCTGACTATTAAAGGTCTGATTCGCCGTGGCGAAGCCCGTACGGCTTGTACATACAATAACATTCCGTTGGACCGCGTTCACTTCCTGGATCTGCCATTCTATGAAACAGGCAAAATCCAGAAGAATCCTATCAGTGAGGCAGACGTAGAAATTGTACGTAACCTGCTTCGCGAAGTGAAGCCTCATCAGATATTCGTAGCCGGTGACCTTGCCGATCCGCACGGAACCCACCGCGTTTGTACGGATGCTGTGTTTGCTGCTATAGATTTGGAAAAAGAAGAGGGAGCCAAATGGCTGAAAGACTGCCGTATCTGGATGTATCGTGGTGCATGGGCTGAATGGGAAATTGAAAATATCGAAATGGCAGTGCCTATCAGTCCGGAAGAGTTGCGTGCTAAACGTAATTCCATCCTGAAACACCAGTCGCAAATGGAAAGCGCTCCGTTCTTAGGTAATGACGAACGTCTGTTCTGGCAACGTAGCGAAGACCGTAACCGTGGTACAGCTGCACTTTATGATAATCTTGGTCTTGCTTCTTATGAAGCAATGGAAGCATTCGTAGAGTATATTCCGTTATAACAATTAGTAAATAATCATAAAGAAGAGTGAAGAACAGAGAATTCTTCACTCTTTTTTTGTTTACAAATAAAAGACAAATTAATATGAAGAAAGAAGAGACTCATTACCGGCTCCTTCCAATGGCAGGAGCTTATAACATGCGCGACCTTGGAGGTTATCGCACCATTTATGGCAAACATGTGAAATGGAAAACTTTTCTGCGTTCAGACGACATGAACAAACTGACATCCACAGACCTGGATTATCTCACTCTATTACCACTACGAACCGTGATCGATTTCAGAGGCGAAGCCGAAAAGGAAGCAGCAGCCGATCATTTGCCACAGACTGTGTCCAAGCATATCCCATTGCCCATCGAAGCCGGCAATATGAGTGATATTGCACATTTTGACAAAAACAACCTGAGTGCTGTCATGGAGGAAGTGTACGCATTCATCGTTCGCCATATGCAGGATACATACAAAGAATTTTTCCGCATCCTGACAGAGAAAGCCAATACCCCACTCCTCTTCCACTGTTCTGCCGGGAAAGACCGGACAGGCATTGCAGCCGCATTGCTGCTTTCGGCTTTAGGAGTGGAACGCGATACAATAATAGAAGACTATATGCTGTCAGCTCAGCATATCCAGGCCAAATATGATTTTATCACAAAAGATCATCCGGAACTAAAACCGCTGACTACCGTGAGAAAAGAGTATCTGGAAACGGCTTTCCGTGTGATAGATAAAGAATTCGGAGGAATAGAAAGTTATCTGATAAACAACCTTGAAGCAGATATAGAGAAACTGCGTAATTTATATACAGAATAACGAAAATTACTCTACTTTTGCAGGCTAAGATTTTCACCACAGAGAACACAGAGCTTTATTATCCGAATAAAACGCAGATTAACGCGAATGAACGCAGATTAGAGTACTGATATTCTTTCTTTTATATTTGTATTTTGCAAAAATCTGCGTTAATTTGCGTTTCAATCAGATAAATAATACTCCGTGTTCTCTGCGCCCTCTGTGGTAAACCGTAATAATTGAAGTTTATGAGAAAGCTATACTTATTCCTGCTGTTACTTATTGCAGGAACCAATTTACTCTTTGCGCAAGCCATCGAAAAAACAGTAGAAGATCGGCTGAATGAATTCTTCAACAGCTACACCTCTGCCTCTGCTAAAATAAAACAGCCCACATTACAAAGTGTAGAAATTGACTTTGACCGAAAGCAACTCACAATACAGGCTTCAGAAAGTTTTGCTTATCAGCCCTTTCTACCCGAAACAGTTGAGTCTATTTATAATCAGGTAGAAAATATTCTCCCTGGCCCGGTACGTTTTTTCGATGTTACGATATACGCCGATGGCAGACCCATAGAAGACCTTATCCCCAATGCCTACCGCAAAAAGAAAAAGGACAAAACCCGGCTTTCATTGAATACTGACTATAAGGGAGCACCCTGGGTGACAAATACATCGCGCCCATACGAAATATCCCGTGGACTGCAAAACCGACACATCGCTCTCTGGCAGAGTCATGGACAGTATTTCAAGAATGAAAAAGGCGAATGGAGCTGGCAACGTCCCCGGCTGTTTTGTACAACAGAAGACCTGTTTACGCAATCGTTTATCCTGCCCTATGTTATCCCGATGTTGGAGAACGCAGGTGCCAACGTTTTCACTCCACGCGAACGGGATACGCAGAAGAACGAAGTAATTGTTGATAACGACACGAAAAACGGTTCTATCTATCTGGAAATGAAAAGCCGCAAGGCCCGTTGGGAAACAGTAGGTGGAAAAGGATTTGCATCTAAAAAACGTATCTATAAAGATGGAGAGAATCCTTTTCTGGACGGCACAGCACGCTATGCCCGTACAGAAAAGAAAAAGAACAAAGCCTTTGCAGAATGGATTCCGACTATCCCACAAACAGGTAACTATGCGGTATATGTATCCTATCAGACACTACCTAACAGCGTAAGTGATGCCAAATACATTGTGTTTCATAAAGGAGGAGCTACCGAATTTAGTGTAAACCAGCAGATAGGCGGAGGTACCTGGGTATATCTGGGGACTTTTGAGTTCGACAAAGGCAATAATGATTATGGCATGGTGGTACTCAGCAATGAGAGCAAAGAGAATGGCGTCGTGTGTGCGGATGCAGTACGTTTTGGAGGAGGTATAGGAAATATCTCACGAGGTGGAACCGTCAGCGGACTTCCGCGCTATCTGGAGGGAGCACGTTATTCTGCTCAATGGGCAGGTATGCCGTATGAAATATATGGTGGACGAAAAGGAGAAAATGATTATGCCGATGATATCAATGCACGCTCCAATACACTCAATTATCTATCCGGCGGTTCAGTGTTCAACCCCAAAGAAAAGGGATTGGGAGTACCGTTGGAAATGACCTTAGCCCTGCACAGTGATGCCGGATATAGTAAAACAGACGAAATAATCGGCTCATTAGGCATATATACCACCGATTTCAATAACGGCTTGCTGAACACAGGGATGGACCGCTATGCCTCGCGTGATCTGGCAGATATCTTATTGACACAGTTGCAACGGGACATCCGCACTACCTACAATATCCCCTGGACCCGGCGTAGCATGTGGAATCGCAATTACAGCGAAACACGCTTGCCGTCTGTACCCTCTACGATCATAGAACTACTATCACACCAGAATTTTGCAGATATGCAACTGGGGCACGACCCTAACTTCAAGTTCACCGTAGGACGTGCTATTTACAAAGGTGTACTCCGCTTTGTGAGCAGCCAACACGGAAAGGAATACGTTGTACAACCGCTTCCTGCAAGCAACTTCGCCCTTCAGTTCGGTAAGAAAAAAAATACCCTCGAACTCTCCTGGCAAGGAGAAAACGATCCGCTGGAACCAACCGCCACTCCACGTGAATATGTAGTATATACCCGCATCGGCTATGGCGGCTTCGATAATGGTGTACTGGTGAACCACCCTTCCTATACCCTAAAAATAGAGCCGGGCCTTGTGTATTCATTCAAAGTCACAGCAGTCAACCGCGGTGGCGAAAGTTTCCCCTCAGAGATATTATCGGCCTATAAAGCAAAAGATGAAAAAGGGAAAATACTTATCATCAATGGTTTCGACCGTCTGAGCGGGCCGGCTATCATCAACACACCTACCAGTGCAGGGTTTGATCTGGAAGAAGATCCGGGCGTACCCTATTTATATAACATCTCCCTGAGTGGGGCACAAATCGGATTCGACCGGAAACAAGCCGGCAAGGAAGGGAAAGGCAGTTTGGGACATAGTGGCAACGAACTGGAAGGAATGAAAATCATTGGAAACACATTTGACTATCCATTTATTCATGGTAAAGCAATTCAGGCAGCAGGACACTATAGTTTTGTATCATGTAGTGATGAGGCTGTAGAAAACGGACGGGTACAACTGGAAGAATATCCCATTGTGGACTATATCCTGGGACTGGAAAAAGAAGATCCCGTCAACCGCGCATATTACAAAACATTCTCCTCGCCTATGCAACGGATCATTACGGCTTACTGCCAATCGGGAGGTAACATTCTCGTCAGCGGCTCTTATCCTGGAAGTGATATGAATACTTCGCAAGGTAACCGGGAGTTCACACAAAAAGTTCTGAAATATGGCTATCAAAGTTCACTGCGCAACAGCCTGTCCGGACAGATCAACGGACTGGGACGTACTATTTCCATTCCCCGCCTACCCAATGAAAACAGGTATGCGGTGACTGCACCGGATTGTATAGTCCCCGTAGCACCTGCCTTTTCCGTATTCACATATAGTCCGGATAACCAAAGTGCAGGTATTGCCTACAAAGGAAATTACCGCACATTTGTTATGGGTTTCCCCTTCGAAAGCATTGAATCGGACAAAGACCGGGCAATGGTTATGGCAGCAATACTTAACTTTTTTAGTGAATAGTGAATAGTGATTAGCGATAAGTGATTAGCAGGCTGCGCCATCATGCCGCATGGCACTAATCACTTATCACTTATCATTAATCACTATTCACTAATCACTTTTTTAATTAATTTCCCCCCCTATTTGTTCAATCTCTCGCGAAAAGTTCTATCTTTGTCCCTATCATTAACCTCTAAAATAAAAACATTATGTATACCATACAAGCAAATCCCAGCGGCACACGCAGCATGGAAGTTTCCGAAGAAAACCTGAAAACCATTGAAAAATATGCCCTCTTCCGTCACCTGATTGACAGTAATGGTATTGTAGACGAAGCTGTTCTTGATAAACTCAAACTCAACGTCCGTTCGCTTATCGCCAGCCAGGAAGAAGACAGTAAAGACCTGCTTGACCTCTGCATAGACGTGATCTATCACAATAACATGAAAGCATTCGGCCTGCAACAGCTTATCAAACTATACCTTACCTGGCTTAACTCCCAAGAAGCAGAAGAGGAAGAATCATGATTACCGCCGACACTCGTGGAACGACTGCTTACAGTCCGTTAATCCCGGCCATAAAAGCCATATGTAGCGCCCAACCCGGCGAGACAGTGAAGATTATTATGGATAATGCTGACGCATTTCAAGACTTAAAAGAATACTTATCGGAACAAGGCATCGGTTTTCGCGAAATCTACGGTAGCGAACAAATGACTTTGCAGTTTACAAAACTGGAATGAAGGAAATTCACCACAGAGGGCACAGAGTTTCACAGAATTCTTTTTTTTTATTAGAAATCAGCTAAATAGTACTCTGTGTTACTCTGTGGTGAAACATATTCCAAACCGCATTAAATATGAGTGAAGTACAACAAAAATTAAAAGAGTTACCGGGATCAGCCACCCGGAAAATCAACAGTATATATGGTAGCATAGACAAGTTTTATGCTACCGTTTATCTTATTGCCCGCAATGAGCACCAGTGCCAAATGATGGCTGTGCCGGCTGCCGACCAACGAATGAAAACCATTCGTGCCTATCAGGGTCTCATACGTTTCATGCTCGACGAACTTGGTCTCGACGGAAAAGACATTATGGATGCCATAGCCAGTGACTATCTGGAAGATTTCGTAAACTACCGCGAACAAAGCTTCGGCATGACAAATGAAGAGTTCATCTCTATTATCAAACGAATCGGTTAACCGGATGGATATTCTCCTCATTATCATAGGAAGCATCTGCCTGTTGACAGGACTGATAGGGTGCATCGTCCCGATGCTTCCAGGTCCGCCCATCGCCTATATGGCTTTGGTATTGCTTCACTTCACCGACAAAGTACAATTCACAATAACTCAGCTTTTCTTGTGGCTGCTGCTTGTCGTAGCTATTCAGGTGCTCGATTATTTTATCCCGATGTTCGGGGTGAAACGGTTTGGTGGCACCAGTTGGGGTAACTGGGGTTGTATTATCGGTACTTTCGCAGGACTTTTCCTGTTTCCTCCCTGGGGTGTTATCATCGGTCCGTTTGCCGGAGCATTTATAGGAGAGTTATTAGGAGGGAAAGAGACACATCACGCCCTCAAAGCCGGATTCGGAGCTTTTGTGGGATTCTTAATGGGTACTGTACTGAAAGTTACCATATGTGGTTGGTTCATTTTTTGCTTTATCAATGCATTAATTCAATCTTAACGATCTATCTATGAAACACACGAAATCACTGACTTGTCTATTAACTTTGTTCTCCTTCATTACATCCCTTACCATAAAAGCGCAGGATGATAGAGAGTGGCATACTATTCAGATAGAGAAATTAGGAATTAGTGCCTCTTTTTACCAACAACCCACAGCCACTACTAAATTAGACGGTGAGGAAAAGAACTATCGTTTTGAAAATATAGTAGAGGAAGAAGAACATCCCAATAAATCTTACCTCATCAGTATCTGGGAAACAACAAACCCATCTGATTCTGGATATGCAGAAAAGAAAGAGATGCAACTTATCACCCAGAAGCTGTATGGAAGCAATCTGGAACTCATGGACAAGAATATTTTTCCCAAAGGGGGAGTTCCTATTACACAATATACTTTGAAAAATATCAATGGAGAATACATTCTTTTCTTTATTGGATATAGCAAGAACAAGGTATATACCTCAGAGATACATTGTAAAAAAGACCAGGAATTCAACTACGAATGCCTAAAGTTTATTCAGAGTTTTTATATCGACAACTATATCAAAGAGATACAGAAAATCAGTCTTGATAGTTTAAGTTGTAGCATCCTTTTTCCTTATCCACCCGAAGTATATAAAATAGATAATCCGGAACCCGAAATGATATATGCAATAGAAGCATATGCCCCAACTCCCCAAAAAGAAAAAGAGGTAACTATCTGGATTGGCGAAGAGGAAGAAACCATCAAGATGTATCAATATGAAGACTCAGTGAGTTATTATAAACTATCAGAGGCACTTCTTTCAGAAACCATTCCGGAAACGATGTCAGCCGAAACGGTGAATTTATTATTGCAGCATTTCGTTCACTCGATGGTAAGTACTTCTAACGGGAAGTTAATAAAGAAAGAAGAAATCCAAAGAGGCAATCTACAAGGAATAGCCATTACGGTACAAAGTGGTAATACAACCGAGACCCTTCTTTATCACATGTTTTTAAAAAATCGCAAGATATATATTCTGATGGCCGCACTGCAACGTGGAGTAAGAACGAACTACCCTGCCGTCACCCGATTTATGGAATCCTTTCACATAAAATAAATGTGCAGTTATAAATTATCCGTATCTTTGCAGCATGAAAGAATACCGACTTACCGACTGGCTACCCACTACCAAGAAAGAAGTAGAACTGCGCGGATGGGATGAACTCGATGTCATCCTGTTCAGTGGAGATGCCTATGTAGACCACCCCTCCTTCGGGCCGGCTGTGATTGGCCGCATTCTCGAAGCACAGGGATTGCGGGTAGCCATTATCCCCCAACCTAACTGGCGCGATGATCTGCGCGACTTTAAGAAGCTGGGACGCCCCCGTCTGTTCTTTGGCATTTCGGCAGGATGTATGGATTCTATGGTAAACAAATATACTGCCAATAAACGCCTTCGCAGTGAAGATGCCTATACTCCGGACGGACGCCCGGATATGCGTCCCGAATACCCTTCGATTGTATACAGCCAGATACTGAAAAAGCTATACCCGGATGTTCCCGTTGTACTGGGTGGCATCGAAGCAAGCTTGCGCCGGTTGAGTCATTATGACTATTGGCAGGATAAAATACAGAAAAGTATCCTGTGTGACAGTGGTGCCGACCTGCTCATCTATGGCATGGGAGAGAAGCCTATTGCCGACCTTTGCAAACGACTGCAAACCACCCATGAGATGCCGACCGACCTACTGCAAACAGCTTATTTACGAAACAATACGGAAGACGTAACCCGTGCGGAAGATGATATCGAACTTTACTCGCACGAAGAATGCCTGAAAGACAAGAAAAAGCAGGCCGCTAACTTCCGCCACATCGAAGAGGAGTCGAATAAATATGCCGCTGCGCGTATCCTGCAAGTTGTAGGAAAACAGGTTGTAGTAGTCAATCCGCCCTATCCGCCCATGACGCAGGAGGAACTGGACCACTCGTTCAACCTACCCTATACCCGCCTGCCGCATCCCAAGTATAAAGGAAAGCGTATCCCCGCCTATGATATGATTAAGTTCTCGGTAAACATCCACCGGGGATGCTTCGGAGGTTGTGCCTTTTGCACCATTTCGGCACACCAGGGCAAATTCATCGTAAGCCGCAGCAAGGATTCCATTCTCAAAGAAGTAAAAGAGGTGATGCAATTGCCGGACTTCAAAGGCTATCTTAGTGATTTGGGAGGTCCTTCGGCCAATATGTATAAGATGGGAGGAAAAGACGAAACAGTCTGCCGGAAGTGTAAACGCCCGTCATGTATCCATCCCAAAATATGTCCGAATCTGAATACAGACCACCGTCCCCTGCTTGATATCTATCATGCAGTAGATGCACTGCCGGGCATTAAGAAATCATTTATCGGTAGCGGGGTACGCTATGACCTGCTACTGCATCAAAGTAAAGACCCTGCAGTAAATCGCAGTACCAATGAATATACCCGCGAACTGATCGAGAAGCATGTTAGCGGACGACTGAAAGTTGCACCGGAACATACCAGCGACCGCGTTCTCAATATTATGCGCAAGCCCTCGTTCAGCCAGTTCGGAGAGTTTAAAAAGATATTCGACCGCATCAACACCGAGAAAAACCTGCGACAGCAACTCATTCCTTACTTCATCTCCAGCCATCCGGGCTGCAAGGAAGAGGACATGGCTGAATTGGCCATCATCACCAAACGACTGGACTTTCATCTGGAGCAAGTACAGGACTTCACCCCTACCCCGATGACCGTTGCAACAGAAGCATGGTATACCGGATTCCACCCCTATACACTGGAACCGATATTCAGTGCCAAAACACAACGAGAGAAACTGGCACAACGCCAGTTCTTCTTCTGGTACAAACCGGAAGAACGCCGGAATATCATCAACGAATTGCGGCGCATCGGACGCCAGGACCTGATAGACAAACTGTACGGAAAGAGATAGAATACAGTATCATACTATGCTGCTTGCAGTACACGCCTTGCCTGCATGGAGAGTACGCCTTGCCTACAAACAGGTAAGGCGTACTCTGCAAACAGACTCTACAAGGCACACAGAAACGGGTAGGTTTATTCTTCCTGTTTCACCGGTAAAGCCACCATTTCCTGCAATATACTCACGGCAGTCTCTACATTCGGGATATCTTTTATTACCATCGAACGGCGTCCGTTCTGTTCGCGCAAATCGCAACGGCGGGTGTACTTCATCATATAATCTATCACCTTACCAAAAGCCTGGCTCTGATAGAACGGGCTGTCCGGATTGGATACGAAAAACAACGTCATACGTCCTGCTTTAAGGAATACCTTTTCCGCTCCCAAACGGGCTGCAAGGCGACGAAGCGGAACGATACGAAGCAGTTCCTCCGTCTCGGAAGGCACAGGGCCAAAACGGTCTTCAAGCCGCGAACGAAAAGCCTCCACATCTTTGTCCAGAGTCAAACCGTCCAACTCGCGATACAGCAACATGCGTTCACTACTTCCTGTGACATAATTGGCAGGTAACAACAATTCAAGATCGCTCTCCACCTGGCACTCATCCACAAACTGCTCGCCACTGACAGCTCCTTCACCTTTTATCTCGTTGGCATACAACTCGGCAAACTCGTCTGTCTTCAACTCATACACGGCCTCTGAAAGGATTTTCTGATACGTCTCATATCCTAAGTCGGCAATGAAACCACTTTGCTCCGCCCCCAGCATATTTCCTGCACCACGGATATCAAGATCCTGCATGGCAATGTGGATGCCGCTCCCCAGATCGGAGAAATTTTCGATAGCCTGCAATCGTCTCCTCCCCTCAGGAGTAAGTGACGAAAGCGGAGGGGCAAGCAGGTAACAGAATGCCTTCTTGTTGCTACGTCCCACGCGCCCGCGCATCTGGTGAAGATCACTCAAACCAAAATTCTGCGCCTGGTTTATGATGATGGTATTGGCATTAGGGATGTCAATTCCACTCTCGATAATCGTAGTGGCAAGCAACACATCATAGTCATAATTTACAAAGTCGAGGATAATCTGCTCCAGATCGGCAGGCTCCATTTGCCCGTGTCCGATAGCGATGCGGCAATCCGGAATATGCCGTTGTATCATAGCTTTCAGTTCCGGCAGATTCGCTATACGGTTGTTTACAAAGAATACCTGCCCGTTGCGGCTCATTTCGAAATTAATAGCATCGGTTATGATCTCTTCATTAAAAGTATGCAGTTCCGTTTGTATAGGATAACGGTTGGGCGGCGGGGTAGATATCACGCTCAGATCACGTGCTCCCATCAGCGAAAACTGGAGCGTGCGCGGGATAGGCGTTGCCGTCATAGTCAGCGTATCTACGTTCACTTTCAGTTGGCGTAGTTTCTCCTTTACAGATACACCAAACTTCTGTTCTTCGTCAATAATCAGCAGACCGAGATCTTTGAAATGCACATCCTTACCCAGGATACGGTGCGTACCGATAAGGATACCCACTTCTCCTTCTTTAAGTCCTTTAAGTACCGCTTTTGTTTGTGCGGCAGTACGGGCACGGCTCAGATACTCCACTTTACAGGGGAGTCCTTTCAGTCGTTCGCGAAAGGTTTGAAAGTGCTGATAAGCCAACACGGTAGTAGGTACCAGTACTGCCACCTGTTTATTATCGGCCACTGCCTTAAAGGCGGCGCGGATAGCCACTTCTGTCTTTCCAAAACCCACATCCCCACAAACAAGACGATCCATCGGGCGATCACGTTCCATATCTGCCTTCACCTCGGCAGTAGCCTTACTCTGGTCGGGCGTATCTTCATAAATAAAAGAAGCCTCCAACTCACGCTGCAGAAAGCTATCGGGACTATAGGCAAATCCCTTTTCCTCACGGCGCTTTGAATAAAGCAGAATCAAATCGCGGGCAATATCTTTAATCTTGGTTTTAGTACGTTCCTTTAGTTTCTCCCAAGCACCCGTACCCAGTTTATTCAAGCGAGGAGCTTCTCCCTCTTTACCTTTGTACTTCGATACTTTGTGCAACGAATGGATAGACACAAAAACCACATCCTCGTTCTGATACACCAATTTCATGACTTCCTGAGTGGTATCACCGTTAGGGATACGTACCAATCCTGAAAAACGCCCCACCCCGTGATCGGTATGCACCACATAGTCACCGGGGGTAAACTGGTTAAGTTCTTTCAGCGAAAGAGCTACTTTTCCCGAACGGGCTTTATCACTTTTAAGGTTGTATTTATGAAAACGGTCGAACAACTGATGATCTGTAAAGATACACAGACGCAGGGCATCATCGGCAAACCCTTCGTGCAAAGTACGCTCTACTGCAATAAAAGGTATCTCGTCACCTCTATCTTCAAAAATAGCCCGTATGCGTTCAGTCTGTTTCCTGCTGTCACTACAGATATAAAGCGAATACCCCTTCTCACGATATTCTCTGAAAGAAGCGGCTACCAGATCGAAGTTCTTATGAAAAATAGGTTGTGCCGTTGTCTCAAACTCAATCGTAGCATCCGGTGTTCCGGTGGGCCTGTTGCCAAACTCCATCCTTCGGAAATCAAGAGCGCGAACGGTAAATTCGGCACCATCAATTAATTTCCCTTCAAGCTTAATCCCCCCATTCTCTTCGGCTTCCTGCACTGCAAGTGCCTGCGGAGTCAATGCCTCATCATGAACAGTCTGAATACGTTCGCGCAACCAAAGAAAATCACGCATGGCCAATATCGTATCTTTCGGAATAAAATCAAGGAATGAAGAAGACATTGCCCCTGCCAGCGCCAGATCCGGAACGATAACAATGCTATTTTTCTTCTCACGCGACAGCTGTGTATCGACCTCAAATGTACGGATACTCTCTACTTCGTCTCCGAAGAAATCGACACGATAGGGATACTCCGACGCAAAAGAAAAGACGTCAATGATACTACCGCGTACAGCATATTGTCCCGGTTCATAGACATAATCTACATATTCGAAACCGTAGCTATGCAACACCTCTGTGATAAAACCGGAGTCAACATGCTCACCTACGTTCAGCTTAAGAGTTTTGTCGTCCAGTTCTTCCTGCGAAACGACTTTCTCCGCCAATGCATCGGGATAGGTAACAATGCACAAGCCCTTTTCTCCTTTCTGCAAACGGCTGAGCACCTCGGTACGGAGTATCTCATTGGCTGCGTCTTTCTGACCATATTTGATGGCACGGCGAAAAGAAGAAGGGAAAAAAAGCACCTGCTCCCCTCCCAACACCTGTGTCAGGTCATGATAAAAATAACCGGCTTCCTCCAGATCGCCCAGAATAAACACAAAAGGAGACGGGCTTTTCTGTACCAACGCTGATGAAAAAAGCGAAGCAGAAGAAGCGCACAATCCTCCACAAAAAATGTGATTTACAGAAACGTCTTTCAGCAATTGACACATAACAGTCACGTTGGGATGAAAGGCGTATTGTTGTTGCAGTTCGGTGATAGTCATTGTTTCTGTTTTTAACTCGCCAAAGGAGCCAAAGAGTCCCACTGAGTTTTAAGAAAAAAATAGAACCCTTGTAAGATAATTGTGCTCTCTGTGGTGAAAATCCTCGCAAAAGTACTAAATTATCCTTAGTTTTGATACACTATTTTCGGTAAGTAACGGAAAAGCGTTACATTTGTCTGCAAATACAGATACGATTATGCACACACCATCGGACAGCATTGTTATCATACCAACCTACAACGAGCGGGAAAATATAGAGAATATTATCCGTGCTGTTTTCGGGCTGGAAAAGGAGTTCCATATTCTCATCATCGAAGACGGTTCGCCGGATGGAACAGCCGCCATCGTGAAAAAATTGCAAGAGGAGTTCCCCGAACGTCTGTTCATGGTGGAGCGCAAAGGTAAACTCGGATTGGGGACTGCTTATATTGCAGGTTTTAAATGGGCACTTGCCCGCCATTATGAATATATCTTCGAGATGGATGCCGACTTTAGTCACAATCCGCAAGATCTGCCCCGCTTGTACAAAGCCTGTGCAGAAGAAGGAGGCGATGTGGCAATCGGTTCGCGTTATGTCAGTGGAGTAAATGTAGTAAACTGGCCTATGGGACGTGTTCTTATGTCGTATTTCGCATCCAAATATGTCCGGTTCATAACCGGAATACCGGTACACGATACCACTGCCGGGTTCAAATGTTACCGACGTTGTGTACTCCAAACCATAGACCTGGACAATATCCGGTTTAAAGGATACGCCTTTCAGATAGAAATGAAGTTTACGGCTTATAAATGCGGATTCAAAATAATCGAAGTACCTGTCATCTTTATCAACCGGGAACTGGGTACCTCCAAAATGAACGGTAGTATTTTTGGCGAAGCTGTATTTGGAGTAATCAAACTGAAACTAAACAGTTGGTTTCATAAGTATCCCCAAAAAGTGGTAAACAACAAACAGTGAGCGACTAAGTCTAATGGGTAATTTAAAATTGTAGATTTCAGATGAAAAGAACACTTATAAAGAATGCAATCATTGTAAACGAAGGGCTTCAAGTACCTGGTTCGGTGATTATAGAAGGAGAAAAGATAGCGGAAATATTGGTTGAGAACCAGGCTCCCCTCGTTCCTTGTGACGAAATAATCGATGCAACAGGATGCTATCTACTGCCCGGAGTTATCGACGGTCATGTTCATTTCCGTGATCCGGGATTAACTCACAAAGCAGATATCACCACCGAAAGCCGGGCAGCAGCCGCCGGCGGAGTAACATCTATCATGGATATGCCCAATACCAGTCCGCAAACAACAACGCTGGATGCCCTGAACGCCAAGCTCGACCATCTGGCTGAAAAGTGTTCTGTAAACTACTCCTGTTATTTTGGCGCTACCAACAACAACTATCCTCTGCTCGAACAACTGGATAAGCACCGTGTATGCGGTGTCAAGCTATTCATGGGTTCGAGTACCGGCAATATGCTGGTGGACAAGATGGCCAGTCTGCTGAATATATTCAACGGAACCGATCTGCTGATTGCCACCCACTGTGAAGATCAATCTATCATCAAAGACAACACAGTCAAATATCTGGAAAAATACGGAGTAGATGGCGATGTACCGTTAAAGTATCATCCCAATATCCGTTCGTCGGAAGCCTGTTATCAGTCTTCCGAGCTTGCTGTTCGTCTGGCGCGTATAGCTGATGCCCGTCTGCATATACTGCACATCTCTACTTCCAAAGAGTTGCAACTGTTTGAGAACATTCCATTATCAGAGAAACGAATCACGGCCGAAGCATGCGTTGCCCATCTGCTATTTGCTTCCAGTGACTATCAGGAACTGGGCACACGTATCAAGTGTAATCCTGCTATCAAAAAGAAAGAGCGAAATGCGCTGCGCGATGCTGTAAACTCCGGACTTATTGATTCAATTGCCACTGACCACGCTCCTCATCTGATCTCCGATAAAGAAGGAGGTGCCTTAAAAGCAGCATCCGGCATGCCTATGATACAATTCTCCCTTGTAAGTATGTTAGAACTGGTAGATGAAGGCATATTTACCCTTGAAAAGGTAGTAGAAAAAATGTGCCATGCCCCTGCCGAAATATACGAGATACATAATCGTGGCTACATACGGACAGGCAATCAGGCCGACCTGGTACTCGTTCGCCCCAATAGCGCATGGACTGTAAATAAAGAGTGTATTCTTAGCAAATGCCAATGGAGTCCGTTAGAGGGACATACTTTCCGCTGGAAGGTTGAAAAAACTTTTGCCAACGGACATTTGTTATATTCCGATGGAACGGTAGACGAAAATTATCGTGGACAGGAATTGAGATTTAGAAATTAGTGATAAACGGTTAGTGATTAGTGATTAGTAGCTGCGCTGTGATCCGCATGGTACTAATCACTTATCACTACTCACTAATCACTATTCACCGACCATTTATTATTAAAAACTTGTCAACAATAGTATCATATAAAATTCACGAAGTCAGTCCCTATATCAATTGGATCTACTTCTTTCATGCATGGGGCTTTCAACCCCGTTTTGCTGCGATAGCCGATATACATGGGTGCGATGTTTGCCGTGCTTCCTGGCTAACATCATTTCCGGAAGAAGAACGCCCCAAGGCTTCGGAAGCTATGCAACTCCTCAAAGAAGCCAATCGGATGCTGAACCTACTGGACGAAGATTTTGAAGTAAAAACAATCTTTAAGCTCTGCCAGGCAAATTCGCAGGATGACAACCTGATACTGGACGGCATTACTTTTCCCCTGCTTCGCCAGCAAGCTAAAAAACGCGAAGGAGGTCCATTCCTTTGCCTGAGTGACTTTGTCCGCCCCTTGTCATCTGGCATAACCGACACTGTGGGTGCTTTCGCCTCCACAATCGATGCAGATATGGAAGGGCTTTATGAAAAAGATCCATATAAACACCTCCTTGTACAAACCCTCTCCGACCGCCTTGCAGAAGCTGCAACAGAAAAGATGCACGAATATGTGCGCAAAGAAGTCTGGGGATATGCCAAAGAAGAGAATCTGACTATCCCCGAATTGCTCGTAGAAAAGTATCAAGGCATTCGCCCGGCTGTAGGCTACCCTTCCCTCCCCGATCAGTCAATAAACTTTCTGCTCAACGAGCTTTTAGATATGAGGCAGATCGGTATATCACTTACAGAAAACGGGGCCATGTATCCGCATGCCTCTGTCTGTGGTTTGATGTTTGCACATCCTGCTTCCGAATACTTCTCTGTCGGCAAAATCGGAGAAGACCAGTTACTGAATTACGCAACTCGCCGGGGAAAATCAGTAGAAGAAATGCGAAAGTTCCTGGCAGCAAATTTACAGGATTAGTTGAATAAGGCTGATAATCAAGCCATAAGAAAGTACGTACTTTGATACTACAAAAGTACGTATTTAACGCACTGTTAATATGCATTTTAAGTCACTGTTAAAATACTAAGTTTGCCATCAAAATATAAAAGGCATATATTCTAACATTCATAAAAATACTTCCTATCTTTGCACATCTCGCTGTGATTTTTCTTATCCCCCAACGACTAACAATCTAAAAAGCAATCGAGAAAAAAGCCAATGGATTCAAAAGCCACGCAAGTCAACGAAAGTGTAGAACAGGAATTCCTATCGGTCATCCGGGAGTATGAACGGGTTATATATAAGGTGTGTTACCTTTATACTACTCCCAATGCTACGCTCAATGATCTCTACCAGGATGTGGTGCTCAATCTTTGGAGAGCTTATCCAAAATTTCGGAGGGAATGCAAAATATCAACCTGGATATACCGCATTGCACTAAATACTTGTATCAGCTTTATCCGCAAAGAAAAAAACGTACCGGAGTTTGTAACGCTGAGCCGCGAAGCCGACTGGATGACCGAAGACAATGACCCACTCCAGGAAATGCTAAGGCAATTGTACCGGATGATAAACCAACTGGGGCAACTCGATAAATCTATCATTCTGCTTTATCTCGAAGAAAAAAGCTATGAAGAAATGGCCGAAATCACTGGGCTTACCGTGACAAATGTGGCAACCAAACTGAGCCGAATTAAAGACAAACTTAAAAAAATGAAGAAGGAGGAATAATAGATGGAACTGGATGAACTTAAGAAATCATGGAATGCACTGGACGAACATCTGAAAGATAAGAAGCTGGTCAAAGATGAAGAAATATCCCAGCTCATTAATCATGCGACGAAAAACATCAACGAAATGAGTCGACTTAACAAAAGACTACGTATCATTTCACTGACAATTATCGCACTACTCCTGTTTACGTTCATATACGATGGCGTATTTCCGGATATTTATTATCAGATTATCCTGATAGCATTGCTACCAGCTTTGGGATGGGACTTGTTTAGCTCCCGTTATTTGAGTAATACCTCAATAGATGAATTACCACTTGTGACCGTTATATCCCGTTTCAACCGCATTCACCGATGGGTGATTCGTGAACGGATGATAGGAATAGGTTTCATTTTATTTATGGCCGTATTCTTTTTCTTCTATCGGGAGGTGTGGCAACACGGTACCGGAATGATCATTTTCTTTTTCATTATATGGACCGTATGCATCATTATCCCGCTTTGGATATATCGTAAAAATCTGAACCGGCTCCGCGAGATAAAGAAAAATCTCGGAGAGTTAAAAGAACTGAAAGATAATAATTAACTTAAACCATACTCTCTCTATTTTCTCTAACAAAGTAAAGTCTTCTCTGTTTATTAAAACGGAGGAGACTTTCGTATCAAAAACAATAATCATACATATGTTACAACGAATTTTTATTTTTCTAACACTAATAGTTATTTTACCGGACATCTATATCTACCAGATGTTTATCGCACGACAAATGGTACATCCGGTCTTAAAAGTGCTTTATTGGGCTCCCACCTTCTTCCTGTTAGCAGGACTTATCTACCTCACATTCTTTACTCCCGAAGACTTCGTAAGTCAGCACATGCGGGGGATCGGCTGGTTTGCCGTTGTATTGTTCCTGTTCGCATTACCCAAATTGAACTTTATGTTGTGTTCAGTTATCGGACTTCCGTTCAATTACCTGTTGCACTGGCCTAAAACACCGTTTGTATATGCCGGATTAGTGCTTGCCGGAATCAATGCAGGAGTTATTCTGTACGGCTCCCTGATTGGTAAAACTCAGTTTGAAGTGAAAGAAGTTGCCTATTACTCCCCTAAACTGCCGCCAGCTTTCAAAGGATATCGTATCGTTCAACTATCAGATATGCATATAGGTAGCTGGGAAGGAAATGCACGGGCATTGCAACGTATGGTTGATCTCGTCAATGCCCAGCATCCGGACTTGATTGTTTTCACCGGAGACCTGGTGAATAATCAGGCGAAAGAACTGGACGGATTTCAGCAAATCCTATCCGGATTACGTGCAAAAAATGGTGTTTACTCTATCTTGGGAAACCACGATTATGGACCTTATCACAAGTGGGAGAGCCAACGTGCGCAAGTCGAGAATCTCGCCGATCTGAAAAAACGTGAGGCAGAAATGGGCTGGAAATTGCTGAACAATGAGCATGTTATCCTGCATCAGGGCAATGACAGTATCGCCCTGATTGGAGTAGAAAACGAAGGCGAACCGCCTTTCTCACAACATGGTGATCTGACCAAGGCAATGCAGGGAACCGAAGGTATGTTTCAGCTATTGTTGAGCCATAACCCCACACATTGGCGGCGGGAAGTATTGCCCCAATCCCAAATAGACCTGATGCTGGCAGGACATACACATGCCATGCAAATGGCATTGGGACACCATTCCCCTTCCTCTTTTGTCTATCCGGAATGGAGCGGAATGTATTCTGAAGAGGGGCGAAACCTGTACGTAAACGTAGGGTTGGGATTTGTCGGATTGCCTTTCCGCTTCGGCGCATGGCCCGAAATAACGGTTATTACACTGAACTAATCACTATTTCACTCTTCCCGTTTACCGATTTATGTAGTTGTATCTGCACGGAGATGCGTTCGCTCATCTCCTGCACATGAGAAATGACTCCAATCTTTCGTCCCTGCATTTGCAACTGTTCCAATGCTTCCATAGCAGTGCGCAAACTATCGGCATCCAGTGATCCGAAACCTTCGTCAATAAAAAGAGATTCCACTTTCAGATTGTTGCTCGACAGGGATGAAAGCCCCAGTGCCAATGCCAGAGAAATAAGAAAAGATTCACCTCCGGAAAGAGAATAAACAGTACGCACTTCATCACACATATCGCAGTCGATAACTTGTAAAGCCAGTGTTCCGGATACTTGCTGGAGCTTATATCTCTTTGATAAATAAGATAAGTGCTTGTTGGCATGAAGCAACAAGAGGTTGAGAGTGTAGCTCTGGGCAATTACTTTAAACTTTGTTCCGTCAGCACTGCCAATCAGTTTATTCAGTTTCCCCCATTGCTCGGCAACAGCCTGTTTTTCTTTCCATTCAGCTTCTATCTCTTTCAGTTTTTTCTTGTTTTGCTCTTGCTGCAACAAACAGGCTTCTACTGTCGATAGCCGACGCTCTGTTTCCTGATTGGCAGACTGGCACGCAGCAATTGCTTCGGACAATGTTTCAGGATTCTCAATCTGTTTTTGTTGCTCACTCAGTTCAAGAATATTCCGGGACAGTTGTTTTAGCTCTCCCTGTATACCTGAGAGATTGGTTTGCACCTGCTCCACCGATTTACGGGCCGATTCCAACGCATCATTCAGCTCCTTCTCTTTACGGCGTACCACGGCCTCTGCTTCATCCGCCGGTTTTCCTTTCAGAAGGGTGGCACGCTGTTGCTGTAACTGCTGCAACTGCTCACTGACTGTTTTAAAATGGGTGCGTTGTGTCGTTTCCGTTTGTTGTACCATGGCCAATTGTTCGGCTATAGCAGCAGCTTGCTGCATCAATAACCGGGACCGGGTGATTCCCTCACGGAGCGATTCACAATGGTGGCGCAACTTCTTCAATCCTTCATCCTTTTGCTGCCATTCTGCATATAGTTGCTGATACTGGTTTATTCTACCCTCCAGTTCCTGTAAGCGTTGTCGCAATGTTTGCAGACAAGTATCAAAATGTTCCGGAGTACGTTCTGTTTCAGAATAAGCAGCAAGTACCTCTTCTTGAGTTTTCTCCTGGGCAATGATATTACGAACATCGCGTTGAAGAGCTATACAACGGTCATTGAGCTGTTTATGAGCATCAACAGCTATACGGTATTCTTTTTCTATGGAGTGGTAAAGCGTGTCTGCCATTTCTCTGTCTTGCCCGTAAGGGTGTGAAAGACTGCCACAAACGGGACAAGCTTCGCCCTCTCGCAGATCATGACGCAAAGCCACTACATCTTTCCCCATAGCCATACGGGCATTCTCGTAAAGCCGTTGCAAAGAGGCAGTTTGCTCCTGTTTGGCAAGCAATTGCCGAGTTAAAGTATCAAGCTCTGAAGATATTACTTTCTGTTTTTCACGCAACTGATTCAGCAATATACTGGCTTGTAAAGCATGTTGCAAGCGGGATTGTTCTTGCAAAAGTTTATTCTGCTCCTCACCTACAGACTGGATACCAAAAGCATTAAGCCGGGAAACACGGTCGTCATTTTCCTTTTGAAGAAGAACTAATTGCAGCTCTTCGCGGACGAGAATATGCTCTATCCGATCCAGATCTGTGGACAGAGACGGATTGAATGCATCCTCACTCTTCAAAAGACGATTAATAGCACTACAAGAAGCGCTCAGTGCCTCTCTACTGACGCGATGTCTTTTCTCAAGATCAGCAACCTGTTTCTGCGTGAGTTGCAGAGTTTGTTGAGATTGCTTGTAATCAGTTTGCAAACTTTGCAGGCGAACATCCAGTTCACGTGCTTTCAGTAATTCGGGTTGCAGGGCTTCCCACTGTTCCCGAAAATGGGCAAGACATCCAGTCTGTGCAAGCAGATCTTCGTGGAGTTTCTTTAATTTTTCTGTTTCTACAGATTCCTCCTGCTGCTTTTTAGCGAGTTGTTCTTGTTTCACCACAAGAGAACGGACAATATTGAATTGTGCATTCAACTCGGCAAGCCACTTCGTTCCTGTAGTGCGAAGTTGAATCAATCGTTCTTTCTCCTTTTGCAGATTTTGTAATTCATCTTCCGGGAGAAGCTCAATAAGGCTGATACTGTTTTTGAGAAGATTCATTGCTTCATCAGCCGCTTTACTACGAGTGTATATCTCTCGTGATATGCGGGAATAAATCTCAGTACCCGTGAGTTTCTCCAATAATTCGGCTTTGGCGGATTCACGGGATTTCAGAAAAGTCGCAAAATCGTTTTGGGCAAGCAACACCGTACGGGTAAACTGCTCGTAGGTAAGCCCAACCAGAGAAACCAGTTGCGCCAGAAGTTCAGTCTTTGTACCCTGCAAATCCTCTTCCTTATCCAGATCAGTAACCTGAAGCGTCTGAGGTTGTAAAGAACCCGTGGCCTTACTGCGTGCCCGCCGGACAGACCAACGGGAACGGTAACGCCGTCCGGTCGCCCCCAGAAAATCAACCTCCGCAAATCCTTCTCCCGTCCCACGGCGAAGAATGTTTTTTACATCAGACTGATTCACCTGATTCTCTCCTACATCCGAAAGAAAAAGACTCTCTCCCGAAGCAGCGAAACGGGGTGTCTTATCATAAAGAGCTAAACACAAAGCATCTAATATCGTAGATTTCCCGGCTCCCGTAGGACCGGAAATTGCAAATATACCAGCTGACCGAAGAGGTTCAACAGTGAAGTCCACCTCGAAAGTCCCTTCGATAGAAGCCAGATTCTTAAGTCGTATTGTTAGTATTTTCATTCCGCCTCCCTCATCGCCTGCTGAAACAAACGTTCCAGTTCTTCCGGCATCTCAGATTGATATATATTTTCAAAAGTCGCTTTCACGATCTGTAACGGATTCATTTCCTGAAGTCCGGCAGCTAACACCTCTTCTTCCAGGGTATTCTCTTCTGCCTGCCGATAAACAGATACGATGCGTGCCAAGCGAACCGCCTTATCGGCAATTGCCTCTTCTATTTGTTGACGAAGCATTGGTTCCGGTTCTGTCAAAAGGACTTTTATTTCTAAATAAGGAAAATGTAAACTTCTCTCTGTTTGTTCTCCCTCTGCCTCTTCCGAAGCCAACGGCAAATGTGCAAGCTCCTCCAAAACCTCTTCGGGAGTAGCAGCCTTTCCTCGCGGTACACTCAAAAGACCTACCAGCGGAATGTATTCCCGCTTCTCAATCTCTACCGCCCACCCTTCTGCAAGAGTCACTATCACTACTCCATGATGGTACTCCCTCTCTGCAAAAGACATCGGCAAAGGGCTACCGGCATAGCGTACATTCTCCCTGCCCGACACTCGTTGAGACTTGTGTATATGCCCCAAGGCTGTATAAGCAATCTGCTCTGTAAAAGCATCCGGAGAGACACACTCCAACCCTCCGATGATGGTTCGTTCACTGAAATCACGTTCGGCAATTTCTGACCCTGTGGCTTGCAAATGTCCCACTGCTACAAGAGCCTGTCCGTCTTTACGCCGTTGCAGCGCCCGTTCTTGCAATCGGGCATAAAGTTCTTTCACACCTTCGGCATACGGGTTACCATCTGTTGTAACAACCGGATAATCTCCCTGCCGCAAAAAAGGAACCGCCAGACAGAGGGCTTCTACTTCTCCTTCACTATTCTTTAACTCTACAATCAAATGATCATAATCAATCTCTCCTTCATGTCTCCGGACAATACCTCTAATCTCCGTACGCATCTCCTGCAACAAAGGTAAGGGTGCTTCAAGACGTGCAGCAGAATCATGATTGCCTGCCACAACTACCAGTTGCAACTTCGGATTCTCTTCCGTCACCTGACGGATAAAACGATAAAACATGTGCTGGGATGCTGCGGAAGGATTGGAAACATCAAAAATATCTCCCGCAATCAATAATACATCAATCTTGTTTTCTTTTAACTCACGGACCAACCATTGGAGAAAGTGCGTATGCTCCTCCACCCTGTCATAACCGAAAAAGGTCTGTCCCAGATGCCAGTCGGCTGTATGCAATATACGTATCATTCAAAATATCTACATTATAAATCAATTACCCGGTGCAGACAACGGACAAGTAAAAATGACTGTCGGGCCTTCATCCGCTTCTGCACTTACTGTATAAGTACCGCCAAAGTAACGAATAAAATGGGAATTAATCTCATTACGGATCAATATCTTTTTGTCTTTCAAATTTTCCTGTGCCAACAAGGTGCCTGCTATACGGAAAACCAGTACGTCTGCTTCTCTGTCCCACTCAATGCAAACGATTGTCTCACAAGCCATATTACTATCCCCACGAGCCAATGCTCCGCGCAACAATGACACCAGCCATTTCTTATCCGTACAAATCATCTGGCTTTCAAGAGTTGTTTTCAGAACAATCCTATCCTCCCCGGGCTCCTGGCTATTGGCAAGCCGAATGATATTCCGACACAACAAAATGGCCTCTACCTGTTCCTGTTCATACTGTATCTTTCCGGATTCGAGCCGTGAAAGCTCCAATATATTATTCACGTATCCTAATAACTGTTCTGCATTCTCCTGAATAATCTTCCCATAACTCAGTTTACTTTCTTTGTCAAGTTCTTCGGATTCAGACAACAGTTCTGCAAACCCCACTACCGCATTTAATGGAGTACGAACATCGTGGCTAATTTCCATCTTCAAGCGTTCTTTTGCCATGTTATCCGCTTCGGAATGGGCTGCCGCTTCGGCTGCCGCCCGTTCAGCCAAAGCTATCTTGCCGGAAAGGAAGTGCGTGTAGATATAAAACAAAAGAGCCAATATTGAGAGTACAAGCAATGTACCGAACACCCATATGTAATTCGTATTCCGTATCTTCTGCTTCTCTAAAAGAAGTTCATCTATATGATAAATCTCTTTTACCTGCTGCAACTCATTGGCAGTAAAAGCATTATTCAGCGAGTCTTGTGCCCATATCAGATAACGCCACGTTTCAAGTGCTCCGTCTATATCCCCCTTACGCTGCTGGGTGCCTGCTTTATGGCTGATCAGATTGCCAAATGTAGAGACATAACTTTTCAATACAATCGGAGTAACTTCATCCACTAAAGCAATGCTCTTATCATACTCTTTTGTACGCGAAAAATATTGGAGACGTATGAGCTGTATATTCAGCCAGAACACCGAATCGACATGTGGACTGAGCAAAGCTTGTGCACGTTCAATATATAATTGAGCCTGTTCAAAATCTTTTTGATCCATATAATGCAACACATGCTTCACTTCACAATCTATTGCCAGATCGGTCCAATTATCCCGTGCTTCCGGTTCGTTTGTCATCACTTCCTGCAGAAGACTTTTCATTTTACGTAAATAAACCATTCTTGATTTATCATCTCCTCTACTCCCATACACCTGAGCGATACGCGAAAGCACATCTACTTTCAGAAAGGGCTTTGTATCAGGAGTAAACTCCCGATATGCTTTCAAAAGCACCTCCAGTCCCTGCTCATGACGACTAGATACGGAATAAGCACATCCCAGACTATTGTATGCGGCAATTTTCCCATTATTGCTCTTACGTTCAATAGCTTCGTCCAACACTTCTTTGGCTACATATACCGCCTTTTCTATCAACCTTTTAGAAGCCAGTGCACGACTGAGGGCTGCTTTCCGTTCCAGATAATAGTCATATTCTCCTGCCTGGGAAGCAAGTTCTTTCAGTTGCCCTACCCAGTACTCCAGACTATCCGGATCGTGTTTTTTATCATAATAGCCGGCCATATAATAAGCTCCTTCATTTTCATAAAAGAGATTCTTTCGAAGTTTTGCTTCCTCATAAAGGGCTGCTGCAAAATACTTATTATAAGGAAGATATTGATGACAATAAGCCGTCTTCTGAAGATAAGAGATCCTGCCGGTATCCGAAAGTATACGTTCTGCCACAGCCAAGATACTGTCACGGTAAACTATCTTTGCATCATTTTCGGCAAACAAGGTCAATGGCAGAAGAGTAATATATAAGACAAATATCAACCTTTTCATAAACCTGCGGTATATAAGTCGGCTCCGCTTTTCAGTGGATGTACAAAACAGAAACGCGCTCCCTTCGTATAACTTTCATCAATCCATATCCGGCCTTTGAACCTCTTCATAATCAACAGACAGATAGAAAGTCCCAATCCAGTACCTTGTACAAAATCATTCAGTTTCTCAAACCGTTCGAAAATAAGTTTCTGCTTCTCTATCGGAATACCACATCCTGTATCCGTCACGGAAAACAGAGCCATATTACGGTCATCGTCCCATCGTTCCAGCCGCAAGACAATAGAGCCTTCGGAAGTGAACTTCGTTGCATTCACTATCAGATTGATGAGCACCTGCCGCAGCCGGGAGTCATCGGTATCTATCATCAGAGATTTCAGCGGAGTATCAAAGCGTAGCTCAACTTGTAACCGATAAGAAGCGGCAACTGTATCTATTACTTCATGGCAAATCTTCACGGCGTCATATTCCCTGATATTCATACTGATATTGTCACCATCAAAATCAGAGAAATCAATAATATCATTGATTAACTTCAACAACTGATAAGAATTAACCTTGATTATCTCACAAAATTCCTTTCTGGAAACCTCATCCACTTCCATTTCCTCGGATGCCATCAGTGTAGAGAAGCCAACAATTGCATTCAGAGGAGTACGTACTTCATGGCTCATGTTAGAAAGAAACAGATTCTTTTTACGAATGGCATTTTCTGCTTTTAGTTTCATATCTTCCAGTTTCTTCTTTGATTGCCTCAAATGAAATATCTTCTTCCAGCTAAGAAAAATAAATAGTGCCAGTATCAATACACATCCCACAACAGCCATTACATAATAACGGAGAGATTGAGTACGGGCACGCTCAATATGATAAGCCAGCTGGTCTGCCTGAAAACGGGCACAAAGCTGATCTATTTCTTTAGGGTAGTTTGCCTTGAACACAGAGTTTATATAAGAATAGATCGTGTTGTACAAGCTGGCAGCCTCTTCTTTTTGTCCCATCTTTTCCAGTAACTCTGCTTTTCCTTTCATCGTACTGACATAAAATGCGTAATTATCACTGGCATGTTCCAGATTGAAAAAACGGTCGTATGCCTTCAATGCTTCTTCTAATTTCCCCATTCTCTTCAGATAAAATGCCTCTGCAACTATAAAATACTGCTGAAGGGCGGGTATTAGTTTCTGCTGATGCTCCCGTACTTCGGTCAGGTACTGCCCGGCTTCTTCCAAATTCCAGATTTGAGTTTTATAATAAGCATTAAAGATGCGCAGGATATCCAGTTCCAACTCTGATTGTTTACCTGTAGAATACTGGCTCAGTAGCCCAAGGTATTTTGCAGTAGCACCTGTATTCTCCATACGAATATTATATTCGATCAGCTCCACAAGCAACGTTTTCTTCATTCCCTCATCCAGTTTGTGTCGTTCGAAGATTTCTAAAGAACGCTCATAAACATCACCTGCCTCTTTGTTTCTTCCAACAGCAGCATACACCTCACCAATAGCGCTGAGAGAAAGAGCCAATCCTAAAAAATGATTTTGTACTTTGGCTTTTGAGTACATCACATCACTATGTGCGATGGCCATCCGGGTTTCCCCCTTAAGTACCTGAGATTTTATAATGATGCGGGACAATTCAAAATAGGCATCATATTGTTTACTGTTTTCAAGAACAGAGAGCAGACTATCACTATAAATAACTGTACTGTCTCCTTCCTCCAACACACTAAAACCAAGACTATTGCGAAAAGACTCTATGATTTGTTTCTGTAAAATAGCATTCTCCTTCATATCGACAGCAGCATCCGTGCTACTCACCCAAAGTAAGTTACAAAAAACAAATAATAGATATTTCAGTAGTTTTTTCATCAAATAACCCAAAAGAGGTGCTTTGTTTGCATCGTTTTTTTATAATTATGTTTGCAAACATACATAAAAAATAATAAACTTCTGCAGTAACTTTATTTAAAATAGCAAGAAAAACACGAATGCTTCTACCGTCCCTCTCAAAGTTAACTATTAGTATACAATCAAAATGTAAAATCCAACCATGGTACATATAACTGCCAGCATTACGGATATTGGCTGATTTTTTATTCACTTTGAGACGTAACAATAGAAAGAGATTCTGTATCTTTGTCCTCCGAAAATCCAACGCTTATGAAAATACTGTATTATATTTATCAGATTTGCATTGCATTACCTATATTATTAGTGCTGACTATTCTCACAGCCATAGTCACAACTGTAGGTTCTCTGCTGGGTGGAGCACACTTCTGGGGATATTACCCTGGCAAAATATGGTCACAACTCATCTGTCTGTTCCTGCTGATTCCGGTAAAAGTACACGGGCGTGAAAAGATACATAAACGTACGTCTTATATATTTGTGCCTAACCATCAAGGGTCTTTTGATATATTCCTCATCTATGGTTTTCTGGGACGTAACTTCAAGTGGATGATGAAAAAGAGTCTGCGAAAGATTCCTTTCGTGGGTAAAGCGTGCGAAAGTGCAGGACATATCTTCGTAGACCGTTCGGGACCGAAAAAGGTACTTGAAACCATCCGGCAAGCAAAAAACTCATTGAAAGACGGTGTGTCACTGGTAGTATTCCCCGAAGGGGCACGTTCATTCACGGGGCATATGGGGTACTTCAAGAAAGGAGCTTTTCAGTTGGCAGACGATTTGCAACTGGCAGTGGTTCCGGTTACCATAGATGGTTCATTTGAAATCCTTCCCCGTACGGGAAAATGGATTCACCCTCACCGCATGATCCTGACAATCCATGATCCTATCCCGCCTAAAGGCAAAGGGATAGAAAACATAAAAGAGACAATGGCAGAAGCCTACGCTGCCGTAGAAAGTGCTTTGCCGGAAAAACACAAAGGCATGGTAAATAATGAAGATCAGGATCGCTGAGTACTCACTGTATGAGGTGTGTGTGACAGGTGATGGTAGAGTTATAAAGTCATAAAATGATAGAGTTTAAAGTAATCCGGTAGAAATAGTCAATTTGTTAAAGTACCTGTAACTGGCATAATTAAAATGTTTATTGTTTGAAACGACTGTAAGTGTTCACCGCAAAGGAAGGATGGAAGTCGACACCTGGCATTGTATCTATCTGATAATCAGCAATTATAAAAGTGTACATTCTTGTCATACTACATTGTACACTTTTGTATGACAAGAATGTACAATATTGCACCACAAGAGTGTACACTTTTGCATAACAGTAAGACCCACCTTTATTTTTTGCTTTAAACTAATCGCTTTTTTCATTACAATAAAACTTGATATTTTTATTTATACCTTGCACTTAATGTCTATTTTATAAACTTTCACCCCGTTTCTCTAAGGAGATCGACCCGATCTCCTTAGAGTTTCGACCCGTTCCTTGTAGAGAGAAAAAAAAGGGGATGGGATAGCTATAGCATTGATAATCAAAATGTTAAAATTACACAAGATGTATAATATTTTCAGCTTGCGTACCTCCCGTTTATACCCTCTTTAGATTTCTGAAATAGCTACCAATATTCATCCCTGCCGAATATAATTCCTATCATAAACGATTGTTTCATAGAATAAAAGTAGTACCCCATCATCAAGGATACAAAAATGAAGAAATCTCAAAAGAAAAACAAAAGAAAAGTCTTACAATAATCTTACAAAAAGAAAAATCATCATTATTTCAACATTTCATCTATCCTGGCCTTTGTTCGTGGAATACTGGGACGCAGTGATGTTCCATAATCCACAACTACCCCCTGCTTATTGATTAAAAGCTTTATCCAACATTAAAAAATTATTAGGGTCCCTACCCTTTAATACCACTAAACAAATACTGATCATGAGCATAAACAACCGTATTACACTCAACCAAACATCAAAAACATACAAATTAGGCGAAAACAGATATATCATTTTTTCAATATATCGGGGATAGATTCTTTATATTACAAAAGTACGTATTTAAGTATGTGTTAATTACCTATTTAATACATCGTTAAAATGCATACTTTATACGTATAAAGTACGTACTTTTTAACGTATTGTATTACAGATATATATAATAGATTCAGACTCTTTTTATATATTAAAACAAGTGTGGGATACTCACGCACCCCACACCCCAACCAATCGTGTATTAATCTATACAAATCAAATCTAATTACTACAATTTAGAAAACATGTAAGATTTAGGAATTTCGTATTATCGAATAAGATGAAACAATGTTCCATACTTTTCTATTATTCTCTGACATTTCTTTTTTCAATTTTTCTGAAATAGCCTCCAACTCACGTACAGGAAGTTTAGAAGCTGCTGTTATTTCCTTTTGCAATTGGTCCAAAGAAAAGTATTTGTCCAATTCTCCACCTACATTGCCTAAGAAGTGGTTATGATATTGTTCTACTACATTGGCAGAAGTCAACAAACCACCTGATCCATAATCACCAATAACGATAACAGGCTTTTTATGTAAAGCTCCTTGCAGAGCCACATATTTATGACCTATTACAAGACTGGCATTTTGTATCAATGTATCTAACTCAAATTCTTCACGTACAGTTACATGAGATGCATATCCTATATCATAAAGTTCCTGTTCTCCCGAATAAATGATATTAATCTTATATTGAGTCAGTGTGTTCAAAACAATAAATGTTCTTAATGCCGAACGCCCATTACCCACTCCAACAAGAATAGCAGGCTTGGAATGCGGATATTTAAGATACCTATCCACTTCTCCGTCCCACGGAAAAGGAAGAGCTGTAACACAACTATCACAGGAATAAGTTTTTTCCGGTGCGATGAGCAGCAAATGTTCATACTGCGTGGCATCTTCTATAAACTCATCTTCATAATCATCTGCCAAGATCGAATAAACAATTGGAATGGCAGGGCGTAATGTCTGTATTTTCTCATAACCTCTTCTATTAAAAGCAAAGGCAAGATTATAAGAAAGCCACATCTCCTTGGCAACATCGCCTGCCATATCCACTTGATAACGTCCATCTTTCAACAGCTTTATCAAACCTTCACAGGTCTTTTGCTGTGTATATGTGTTGCAACAAGCAGAAAATAGAATTTTCCTCATATTATATTTATGGATTACATTAGTGTAAAATTGCCATAAACATAACCATCCTTTGAGTTTCTAAATTCTATTGTATAAGTACCAGCATTGTAATCTTCTACAGGAATAGCAAGTGATTGCCCACAAGCAGTTACCTCTATAGAAGAGGTGTACACATTTTGAGTGGCATCCTTTATTACTATATTCACATCACCTACAGGAGCGGTAAATTCAACAATCAAAACATTTCCTTCGAAAGTTGCTTCAATAGGAATAGCAGGATCTAACGAACGAGTTCCAATCTGAGAGAATTCTCCTTTTAATACTAACCCATCTTCAAGAGGAGTACCTGCAAAAACATTGCTCATCATAAACAATGCTACCAATAATGACATAAACAAACGTGATTTCATAAATATACTGTTTTTTGTTTCTCCAAATGTACGATGTACTGATGAGAAAAGCAAAAAAACGACCCGGACAATTTGAGTAAGTCCAAGAAGAGATAAACAACTATATATCAAACTATTACAAAAAATAAAAAATTATCGACCCGGACAATTGGAAATTTATTTTCTTAGTATTTTCGTATAAAATGGTCTAAATCCTCCTGAGCTGATATATTTAAGCGTTTTTTCAATCGACCTTTGGCTTTAGTTATAGAGTCAGATGTAGTGAAAAAGACACGTTTTAACGCATCATTAGTAAAACCAAACTTCAATAAACAACAAATTTCAAGATCATGTTTAGTCAATGTAGGATATTCTTCCTGCAGACGAATAAGCATATCCGAATACAAATAATTAAATAAGTCAAACAGACATTCCCAATCCGGACGAGAGAGTTCTCCTTTCACAGCACCAGACTTTAACGAAAGTAACATACGGAATGTAGATATATACCTTGCATCAATAGGCGAACACGAATTATCAATATCACCACCCAATGTATTCAAACGTTCTGTTAGCGTTTTATTCTGTCCTTGCAGAAGCAAAACTTTTCCATTCAATTCTCCAATCTTAGTACGATAGTCTTCTGATTCACTTTGCAATTCCTGGTAATTTACCAACTCTTCCTGATAGAGTGCTATCTCTTCTCTGTTTTCAACAATCTGTTTTTCAATCTCCTGTATTCGTTTCTTATTCTGACGTTGTCTGTAATAAAAATAGTAAGCACCAAGAAAAACCAAAAGGGCCAATAAGAAACAAAGCCAAACAATCGTCTGATTCTTTATCTTCAATTGAAGGTTTTCGTTTTGTAACTTCTCATTCTCATATTTCTTCTGTAAACTCGCTACCGTTTCTCTTATCTCTGCTTTTTGAATTTCTCTATTTAAAGAATCTGCTTTCTCTTTATATTCAATAGCCACCCAAGGATTCTTACGTAGTTTCTCAAGTTCAAAAAGTAGTCGATAAGCATCCACTTGCGTATAGACATTAGAAACTTCAGTTGCTTTCTTTAAATATTTATCAGCTTCTTCGTTATTATCCATCAATAAATAAGTATAACCTAATGATAAGTATATCTCTGAAAACAAGGATGTGTCTTTATCTAAATTAAGAGCTTGTAATAAATAGTACTCAGTCTTCTTATAATCTTTTTTCAACCGATAAAACACACCTAATTCCTGCAATATAGACAATTCCGAATTACAATTGTAAGTATGGGCTACAGATAATGCACGTTGATAATAAACATACGCACTATCTGAATTATTATATACAGATAAATAATAACGACCAATATTTCTTAATGAGTAGCTCATACCTAAAGCGTCATTAATAATAGTATAATTCCTTAATGCATCCTGATAATTCAAAAGAGATTCGTCTGCAAGATCCTGGTTCCAGTTCAATGTTCCTATTTCCTCCGAGATAAGTCCCAACATTCTGTACTCCTTGCTCCCTTCGAATATACTTCTGGCCTTCAAATAATACCTCATAGCATCTTCCGGGCGATTCAGTTCTTTCATTACTCTACCATAATAAAAGAACGCCTTTCCTTTAGCTATCCAATTCTCATCATGAGACCCATAATATCCTACTGCAATTGCAATTAAAGAATCCGATTCCGGTTTAATGTAGTTTTTATCCATAGCTTGTGTCATTAACAAGCTATAGTCAGCCTGGGCTTTACCATGTAAAACATCAGGGTTGGGTATACGTTTTAGAAGATTAAGAGCACTATCCGGGGCTACCTCCATGCATTTTTCAACCAAAGATAGTGTTTGAACGACTGAATCGGGAGTCGTCTGGCAAGAAATTACCCATAAGGATAGAATGAGCAAAGATAAAAAATGATAAGTAGTACGTCGTAACATGTCTATATTGAGTTTTGTGCAAAAATACACAAAAAACTCTTAGATCAGTTACTTACAGCAGCGTTTTGTTCCAAGCGTTGGTGTTCCTGGATAAGTTGCATGTTTTCTTTTGCCTTAGATACGAACTCCTTCACCATTTTATTCATTTTAAAAGAATAAGGAGCATCCTTCATTATATCCTCTATTTGCGGAGTCATTACGGGATAAGGAAGATTACTACACAACATTAAAAAGACACTGGGGCCTAACACCGTTTCATAATTATCAGATATAAACGACTTAACATACTGATTCATCTCATTAATCAACGCTTCCCCCTCCTTCGTCAACTGTTCATGAATATCAGCAAGATCAGCACCCTCCATCACCATACGGGCTTCTTTATGTTCTAACTCTTCAATCTTCATATCCATGGCATTTTTCTTATCGATAAACTCATAAAGAGCATCATTAAGAGGAGTACCCTTGGCTGCCAGTTCTGTATTGGTAATTGTTATTTTAATATCACCTTTTTCTATCACTAAAGGCATAATAGCCTCATCATCCATATAGAGAGTAGCCATCATCACAGAATCCACAGTACCTTTCATTGAAAACAGTCCATGAATAACCTCTGCCGAATCAAGTTTTATCCATTTCCCTTCCTGCAATGTTTTTATAAACAACATTCTTCCATCAAGGCTGCTTACCGATGACGAACCTTCTATCTTATACTTGCGACCACAGGAAGTAAAGACGAGAAGCAAAAGCAATAAAGGCAAAAATTTACTCACACGCATCTGTTTGTAGGTTTTCATGTTGCAAAGGTACAACGGATTCAGATTTGAATGAAACATTTTATCAATATTTAAAACTTGTAAGACTCTTTTCTTTAATAATCCTTATAAACACCAGTTTTGGGTATGTATTTTCATTTAGTTTACCTAAATTTGCAAGCTATGACTTGACAAATAGTCAACATTAACGATTCTGATTCATAATTTATAATTCATAATATAATAGAATGTCAACTTACGCACCCTTTGCCAAACCGCTCTACGTGATGCTAAAACCCGTTGGAGCAGTGTGTAATCTCGCATGTGATTATTGTTACTATCTGGAAAAGGCTAAATTATATAAAGAGAATCCCAAACATGTAATGAGTGAAGAACTTCTGGAAAAGTTCATTGAAGAATATATTAACTCTCAGACAATGCCACAGGTACTTTTTACATGGCATGGCGGAGAAACATTAATGCGCCCTTTATCTTTTTATAAAAGGGCGATGGAACTACAGAAAAAATATGCCCGGGGACGTACAATAGATAACTGCATACAGACCAATGGTACTATGCTGACGGACGAATGGTGTGAATTCTTTCGTGAAAACAACTGGCTGGTAGGCGTGTCTATCGATGGTCCACAGGAATTCCATGATGAATATCGCAAAAACAAGCAGGGAAAACCTTCTTTTATAAAAGTAATGCAGGGCATCAACCTGCTCAAAAAGCACAAAGTGGAGTGGAATGCCATGGCGGTAGTAAATGACTATAATGCAGACTATCCACTAGAATTTTACCGTTTCTTCAAAGAACTCGATTGTCATTATATACAGTTTGCTCCTATCGTAGAACGTATTTTCAAGCACACTGACGGACGTCATTTAGCTTCACTTGCCGAACAGGAAGGTGGTGAACTTGCAGACTTTTCCATTACCCCGGAACAATGGGGTAACTTTCTATGTACCCTATTTGACGAATGGGTAAAAGAAGATGTAGGAAACTACTATATACAATTATTTGATTCAACACTCGCTAATTGGATTGGTGAACAACCCGGCGTTTGCTCTATGGCCAAGACTTGCGGCCATGCCGGAGTAATGGAATTCAATGGAGATGTATACTCTTGCGACCACTTTGTATTCCCGGAATATAAACTGGGGAATATTTACAACAAGACTCTGGTAGAGATGATGTATAGCGAAAAGCAGAATGCCTTTGGACAAATGAAGCAAAGCTCTCTCCCAACTCAATGTAAAGAGTGTGAGTTCTTATTTGCCTGTAACGGAGAATGTCCGAAGAACCGTTTTATAAGAACAGCAAGCGGAGAACCCGGGCTGAACTACCTTTGCAAAGGTTATTATCAATTTTTCCAGCATGTAGCACCCTATATGGATTTCATGAAAAAAGAGTTGATGAATAAACGTGCTCCGGCAAATATAATGGAAGCCATAAAAAAGGGAGAGTTATAAAAGGGAGAAGGGAGAATTGAGATGGGAGAAGAAAAAAGCTCTTTGAACATCATTCGTAAATAATAAATCATAATTTATAAATCATAAATCAAAAAGATGAATAAACTAAAACTTTATGTACTGGCGCTAATGGCGCTAATCGTTTGTTCCGTTAAAGCGGACGAAGGAATGTGGCTGTTACAGTTGATGCAGCAGCAAAACTCCATCGACATGATGAAAAAACAGGGATTAAAGCTGGAAGCAACTGATCTCTATAACCCGAATGGAGTATCCTTAAAAGATGCAGTAGGTATCTTTGGTGGTGGATGTACCGGAGAAATTATCTCGCCGGAAGGACTTATCCTGACTAACCACCATTGCGGATATTCGTCTATCCAACAACATAGTTCGGTAGAGCATGATTATCTGACAGACGGTTTCTGGGCTACTTCAAGAGATAAAGAATTACCAACCCCGGGATTAAAATTCACATTTATCGAACGAATTGAAGATATCACAGATCTTGTAAACCAGAAGATAGAGTCTAAAGAGATCACAGAAGCTGAATCTTTTACTCCGGAGTTTCTTAATAAACTTGCAAAAGACCTCTATGCAAAGAGTGATCTGAATGAAAAGCCAGGTATTGTTCCACAAGCTTTGCCGTTCTATGCAGGTAACAAATTCTACATGTTTTATAAGAAAGTATACCCGGATGTACGTATGGTGGCTGCTCCCCCCTCATCAGTAGGTAAGTTTGGTGGTGAAACGGATAATTGGATGTGGCCTCGCCATACCGGCGATTTCTCTATGTTCCGTATCTATGCAGATGCCAATGGCGAACCTGCTGAATACAGTGCAGATAACGTACCTTTGAAAACCAAAAAGCATCTTTCGATCTCTTTGAAAGGACTGAAAGAAGGTGATTATGCCATGATTATGGGATTCCCCGGAAGCACCAGCCGTTATCTTACTGTTTCGGAAGTAAAAGAGCGTATGAACTCTACCAACGAACCACGTATTCGTATACGTACAGCTCGTTTGAACATATTGAAGGAAGTCATGAACGCCAGTGATAAGACCCGCATCCAGTATGCCAACAAATATGCAGGTTCATCCAATTACTGGAAAAATTCGATTGGAATGAATAAAGCCATTATTGATAATGATGTGCTGGGTACAAAAGCAGAACAAGAAGCACGTTTTGCACAATTTGCCAAAGAAAAAAACAATGCAGCCTACATGAATGTAGTGAAAGAAATTGATGATGCGATAGCCATTACCGCTCCTCTCACCTACCAAGCTACTTGTCTGACAGAAGCTTTCTTCGCTGCCATTGAATTCGGAAGTCCTTATCAGATCATGGAAAAACTGGAAAAAGCACTAGAAGAAAAGAATGATTCTGCCATTAACGCCAATATCGAAATTCTGAAAAAAGTCTTTGCTGATATTCATGACAAAGATTATGACCACGAAGTAGATCGTAAAGTAGCCAAAGCTTTGTTCCCGCTTTATGCTGAAATGATTCCGGCAGAACAGCGCCCCAACTTCTACAACACGATTGAAAAAGAATATAAAGGAGATTATAACAAGTTCGTTGATGCAATGTACGACTCCTCTATTATGGCTAACCAGGCTAACTTTGATAAATTTATCAAAAAGCCAACTGTAAAAGCCATCCAAAAAGATCTGGCTACTCAATATTCACGTGGAAAATATGAAAAACTGATAGAACTCAGATCAGCACTTCAGGCTGAAGATGAAAAGCTGGACTCACTGCATAAGATCTATATCCGTGGCCTGGGCGAAATGAAACTCCCCGTTCCTTCTTATCCGGATGCCAACTTCACACTACGTCTGACGTACGGTAATGTGAAACCTTACAGCCCAAGAGACGGTGTGTTCTATAAATACTATACCACAACAGACGGTATTCTGGAAAAAGAAAATCCGGAAGACCGTGAGTTCAATGTGCCTGCAAAACTGAAAGAGCTGATCGAAAAGAAAGACTTCGGACGTTATGCAATGCCTAATGGTGATATGCCTGTCTGCTTCCTTTCAACCAATGACATCACCGGTGGTAATTCCGGAAGCCCTGTGCTGAACGAGAACGGTGAATTGATCGGTTGTGCTTTTGACGGCAACTGGGAATCATTGAGTGGGGATATCAATTTCGATAATGACCTGCAACGCTGTATCAACCTGGATATCCGTTATGTTCTCTTCATCCTCGATAAACTTGGCGGATGCGGACACTTAATTGATGAAATGACAATTGTAGAATAGTTATTCTATTTGCCAATATGTCAATGTGCCAATTGCTCTTCAGCATAACAGCGCAACCAATTGGCACATTGACATATTGGCAAATTAGCACATTATTATATATAAATGAAAAAACAATTATTAATAGCTGCCCTCTCTCTTGTGGCCCTTACAGCACATGCCGACGAAGGTATGTGGATGCTGACCGACTTACAGGCTCAGAACGCTGCTGTTATGAGAGAACTCGGACTAGAAATTCCGATTGAAGAAGTATATACTCCTAATGGAATTGCCCTTAAAGATGCAGTTGTCCACTTTGGTGGCGGCTGTACCGGAGAGGTGATCTCGGCAGAAGGATTAGTACTGACTAACCACCACTGTGGATATGGTGCTATCCAGCAACACAGTAGTGTGGAACACGACTACCTGACAGATGGTTTCTGGGCAATGAACCGGGATGAAGAACTTCCTTGCGAAGGACTGAAGATCACTTTTATTGACCGTATACTGGACGTCACACCATACGTCAACGAACAATTGAAGATAGATAAAGATCCCGAAGGCACCAATTACCTGTCTCCCAAATACCTGGAGAAAGTAGCCGATCGTTTTGCCAAAGCAGAAAATATCGAAGTAACCCCGGCAACCAAACTGGAACTGAAAGCCTTCTACGGAGGCAACCGTTATTATCTTTTTGTTAAAACGGTGTACAGTGATATCCGCATGGTAGGTGCCCCTCCTTCTTCCATCGGTAAGTTTGGTGCTGATACAGACAACTGGATGTGGCCTCGCCATACCGGTGATTTTTCTTTGTTCCGTATCTACGCTGATAAAGACGGTAAACCCTCTGAATACTCCAAAGACAATATTCCATTGAAAGTGAAGAAACATCTCACAATCAGCCTTGCAGGAATACAGGAAGGAGACTTTACTTTTGTAATGGGATTTCCCGGACGCAACTGGCGTTATATGATTTCCGACGAAGTAGAAGAACGTATGCAGACCACCAACTTCATGCGTCAGCATGTACGCGGTGACCGTCAGGAAGTATTAATGGAACAAATGTTGAAAGATCCTGCCGTGCGCATTCACTATGCCAGTAAATATGCTTCATCCGCCAATTACTGGAAGAATGCTATTGGCATGAACGAGGGATTAATCCGTCTCAAAGTACTGGATACAAAACGTGCACAACAAGAGCAACTATTGGCTCGCGGACGTGAAAAAGGAGATGATTCTTATCAGAAAGCATTTGACGAGATACGTTCCATCGTTGCTCATCGTCGTGACGCTATGTATCACCAGCAAGCTATCAACGAAGCGTTGGTGACAGCTCTGGACTTTATGAAGATACCGTCAACTAAAACACTGTCAACGGCATTACAGAAGAAAAATAAAGAAGAAATTCAAAAGGCAACTGAAGAACTGAAAATCGCAGGTGAAAAGTATTTCGCTTCTGTACCTTTCCCCGAAGTAGAGAAACTGGTAGGCAAACAAATGCTGAAAACTTATATGGGCTATATACCCCAAGAACAGCGAATCAACATATTCAAAGTGATAGACAGCCGTTTCAAAGGAGATAGTGATGCATTTGTAGATGCCTGCTTTAAGTATTCTATCTTTGGGAATAAAGAAAATTTTGAGAAGTTCCTTCAAAAACCCAGCCTGAACAAAATAGACAAAGACTGGATGATTCTGCTCAAACATTCTATCACCGACGGATTGATGCAGACAGCATTGGCAATGCATGATGCTAATACAAACTATGATGCTGCCCACAAAGTATGGGTGAAAGGAATGATGGATATGCGTCAGGAAGCAGGTATTCCTATTTATCCTGATGCCAACTCTACACTGAGACTGACATATGGTAAAGTAGCCTCATATGAACCGGCGGACGGCGCTGTATACAAATATTATACAACGCTGAAAGGTGCTATGGAAAAAGAAGACCCTAATAACTGGGAATTCGTTGTACCTGCTAAGTTGAAGCAACTATACGAAACAAAAGATTATGGACGCTATGCTATGAAAAATGGTGAGATGCCTGTTTGCTTCATTGTAGATACTGACAATACAGGAGGAAATTCCGGTAGTCCGGTATTCAATGGCAAAGGTCAACTGATAGGCACCGGCTTTGACCGTAACTATGAAGGATTGACAGGAGATATCGCCTTCCGCCCTTCTTCCCAGCGTGCCGCTTGTGTAGATATTCGCTATACTCTCTTCATTATTGAAAAGTATGCGGGAGCTTCACATATAATCAAAGAGCTGGATATTAAAGAATAATTATATAATGTGCCAATATGTCAATGTGCCAATGGGCTGCGCTATTACACTGCACAGCTTATTGGCATATTGCACATTGGCATATTGAACCATTATTACTACCGCCATTTACTCACCGTCTCCGACTTATCAGCGAATTGTGCTGCTAAAGATTTCATACGAGCCTGCAATAAAATCTTCCTTCCATCTTGTATACGAGTATACACCAACTCGTTATTTCCAACCAATCTCCTCCATTGAATACTCAAATAAGCAGCCCACTCTTTTTTACGTCCTATCAATTCGGGCACAGAGTGATAATCTACCTGAGCCGTGTGAAACAAAGAATGACTTTTACGAATGATAAGATAACGGGGACTATTCACAACAGAAACAAGCTCTGAAAGTGCATTAATAAACATCGATTTTTCATAACGTGTACCTCCTTCCAAATGGCAAAGCACGGCACCATCATCATCAAGTTCCGAAACGACAGTCACTTTCTCTGATTTTATCACGCCTGCCCTGGCAAGTGCCAAAGCTAATGCCTGCCCTATCTTATGAATATCTTTTGATATATCCCGATAACGGATGTACAGCCAGAAAGCCTTCCACATTTCACGTCCGAAAAGAAACAATCCGGCAAGTCCTATAATCACCAACACAAATTGTAACTCTTCTACCCGCCGAAAACGTATTTTGAACAAACCATACAAGACTTCCTGGCCAAACATCAATAAACCGGAAGCAAGACTGCTCAATAAATAAGATATAGTACGGTTCAGGTACAAATGCTGCAATTCATGTGTATGCCTGCATTCTGTGTCACGTGGTATCTTTATTTCCTCTACCAGACTGACACCATTGCCCAATGCCCGCTCCCACTGGTCTTTCAATTTTTCACGCTGAGAAGCACGTAGAAAAGCCCTGTCATTGGCTGCATCTATAGCTTCTGCATCGGAAAAGTCAGCAGGCAATCCCAACCGGCTAATTCCATTTTCGATACCTCCTGTTTCGAGATAAGATATTCCCACAAAACTGCGAAAACGCCTTTTCAACATTTCTACATCATTTCCCCCATCTGAAGCTGTGGGATCTACACAAACCAAATGCCAGATATTACTCGCTTTCTCCCTGTTTCCCTTCTCCACGCGAATAGCACGGCCACGCATCTGATTGGACAACACAAAAGAACCGACAAAGCTGGCCAATACCAATGAATTCAGAACCGGTGCATCCCATCCTTCTCCTAACAACGACTTAGTACCTATCAATATCTCTATACCACCTTTCTGAAACACATCCGTCACTATTTTCACAACATCGTTTTTCAGCCCTTCAGTCAGCGCCACTTGTATGTATCCGGTATCGTAAGGTAATGGATTATAAGTAAGTTTCGTCACTCCCCTGCTTTCTGCACAAGCCTCAAACAACTCGCAGGCAGAAACAGGCAGAATAATAATACTCCCTGTCAGCACTCCTATTTTCATGTGTTCAGAGTTCGTTCTGCGAAGTTTTTCAAAAATGGGTATTACTCCCAACTTATTTAGTTCAAGGGTATTCTCCCCGGCATTGACAAGAAACTCTTTACGAATAAAATCAGTGAGTACTACCAATCGTAATCCTTGTCCCAACTGACGATATTCAAAATTCACAATCTGATAAATACTATTCAGCTTTTCAATACTGGTGCCCAACAATGAGGTGATCTCTTTGTTTTGCAAAAAAGTTATCTGCCTATGTTCCATTACCCCACGACGTAGTAAGCGGTGTTCAAGTTCTTCCTGGTGTTTCTCAAATCCGGTGAACCTATCTCTTTCTTTCAGCAGATAAAACTCAAGTAATACTTGTGCCCATTGATAGTCAAAGACTGGAAAATCGGGATGTTTGTCTCCCAAAACGTCAAGATGTTCGGACGAAACAGAGAACCCGGCAGTATTCAGAAATATAAGTAAAGAAGAGTAGTAAGGCATATTACTGTAAATCCAGTCGAGATTCTTATTCGGCTCAGTCCATACAGACAGAGAAGTCATGGCACGAATCAGTTCTTCATCTTGCTTGATCTCCTGAAAAAGCGCATATACCTGATTGCGATATTTATCGATCACTTTATATTCTTCGGCAGAAGGACGCGAAAAACAGACACAATCCTGGTGAGGGCATAAGTCTCCTTCGATAATCAGTTCCGGAACAGTAATCTCTGTATCAATCGGACCATTCAACTCAATATAACGTTGCCATTCATTGGCAGATACATCATAAGGTGGAGTAGCGGTCAGTCCCACAAGAGTCGGTTTCAATTCTTCTTTCAGACTAATCAACGTAGTCCACCATTCATTTTTCAGATGATGGGCTTCGTCCACAACAACGGTCTGTATTCCCTGTTCACGAAGTAATCGGACAATCTCCCTCATACAACTACCCGAACGACAATTATCTTTAAAGTCATTACAGGCTGCATGTAACCCCTGATAAGTTGAAACAGTAAGAAATGAAGGATGTCTAATGTCACATGATATCCACTCCGGTATAACCTCTGTCTGCAGAAAAAGTTCACAGAAACGATCGATCCACTGATTGCGTACTGCAATAGTCGGCGCTAAGATTAAAGTAGGCTTATTGATTCGTAACATCACCTCAAGTCCGAGTACTGTTTTTCCTGATCCGGGAGGTGCTACTACATGCAAAGCGTTGTTATCCAGAAAGTTTTCAAGTTCGGCAAGAACTCTCGCCTGATAATTTCGCCATGGATATTTAAATTTAATTCCGGAAGGAAATGTATTCATAATGTCGCTAACCCTTATTAAGTATCATGTTATGCCTTCAAAGGTATACTTTTTTAAGGAGTAACAGGTAATAAACCGTCAAATAAATTCTTCTACCAGATACATTTCATCAATCAAATCTTCCATTGATTGCTGTAAATTATCGACTGCTTCTTCAGGGGAATCTCCATACGCATTACATTGAATATTCACGGCAAGCCAAGCGTAATAACCGCCATCAGATGTACGCTCAAGCACATAATCTGTTTTATCCAGTTTCATATCGGTAAATAATTAGTAAGTGTTGGTATATTTATTACTGACTGATGATCAATCAGATTTTCGAGTTCACAGATAATATGCCGTTCACTGCTACGTGCCCAGTAAATAAATTCACGACTAGGACAATACTTGCCGGCAAAGCGAAGCAAGGGTTCAAGTGCAAACGAGTCACCCACAATACCGGCACCCGCACGAGCTGCATCATAAGCATTGCAATCTTGTTCAATATGGGCTGGTACCATCAATACGGGTTTACCCAAATACATGGCCTCGCAAATAGACTCAAAGCCTGCGGTACTGGCATAAGCACGACATCCTGCCATATAATTAAGAAATTTCACATCATCAAGCTGATGAAAACTCAACGTCTCATCCATCCGAGTCACCTCCTCTGTATCTGCCTTGTCCCAGAAAAAATGTAAAGGTACTTCCGGATGAACAGAATGAAAAGCTTTCACACTATCAGAGAAACCGGCATTGACCATATAACCATGAATATAATTTCCTGTTTCGGGACGAATAGCAATTACCTCCTGTCTGAGCAGAGGAGGAACTACAACAAGATTATTTTCTCTGTCTTCGGGCATTTTACGGAAAGAGAGAGCTAAACGCTTCTTCGCTTTCAAGCTCGTCATCCGTGTAAAGAGGCGCAGCATGAATAATTGAACAACATCTTTCTCCGGAAATTCAAACTCCCGGTGCAGAAACAAATACTGATGCCCAATACAAACGTACGGAACAGAAGGGCGGAAGAACATATAGGTAAGCCCGGTTAAAAGTTCGTAGAAGTTGATTACTACTTCCGCCCCTGTTTTCCTGATCCGTTGGTTTATATAACACATACTACGGACATATTCCGGTAAGTGTATAAGATTGTAAGCTAAGCTTTTTTTCAAATTAGCACGTTTATTATCGGGCGAAGGTAAAAAGTTAGGACTGAGAAAACGTTTCACCGGAGCCTTTATATTCCGGTTGAAAAAGCCCGGCAAAGTACGCGACGAGCTTTTACCCACAAGCACTTCTACTACCTCGTGCCCATTGCGCCGTAACATATCTTCGAGAGTCAACGCTTGTGTAAGGTGTCCTCTCCCTTCTCCCTGAACAATAAATAAAAATCTCATGAGGCTATTGTTATTTGTTTGGTTTCCCCTTCTTCCTGTTCTTTTTCCGGCGTCAGTACATTATCAAAGTAACGCACACTCCAGTTTCCTTCCTCATCTTCTGTCAATGCTGAAAGTGACTCTACCCAGTCACCGGAATTCAGATAATGAATTCCATCATAACAAGTATTGGCAGGATGATGAATATGACCACAAATTACTCCGTCACACTTTCTGGCCTTTGCCAGTATTACCAGTTCTTTTTCAAAATCAGAAATATAAGAAACGGCTGATTTCACTTTATTCTTGATAGACTGGGATAGTGAATAATAAGGTTTTCCCTGTTTCATTCGCCGGGCATTATACACTTTGTTAAGCCAAAGTAAAAATGTATATCCGGTATCGCCCAGTTTAGCCAACCACTTCATTTGAGTAGTTATTCTATCAAAAACGTCACCATGCGTCACATAATAACGTCTACCGTGACTTTCGTAGATGCAGTCCTTAACAATCTGTATATTATAAAAGTTCAGTGGTGCCAGATTATCAAGAAAGTCATCATGATTACCACGAACATAAATAACCTGGGTACCGAAGTTCTCCATCATCTTCATGATAACTTTGAAAAAATCCGTATGTTTAGCCTTCCATTTACTTAAACCGCTTTTTTTCAGATGCCACCCGTCAATAATATCTCCATTCAATATCAGACGGTCACAATTGATTGATTTAAGGAAGCGGGTCACCTCCTCTGTTTTGGAGTGCTGAGTTCCCAGATGAATATCTGAAAGAACCACTGTAGGATAATACGTGCGTAAATGCATAACATTTCAGTTTTTCGATATGCAAAAGTCCATATTTCACATTACAAGCTGATGTCTTTACAGTTACTATTTTATGAACAAAATCAGTTTTTCGGCGTTATATATCTAAAATAGTAATTATATTCGCAGCCCGAAGAGGCTGACAATTCATTTTAAGAAAGGAAAATTATGGAAAAATTTGATGAATTAATACAGTCACCGGTCCCGGTTTTAGTAGATTTTTTTGCAGAATGGTGTGGTCCTTGTAAGGCAATGAAACCAATTCTTGAAGAAGTAAAAACTAAGATAGGAGATAAAGCCCGCATCGCTAAGATTGATGTGGACCAACATGAACAACTGGCAGCAAGATTCCGTATACAGGCCGTACCTACATTCATACTATTCAGTAATGGAGAAGCTGTGTGGCGTCACTCCGGGATGATACATGCCAGTGAATTAACAGGAGTTATCGAACAGTATTCACATAAAAATTAAGAATGAAGAAGGTATTAGCTATGGTAGCTTTTGTCATGGTCAGCGTAATTGTTTACGCTTTCAATGATGGAAGCAAGATAAATGCAGATCAACAAGGTAAAGAGGTAAAAAGCGGTGAAGTAATCGTAATGAATAAAGATATGTTCATTAAGGATGTATTTGATTACGAGAACACCAAAGAATGGAAATACAAAGGTAATAAACCTGCCATCATTGATTTATACGCTGACTGGTGTGGTCCTTGCCGAATGACAGCCCCTATCATGAAGTCACTGGCAAAGGAATACGACGGCAAGATCGTAATTTATAAGGTTAATGTGGACAAAGAAAAGGAATTGGCAGCTTTGTTTAATGCAACAAGCATTCCCCTCTTTGTATTCATCCCAATGAATGGAGAACCACAGCTTTTCCGTGGTGCGGCAGATAAAGCCACCTACCAAAAAGCAATAGACGAATTCTTGTTGAAACAGTGATAAATGATTAGTGATAAGTGATTAGTTAGTTGCGCTATAAGCCGCATGGCACTAATCACTTATCACTAATCACTTATCACTATTTATGATATCCCACCGGATGGTTCATCAATGGTAACTGAGTATCGGTCAGTTTCAATACACTTTTCAATTTAGCTGTGTCCATTGAGGCCCGTGGCACAGTAGCTAATTTGGCAGCAGAACAAAAGATTGAAATATTCTGCGAAACGATGCCTGCATCCACAGCCCCCATCAACTGAGTATGGGTATTCTTGGCGTCACCTAAACGAGACAAGTCACTAACCAACAATAAAGAAACGGGTGCCGACTTTACAAAAGCCTGTCCTCCTGCCACTGCTCCCCGATGATCTCCTTCAGCCACCAGGTTCAGCTGATGCGCTTTTGCATCATACAAATAAGTACCTTCGGGCAGTACTACATAAACATCTACATCTTGTTTGTTCATAGCCGAAGGGGCTGTACGTTTTCCTTCTTCCGGACGATTTATACCATTGGCAGCCCAAAGTAAGTCTGATAAATCAGTAAGAGTTAATGCTTTTGCAGCATATTCACGCGTAGAATGGCGGTTGGCAAATGCTTCCATCACTTCACTATTACGATTCAAATTCGGTTTAGGCAACCGGATCACTTTATCAGCAGCAAATGTAGCTACTGAGACAAACAGGCACAATAATAGCAGTTGTACTTTCCTCATAATCTGTGGTTTTTAAAAGTTTATGCGCAAATATAACCGTATCTTAGTGATTCCAATCTTTTTCTAAGAAAGTTTAATAAAAAAGGCCTGCATCTGTTAAACAGATACAAGCCTTTTCTTCATTTGTGAACTATATATTTATTATTTCTTTCCGAAATAACGGTTGTAAAGTCCTTCAAAACCTTTACCGTGACGTGCTTCATCTTTACACATTTCATGAACAGTATCATGAATAGCATCCAGATTCAATGCTTTAGCACGGGTAGCAATACGTTTTTTATCTTCGCAAGCACCAGCTTCGGCGTTCATTCTCTTCTCCAGGTTAGTCTTAGTATCCCATACACAGTCACCCAGCAGCTCAGCAAATTTAGAAGCGTGTTCTGCTTCTTCCCAAGCGTAACGTTTGAAAGCCTCTGCTACTTCAGGATAACCCTCACGATCAGCCTGACGGCTCATAGCCAGGTACATACCAACCTCTGTACACTCGCCCATGAAGTGATTGTTCAGATCCTTAATCATTTCGTCATCGCAACCTTTGGCAACACCAATTACGTGTTCGTCAACAAAAGTAAGTGCACCACCTTCAGTTTCAACAACTTCTACAAATTTGCTGGCAGGTGCTTTACACAATGGACATTTCTCAGGAGCTGCGTCACCTTCGTAAACGTAACCGCATACAGTACATCTAAATTTCTTCATTTTGTCTTTAATTTTAATTAATTAGTCAATACGTATATTTTTTAAGCAATTCTTACAAATTCCTTTATAGTAATAGTGCATTTCAGTTATCTCGTGCCCATCCATTTGAAGTCCTATAACCTCCTTTATTTCAAGAGGAAGTTCCAAATCATATATATTTCCGCATCTCTTACAAATAAAATGCGCATGCGGTGAAGTATCCGCATCAAAATTAGCATTACGTTCATCAATAGTAAGCATCAGAGCTGCTCCCTGCTCTGCAAATAGTTTCAGTGTATTATACACTGTTGTCTTTGAAAGCGTTGGCATTGAAGGAGATAAAGCTGTATATATTTCATCAGCCGACGGATGTGTACGATGTTCCATCAGATACTCCATAATGGCAATACGCTGCATGGAAGGTTTTATGTTGTACTCTAATAATCGGTTATATGGCTTCATAGGCTCTGCTTATACAAAATTGTAATGATTACAACTTTAAATTTGAAGCAAAGATAGGAGTTTCTTTTATTTCTGCAAATAATTAGCCAATAAATTTTATAAAAAATAGCTACATTTTTTGTAAGTAATCAGATTTTAGTAGTAGGTAGTCAGAATATACCAGTTTAAATGTACTCTGGTTATTTACCGGAAGAAGTATATAGACTACGCCTTGCCTCCTTGCAGGCAAAGCGTAGTCTGCAAGCATTAGATTAATTAGAATATCCTTTTAGATACTATCAAACGAATATATCAAAACAATTTCCTAATTTTGCAACGCAAATAATAATGTGTTAATATATCACATTTTAATATTTATCAATTATGAACTACGGATTTGTAAAAGTAGCAGCAGCAGTACCGCGCGTTAAAATAGCGGACTGTAATTTCAATGCCAAACAACTCGAAAGCCTGATAGCAGTTGCAGATGGCAAAGGAGTACAGATTATCACTTTCCCCGAAATGTGTATCACTGCTTATACCTGTGGCGATCTTTTCGGCCAACAGCTCTTGCTGGAAGAAGCAGAAATGGCGCTAATGCAGATATTAAATAATACCCGCCAACTGGATATCATCTCTATTTTAGGAATGCCGGTAATCGTAAATTCTACTGTTATCAATGCAGCCGTAGTTATCCAGAAAGGTAAAGTACTGGGGGTAGTCCCCAAAACCTATCTGCCCAACTATAAAGAGTTTTACGAACAACGTTGGTTCACCTCTGCTCTGCAAATAGCAGAAACCAGTGTACGACTTTGCGGACAAATCATCCCAATGGGTACAAATCTGTTATTCGAAACATCAGACACTATTTTCGGGATTGAAATATGCGAAGACTTATGGTCTACCATACCTCCAAGCTCAACACTTGCGCTACAAGGGGCTGAAATCATATTTAATCTTTCTGCCGACAATGAAGGGATAGGTAAAAACAGTTACCTCCGTTCGCTTATCAGCCAACAATCTGCACGCTGTATTTCGGGATATGTATTCTCTTCCTGTGGATTCGGAGAATCTACTACCGATGTAGTCTTTGCCGGAAACGGGCTTATCTATGAAAATGGTAACCAATTGGCACACAATGATCGCTTCAGCTTTGAAGAGCAACTGGTTATTAGTGAAATAGATGTAGAACATCTGCGTGCCGAACGGCGTATTAACACAACATTTGCAGCAAGTAAAGGAAATATTCCGGCAGATAAAAAGCCTGTGCGTATTGCTACGGAGTTTGTAAACAGCAAAGAACTGAACCTGACACGTACATTTGAGAGGCATCCATTTGTCCCACAAGGAGCAGCATTGAATGAACGTTGTGAAGAAGTTTTTTCAATACAGGTAGCTGGACTTGCACAACGCCTTGTACATACTGGCGCTAAAACTGCCGTTATTGGTATCTCAGGCGGGCTGGATTCTACACTTGCCTTACTTGTCTGTGTCAAGACCTTCGATAAACTAGGCTTATCCCGCAAAAATATTATTGGTGTCACCATGCCGGGTTTCGGTACAACCAACCGCACTTATCACAATGCCATCTCTCTTATGAACTCACTCGGCATTACTGTACGGGAAATCAGTATTAAAGAAGCATGTATTCAACACTTCAAGGACATTAACCATGACATCAATGTACACGACGTAACTTACGAAAATGCTCAGGCACGCGAACGCACACAGATATTGATGGATATAGCCAATCAGACAGGAGGAATGGTAATCGGAACAGGCGATTTATCAGAACTGGCTTTAGGGTGGGCTACATACAACGGCGATCACATGTCGATGTACGGTGTAAACGGAAGTATTCCTAAAACCCTGGTGAAATATCTGGTAAAGTGGGTAGCAGAAAACGAAGTAGACGAAACATCATGTATTACTCTACTCGATATTGTAGATACACCTATTAGCCCCGAATTAATTCCGGCAGATGAAAATGGAGATATCAAACAAAAGACAGAGGATCTGGTAGGTCCGTACGAATTGCACGACTTCTTCCTCTATTATTTCATGCGTTTCGGCTTTCGTCCGTCAAAGATATTCATGCTGGCTTCATTGGCATTCAAAGAAGTATATGATGAAGAGACAATCAAGAAATGGTTACTCATCTTCTTCCGCCGTTTCTTCAACCAGCAGTTCAAACGTTCCTGTTTGCCCGACGGTCCTAAAGTAGGAAGTATCTCTATCAGTCCACGTGGCGACTGGCGCATGCCAAGTGATGCTTCGGCAGCAGCATGGCTGAAGGAAATTGAAAAAGAGTGAGTAGTGAGTAGTGATTAGTGATTAGTGGGCTGCGCTATTACGCTACATCGTACTAATCACTACTCACTAATCACTTATCACTACTACAATACCCCTTTACTTGAGGGAAGTTCAAAATGATAAATATCCCGCTTCAAAGCCATTTTCAGCGCACGAGCCAATGCTTTGAATATTCCTTCAATCTTATGATGTTCATTTTGCCCTTCGGCTTTGATGTTTAGATTCATCTTTGCAGCATCACTCAGAGATTTAAAAAAGTGGAGAAACATTTCAGTAGGCATCTCTCCTATTTTTTCGCGTTTAAACTCTGCATCCCATACCAGCCAGGGACGTCCACCAAAGTCAAGGCATACCTGACAAAGGCAATCATCCATAGGAAGAGCATAACCATAACGTTCAATTCCCCGCTTGCTTCCTAATGCCTGATAAATACATTCGCCCAAAGCAATAGCCGTATCTTCGATAGTATGGTGTTCATCTACTTCAAGATCCCCTTTCACCTTAACCGTGAGGTCCATACCGGAATGCTTACCTATCTGCTCCAACATATGATCAAAGAAGCCAAGTCCTGTAGAGATATCACAAGTACCATTACCGTCCAGATTCAGAGAAACAAAGATATCCGTTTCCTTTGTAGTACGCCTTACCTCTGCTTTACGTTCTCCGGCAAAAAGAAACTCGGCTATTTTATCCCAATCAGTAGTAGCCAGTACACAGACATCTTCCAAATCCTTCTCTTTCAGTAACTCTGTAGAATCTTGCAGATAAATAGCACGACATCCCAAATTCCTGGCCAGTTCGACATCGGTAGGGCGATCACCAATCACAAAACTTCCTGTCAGGTCGTAATCCGGATTATCAATGTATTTAGTCAACATTCCGGTACGCGGTTTACGAGTCGGGGCATTCTCTTCGGGAAAGCTACGGTCTATCAGGATATCATCAAAAGTAATGCCTTCACCCTCCAGAGTTTTCAACATAAGATTGTGAGCCGGCCAAAAGGTAGCTTCCGGGAAAGAATCGGTCCCCAAACCATCCTGATTGGTGACCATAACAAATTCAAAATCGAGTTTGCTACGAACAAAGCCAAGATTGCGGAACACTTTAGGATAAAACTCCAGTTTCTCCAATGAATCAAGCTGATAATCTACAGGAGGTTCAATAACAAGCGTACCATCACGATCAATAAATAATATTTTTTTCTTCATGGAAATGATAATATAATAATGTGCCAATTACCATGTGGCCTATTTCTATAGTGCAGCCAATTGGCACATTGACATATGGGCACATTGAATAATTATTTGTATTTCTTTAACGCCTCTACTAGCTTTCCGTTTTCAGCACGTGTACCTACCGTCACACGAAGGCAATTGCAACACAGTGATATATTATGGCGATTGCGAACAATAATACCCTCTCCTACCAGATAATTGTAAATCTTCACAGCATCCGTCACACGGGCCAGAAAGAAATTTGCATCCGAAGGGAACACTTCCAGCACACAAGGCAATTCCGCAAAAGCATTTTCCAACTCTTTTCGTTCTTCCTTCAAAGCCTTCACCCAACGATCTATCTCATAATGTTTATGTAACATCTGTATAGCTTGTTGCTGTGTCAGTTGATTGACGTTGTACGGATACTTGATTTTATTAAGAATAGAAATAATTTCTTCAGAAGCAAAAGCCATACCCAGGCGAATAGCAGCACATCCCCATGCCTTAGAGAACGTTTGAAGTATTACCAAATTGGGATATTCTTTCAAACTGGCAAGAAAAGAGGGGGCCTCCGAAAAATCACTATATGCCTCATCCAGTATTACAAGTCCTTCAAAGTTATTCAACACCTTTTCTATCTCCGAACGCAGCAGGTCATTGCCAGTCGGATTATTGGGCGAACAAAGAAAAATCAGCTTTGTCCGGTCATCTGTGGCTGCCAACAACTTATCGGCCGAAAACTGAAAATGTTCGTCCAACAATACCTTACGGTATTCTACATCATTCACCTCGGCACATACCTGATACATGCCGTAGGTAGGGTCAATAGCTACTACATTGTCTTTACCCGGCTCACAAAAAGCACGAAATACAAGATCAATAGCCTCATCACTACCATTTCCCAGAAATATATTCTCCGGGGCTGCTTTTTTAAGCTTTCCCAGATCTTTTTTCAATTCGTATTGCAATGGATCCGGATAACGATTATGGGGCAAGTTATATGGATTCTCATTAGCATCCAGAAACACAGAGGCAGCGGCCCCTTTATATTCATCCCTTGCTGAAGAATATGGCTTCAACTTCCAGATATTCGGACGGGTTAATTCTTGTAATGTTTTCATGCGGATATTTATTTTTACGATTTACAATTGATATCTCTCAGGCGGACAGATACAGCATTCTTATGAGCATCCAGTTGTTCATTGGCTGCCATTATTTCAATAGCCGGTCCAATAGCCTTCATACCTTCCGGACGGATTTCCTGAAACGTAATCTTACGGATAAAACTATCCAGGCTTACACCACTGTATGCTTTTGCATAACCGTTGGTCGGCAGCGTATGGTTGGTTCCTGAGGCATAATCTCCGGCACTCTCAGGCGAAAATGATCCCAAAAACACAGAACCGGCATTGATTACACGTTCTGCTATCTCCCTATAATTTTCCGTCTCTATAATCAGATGTTCAGGAGCATATTCGTTAGTCAATTCTAATGCTTCATCCATATCTTTCACCAGAATAAGTTTACTGTTGGCAAGAGATTTTTCCGCAATTTCACGACGTGGCAGTTCCGCTAACTGTCGTTCCACTTCTTTCATCACATCCCCCTGTAACTTTTCAGAAGTCGTGATCAGTACTGCCTGGCTATCTACTCCATGCTCTGCCTGTGAAAGTAGATCGGCAGCCACAAATACCGGATTAGCAGAATCATCTGCCAAGACCTCTACTTCCGAAGGACCTGCCGGCATATCAATGGCAACATCACGCAAGCTAACCAACTGTTTGGCTGCTGTGACATACTGATTACCCGGACCAAAGATTTTATAGACTTTAGGTACGCTTTCCGTGCCATAAGCCATAGCTGCAATAGCTTGTACTCCGCCGGCTTTGAATATTTTACTTACTCCCGCCATTTGCGCTGCAAAAAGAATAGCCGGATGGATTTTTCCATTCTTATCAGGTGGAGTACAAAGCACAATCTCTTTACAGCCGGCAATCTTGGCCGGAACTGCCAGCATCAATACAGTAGAGAATAACGGTGCTGTACCTCCCGGAATATATAGACCTACTTTCTCTATGCCTACCGCCTTCTGCCAGCAAATCACCCCTTCCATTGTCTCTACTTTATGCCCCACAAAACGTTGTGAAGCATGAAAGGTCTCAATATTCTTTTTAGCTAAAGAGATAGCTGCCTTCAACTCTTCACTGACCAAAGCAACGCCTTCTTCCAGCTCCGCCTCCGTCACAGCAAGTGATGTCAGAATTGCTTTATCAAAAGTAGCTTCATACTCTATCACGGCTGCATCTCCTTCAGCACGAACACGATTGATAATGCCGCGCACCGTATCAAAAAGGCTCTCCGTGTTGAGTGCAGGACGTTTCAATATGTCGGTCCACTGCTCTCTTGAAGGATATTTTATTTGTTTCATATTTATTAGTTTATAATGTTATGTTGTCTTGGATGTACTTTTCTTTTGCCTTGATACAAAAGAAAAGATACCAAAAGAAAAAATCAAGGCTGCATTTCCTCCGCTACTGCACTACGGTGAAAAGCTAAAGGGGCTCGAACTCGCTTCGCTCAGACAATCGCCCCTTCTTACGCTTTTCACCTCCGTTCCGTTTGACGCTGCGGAAATGAGGCCGGGGGACCATTCGGATGGTAGATAGCATACAATGCTTCTTGTGCCCAGGAAAGTATACTATATTAAAATAAATAGTATGTTTACTTTTATATCACATATCTCTACCTCATCCTAAACCGTAGTTCCGCTGATGAACGGCCTCCGGCCTCATTTTTTCTCCGTCAAGCGAACGCCCGCAGTGAAGCGTCAAAAAGGGGCGATTGTTTGAGCGAAGCGAGTTCGAGCCCCTTTAGCGGAACGCAGGAAGTGAGTAGGAGAAAAAATGCAGCCTCGATTCTTTCTTTTGGTATCTTTTCTTTCGCATCAAGGCGAAAGAAAAGTACATTATACAATTTAAACTCTCTCCGCCCAGATCGGTGAACTCCATGCCCACTGCTGATCGCGTTGGCGAACCCGGACATAGTAATAATCCGTATCCTTTTGCGGTTCTTTATCTTCCATAAAATGCTCTACAGTATAGCAGCTTTTGGGCATTGCACGGTTGAAAAGAATGGCTTCGCTCAACCAGCCTATCATGAAATGAGAGCGTGAACCTTCGAGTAATTCGCCTAAAGTATGTTCAAACTTCTTGCCGTTAAACTCCGCTGCCAGAACTCCGTCTTTAGGCATTTCCAGTTCAAGGATGACAGCCTGCATAGCGGGAGTGGTTACGTTCGGATTTTTACTGGAGTACATATCGAGTTCTGTTTCCTTCTCATTGGTAGAAAGGATACGATTTACATGTGTATGGAATTCTGTTTCACCCTCTTGCGGAGAAGTAAATGCAGCGCCACGGAAACAGGGGGTTACGCTCACGATACGTCCTTTATTCACTGCGAGTTTACCTTGCCAGTGTACATATTTCTCTTCGCGATTCCAGCCAAAGTCTACTTTTACTTTACAGTGTACAGTGTCACCTTCGGGCATTATCGGAGTCAATGGTCCATTCAGGCGGGCAATGCATTGTCCGTTTTTCACGATATCTACATAGTCGATACAGCTTTCACCTTCTACGTTAACATAGATGCGACGGCTGTTGCCACGTACTACGTCTCCCATGAATGCATCATTTAGGCGGAAGTCAATCTTAATTTTGTCACCGGTCGCACCACATACATGACGGCTTTTCAGAGCATCCCAGATAGCATCCCGAGTCAGTGAAGGAGCCAGTACACCGATACGTCCGTCACCATAGCTACCGGGATAGCCCGAATGTTGGTCTGTTGAGCACATGATACCAAACTTATTGCCACGATCCAATCCGTATTGCACGGTTCCTTCCCACTGGCGTGGTCCCATATCGTGCAGATAGTTATAATCTCCCTGATCACTTTCTGCCAGTCCGTGACGAGAATACATTTCAACGAACGGAGTCTGATCTCCTTCTGTGAAACAATCCCAGTTATATCCACGGTATCCACCCTGATAACCCATATGGTGCGGGGTGATAAATACCTTCTCATTTTTTAGTTTCTCTTTCCATTCCTGTACAGAGGTGCACTCAACGAGTGGTACATCAATGTCATGCCACAGTGCCACGTGGTCACCGTGTGCCATGCTATGGCATTCGTATCCCGTAAAAGTAAGGAATTCTCCTTCCTTATTATACTCTTTCGTCATAGCGACGTATTTGTCATAGTTACCTTCACGCAGACGTTTGAAAGCACCTGTGTGGTAGTCTATCACCCATTTCAGACGAGGATCATCAGCTCCGGGAATATCCGGCCACATGGCATGTGGAGTCACTGATACAAAGTCCAGTTGTTCTTTTGCTGCTTCAAAAGCATCGCGCATATCACCATGTCCGTAAGTGATGTTACAGTGATTATGTAAGTCACCCCAGTACATTTTAAGGCCACTTGCTGATGGCATGATTTTTTTAGCCTCTTTGCTACCTGCTGCACAAGCACCGAGCAAGCTACCGGATGCGGCCAGTCCCAGGAAGGACCAACCTGTGTTTTTAAGAAAACTTCTTCTGTCCATAATAATATTTACGATTAGACGATTTACAATTTACGATTGAAATAACTTTGTTTATATATAAGGCAGCGGAGAGATTTACGATTAGACAATTTGCAATTAGGATTATTCTTCTGAAAGAGGAAATATCAATCGTAAATTGTCAATTGTCCAATCGTCTAATCTTTTCACCTGTTGTGCATCATTCGTCTGTCTCCTTTGAAGAGTTCTTTTACCTTCTCTTCCGGGTCAGTATCATTATATTGTTTCTGTGTATCTTCCAACAGTTGCATGAGTTCTTTTTGCTTCTCTGCATACTCCGGTTTATCAAATACATTATTCATTTCGCGCGGGTCTGCTTTCATATCATACATTTCCCATTCGTTGATGTCATTGTAGAAATGAATGAGTTTGAAATCCTGTGTGCGAATGCCGTAATGACGTTTCACAGAGTGCTCTGCCGGATATTCATAATAGTGATAATAGGCAGCCTGACGCCAGTCTACCGGAGTTTTGCCTGCATTATCCAGGATCGGTTTCAGAGATTTACCCTGTATATCCGAAGGGATATCTGCTCCTGCGTAATCAAGGAAAGTAGGAGCAAAGTCTACATTCATGCTGATTGCACTACTTGTACTTCCTGCTTTGATACCTTTTGGGAAACGGATTATCAGTGGCATACGTTGGCATTCTTCATACATAAAGCGTTTGTCAAACCAACCATGTTCACCCAGGAAGAAACCCTGATCCGATGTATAGACGATGATTGTGTTATCCAGTTCTCCAATCTCTTCCAGATAGTTCATCAGGCGTCCGATATTCTCATCTACTGCCAGTACTGTTGCCAGATAATCGCGCATGTATTGCTGATATTTCCAGCTGATAAGTGCCTTTCCTTTTAAGTTTCCTTTGTGATACTCGGCAATACGTTGTGCATAGACTGAATCCCATTTGTCCTGCACTTCTGCCGGCATGCGTTTGTATACGCTGTACAGGCGATTGGTAGTATCTTTCAGCATTTCGGCACGTGTGAGTAACTTCAAGTCCCAATCGTTCGTTAATGTATGTTCGATAGACATATCCTGTTCACGTGCTGCACGCCCACGTCCTTCGTAATCATCGAAAAGGTTGGCTGGCTCGGGGAATATTGTATTATTGAATATACCCAGATGCCGGGGGGCAGGCATCCAGTTGCGATGAGGCGCTTTCTGATGATACATCATGCAGAAAGGTTTTGATTTATCGCGGTGTTCAAGAAAGTTGATTGCTTTGTCTGTGATAATATCTGTGGCATATCCTTTCTCGACAACAGGTTTACCCATTTCAAGAAAATCCGGGTCGTAATAATCACCCTGTTCATGTTGTCCGCTCAGAATACTCCAGAAATCAAAGCCTTGCGGTTCGGTGATAAGATGCCATTTGCCGATCATGGCAGTTTGATATCCGGCTTGTTGCAGTAGTTTGGGGAAAGTCTGTTGATCGCCGTTAAAAGTACTTGCATTGTCAGTAAAGCCGTTCTCATGGCTGAATTTACCTGTCAGGATACAGGCACGGGATGGACCGGAGAGTGCATTGACTGCATAGCAGTTGTCGAAGCGGATACCTTCATTGGCAATGCGGTCCATATTCGGAGTTTGGATAAGATTACCACCATAGCATGACATGGCTTGTGTGGTATGGTCGTCCGTCATCATGAAAATGATGTTAGGGCGCTTGAGTTCTTCCTTTTTTTCTGCGCACGAGGCAAGACTCAGTGCGGCAAGTGGAAGGATGAGTTGAGAAGAATTGCTTTTCATAATGACCAGTTATTTAGTGGTTAGTGATATGTGATTAGTGATTAGTGACTAATGATCAGTGATGAGTGATTAACGCCATGCGGTATATAGTGCAGCTGGCTAATCACTTATCACTAATCACTAACTACTCATCACTAATCGCTGATTTTATATTTCAATGACTGTTTCTTACCGTCGATCTTCACTTCTACTTCCAGTGTATTTTCGTCAAACTTCTTGTTTTTGAAGCTTGCTGACAGTTTGGGGGCTTTGGTACTGTCTTCAGTCGGGTAGATGATAGTGATATAACGTACGGCCTCTTCTTTATCTTTGTTTACATTGAAGGCTACAGCCGTACGCTCAACGCGCTTGCGATAAGCAGTAGAGCGCCATCCTTCTTCTGTTTCCAATGTTGTGCCTTTCGGAGCAAAGCATTGTAGTTTCACATTACTGTTACCTTCAAAGTCAGAAGTGAGTGTCATTGTTTTTGGATCAATATTCACTTTACCTTCGCACAGTTGGTAGTGCAGATTTACTTTGCCTTTGGCAGTACCTACGGCTTCGTCTACAATCACAAAATATTTATTGTCAACGAAGAATATAGAACGACGGTGTTTCAAATCTTTGTAGCTGGGGTTTTCAGTTACTAATATTTGTACGTCACCTTCCGGTTGCCAAAGTTTGGTTACAGATTCTGTGGTCTCTAATGTTTTGTTATCAAGTGTCAACGTATTGTGGACCATAGTCTGGCGGAACCAGTTACGTAATTTCATTACTTCACCTTCACCGGCATATACGTATGCACCACTGTCGGGGAACAGATTTTTACCATTAAACCAAAGCTCAAATGTACCATTATCCGGTTGGCAATGCCAGAACGCTTTTGGTCCGGCTTTCGCTACCATTACTGTAGCGTCTGTATTCCATGAATTGCGGAAAGTAAAGAAGCCTGATTTCAGAAAACCTTTAGATAAGTTCTCCGGTTTCTTTCCTTTTTTACCTTCTGTAGCAAACCAAAGTATCTGCTCATTTTTGGGGAAGATTTTTACCCAGTCTTTGTAGTTGTTGATTTCAGCTGGTTTATCACCCAATTTAGCGTCACTGAAGCAAGGATTAGAATAATCAGGGAAACAGATATTACTATAGAAAGTAATCATTGATTCGATGGTATCCAGATAACCTTGCGGGAATTCATTACGGAATCCGTTTACATCTGCCATGCGCAATGCCTTGCAGAAGATATTGATAGCTGCCAGGTGATAGTGCGGGTCAAGTTCAAACTGTCCGCCATCTTCGTATACCTGTACATGAATTTCGCGATTCAGGATATCGATACCGCTTTTTCTCCATGCTGCCGCTTCTTTGAATTCGGGGAAGAAGGCTCCTGCATAGATCATACGTTGTGCCTCGAACAATAAGTGATTGCCCTGGTCCGAATAGTTATTCAGGATATGTACAGCATGTTTGTGGTAATTTACAAGGAATTCTGTGAGGAAATCCGGAGTAAATGATGAAGAGGGGAGGAATAGCAGGAACTGGCTTGTCTGGTCTTGCAGACGGTTACTCACTTCCAGTGGACGCCATGCAAAGCGTACGTTTTCAGCATTTCCTTTCACTTCACCTGCACTGACAAGTTCGTAGTGTTCTTTTTCCATCTTTGTCAGAGGATTCTTCTTGATCCAGTCGATATACTGAAAAGCCCATTCTTTTGCATACTTTTCGTCACCGGAGATGCGGTAAGCCTTTCCCATCGGAGTGAACCATTTGTGACGGTGCAACTGCCAACGTAATTCATTGTCTTTCACCGGCCAGTATTGCCAGTTAATATCTTTACCGTAGTTGTAAGAAGGCTGATAACCTTTATGTACAAAGAAAGTGTGCTCTAAACCATCGTCGGCCCATTTCTGCTCTTGTTTGCTGATTTTAAGGTTTTGCAGATCGATATCCGGACTCTTCACATTGGTCCGTGCCCGATAGTAGTCGAGTAATGCTTTGGCAGCATCTTCATCCTTACCCTCTTCGTGAAGGGCTTTTACTTTCTCAAGTCCCGGATAATCCAGGTTGAGGAGCGAGAATACTTCGCTTTTCAATTCCTGGGCACCTGCTTGGCTTGCAAAACATGCAATAACAAGCAGAGTGATTAATTTAAATGTTTTGTTTAACATGATAATTATTTATGTTATAGAGTTATAATGTTATAGGGTTATTATGGGAGTTATAATGTTATAGAGTTATAGGAACTATAATGTTATAGGATTAAGTCCTTAGGCTTATAGCCCTATAACTCCATAACTTTATTATAGCTTCTTATATTCTATCCCTTTTACATCCATAAAGCGTTTCAAAGCTTCCATGTAGTAATAGTCGGCGTAATTCAGCGGAGTGTCGATTTCTGAGCCATTGGGTAGTGAACCGGTAGAGTGCATCAGAATGAATCCCTGGTTCTCACCTGCTTTGGCCAGATATGCATCGCTCGAGAGACTCTTCAGGATTTTCTCAGCATAATCCAGATATTTCTTTCCATCCGGAACCATTGTACTCATTTCAATGAGGGCAGAAGCTGTTACAGAAGCTGCTGAGGCATCGCGCGGAGTTCCTTCACCTTGTGCATCATAGTCCCACAAAGGTATGGCATCATCTGTTTTTACCCGTGCCATGATCATATCGGCAATTTTAGTAGCAAAATCCAAGTATTCTTTGTCGCCAGTTTCACGATAGCAGGATACGTATCCGTATACCGCCCATGCTTGTCCGCGTGCCCATGAAGAGTCATCGTTTTTGCCCTGGTGAGTCTGTCTGCGTTCCACTGTACCATCATTGTTGTAGCTGATAACGTGCCAGCAGGTATAGTCCGGACGGAAATGATATTTCATGGTAGTCTGTGCATGTTTGATAGCAATGTCTTTGTATTTGGGGTTACCTGTCATTTTGCTGGCTGTGAATAACAGGTCGAGATTCATCATGTTGTCGATGATAACCGGGAAGTTCCATGTTCCGAAATCCCATGAACGGATTGCCCCAATTGACTCATTAAAACGTGAACAAAGGTTTTCTGCTGTTTCCACCATTACAGCGGAGATGGTATCATTGGGTGATAAACGTTTTGCGTTGCCATAGCTACAATTTATCATAAAACCAAGATCGTGTGTACCCGTATAGTAGCGTACCGGATTCAGCATATTTGTATATTTAACAGCTTGTGTTTTTAATGCATTATCACCTGTCAGCTCGTAAGTATACCATAACGTTCCGGGAAAGAATCCGCTTGTCCAGTCAAGTAGTCCGCAAAGACGGCGTTTCCCTAACTTGTATGCCTGAGGATGAGTACGAAGTGAGTCCTTAAAAGTAAGTGAATCTCGTTCTAATTGCTGACAAAGGAAATTCATATCATAGCCGGTCCAGATGGAACGTGGCATTTTTGTTGAGTCAGCAATTTCTTCAGCTGTGAGTTTGAGCTGTGCAGAAGCTACATCAATGCCTTTTTTAATCCAGCTGTAGTCTTCCTTTGGAGTGGTGTTGCACGATGACAGAGCAACGACCGCAAGCGAAGCAAAGAGCACAAGGTTCTTTTTCATGTTATTCATTTTTTAATAAGCAGTTGTTAAATGTGATTTTGTTATATTGCAAATGTACTCAATCAGAATGTATTTTTATTGTACGAATGTTGAAAAGGAATTGGAATAAGTCCACTATAGTATTACTTTTGTTGAATTTGCTATTAATATTATACAAGAGGGTACTCTGTAGCACCCTCTTGCTTTACTTTTATAGTAATTCCGAATTAATTCCAACCCGGGTTTTGTTTGAACTGTTTCATAAGATCTTTGTCTCTTTGCGGGATGGGAAACAGTTCGTGTTTCCCCTTCTTTGTAAAATCGTATGCTATGTAATTTGCATTTGGGAACCATCTTCTCAACTGTGTATCTGTTTCATCAATTGCTTCTGCATAGATTCCCCAGCGTACAAGATCCTGGCGACGATGTCCTTCAAAAGCAAGCTCGTATGCACGTTCTTTGCGGATGGCTTTTTGGAAACCTTGATAATCGAGCCCGGCAGGCAGGTCTGCAATTTCACTTGCTGCGTCTACCGGAAGTCCGAATCCGCGGCGGCGTACCATATTTACAGCGTTGTAAGCAGCATCATTGGGGGCTCCCTCCCATTCATTCAAGGCTTCTGCATACAATAGCAATACATCTGAGTAGCGTAGGATGTACCAATTTATGTTGGAACGTTCACCATTGATCAGTACATTACTTTTGCTTACATACTTTTCTGTATCCCACTTAGCCGGGGTAAGAAGTTGCCAGTTTTTTTGGTCTTCGTCCGGGCCTTTGGTTGAATACGGAGTTTTTACAGTACCCACATATTTATAGTTGGCGATAGAGAGATTACAACGCAAATCGTTTTCTTTATTCTCCCAGTCACGGTAGAAAGTATAGATAACTTTCACATTACCTGCATTACGTCCACGTACACCTGGGATTTCGTTTGCAATCACGCCGTTCCACTTACCAATACGCCCTACGGGATCTTCGCTGTTTGTACCTGTTACGGTAGGGGCATAGAAACTTACTTCAATTAAACTCTCTTCGGGAGCCCACACACCGTTGCAGGTATTTTTCCATAATTGTTCATAATTTTGCAGTAAGCTGTGTTTTTTAGATTCGATAAGTGTCTGAGCAGTCAGTGCAGCCTGTTCCCATTTAGAAGTGTCATGTACAGGATATCCTGCCCATGTAGCATATACTTTAGCCAACAATCCTAAGGCAGCTCCTTTTGACATGCGGAAGCTGCTCTCTTTGCGTACATCGTCCTCGGTTGAATATGGCAGGTTCTCTGCTGCAAACTTCAGATCATCTTCAATAAAACGGTATACTTCAGCCGGGTCTGCCTGTACAAAAGTAGACGGATGCTGATTGGACATCTGGGTATTTTTCATGAGTGCGATATTACCATACCAGCGAACTAATTCGAAGTAATATAAACCACGTAAAGCTCTTGCTTCTGCCATATAGATGTTTGCCAGTTTTTTGTCACCTTCTGTGTAGTTACCTACTTTACTTTCCAGGGTTTCAATAAAATCATTGGCATTGTAGATGGAGTTGTACAATGTAGACCAGGTAGACTGAACACTGGAGTTACTTGTGGTGAAGGCATTGGCCGGGATTTCACGGAATGCATTTGTCGAATTACCTTCGCATTGTGCAATGTCATTGGTGATATTAAACAATATAGATAGATTGTAGCTATACAGTGCATCAGTCACCATATTGCGATAAACACCCAATAACACGGTTTCTGCTTCTGAAGCATTGTTCATGTATTTCGATTTATCAACTTCTACAGCTGACTCCTCCTCGAGCATGTCTGAGCAAGAGGAGAGGGAAGTGGCACACATTAATGCCGCGAATATATAATAGGATATCTTTTTCATTGTTGTCATTTGATTAGAATTGAATATCAAGTCCGAATGTAATTACTCTACTCTTTGGATATGCACCCCAGTCAAGTCCGGGAGTCATCGGGCTGCTGCTTGCTGTACTTACCTCAGGGTCATAGCCGCTATAACCCGAAATACAGAAGAGGTTCTGGCCTGAAGCATATACGCGTAATTTAGAAATATATGCTTTCTTTGTCCAGTTGACAGGAAGTGTGTAACCCAGTGTCACGTTCTTCAAACGCAGGAATGAACCGTCTTCAATGAAACGTGAATATAGTTCATTTTTTACGTATCCTTTGGCCGAAGGTACTCTGTTGGATGCATTGGTCGGAGTCCAGCGGTCTGCAACTTCTGCCAGCTGATTGGTACGTTCGTTCTGAGTCTGGGTGGCATAAAGGCGGGTTGCATTGTATACATCATTACCATAATTGAATTGGAACATGACACTCAGGTCGATGCCCTTATAGTTAAATGTATTAGTGAAACCACCATACCATTTGGGAATAGCATTACCAATTACCGTACGGTCGTTAGTGGTGATTACACCGTCACCATCCTGATCTTTATATTTCACAATCCCCGGAGCCAAAGGACCGGTAGTATAGCGATCGTTACGTGTCACACCCGGTTTTAGTTGCTGCGAACCGTTTGGAGTAGTAATAAAGTCGGAGCTTTGATATACACCATCAAATTCATATCCATAAATTAATCCCAGAGAAGAACCTACGGTAGCTACGTAATCATAGTCTGTAAAGTCAGAGCTGAACCCTGAACGGGAATACATAGACTGTACTCCTGACTGGAGTGATTTCAATTCGTTGCGAATGAATGAAATGTTGAAATCTGTTTGCCAGGTAAAGTTACGATTCTGGATGTTTGTACTGTTCAGGCTAAGTTCGATACCGCGATTCTGAATCTTACCAATGTTTTGGTATTGAGAAGAGAATCCGGTGACATGTGCCAGACTCTGTGCCAGTAACAAGTCTTTCGTGTTTTTGATAAAGAAATCAGCTGTCAGGTTCAGTCTGTTGTCAAGGAAGCCCAGGTCAAAACCTAAGTTAATGGTGGTAGAACCTTCCCATTTCAGATTTTCATTTTTCAGTTGTTTCGGAGTTAGTACAGTAACTGTGCTTCCACCTACACCATATTTGCTCTGTTCGTATAAGTCCATAGATAAGTAGTTGGATATACGGTCATTACCTACTGTTCCCCAGCCAAAACGTACTTTAGCATTTGAGATGAATTCCAGGTTCTTCATGAAATTTTCTTCAGAAACCCTCCATGCAGCAGAGAATGAAGGGAAATATCCCCATTTATGCTTTTTAGAGAATACTGTAGAGCCGTCAGCACGTACAGTGGCAGTCAACAAATAACGATTGTTGTAACTATAGTTACCACGGGCAAAAAATGATACCAGTGTTTTGTCGCTGTATGAAGTAGCTACTTTACTTGGCGTTGCACCGATACCTAAATTGTCATTACCCATGTTGTCAAAAGGGAAATCTTTTGCCTGTCCTAACAGGTATTCAGAACTTTTGAACGAGATCTCCTGTCCCAGCATTACGTCATAAGAATGTTTTTTGATTTTCTGTTTCCAGGTAAGGTTGTTATAGTTCGTCCAACGCAGGTCACGTCCCATTTGAGTCTGACCATAAGGTTTCTGTCCGTTACGGTAGGCTTCTTTTGAACCATTTTTATAGAAAATGTTCGTGCGGGTATTGGTTGTATTGTAAGTTCCGGCTGTTTTGAATGTTAATCCTTTTATGATTTCCCAGGTTACAGACAAATTACCCGACCACATTTCAGAACGTTTTGTATTCGTAACAGATTGAGTCTGCATAATAGGATTTACCTGTGCGAGGCTTTCGCTACTTTCCAACTCTAATGGGTCGATAGCAGCTGCCAATAGTTCTTCATTGGTTAATGCAAGACCACCGGTAGGACGCGCACTCAAAATTTGGGCCAGCATGTTGAAACGGCCGGAATCTACCCCCCGCAGAACGTTTTGTGCTGAAAGCTTGAGGGGTGAAAAATTGCCGAATCTGCTATATATCAATAAGATAAGGAGGAATAGACGAAAAAACGTTTTGTGCTGAAAGTTCTTCAATGGGTGAATGAAGGTTTATCTTCGGTAGTCTATTTAACCGGCGGCGGGCTTGTAGTAGTGATGGAGAGTTAAATATCGACCGGCGCAATGTTTGTTGTGTCTAAAAGATGAAGAAAAAGAGGTGTCTATTTTTTGATTTAGACGCCTCTTTTTGTGATGGTAGATACTTGCTACTTTGAGAAGCTTATTTGCGCTCAGAGCGCACTAATTCGCCTATTTTGATGATAGCACGTTGTGTTTGGTAGACTGAATTCTCCTTCCATTTGGCATTTCTGAGAGTATTGTATTTTACCCCTATCTGTTCTGGCGTGAACACCGTATAAATGGCAGCTATTGAGCCAAAATAACGATCTATCTTTTCGAAGATCAAATGTACATGAATTATCTTCTCCATATTCTACTTATTGCATATATTTAATTGCAAAAATAGTGCATATACTTATTATTTGCAAGTATTGTATAAGAAAGTACTTGATAAAATAGTGCATTCGGATGTATTATCTGCTTTGTTCGTGTCTATACTCTCATAAGTCTTAATTTTGTGTTAAATTTGAGTTTGGATATACACTTGGGTATACATTTGGATATACAGTGAAATTCTTGAAAAGCTATGTATTTATAAGTTTGGATATACAAAACAGCGTCCTAACAGGTACGATTCAGAATAGCATAGGGTGTTTAAATTCTGCTAAAAGTACATATTTCTTCGGATTGGGGGATACATACGGCACAGGGGTAATTAAAAGATAAACGATATTACTTGTTGACATACAGATATTTACACGGGATTTTGATTGGATATTGAAAAGAAAAGTATATATTTGTGGTGTCTTAAGACATAAGATGGTAATATTGGCGTGATTGTGTAGGGTAATGGTACAAAAGAACCGGTTCGAATCCGGATTGCGCTTCAATGGATTAGGAGAACGGAGAAGTTCCTGCGTACGAGGAACAAAGAGTTATTTATTGTTGGTTTAGCTCCCGGTGATAGGGCCGGGAGCTTTAAAGCAAAGTCTAAAATGAAAATAGAAATGTTTTTTCGATTAACACCGGAAGGAGAAGAACCAGGCAAATGGCAATATACCAGTGTAGAAGGACCGGTTCGTTTTAAGAAGTTCGCATGCAATTTAATCAATCAGCAAATGTGTGAACATTTACATAACTTCCTTTCTTCTGAAAGCTTTGAATACTTCGTTAAGAACGCAGAAGATGTTTCAGCGAAACAGATAATGGGAGTTGCAAAAATATCTGACGTTCCTCTAAAGGAATTTGAGGTAGATGTGCATTGACAGTTTTATCGTCTGCATAGTATTGAGTTAAGGTTACAGAATATTCTGTGCCTTGTTCGTGTTTTAGCTCCAGTTTAAGATGTATATTTGCATCAGGATATTTAAGCCTAATTTGCAAAAGCTTATTAGATAATTTTCTTTTCATGTCTACCAAGATAACCTGGGCTTTTTTGGGTAGCTCCATCTCGTAAAAATTAGCTTCAAAGTAAATCATAGTTGTTTTTTTGATTAAATAATTTATAATTTCATTTCAATGCTTCTTCCATCATCCTGAGGACATCTTCGTAAGATTCCCGCACGTATAAACATAAGCAGGGGAAGTCGCCTTGTATATATGTAGTTTTTTCTTTGACTTCCCAATTTCCATCCTTATCTTTTTCACCCAATTCTGGATGGCTATCGAGTTCGCTATATCTATAGCGGAATCTTTCACTTACTTGAGTTATTGCACTAACCTTTATGGTGCATCTCCGTTCTAAGCTATCAGTTAATTATATAAATCCTTTCATTGTATATTGTTGACAAGTTTAATAAGCAGCACGATTATACTTTCCCAGCCGACGATCTCTTTGAATCGGATGGCGGCTTCGCAGGCATGAAGTCTTCGCCATAGCCGCTCGATGATTCCGAGGTAAAAGCTTCGGCGACTTTATCTATCATTGAATGAGAATCAGACTCTTTGTTCTGAGATTCTAATTGACGGATACGTTCTTCAAGACGACCATTCTCTTTGAGAAGTTCTTCGACTTTGGCATCTTTCTCTTTATACATCTTGTAATAAGCAGATGCTTCACCAGTGGAATCTTGATGTACTATCGGTAGAATTGATCGTTCTATATTCTCACAAAGCATGGAACCTTCACCAGTAAGAAGCCAATTTGCATTAAGGTTTGGATATATTCGTAATATATTCTCTATTATATCGGACCCTACAGACCCACCATTTTTTAGCATTTTACTGAAATAACTATTTGAAACCCCTAATTCAAGGGCTAATTTATTGAAAGAAGTACCAGTATTCGTAATATATTCCGATAATCGATGAATTGTTTTCGTATTATTTTCTGTTTTTTCTTGCATAGTTCGTAAAATAGTTAGATATTTGCAAAGTCTTCCAATTAGATGACGCTCCAAATATACATAATTAACTCTATAAACGGAATATGATAGTAGAAAAAGAAAGATTTATTAAAGCGGATGCCACGCAACAAGAAGCTATAGCATCTCAGTTTTTTACGACAACCCGTACTGTTCGGTCGGCATTGAACTTTGAAACGAACTCGCCCTTCGCTAAGACTCTTCGAGCTTATGCGTTGAATCATGGCTGCAAACTTTATGAGATCACACTAGTTGATAATCCGTATGACAAAGTGATAACCTTATAAATATTAAAGCGTAACTTATGCAAAAGATTGACTGGGAATCAGCCCAAAAGAAAAACGAAGCTTATGCCTATCTGGCAAAAGTGTTTAAAGTGAAGAAGCCGGCAGTCAGCCTTGCCATGAGCTTTAAACGCAATAGCTTGAAAGCTGCCCAAATGAGATACGTGGCAGTTCGTGAGCTTGGCGGGAAGTACTTAACCGACAAGGATGTTGAAATCAAGCCTACCAAAGTGCTGGATGCTCATGGGAATGTGAAGGCGGTGATTATAGAGCCGAAAGTAACACTCTAATATATTTGAACATGCAGCCAAATAACGAACTAAATAAAGTGTCCACTGGAGACGTTTTGCGAATAGCAACGCTTATCATGCAATTCGTCATATTATGTATTCTTATATGCAAATACAACTGTAAGAATCAGTGTGATAAGTGTCAGTATCAAGATAGCCCAATTTTGCAAGATACTTGTTCTGCTTCTTCTGGACGACAACCGTGCTTCTGTCCTACTTTCCAGATAGGCGATAGCGTTGAGACGAAGCTTAACACGAAATTGCGCATTAAAGACAGGGTCCGTCAATGACCGGTCCATTTCAATATAACCTTGATGATAAGCGTCCCACATCAGTTGATGAAGATTCCCCGTACCAGGCTCCGAGCTGCAATGAATTGGGATTAGTTGGATATCAGCTCCATGCTTTTGGAGTTCACACAAAAACTCCGGCAGGGTGTGAATGTCCTTGGGAAATCCCGATTGAGTAAGATTAGACATAATTAAATATTTTGGTTTCAGCTACAAAGGTAGCAAAACTCTTCCGGTTCGGGAGAATAGGAAGAGACTTTTTAAAGCGAAGTTAAACAGTAAATTGATAAGATATGAAAACGATCAGAATGATTCAGAATGTAATGATAGGCGTCGGCATAGTGACTGCTATCGCTTTGGTAGATGGATTGGAGGTTTCGGCCACCAATAAGTGGGCAGCTTTTGTTATTGCCGCATTAGCCATGCTGACTGTCATTGAACGTGAGATCAGAACAGGAAACAAGTAAAAGGATTGCAAGCTAAGAGCTTCCCTGTTTTCAGGATAACATACCGGTTCTTAACCCAAATTTGTCATAGTATTATTTAAGTGGTGTTAGACGTGGGTTTTCAATGGGAACAGGTAGAAAGATGGGAAGCAGCTACAACTCCGGGGCGGTGCCGGGGCTTGCTCTAATAGAATTACGGGTACTAAATTGAATGATTATGCCTCATTTTAATAAAGATAACATATTAGTAGTCACGAAGGATGAAGTGCTGGCTGCACGTGATGAAAACGGGATGCCGTTCTTCACTGGCTGGGTACACCTTAGGACAACTATCTACCGTTATAAAGACAAAACCTGTGGCATCAAGTGTGCAAATCGCGGTGGCGGTAGAGGCACAGTGCTGCAACTCATCTTCGACAGCCTTCCGGCCGAGATGCGGGACGCCATCGGCGACCCTCGCAAGGGCGAACACCCGCTTGTGCCGTTCTTCCGCGTCAATCAGGATGCCGTAGACTACTTCAACCGCTACCGTTCACGCCTGGGCGAACTGGAAGATGAAAAGAAACAGAAATACATCACTAATGCCAGCTTGCTTAGTGCCGCCACCGACCTGATGGACGCAAGGCGCGTAATGTGGCAAAGCATGGGAAAGTACACCACTCGCGGATTGGAATCATCCGTTTGCGACGACCTTCTTTCCTTCCGTCCCGTACTTAAGAAGAAATTCCAACGTGAATATACCCTGCCCGAAAATCCAATACGCCTGCGTGAAAGGCTTCATGCCTATTCCGGCCTTGAAGGCGATAGCCGCTATGAATACCTAATCAATGGAAACATGGGCAACAATTGCGCATCCGTCAAGACACAGAAGCAGATGGACCTGTTGGAAAGTATGTTCATAAGCCAGAAGCACAAGCCTACGCCCACCGAAGTGGCACGGCAGTATGACGGCTTCCTCGACGGATACGTGGAAATCATCAACACGGAGACGGGCGAAGTGTACGACCCGAAGGAATACGGGAAGCTCAGCATGCGCACCATCACCACCTATCTGGATAGCTGGCACAGCAAAATCGCGACATACAGCAAGCGGGCGGGCAACCGTCAGAAGTTTATCGGCGAGTTCATTCCCGGCGCATCGCTCCTGATGCCCGAATATGCCGGAAGCATCATCTCCGTGGACGACCGCAACCCTCCTTTCTGGTATGCGAAGAACAAGCGTATGTGGTTCTACTGCGCCTACGATGTAGGCGCGCACGTGTTCACCGCATGGGTCTACGGAAAGACGAAAGAAGGCATCATTCTCGACTTCTACCGTGAGATTCTTCGCAACTACACCGAATGGGGCATCCCGCTTCCCGCCGAGATAGAGTGCGAAAGCTCGTTGAACAGCACTTTCCGCAACACCATGCTAGCCGATGGCGGCATGTTCCGATACGTCCGCATGGAAGCTAACAAAGCGCGGGGAAAGTACATAGAACGCGTATGGGGCAAGGTTCGCTACGAGTTGGAGAAAGAACGCGAAGGCTGGCTGGCGCGTCCGAACGCCCTTCGCGAGAGCAACCAGAAGAGCGATGAGGAACTGCCCATCATCCCTTATGATGAACTTGCTTACCAATGCCTGACGGACATCCAGAACTTGAACAACAGACCTCACCCCGACCAAAAGCGATTTCCAGGAATGACGTGCTGGGAAGTCTTCTTGGAACATCAGAATCCGGAACTGAAAAAAGACATCAACTGGAAGATGATACTCCCTTATATCGGATATAAGACGGAAACAAGCTGCAAGGCGGGCACCATCAAGCTGAACCGGAAAGAGTTCTTCTTAGGACTGGATGGAAATATCAGCCGGGGCGAGGAACTGATCTCCCTGCTGGAACTGGCGGAAGGCCGTGACCTTGACGTCTACTGGCTCGACAATCATGACGGCGAGGTGATAAAGGCGCTGGTATACTTGCGAGGCGGAGAACGCATCGTTTGCGAAGCCATCCTCAAGCCTAAATTCCACCGCGCGAAAATTGAGCAAACCGCGCGGGACCGCGCGAATATGGGAATCGTGATGGCTTACATCAACACGTTCAACGGATTCATCAGCCGCCGCAAAGCGGAAATCGACAAGGTGATGGTGATTGACCATCGCACCGTGACGCTGAATAATAAGTTTGTCATCCGTGGCATCGACTCCAAGCATTCTGATGCGGATCGTAACGATACGGAAGAGGTCGAAGTGCTTTCCGACGAACCGATAGAAGTTCAGGCGGCCGTCGACCGGAAGACACCGGAAGTTTTGAACGACGTTCCAACGCCGATTGAAAGCGTTTCGAACTCCCTTTTAATTGATACCAAATCAAAGCGTTCACTCTTGAGCCAATTTGTAGGATAAACTAAAAACACTATAACGATATGATTGAAATTAGTCAGAAATTGATAGAAAAATGCGTAGTCGCGTTGAAGGAAGCCGCCGGAAACTATGGCGGAACCGCCACACAGTTCGCCCGCAAGTTCGGGATGAGCGCGTCCGTGTGGAGTGAAATCAAGAACGGCCGTACGGAAAACAAGCTCAGCGCGCAGAAATGGCTGAACATAGCCGCCATGCTGGGCGTGAAGGAATCGGACCGCAACTGGCGGATGGCGCGCACGGAAGTGTTCGACGCCATTGACGAAGGCGTGAGGGCCTGCAAGGAGTTTGGCTGGGGAATGATATTCGTGGATAAATGCGCCATCGGTAAGACATACAGCGCGAAATATCTGGCCAAGACGTTGAAGAACTGCTTCTACGTGGACGGTTCGCAGTGCAAGACGAAGATTCTCTTCACGCGCACACTGGCGCAGACCATCGGCGTAGACGCTTCCGGACGCTATCAGGACGTGAAGCTCCGTGTAAAGAACGCCTTGAACGTGCTCGAAAAGCCGATTGTCATCGTTGACGAAGCCGGAGACTTGGAGTACAACGCCTTCCTCGACCTAAAGGAATTCTATAACGCGACGGAAGGCGCCTGCGGCTGGTACATGATGGGCGCGAACGGGCTTCGCAAGAAGATCACCGACGGAATCAGCCGCGAAGCGGTGGGATTTGAGGAGATATTCTCCCGTTTCAGTGATTCGTACGCGCACGTAGTGCCATCCAACAAGGACGAACAGGTGGAATTCTACCGTCGCCTTCTGACGGATGTGCTTAGCGTCAACATGACGGACAAGACGAACCTGAACAAGCTGGTGGCGCAATGTCTGACCGTCAGCACAGGGAACAACATCACCGGACTTCGCCGTGCCGAAAAGATACTGATACTTAACTCTTAACCCGAAAGCGTGATTATGGCAAGAACACTATCCGTAAAGAACCTGTACAGTCAACGTTTCACCACGCTGGAGATGGACGGCGAGTACGAAGCGGCATTCGGTCATCCTTCCGATTGCGGCACCTGGCTGATCTATGGCAAGGAGAAAAACGGGAAAACTACCTTCGCCCTTCAATTGGCCAAATACCTGAGCGCCCGGAAAAAGACGCTCTACATCTCCGGCGAAGAAGGCGCCGAACTGGAATTTACCCGCGCCTGTCTTCGCGCGGGCATCGACGAGACGGACATCAATCTTCATTTCATCGAATACGAGCCGCTGAAAGAATTGAAGGAACGGTTGAAGAAACGCAAGTCAGAGAAAATCATCTTCATCGACAACATCACCATCTATAATGATGAACTGAAAGGAGGCGAACTCCGCGCCTTGCAGCGTGAATTTCCGTCGAAGCTTTTCGTATTCATCGCGCACGAGGATGATTCGGGAGGCACACCCGCCACCAGTTCCGGAAAGCTATGCCGACGACTGGCAAAGGTTATCTGTCATGTGGAAGGACTGACGGCTATCGTCAGCGGGCGTTGTCCCGGTGGGCAACTGATAATCAATGAGGCGAAAGCAGCCGTGTATTATGGAAATGAAATCAATCAAAATCAATACAGCAATGAACCGGAACAGTGTAAAGAAACCGATTAGCCCGCGCATGATAGGCCATCTGCACGGACTCTACCGCAGCCACGGGCTGAATGAAGAGACACGCCGCAGCATGATCCGCGACCTGACCGACGGCCGTACGGACAGCACGCGAGACCTGACTTATAGCGAGGCGCAATACCTTGCCGGATACATCAACGGGGCTGCCAAAGAAAACCGAGACCTCTCCATCGGCGAGCGTGCCATCAAGCGACAGCGCTCCGGAGTGCTGAAACGCTTGCAACTGCTGGGCATTGACACCACTTGCTGGGATAGCGTAAACGCTTACCTCCGCAATCCCCGCATCGCCGGAAAAGCTCTCTACGAGCTCGACGGAGACGAACTGCTGAAACTGGTACCCAAACTGGAGGCAATCCTTAAAAAACAAGAAAATGAGTAAACGGATAGAAGATGAAAGCGTAGAACAGCACCGGATCAACCGGATCAATGAGCTCCTCGACCGACTGGATCGTATTCCCGGAGAACTGGATGTCATCAACGAAAAACTGATGGGCGGGCGTATGACACGCGAAGAGTTTCTGCGATTGACAGACCGCCGTCGGGCACTCTACATTGAGCAGGAAAACAAAGAACAGGAATTGAAACAAGTGTATAAAATCAAGAATAAGTAACATTAAAAACAGAATTGTATGGATATCAGTAAATTATCGAAAGAAGAGAAATCCGCATTGAAAGCACAGCTTGATGCAGAAGAGAAAACCAACCGCGAACGCATCGACCGTGAAAGACAGAATTACAAAGATTTGGTAGATGCTACCGTGAACACCTCTGTAAGGAAGCTACAAGAGCTTTCTGCACAGATGGAACGGTTGAAAAATGAAATATTCAGCGAGTTCGACAGCGTGATACAGATGAAGGAAGAACTGTTTACCGTCAAAACCGACCGTCAAACCAACACTTTTACCACCTCCGACAGCCGACAAACGGTCACAATCGGCAACCGCATTAATGAAGGTTGGGACGATACGGTAGAAGTAGGTATTGCTATGGTGAAACGTTACATGAATACAATGGCTAAGGATGACAACAGCGCTGCCTTAGTGGATACTGTAATGTCCCTGCTTGCAAAGAACCGGAAAGGCGCGTTAAAAGCCAACAAGGTGCTGGAGTTAGAGAAACTGGCCAACAAAACAGGGGATAAAGACTTTATCGAAGCAATACGTATCATCCGTGACGCTTACCGACCTACACCTACCTGCCAGTTCATCGAAGTAGAGTTGAAAGAAAAAGAGGGTAAAAGCGTTCGTCTTCCGTTATCCATGAGTGCTATATGAGCAAGCGGGTACACGCCTTACTGATAACACCTCCCCTTTTCATTAAGGAGTTCACCCGTGAAACGGAGGTGTTTCACGGTCTTCCATGCCCGGCTTGTTGTGGCAACGGCTATCATTGGGCAGAGGACTATTTAGGAGAGCGCTATAAGAATCCGTGCCGACATTGCGTAGGTACAGGAAAACTGAAAGCGGTGGTAACTACGGAGTACAAACCTGATAAAAATGACAACAATGAGAATAGCTTATAAATCTATGATTCCAAACAACAAACCGCAGTGGCTGCTCAATGTACAGGAAGCAGTAAGTGATGTCGGTACCATGATGGTGTTGGAAGGCAACGAACGGGATTATAATAATCTGAAATCATTTCTGGACGCAGCTATTGAGTCGCAGCGCGCACGTGGGAATATCCGTGCCGAAAAAGTAACAACCGAAGTCCGGACGGATGAAGGACGTACGGTAATACATGTGTGGCGCAATAATGATATAGTACAGACATACTTCATTGAATAACCCATGTTTTACCGCGAACCGCGAAACCTGATTATTCAGGTAGAAGACAACTCACTGGCACAGGTGCAATACTACTGGACGTATTACAATAAGCCGTGTGATCTCGTAGAGGTAGCTGCAAAATCGGAAGGTCTGACAGCCCTCTTTGTAAAGATGAACAATGCCGATGCCGGCTCCTTCGTTTACATCCTTTGTGAAAGGCTCAAAGTACGGATGTATGAGCAGGGGACGTATAAACCGCTCACGGTAAAAGATGTATTTATGTAACTTAAAATGAATAGCCAAAACAAAATCAGCAGTTTCCTATCCGGTCCTTGAGGCAAAGCCAAGAAAGGACTATGTCAATCATTTCCGGCAAAGCAAACCTTTGGAGGGTGTGTTCCTTTCAGATTTCATCAGGGAAGTGATTGAAAAGAAATCCCGGCGCAAGTCGGTTCACTCGCTCGCTGTTTACAATGCTTTGATTAGGCATATAGACAGTTTCTCTGCAGAATATGACTGTGACATATTCACAAACTCCGTCACAGAAGAGTTCATTGAAGACTTTATCATCTACCTTGAAAATGCCGGTTTGAGACATAATACGATTGTAGGTTATATACAGAAAATGCAATCTATGATACGTAAGGCTTCGCAGTATAATTACGCTGTCGACCCTACTTATGACCAGATAGATATACGCCTGGAAGATACTTTTGCAGTCTTTCTCAGCATGAACGAGATTACCCGTATCTATTATTACAAGTTCGAGAAACAGGATAAACGCAAAGCAAAAGAGCGTATCAGAGATTTATTCGTAATAGGTTGCCTCACTGCTTTGCGTTATTCGGATTATTCAACGTTGACACTGGATAATTTTCAGGGTGACTATATTGTGAAACGAACAAAGAAAACCAATGTGACGGTAAAGGTGCCAATGCATGATTATGTTCGTGAGATTATTGCGAAATACAATGGGTTGATTCCCAATGGCCTTTGTATACAATACGTCAATAAATACCTCAAGCTGATCATGCGTGAGATCGGGTTAACGGATAAGATCACTTTCACCTATACTGTTGGCGGTAAGTTAAAGACGGATACAAAGGAAAAGTGGGAACTGGTTAGTAGCCACACCGCCCGAAGGTCCGCCGCGACAAACCTTTATCTGACCGGGCGTATGAAGACGTTGGAAATAATGAAGTTAACAGGGCATAAGACAGAGCAGAACTTCTTTAGGTATATTCGTCTGACAAGTGACGACACAGCCAGAGCAATCAGCGGAGATATGTTTTTTAGAAAGTAAAAACCAAGCCATCCTCTTGGTAGGAGGATGGCTCAAAAGTTTAATAAATGGGTAGAGACTACAAAGAACGAGCCGCCTACGCATGGATACATGACACAGGTCGGAATATTCCCCGAAAACTATTATACCGGATTAAACGCAAGTGGTGGCGGTATAATTACGACATCGGAGAAATGAGAGCTGAAAGGAAAAATCATTTAAAGTAAATCAATAAAGAAACGAATTAGATAGCCTTGGACGGGCTTTGTAAAATCCACAATTCATTATGAGCGATTTTAAATCACGTCTGGTTGAAGAGCAGTCACAACTGGAAGAAAAGCTTAACAAATTAAATGACTTTAATCAAAGTGAAAAAGTCAATGAAATTGACCCTGTACAAAAATCACTGTTAATCATTCAGGCAGGTGCTATGTACACTTATAACGAGTGCCTAAAAGAAAGATTAGCGAGATTGTAACATCAGCAGTAAGGTGGTCTTTTGTGGCTGCCTTACCTCAAATCTATAAAAATAGAAGGCAATTATGACAGTGACAGAATTGATAAAACAGTTGGAAAATTGTAATCCGGATGCGGAAGTATATATCTATACAGGTGATATTAATCTGATGGTTATTGATGAAGTGGAGCAAGAAGCTCCGGCCATGGTAGTAATTTCATAATAAGATAATGATTTACGATTCGGTTGCGCTTCCAAGTCGTTATTTACACCGTCGTTCGCGAATCGACGTTGCAAAGGTGAGACAACCGGCCTGTGCATAATCCGTTAGATGGCCGTAATTTGCGTAATTCGCACTAATATCTTATTTTTGTGACAAATAACGGTTGTAAGCATGAGAAATCCCGAATTGACACGAAAACGCGATTACAAGATGGTAGAGGGATTCTACCATCTGTATGACGAAAAGCGCATCCGGCTGGATGACGTGCTGTTCCGGATAGGCGAGAACTTTTTCCTTTCGGCCGACTATGTGTACAAACGCATTTTCTACAACCGTGACAATCTCCGCTATTACGAACGCCTGAAACATTGCAAAGGTGATACCCAAGAAGCCAGCCAGATAACGATTGATTTTTAAAGCAGATAAAGTTCACCGTCTTTCACCGGTTTGTTTGAAACACCTTTCTCTATGGATATTTCCCTATTTCCCATTTCCTCGGTGCTAAACAAATTCAATCCGGAGAACTCCGTTATATTCGTCTCGAACGAGATTCGATAGAGGTTTCCCGCTCCGCCCGATTCCTCGCGCATCGTTCCGGTGCGCCGCATCTGATGAAAATACGTGCCGCTGCGGCCGTGAAACATAAGTCCGATCAGGAGTAGCAAGTCCATATACGTCAGTGCTTCATCTTGCATGACAGCTCCCTCGTAGCTGTCACAGAAAGTCTCATAGAAGATATGAATATCCACTTGCAGGGTGGTAGTTTGCATCAGCTCTCCGGCATCATCCACTTGCAGCGTATTGAATTCCAGAAAGGCGGCAGGTGTGGGAAAAGGATGTTCTTCACTCAGATAGTTTACCTGGTCGTGCCACAGGTCGATGTGTTCCAGTTCGGGCAACGCTTCGAGGCGTTCGCGAAGGTCGGCATACTCGTCGGGGATTCTCGAAAGAAACTCAACACGGTTTTGAAGAATGTTCGAAAGCTCTTTAAAAAGGTCGGTATACATGGGGTTTTCAAATAAAAAATTAAAGATTACATTTTAAAAGCGGGCGGCTACCTCATCGGTGATGCGATCCACTTCCCGGAGGAATTTCTTTTCGATGGCTTGCATCAGCTCACGGCTTTCTCCGATAAATTGCCGTTTGGGCACTTTTACCTTGGCTTTGCCGAACACGCGGATGTAGCCGCCCTCATTGTGCACTTCCGCATACGGCAGGTCCGTGCCGATGGCCACACGCTGCGCAGTGGCTTGGCGCACGGTGACACTGCGCATCAGGTTAGAACCCGGACCTATCAGTATCCCCCTTTTGGTGGCGGAATTACTGAAATTCAGTTTACTTTGCGATTGACTCCGCCGTGTTTTTCCTGTTTTCCGGTCACGGACGATACGCACGGAAGTACGGTGTTCGCCTTTATATTGGAAGCCATACCACGGGCTGGACGGGTCGCGGCGTTTCACATCCGGCCAGCGATGCAGACCGTTGTTCCGGAAGCCTTGACGGTGGAAGTTCTCGCGGAACTCATCTACCGCCATCTTGCCTGCCGTGCGGGGCAGGTTTGTACTGACGTATCGCTTGATCTCCCTTTCGATGTCTTGAAGCACATTTTTTGTTGCCATTGCTTGAGAATTAAAATATTACGTTTATCTTTGTATATTCTATTAAAATAAAGTTTATGGTAAAAAGATTATTTAAAGAGCCAGATGAAAGGCATCGAATTCTTGATGACCGCCATGAAATACTTAACATCTATGGTTCCCAGTGCGGACGTTGCAAACATTTTATACAAAATGATTATTATTGTCCGGCATATCCAGAGGGGATTCCTGATGGGCTGCTGGAAGGTAATGTCAGTCATGACAAGCGACGTCCGGATCAGACAGGCGATACCATATTTGAGAAAACCGATTAACGTGTCTTTTTCTTTTCATACGTCCATTTATATTGTTTTGCAATGCGTCTGGCCAATATATGAAAATGTGTGGCATTAGCTTGTGAGGGAGTCAATGTATCTTTTCGTATACGTTTGCAAAACTGGCCTTTCAAAGTCTTTTCGTTCTTTATATAAGTACTTATGACTTCCTTCGCCGATACTCCCCATCCTGTTTCGGGTCTTTTCATGGAAAATGTATAATGCGGAGTGACGGCGCGGATTTCCGCCAAGTCATTGCCTACCGCAAGCGCCAAGTCTTCGATGCTAAAAGAACTTCCAATGCGTCCCAAGGTGCCTTCCGAATACCCCCATCCCCGTGGATGATTATGTAGCATAATCTTATCTTTCATCAGACTACATTCTTCATCTGAAAATTTAACCTGAAAGGATTCACCTCTTTTGTCGACTACTATATTCCCGTTCATATCAACCACCACCCCTGTTTCAAACTTCTTATTCATACGGATTTCATTTTCGATTGCCGTAACTTTCCGTGTTATTTTTTCATTTCCGACAGAAGATAAGGTATTCTTATTGAGAAATGCTTCCACGGCTTCTTTCGCATCCTTACTCGCTTCCTTGACGTAGGGATGCGATTTCGTAAAAACTTCCCCCGTGATGCCCGGATTGGTATCTATCCCCGGCTGCGGGCGGTCATGCTTCGGGGTGTACTTCGGATTTCCATCCGTGGCCGGCTTGTCGGTATTGGTCACCCCGCATTTGCAATTCCACAGGCTGCCCGGATAGTTCGTGAGCCAAAAGGGATCGTCGGCAGGCCAAATGCGGTTATAGAACAAGCGGTGTCCATCGCGCTTGTCTACCGATACGGAGGGCAGCCATTGCAGGTTCGGATACAGATCGGTCTGGGCTTTATACCGGCGGAAATCGGCTGCAAAACGGGCGCGGCTGATGCAGGTGTCATATTCCGTGCGAAGCCAGTTCACATTGTAATTGTTGATAACAGACTCCGAGTCTTTCCGGAACTGGTCGAACGGCTTCACGTTCCCCTCCTGATCGAACATCTTGCCGTAAATCTCATTCTGTTGCCGATGCGTCTTGAATGCGGAGAATACGGCGGCATTGTGCCGCATCTGTTCCAAGAAATCGTAGTCCGGCGTAGTGAACTCCGGTTGGCCCAGACTTTTCTTGATTCCGGACTCCAGCTGGTCGAAAGTATGTGCAAACAGGTCGGGGTCGATGTCTTTTTCCACATCAAAGCCTTTGGAGCGGAGACGGTTCAGTACCCTGTCGCGCACTTTGTCGCTCAGGGAGAGTGAACCGTCTGCCTGTGGAGCTACGCCATCTCCATAATAAAGGGCGTTTATCGTACCGGAGAAGTTGTCATTTGCTTTGGCCGGCGCTTTTTTTTTACCGGTTTTGGACGGCATCGGATCGGGATCATCATCACCTTTCATGTTTCCTCCCGTCTGCATGCCTTGATTGGTTATCTCCTTTATGCCGACAATAGGCAAGCCGGTCATCTCCGCCACGGCTTCGGGATCGAAGTCGAACGTGTAGGCAAGGTCTTTGATGGCCGTGATGTAATCTTTCATCGACAGCGTTTCGTGGTCGTCCCATTCCAGCCGGCAACCCTCCAGTATGGCGTATACCGGACTTATCTTCACCAGCCGCGGAATGATCTCCTTGTTGAACATATACATGAACAGCAGTTTGTCCGCTTCGTGGCGGTACTTCTCCACACGCTCGTGCACCTCCGACGTCCCCTCGTAGGCTTCATTGTTCGTGGTTCCGGTCTGCCCCAGAATGAGACGGGTGATGATATTGTGGCATTTGTCCATGAATGGCGAGAAAGCATCCGTAGTGCTGCCGCTCGCCTCTTTCCCGAAAGAAATAGTCTCCTGCCCCTGCAACACGCCGAAGCGGCCGCTGCGCATATCAGACATCATATCGAAAAGTTCGTCCCGCCGGGTGGTATCCATGCGGTTGGTCACGACGAACATGAACGGGATGCCGTACTGGTCGATGTAGCTGATCCATGACCCGAAGCCCAGCTTCTTGGCGAAAATAGGGATGGCCAACACGTTGAGCAGCCCGAGGTCCCAATCCTTTCCGAACTGGTAATAATAATTCTCCATGCCGCCCTCGCGATAAGAGATGCCCTCCGTGTCCGATGGTTCCTTCACAATGGCCCCCATCTGCGCGATGTAGTTGCACTGCGGCACTTCGGCGATCTCTTCAATCTCCATTGTCTGCGGATTAATCTTTTCCGTGAGGTCTACCAGCAACGTGCCTTGTAGCTGGGACATGACGGACATCCGGCGCAGGTCTTGAAACCATAATCGTTCGAGCAATTCATGCGCTGCTTCGTTCACGTCTCCGGTTTTCCGGTCCACTATCTTGAAACTTGCCATCTGGAGCGGCAATACCCGGTTCTCTATCGTTGCCTGCAAGTCGTCATCACGTAGCAGGTTCTGGTAGATGTAGTGCAACTGGCAGCGGCGGGGCGATTCAGGATCGGTCGCCTCCATGACGGCTTTCTGCCAGTCCGATATTTCTTTCGTGCGCATGTCTGCCACCTGTCGCTTATAGGGAATCTGCCCGCCGTCTATCCCGCGTCCGCCGCCCTTGTCGTAGTAAGTGGTAGCCACTTTGTTGAAAGCCGCATTTCGCAGCACTAACTGCTCTACCTTGCCGTATATCTGTCTAAACAAATTTGCCATAATTATTCAATCTAAAAAATTATCATTCTAAAAGAAGTATTCAGGTTTGCGGTTGTTGCCCCAGAAAGAGAGCGGCCTGCCGGTTTCGGGGTCTACGGTTTCGGGCAGTCCCGGAAGCGGCATTTTGCCGTCGGCAATGCGTGTCAGTGCATCATACGCCCAGGAGTTCATTTCCACGTAGTCCTCGGGCACCTTACGCGCAGCATTGCGCCGGATGGCACGATAGACCGTCAGGCAGGTAATAATGCGTACCAGCATCCCGTTTTTCAGGGGTGGCCGGGCAAATATCTTCTCCACGTCAAAGCGTCCGCCGATGTAGCTTTTCACTTCGTCTATCACCTGGCCCTCCAGCGTATCCAGTATGTCGGGTTGCTTATCAATGCTCGCCTTGCTCATTGCGTCCTGAATGACGCAGCACACATCTTCATCTGTTATGTATACCATCGTTTTATGTATTTATAAATCAATATCTGTATTTCTGCCGCACGCGGCCCACGCGGTACGACTTTGCCGACGGCTCGCCCGGAGATGCCGGCGTGGTGGTGTAGAGTTCCAGCTTCTTTATCGCCTGTTCGTCCGCGTCGGGGCTGTCGTCGTGTTCCGTCATTCCGGGCTCGATGGCGTATAGTTGTTTGAGCCCCGTCTGTATGTCCGGATTGGCTTTCAGGCGTTCATCCACGTGTATGCGTCCGTTCTGGTAGTACGGATGCATGGTGAACAGGCGGATCAGCTTCGCCATCGTGGAGCGATCCACCTGTACGATATTAAGGAATACACCCGTTTCCGTCTGCGTTTCTTGGATGATGCGCTCCAGCTCATCATTCCAGAACTGGCTTTCGAACTGCCAGAAGCACTGTATGCCCTGTGTTTTGAATTCCTGTTCTTTCATGCACATCCACTCCACGGCCAGCTTCATCTTGCTTTGCTTCACGAAGCCGTCTATCAGCCAGAAGTCATTGCGATGCCGCCCCCATATCTTTACAGCGTTGAAGTCACTCGTCTTGCTTCCGGCGTATGCCACGTCCCAGTGTGCTACGATGGCATTCATGGTATGCAGGTCCGGCAGCGGGCCGTACAATATCATTTCCGGTTTGAATATCTTTCCCCTCACCAGCGGCTCATGATTGTATTCCGCATGAGCGGCGAGGATGCCCATATCCTTTTCCTGCTGGCGATAAAACTCAGGGGTGTACATGGATGGCCAAGCGGGTTCATAAGTCACCGGGTCGTATGCCTTTACCATGTTCCAGTCCCAATCGGGGTGGCGCTCTTTCAGGATGGTTTGTATCATGCGTGAGGCAAACCGGTTGTTGGAACCCATAAAACGGCGGTAGCTGCCCGTCATGGTGGGTAATACGTCATTCTCCACCCAGTCTACGTAGTCGTCCTGTATGCGTCCGTTCTTGATGGTTGCCGGAGTTTCCACATCATCAAATCCCCACAGGTCGGGGCGCCGGGCGCCCTTGCGCAGTCCGCGCACTTTCATGCGTACGCCGAAAGCCTTGCAAATCCATCCGCTGGTGGTGGTGAAATTGCCTTTCTCCCAATAACCGGGATTTTCTTGCGTGCCGAAGTCGTGGATCAGCAGTTCGTTGCCCTGCAATTCGGCACGCAGGTCGTCGAGCAGGTCGCACGCGCGGTCGTACGTATCAGACACCAGGCAGTAGTAATATGTCTCTTTGTTCATCCACAGCCACAGAGGGATGATCACATTGTTCCACACCGACTTTGCCAGCCCGCGCCCCCATTCGGCATACCCCTTGTAGAGCGGGTCCGATTTCACCAGATTGGCATGCTCGATGTGAAAGTCGGCACTTTCTGCCGTGGCATAATGCGGGAGGTAGGTCTTGACCATGTAGGCAACATCCTCTTTAGCCAGGCGGATACGTTCCTGCTTTTGCAGGATCGTTTCGTCCGGATTGATAAGGTTTCTCGTTGTCCGTGCCCGTGCCAGCTTTTCGAGGTACTTTTTCTGTGCTTCCTGCTCTTGCTTTTTCATGGCTACCCAAAGATTTTAGAGACTTCGTAAAGATGCTGTTCCTGGAAGTCGAGCGAACGGAAATAGAGGTCGGGGTCGGCGTTCTGCATGGCGTCGAATATCTTGTCCATCACCTCTATGTAGATAGAGAAGTCCACCCGGTTTGTCTTGTTCATGTCTTCGCGCTGCTTGCGCCATTGCGCCACGGAGTTGTCCAGCGCCGATGCCTGTTTGCGGAGTTCCGCCACCTGTTCATCGTCCTGTTTCTCCAGCGCCTTGTCTATCAGGTCGAGCAGGTCCAGTTTCTGTTGTGCCAGCCGGTTGATGATTTCATTGATATTCTCATTCCGCCTGTCGGTGCTGATAGAGTCTGCCAGCCGCTTCTTCTTCCACAGTCCGTCATTGTCGTTGATCCACGCGGACACACTTTTCTCCGACACTCCCAGTTTACGGGCTATCTCCTTGTTGCCAAGCCCCTCGGCTACAAACATCTTCTCCGCTTCTTTGCGAAGCTTCCGGTAATACTCTTTGCTGCGTCCCATACATTTTAAATTTCTGCAGGCAAAGGTGACAGAATACGGTGAGACAGGGAAAAAGGCGTTTCTGCATGGAGTGATTCTCACCCTTTTTGGGTAAGATTCTTTCCAAGTTGGGTAAAAATCTTGCCTGTTTGGAAAGGCTCTTTTCATGCCTGCCGTTCTTTGTTCAATTTTGCCGACGGAAACGAGACGCCCGACACCGGCGTTGAAAGAAGTTTTAATTTTTAAATTTTCAAATCATGCAAATTACGGCTAAAGCACAAGGTGGGCGTGCGCTCATAGAGATAAAAGGAAGCATAGCGGGCTGGAAAGATACGGAGAAGAACTTCACCGCTACCGTCAGTTCACTGATCGATTCCGGCATCAAGGATGCACACCTGTATATCAATTCGCCCGGTGGCGACTGCTTCGAAGCGAACGAGATAGTGAACGTCATCCGCAAGTTTCCCGGAAAGATAACCGGTGAGGGCGGCGCGATGGTAGCCAGTGCGGCAACGTACATCGCCATCAACTGCGCTTCGTTCACCATGCCCGAAAACGGGATGTTCATGATTCATCAGCCCAGCGGAATGGCAATGGGGCGGAAAGCGGATATCGAAAGCTATCTCTCCCTGCTGGAAAAGATAAGCGAGACGTATTATGCCGCCTATCTGGGCAAGACCACCATGAAGGAAGAAGACTTCCGCAAGAAGTGGGAAGCCGGAGACTTCTGGATGACGGCCGCGGAAGCGAAACGCTACGGATTTGCCGACGAAATAGGCAACCGCGCAACGGTGACGAAAGCCACCGCCCAGATGATGATGGAAGCCGGATACACCGGAAAAGTAGAAGTAACGGAGGAAGCGACCCCTCTCAGTAATAAACCCCTTAAAAATGAATTTAAAATGGATTTGAACGCAATGCTTACGCAATTCGGGATAGCAGCCAACACGACCGAAGCGCAGTTTATCACAATGGTTGGCGACTGGAAACGCAAGGCCGAACGCGTGGAGATGCTCGAACGCAAGGAAGAGGAACGGCAGGACGCGGAGATAGATGCACTCCTGAACGAAGCGATTTTGAAGAAACGCATCACCGCGGATGTCAAAGAGGACTGGCGCGAGTCATTGAAAGCCGACTTCGAACGCGGAAAGAAGATGCTTTCCGGACTACCGGGAGTGGAAAAGCCCAAAGTGACCACGCCGAATAAGCCCTCGGCGGCAGGAACGGACGGCACTACCTGGGAGAAGCTGATGGAAGAAGATCCGGAAGCCCTGGCAAAGATGGAGGCGGGAGATCCGGAACGCCACAAAGCTCTGTTCGAGGACTTCAAAAAGCGAAACAAGCTGGGCTGATCATTAATCACTAAACAATTAATCACTAATCAAAATGGGAACAAGTGAAAACGGGAACTGGCTCAACCAGTTCGTCGCTCCGCAACTGCTGGCGGAGCGCAGGAATTATAAGGCAGACTTTATCGGAGTGCTGGGCAGCATCCCACAGCAGGCAAGAAACGCTGACGGTGTGCGCTACAACAAGCTGGTGAACAATGTAGACTTCAAAGTGAACAACACTGCGGAGTTTTCCGCCACATCGATGGATGGAGAAAAAGTATTCCTCGAATGGGAGAAATACGACACTACCCCGACGAAAGTAGACGACAAGGAAATCCGCTACTTAGCGTATGACAAGCGTAATGCTGTGCGTACGAAGCACAACGAGGCGTTCCAGATCGGTATCCGGAATCACACGCTGCATAAACTTGCTCCGGCTAAAGGAGACAGTTCGGACATGCCGGTAATGCTCACAACGGGAACCATCGCGGAGGGTCGTCGCCGGCTGAGTTTCGTAGACCTCGCCACCTATCTGGAAAAGGTGAAGAAGTTGAATCTGCCCATTGCAGACCAACTCTACATGGTGCTTTGTCCACAACACGTCACCGACCTGATACTTGATCCGGACGCTGCGAAGTTCTTCATCGACCGCAGCCTGTACATCGACCCTATCTCCGGAAAGGTGAAGTCGTTCATGGGATTCAAGTTTTTCGAGAATAACGACTGTGTGTATTACACCCCGTCGACGAAAATAAAACTGGCGGAAGGCACCGCTCCCACGGCGGGCACGCACTTTCAAGCCTCACAGTTCTTCTATGCGCCCAATACGATCTACCACCTGGAGGCAGTCAAGATTCTCTACGAACCGGAAACGACCGACTGGAAGAGCGCCGACCCGACTTCCATATTCCGTACGCAGACTTACGGCATGGTCGATATCGTCGAGAACTTTGGTATCGGAGCGCTCATCTCTGACAAGGCTCCGGCTAACTCTTAAATTCATCTGCCTTATGAATGCATTCAACGGAGTAATAATTAATAAGATGCACGGCGGGCTGGTGCGGGCAACCGATACCAGCGACCGCACGGTGCTGCTTGTCTGTGGCGGAACTGCCATTGCCGGAAAGCTGGAGAATTACAAGCCGGTGTTCCTCAACAGCCTTTATGCACTGGAACAACTCGGGTGTACAGAGGCTACCGACACAGCGAACAAAGAGCTGCTCTACTACCATGCCAGCGAAGCTTTCCGGCTCTCTCCGGAAAGGGAACTCTGGGTGATGGTGGTACCGAAAGCCGGGAAAGTGTCCGAACTTGTGAAAGAAGAACAGTTCCTTTCCGGACTGCGCGGAATCAGCGGGTTGAACACGATCGGCATTGCCGGAATGACAGCGGACACAAGCCTCGAAACTGCCATCAACGCATCGCAACTGATGATGGATAAGATGCGGGAGGATCACATCTACATAGATGCCGTGTTGCTGGAGGGGCTCGGCACATACATCGACAGCATCGGCGACGCTGCCAACCTGCGCGAACTGGATGCGGAAAACATCTCCGTCATCATTGCGCAGGACAAAGAGGTGGCGGCACTGGATGAAGCATACAAGAACCATGCTGCGGTGGGCTCTTCCCTCGGAATGCTGTCCGTTCGCAATGTGCATGAGAATATGGGAAGCGTGGACATCGAGAACCACCCGCGCACGGCCAAAGGGACACCGGACTACAGCATGGCGGATATCACCGCCGGACGCTGGATCAGGCCGGCACTCAGCAACGGCACCCTGATGACCGACGTAAGCAGAGCCGACCAGACCACTCTGAACGACAAAGGGTATATCTACGCCAACTCTTTCCAAGGATATACGGGCGTGTTCCTGTCCAACTCGCACACGTGTGTAGACAAAGGCAGCGACTACGCTTATATCGAGTATAATGCTGTATGGAACAAGGCGGCCAAACTGGTGCGGAACACGCTCATCCCCCGAGTGCGCGGACAGGTGAAAGCCGATCCGGATACGGGATACATTGCTACGGATACCATCTCTTACTGGGATTCATTGGTGCGCAAATCGCTGGACGCAATGGCGAATGCCGGTGATATAGCCGACTTCGACATCTATATCAATCCCAAACAGATGGCTGTCAGTGACAAGCCATTCAACATTCAGGTGAAGATGGTGGCAAACGGCGTGGTACACGAGTTTGAAATCGACTTGGGTTTCACTAATAAAATCGACTAAAGGATTATGGCACTATTAAAAACGCTTATTAACAAGTTCGGAAAGATGGCGGGGTGGAACTCCGTTTCAACGACCATGCTGGGGCGTACCATCGAGGGCATCACACAGCTTGCCTACAATGATTCGCAAGAGACGGAAAACGCCTACGGACGCGGCGGGAAGCCGATAGGACGTGCCGTAGGCAATTATGCCGCTACGGCAAGCATCACGCTGTATAAGGAAGAGGTTATTGCTTTGCAGTTGGCTGTCGGCCCGGGCAATAACATCATGGATATCGAACCGTTCGACATCTCCGTGCTCTATGAGTATCAGGGGATGATCTATAAAGACGTCATCCGTAACTGCCAGTTCACCAACAACGGGGTGGACATAAAGCAGAACGATAAGACAATTGCTACGCAATATACACTGTTGCCCTCTCACATTGACTGGGGGTTGCCGGTGTAGGATCAATAAAAAATGAAAGATTAAAAATTAGTAACAATGGAAAAGATTAAGGAGTTGCCCTCATACACAGCGATGACGGCCGAAGAAAAGAAACAGATCGTGGGGTTTACAGCAGAGGAGTATGCAGCACAGGAGGCGAAATACGGCAAACGCTTGCGCATGGTGACGGTAGTAACCGATGACGGCCGTGCGGACTTCCTCGTTATTCGCCCATCACGGCAGCACATGATGCTCGTGGCGTCTAAAGGCAAAGACGGCGACTATGAAGCGGCCAACAACGTGCTTATTAACAACTGCGTGGTGGCAGGCAATCGGGAGCTGATCGACGAAGACTTCGCCGTATACAGCACCGTATTGCAGGTTCTCCAGCAACTGACGGAGGCGAATCAGGCTTTTTTTCGGAAAGCGTAGAGCGGATCGAACACTCTTTCGGGCAAGTAGGCGGAATCAATGCAACGTTGCGCTATCGCTATGGCATTGATCCGGATACACTGTCCGAAGATGAATGGATCAGGCTCTATGCCGAATACCGCTTCGTCCGGAGAAACGAACTCAAAGAGATGGAAATCACCATGCACAATGCACTGGCGGAAATCGTAAACAAACTGTTTGGCAAAGACAATGGCATCATCGACGACACAATGGATACTTGAACTGGTTGACAAGATCACCGGACCCATGCACCGCGCAACGGACACTGCCGAGGACATGACTCGCACGGTGGACGAGACTACGGAATCTGTCAGTAGACTTGGCGAAAGAGCCGGGGAAACAGGTGGCGCGCTGGAGAAGTGGGGAAAGAGCATGTTCTTCCTCAACCAGTTGAAAGAAGGCGTGGATACCATTACGGATGCATTCGACGACGCTATTGGACCGGGAGTGAAGTTTCAGTCGGGATTGGCGGAAGTGCAGGCGATCTCCGGACTGACCGGTGAAAAAATGGGACTTATTTCAGATAAGGCACGGGAACTGGCAAAAACATTTGGCGTAGATGCAGCGAAAGGTACGGGAGTATTTTCTAATATCCTGTCTCAATTGGGACCCGAATTGGCAAATTACCCGGATGTACTGGGTAGCATGGCACGCAACGCCATGACACTCTCCAAGACAATGAAAGGAGATATTGACGGGGCGGTATCCGCATTGACAGCGTCATTCAACGCCTTCAAGCCTCCGGTAACAGATGCTGCCGAATCGGCCCGGATAATGGAAGAGCAGATGAACCTGATTGCAAAATCCGCACAAGTAGGTGCAGCCGAAGTGCCTGATTTAGTTCAGTCTCTGAAGGCAGTGGGACCATCTGCCAAAAATGCCGGCGTGACATTTGCAGAGACAAACGCTGTGCTTCAAGTACTCGGACAGAACCAAGTGAAAGCGGCAGAAGCCGGAACGGCATTACGCAATATGATGTTGATTCTTTCCGCTCCTTCGTCCGATGCGGCAAAAGCTTTGCAACAGGCGGGCGTGGACATGGAAAGAATGGCAGAGAAATCGTTGCCGCTTGCCGAACGGTTACAGACACTGGTACCTGTGCTGGATGATGCGAATATCATGGCCCGCCTGTTTGGACGAGAGAATAATGTTGCCGCCCAGATATTAATCGGTAACACGGACAAGATTCGCGAATGGACGGGCGAAGTGCAGGGATCAACCTCTGCAGTAGACCAAGCGGGTATTATCATGAACACGTATGAAGAACGTATGAAGCGTATGCAGGCGAAGGTTGATGACCTGAAAATCTCGTTCTTTGAATTTGTAGAGCCGTTTGCACCCATTATCAAGTGGGCGGGGTTGGCAGTCAGTGCGATCGTAACACTGGGGATGGTTGGCTGGAGTATCGGAAACATCATGCAGATGACAGTATTGAAAACATCTGCTATCTGGGTGGCAAGCATGATAAAAATGGCTGTGTCTACCATTGCACAAAGCAAGCTTATCACTTTTGCGATCTACGGCATCCCGGTGATCGGGTGGATACTGGCAATAATCGGAGCCTTAACGGCACTCACTGCTTACTTCTATAACACGTCAGAGAAGTTCCGGGCTTTCCTGTTCGGCTTGTGGGAGGTGATTAAAACTACTTTCATCGAGTATTATAAATTTCTCTACAACGTGATGAGCGCCGTCATACAGGTGCTCAATCCGCTCAACTGGTTCGATGATGATTTCTGTTTCAAGGGAGTATGGGACAAACTGGTGAAAGAAACCTACGAGGGCGGAAAGCGAATCGGTGCAGCCTGGGAAGAGGGAAAGCAGAAAGGGCATGAAAGCTGGGCAAACCGGAACAAGACGGAAACGGATGAAAGTTCCGCCCTTGCTATTCCACCACTGACGGAAAAGGCTCTGGTAGGGAACGGAAGCGGCGGGAACGGTGGAAGCGGTAGCGGTAACAACAAAGGCAATGTCGGGCTTGGCGGCAACGGTAGCGGTTCGGTACGCAACATTACCATGAACGTGACTATGAACAATCACTTCAACGTTTCCGGTGAGCGCGATTACCGCAAGATATCGGAGAGAATTAAACGCGAGCTGGTAGCCATCCTGTCGGATGTAGCACCGGCAGCAGGATAAGGAGGCAGGATATGACAAATACAGATATCAATATAACGAATTTGTTTGCGGAGGTGTTCGGCATTTCATCGCCCCTCTTTATCCCCTACGGAAGAAAACTGCCGGACTTCATGCCGGAGAGCTACCGGGACTTTCAGATTCTCAAACCGGAAGAGGCGGCAATAAAGAGCTGGATGGGAACTCCCGTCCTGGACTCGTTCGCGTTCTCTTCCGGTACCTACCGGAGATTCGATGTGAAAGGGAACCTTACCGATATGGAAATGGCTGACTTTGTGCTGCCATACGCTACCATCGTAGAGTTCAACCGGCAGATGAACATGACGAAAACGAAAGTGATGGGAAGTTTCGGGACGGTGAAAGAAATCTACGGCCTTGACGACTGGAACATCAACATCCGCGGCTTCTGCCTGACCGACAAAAGCAGGACAGCCCAGCAGACGGCGGAAGAACAGGCGCACGCCCTGGTGATGTGGAGCCAGTTGGTAGACTCTATCGAAGTATCCGGTGACTTGTTTGTGCAGAAAGCGATCTATGCTCTTGTGATAGAAGACTTCCAGCTGTCTCCCGTACAGGGAAAGCCGGATGTCTATTCCTATACGATCAGTGCAGTAAGTGACAAATCAATAGAGTTAAGGGTATGAGCTACGTAATGTGTTGCAGGTTATCGTTTGCCGCCACAGACAGGCGGGATGCCTTTTCGCTGCCATGGGTTTCTTCGGTATCTATCCAGAGTTCTTGGAAGATGCTGACCGATACCGCGGAAATCATCCTGCCGGGAAAGGTGAAGAGATTGAACGGTAGGCCGTTTCATGAGTTGTTCCAGCCGGGCGACGAGGTGAAAATAGAACTGGGCTATAACAACGATCTGTACCGGGAATTTGAGGGATACATCGTTTCTGTCAGTCGTGGAGTGCCGGTTGTGATAAGGTGTGAAGACGAAATGTATCATTTGAAACGTAAGACGGTGAGTTATTCGAAGAAGGGCGTGACACTGAAACAATTACTCGCCGACGTATGCTCGGGATATGAAGTCAATACAGCCTTCGGTGATACGGAACTGGGAGCTGTACGCTACTCCAACATGAAAATTTCTGCCATTCTGGAAGATGTGCGAAAAAAGACCGGGCTATACAGCTACTTCAAAGGAAAGGTGCTCTGCTGCGGAAATGTATACTCAGACAACGTTGATCTTCCGGAAATCCCCATCAAGCTGGAAAGAAACGGCGTCAGTCAGGATTTGCAGCAAACGGGTGGCGAGTATGAAGTGATAGCAACGGCTATCTTGAAAGGAGGCAAGAAGATGGAAGCGAAAGCCGGCACCAAAGGTGCAGACACTTTCAACCTGAACTTCAACGATCACGATAAGAAAGTGACGATGCAGGTACTGAAAGATTTCGCGGAAAGATTCTATAAATCACTGTCGAAGCAGAAATATAAAGGTGGTGTGGAACTCTTTGGTGTCCCCCGGACAGACTTCGGGATGACGATGCGCCTGACCAGCGAAATAAATCCGGAAATGGATGGGAAATACTTCATAGAGAAAGTGACAAAAGAATTTTCTGCCAACGCCACTTATCGGCAAAAAGTAGAATTGGGAGGACGTGCGGAATGACAATAGACGAAGAATTGAAAGCAAAACTTTCAGGTAACCGACCGGAAGGAAACACACCGTCAGCCACTCTTCGGTGGGTGGAAGTTGTCTCTGTGGATGCGGACGAAAAGACTATGGACGCCAAAGGAGTATCGGACGGGCTGGAATATTTTGATGTAGAGGTCGGCTCAGGTTCAGTAATACTTTATCCTATCGCAGGTTCGCTCTGTCTTATAGGAATCGTGGAGGGCATGGAAACAAACGGGTTCCTCATATCGGCTACGGAAGTGGAGAAGATAGAGATAACGGCATCAACGGAAATCATACTGAATGGCGGCACGCTGGGAGGATTGGTAAAGGCGCAGGAGCTGACGGACAGGATCAATCTGATAGAGAAAGACATCAATTCGCTGAAACAAAAACTGGCCGGGTGGAAGCCTGCTCCAAATGATGGCGGAGCAGCACTGCAAACAGCCCTGTCTTCCTACTTCTCGAAGTCCTTGCAGGAAACACAAGTTGCGGATATTGAAAACGAAAGGGTGAAACAATGAAAGGGATAATGCTTGATGACAATGGCGATCTGATGATCCGGCCAAGAAAGCTATCGGATGGAAAGCTTTCGGGTCTGATACTCAACGACACGTTGATTCAGGATTCGGCCATCGTGCTGGAGATGAATCAAGGTGAATGGAAAGAAGACCCGGTACTGGGTCCCAGTTTGCTTCGCTACCTGCGCTCGCATGCTGACAGATCGCGTATACAAAAACAAATACAGGTTCATCTGTCACGTGCCGGTATCGACTATAACCAGGTGACGGAACAACTGAAACTGAATTTAAAAACAATTTAAAAGGCTTTGGAAGATATGGAAACGAATACTAAAGAGTGGATACAATACGGAAGCGCTGTCGCCATGCTGGCGTTAGGCGGCGGATTATCCATAGCCAGTTTCTTGCGGAGCGGAGAAGTGAACGACAGCGTACTGTGGCTCTTTGCGCAATGCCTGATGTATGCCGGCAGTGTATTCGGTATATCAGTATTCATTGCCGACCGTTTCAGGAGACTGGAAACAAAGATCATGAACGAATATAGCAATAAGGAGGTAAAAAAAGAATGAAGTACTTTACAATCTCAGAGCTTGTGCGGTCGGATACGGCCGCAAAGCTGAACATCGACAACCGGTGTTCTAAGGAACAGGAAGAAAGGCTGAAAGAACTTGCAGAGAACGTGCTGGACCCATTGCGGGAAGCGTATGGCAAACCGATAAAGGTCAACTCCGGTTATCGTTGCCTGAAGCTGAACAAGGCGGTGAAAGGCTCGCCGACATCCGACCACATGAAAGGCATGGCGGCGGATATAACCGGTGGCTGCGTGGTGGAAAACAAGAAACTGTTTGAACTGATTCAACGGCTCAACCTGCCTTTCAAACAATTGATTGATGAAAAAGGGTTCACTTGGGTGCATATCAGCTACGACAGGGACAATCTCAAACATCAGATACTATCGTTATGAAACAGTTTCTCCTCTCATTGATGATCCTGTTGCTGACATTGGCCGTAGGATCATGCCGCAGTCCGAAGCAGATGGCGGAGAAAACGGATATCACAGTTAGCAAAGAAAGCAATGCTGCTACGGAAGCCGAATCGGACTGGCAGCTGAACATCGACAAAACGATGAAACAAACGGTGAATGAAATCAGCCGGAAGCTGTCTGAGCTGAACTGGGAATACACCCGCACGGATTATTCTCCTCCGGACAGCGTAGGAAAGCAGCATCCTACGCATATGGAGACCGGCAAACTGAAGAACCGGACAGAAGAAGACTCCCGGCGTAATGAGCAAACAGAGACTCAATACAAGGTGATAGCTTCCTGTCTGATTACGATGTCGCAACGCATTGAAAGCATGGAGAACCGGCAGGAACACATCGAAGCGGAGTATAAAGAAAAGCTCTCCTGGTATCAGTCGGCACTTATCTTTCTTGGAGGTTTATTATTAGTCTATATCGCGATGACGGTTTATATAAAACTGAAGAAACCATGAAAGTGACAGTGCTGCCTGACCAAACGTTGGCTGACATTGCCATTCAGGAATACGGCGCACCGGAAGCCGTATTTCTGCTGGCACAGGCGAATGACATCAGCCCGACTGCGACCCTTACCCCCGGCACGACGTTGGAGCGTCCGGACAAGGTATTCAACCGGGAGATGCAGGCCTATTGCAAGAACAACCGCGTATCGCCCGCCACGGCAGAAACGTCGGACAGCGAAATGCGGTTGCGGATTTTCACGGAACAATTTACCAAACAATTCATGTAGAAATTATGGCAAGGACAATTCAGGAAATAAAGAAAACCATGACGGATCGCTTCATGGCCGACCAGACACTAAGGTCTGCCTACGGCATCACGGAGGAGAACGCTACCTGGGATAATACGTTTTCGACGGTCAGCATTGAAAATACGCTGATTTATACCGTAGCCGCATGCGCTTACGCACTGGAAGTGATGTTCGATGCATTCCGGCACGAAGTGGATGAACGGATTAACGCCAACATCGTGCCGACCGTGCGCTGGTATTATAGCAGTGCGCTCGCTTTCCAGTATGGTGACCGGCTGGTTTATGATCCTGAAAAGTATCAGTTCCGATATCCTGTTTATGATGCGTCAAAGCAGCTGGTTAAATACGTAGCGGTCAAAGATCGCGGAGGAAGTATTCAGATACTTGCATCCGGTGATAAGGGCGGTTTCCCGGTTCCCTTGACAGAAGATGCTTTGAGCGCATTCAAGAGCTATATGAATTCAATTAAAATTGCTGGAGTAATCTTGTCGATCCATTCCATGAAAGCAGATGATATCCGTATCAATGCGATTATAACGGTCGATCCGATGGTGATCAACACTGCCGGCATACGTTTGTCGGATGGCAGTAAACCTGTTATCAATGCCATCAACCGGTATCTCAATCACATCGAATATGGAGGAAATTTCAATAAGACAAAACTGGTGGATGCTATACAGAATGTGGAAGGGGTTATTGATGTTGAACTTGGAGAATGCAAGGCTAAAGCTGCAACTGCTGCGGATTATAATGTGATTAAGAATAATAACTATACGGCCTTATCCGGATGCTTCATGGCAAACGGGCTTGAAACTTCTTTGACTTATGTGGTATGAACTTGATATAATTAAATATGCGCAACAGGTACTTCACCCCACATTGCGCAAGAAGAAGATATTTGCAGTCATATCGGTTTGCCTGCTTCCTCTGATCTATATATATAACTCATTCAAGAAGTACAGGAGACAGTCGGCCAGCAAGCAAAACATCAACGGTCAGGTAATATACATTGAAAAAGCATTGAATGATAGCTTCTTTTTAAATAAACGGGAAATATTTATTTCCGACCTGGAAGATACGGTGACATATCTGCACAAGCGCACAGAAGAGCAAATACCCTTATACATTTACGGGCGTTCAGAAAGGGATAAAGCCGTTTTAAAATACCGTGACGAAGGCAGCTATGAAGGCAATTTTATCGTGCATATACCCTCTTTCTTGAAAGAGTATGAAACGGACATTCGGAATCAGGTGAATTATTATAAACCGGCTGGTCGCAGCTTTAAAATAGAAATATACGATTATGAATAGACTATTAACATTTGAGGGCGGACAGCCTTTTGCATTGGAAGATATTGACTTTTTGCAGGATGCATTAACAGAAGTAATATCAGGGCTTGCAAGTACTTACGGTAACTTTATCTTAAGTGGCTGTAAACTGTCAGTTGCAGGAGATAAGGTTACATGGACAGCCGGATATATCGTTATTGATCAGCAAGTATATCATGTAGAAGCTGGAAGTATCATTGCTCCATCTACGGATAACCTGTATTGGAAAGTGATTACTACGGATTCGCAGAGTGTCGTATTTGAGGATGGCTCTCAAAATAAAATATACAGGAGGAGTAAAGCATCAATAGTGTCTTCCGTCGACAGTTCGGATACTTATGTACCAGCAAATGGTGTGAAAACGGCAAACGATTACTTCATGAGTTATGAAAAGGAGAACCTGCTGTACCAGGTCACGACTCCAAAGAACATGGCCACTGTGGAACGGCTCAAAAACAATCAGGGCATTAATATATGCAAGATCACATTTTCCGTGCCGGAAGAAGTTACTCAATCCGGAAATGTTCTCTTCTCCTATACCGCCAATCCGATGTTCGGTTTGTCAACGCCAATTGTTTACGGTGGTGCACTTTACGCACTCAGACTGGCCAATGGGGCAGCTTATATTTATGACATGAACGGGAATCCTGTGAAAACATTGAAAACTGGAAGCTTTAGTGTCAATGTATTAATCTAATACCTTTATATTATGTCGACTATATACGATCTTAAAAAACGTGCAAAAGAATTATCTGAAAAAAATGAAGTTAATTCTGTATCTCCTGTTGAAGTCGGGAATCTTATTGAAGATACATTAAATATCATTGATGAATATAATAAGAATGTTGTCGGATTAGGTATACGAAAAACATATTCTTCTATAGCTGCCATGCAAGTGGATCGTATTAGCCCGGTCGGAAATGATGGTAAGCCAATCCGTTTTGGACAGTTAGTAAGTGTATATGATATAAATAATCCGGAATCAGAGGAAAACGGAGGAGTATATGCTTTTCAAAATCCGGGATGGAAATTAGCAACAACGACAGCTATTAATGTTGTAAGCTCTTTTGGTGAAAGTGAGGTAGAAGCTATCAGCCAGAAGTTTTTTACTGAACAGATAAAAAACAAAATATTTACCAACCTTGGCATAGTAGACGAAACTTTCTCTGATGGATTTTCAGACGTTACAGCAGGATATTATACATATCAAAAGGGGTATGAGGGCGAAGTTGTCAATGGTATCTTGATTGTGTCTAACGTTTCCTATCCCGGTGCAATTGCAAGGACACAAGTAAAACAAGAATTAGGTAAGACATACATTCGTGCTTTCGATATTGACAAAAGAGTATGGGATAAATGGGAAGAAATCGGTTCAGATAAAAAGGTTATCGAAGAAAGTGATATCAATAATACTGCATTGGTTCCTGATATGTATAAGGTCAAAACTGAATCAGGCAATGGCATTGGCTATTTTCATTTGATAATAGGGCTTAGTACGGGAGGTCAGATAACTCAAACAAAGATAGACGGTAATATTTTTTACAGACGTTATACCGAAGAAGACGGGTGGGCTGAATGGGATAATACAAGCGTTAACAGAGAGGTTTTTACCGAAAACCTAACAGTAAAATTGAACTCAGGGAAGAGCTTTGGAAAATATCTGAACGGTGATATCATACCCTGTAAGGGGAAAACGGTAATGGATGTAATTAGGATGTCTGTTGAAGAAAATGAGGGATTGAAATTCAATAGTTTCTTGATGGATATTTCTCCGGAACAGCCTGCAGATACAGTCCTTTCAGGTGAAAAAGAAATACGTTTTTTCTTGAATGATACTTCATTGGTACGTGTAAATTCTCTGAGTATTATAGATATCACTTCTGATAAAATTCTTGCTTCGGGACTTCCTGTAACATCACCTTTGAATGTAAATATAGGTATGGTTACTGCTTCGTCAGGGCAAAAAAGGCAATGGAAAGCAACTATTATAGAAAATGCGACTGGTAATACGATAGAAAGTCCGATTTATACAGTAACGTGGAAACATCCGGTTGTTGATACTTATATTTATTATAGCGAAGTAGATTCATCTCCTTCATCTGATACTATAGTAAAAAGTGGAAATAAGATTCTTTCTTCGACTAAGCAATTCCAGATCAGCGCAGAGAATAAAGTCGGTAACTATATTGCATTTCCTTCTACTATGAGTTTAAAGAGCATTGAGAATGCCTCTTTTTCAGGTGATTGGTGGTATAATGCTCAGACCGGTGATGATTTCTATGATAACAAACAAACAATGACCATTGGCGGAATAACGTATAATGTATGGTGTATGATACGTCCATTGCCGATGGGCGTAAAAGCAAATGTCATATTCAATTAAATAAAAATATTATGGATTATATTGGTGTATTAAAACAATTTATAGTAAACGGGGCGAGTGCCAACGTCGACTATTTATATGGCCCTTTTGAATCAATAGAGATTGCCTGCTCTAAAGTCCCTCAAAGTATCCGAGCAACGGGACGAACAGTAGGAATACTGACATCTTCCGGCGTGGTTGAATATTGGTGGAAGAATGGTATTACTGATTCCGAACTCGTTGAAAAAAGTCAGTCAGATGGAGGTGGAAGCCTTGCTGATAATTTAGAAAACTTCGTAGAGGTAATTCCTTCTTCAGAAGGTAATATTGTTGTAGATAGCAGGACTGCCCCTTTTGCAAAAGTGACTTTGACAGGTGATAGCCGGATATTTAATCTTTCGATTACAAATACGAAAGAAGGTAGTACTGGTAAGATACTTGTTTTTCAGACGGGACTTAAACAGGTAGCTGTGACTGATAATATAAAAGGAACAGTAGATATGCCATTAAACAACGGCACGATAGCATTACTATCTTACAATCGGTCAGGTAATAACATCTACATCTACACTGATGTCGTGTTAGGAGATACACCGTATCCGGCTCCACAAATGATAAAAGATTTTCAAGCTATCTACTATGACAATACCGTCTGTATAGTACAATGGTCTGCCCCCTACGCGAACAATATTTATGATCCGGCTACAGAATACGACATGCGTTATTCTAACAGTCCGGTCAATGCCGATGATCCGGCTATTTGGGCAGGATTAAGCCAGTTGAAGAATTTACCTGTACCTGCTACCTATCAGACTGAACAGAAGTATTCAATCGCTGGGTTGCAACCGGGTAACGAGTATTACATCTATCTAAAGGCTGTGCGTGTGAATCAAGGTGTCCGGTATATATCACCTTCAAGTAGTCCGGTATATTTCAAGACGGCAAACGATACAACGGACGCTGGGGATAAATACTACCGCCTTGAACTCACTCCTGAAATGTTATGGCCGCGTCGCGATGCCGTGTCGATGGCAGGAGGAAAACCATGTGCTCCGGCCAACGCGCTGGACGAAACAGAAAAGGATCTATTTTTGGAAGATGGCTATCCGGATCGAGACAATAAGAGCTATTCCACTTACTTCAAGACAGAAAGCAAGGGTGTTGACAACCCTTATTGCCTTGTTATTGATTTGAATACCTCCTGTGTACTCGACAAGTTATATCTGTACGCTGTTGGAGCTTCCACCGGAGAATTTAGGGTACTAATCAGCAATGATATTAACGATACACCGGAGCATGTTGCTACTTCTACGAATCTGCATAACGGATGTGCTATCGTTGACCTTCAAAAGAAATCGGCAAGATTGCTTTACCTGAGATACGACCTCGATCCATTCGCAGCAACGCAGACCGGAGCAGATGGAGAAGAGATATGGCCATTGTACAATCAGGGAAACTTGATAGGGCAGATATACCGGCTAATGGTGTATGGAAGAAGAAACAGCGATATCCCTTTGAATATTCTTCCTCCTGTTCGTAGCGTACTTCCTCGTAAACCAGTCGATGAGTTTTTCAACGTTGTTGGTTGGTTCTATCAACCGGGGAGAATGATCTCTTTGTGTAGTGGTCCGCATGTACGCCTTTTCGGTTCTTCCGGCCAGTTCCTACCTAATATGTTCGAAAATCCGGTTAGTCGTATTGCTGATGTAGCTATACGACCAAATCAAATTGGATGGGTGAATCAGAATAACGGCATGGAGTATAATCTTATTCAATTGTTAAAGGAAACGTATAATAAGTACGGACTGAAACCGTTTACTGCAAGTTCAAGCTGGGCTACTATATTGCGATATCAGGCAAATTCTTCTAATGTCAATAAACCGCTTGACGGATATTGGTTACCGGGTACGTGGGAGCCGTTACCATCTAAGGGCAGATTAGGCTATGAGAAGTACTTTGAGGTATCAATGAACCCGAACAGCTATAAGACTATCTCAAAGATGTACAGTCAACTCATGGCCGTGTATGGAAAGTCTGCATTCGGTCAAGATGATATAAAGATATACCCTGCTGATGATACAGAGGTAAGTACGAATATGGATTTGATGTGCGGTGCCGAAATAGGTAATGAAGATGACCGCACATGGTCTGGTTGGATGGCATTCACGCAACCCGAAGAGATGGGAGCGCTTCTTAGTGCCGTATATGATGGACATTGTGGTACACTTACTGACGAGGACGGCAATACGAAATATTACGGAATCAAACAGGCGTCTCCTGATTCTCTTGTAATTGTACCGGGATTCGCAGGAATTGTATCCGGGTACATCAAGGAGTTGTACCTTTGGTGCAAGCAGAATAGACCGGACGGGAAATTACCTTTTGATATATTGAACTTCCACACCTATTTTTCCAACAAATGGGAGTATGACTGGCCGGGTGGTGCTTGTAAGGCTGTTACTCTTGAAAGTATTCTCGCGAGTAATAAAAATGACATTGCGGATGGACTTCCTCGCGTACTGGACATCCGTAACAGGTATATGCCTGACAAGGAGCTTTGGATAACGGAATTTGGCTATGGTGAAGCTGGTGGCGAAAATACAGACAGTCAGTACCAGTGCTATTCACAACCGGGTAGACGTATTGGATCGTGGCTAATCCCCGACCGTCACAGAAGCGAAGTGAGAGCTGCATGGTCTATTCGGGCAGCTCTAACGTTAATGCGATTAGGTATCGACAGCGTTAACTATTATGCTATCGATCAAATGGACTATTGGAGTTCATGCGGTTATGAGATGTGGCATTGGAACGATGAACAAAGCACGGAACCGGGTGCTAAATGTGAATCGATAAAGAAGCACATGAAGAATATTGATGCAACGGGATTCACGGCATTCGGACTTTTCGGAAGTTTCCTTAATAATGGATGTTATCCCATCGCTAACACCTTTTGGTGGGTTGCTACCTTTCGTAACAGGTTAAAAGGTTACGTATATATTGGGCAAAAATACTTAGATGCGGATAGTCGTATTATCGTGATGTGTTTTCGCAAGTTGAATGAAGAGAAAGGAGCATATGTCATCTATCTGAATGATAGTGTTAATACTGGAGTACCTAACATTCGTGTACCTTTGCCGGAAGGATTGTCGCAAGTTGTGAAGGTTACTACCTATGTTCCGACTATTCCGAATCCTGAATCTATGCCTTCTACTTTTGAGTTCGACCAGCAAAGAACCGGATTACCGACTACCCGAAAAGAAAAGTATATTAATGGCAAATGGGTTATTCAGAATAAGAAGTTGGCAGGAACTTATGAGTCGTTTGCTCAGGGAGCCGCCACTTATCCGGCTAATCCGCAAGAAGGAGATGAGGTATACGTACTCCCAACTGCGGAAGAAAATCCATACTTCCCGATAGTTGGCCCGGTAGGCTGCCAAGTATCACGCCATCTTCAGAAACCCAGTTCAAAAGAGTACGAATGGATTGATCCGGCAGACTCCACATTGCCGAATGGAGAGGACAAATGGGCAATGAAGTATAATCCTTATCTGAGTTACAGACAGGAAGAAGCCGTATGCGATTATATTGAGTATACCGAAGAGGGACAACACGGCACGCATGGCGATGAAACAATTATACCTACAGATGGTGCAGGGTTCGTAGAGAATATTACAGAGTATCCGGCATATTATTTCTTTGACGCAATACCTGATCCGGATTTCAAAGGTAAAGTAACCGATGTGGCGGCTGTTGCTGTCAACTCATCTGTGATAAAGCTTTTTTGGAACAATCATAATGCAGAGGATACGAGCTATGATATATTTATGTCTACTCTTCCTGAGACGGGATATTCATTATTCAAGAATGTACCGGCAGGAATAAACAATAGTGCTGAGATAGCCGGATTATCTGCCGCTACAACATACTATTTTAAAGTCCGTCCGGTAAGAGGAAGTGTAGCTGGTGAATTGAGTGACTTTGCATCTGCGCATACAATCTCATTCATGCCCATACCGACTAATTTCAGGATGACTTCGCGCACTTCACTGTCTATCTCTCTTGCATGGGATTACACACCGGACAGCGACTTTGTAATGTATGCTTTGTATCGTTCTTCAGGAGGGCAATTTGAACTTGTAGGCAAGCTGGAAGATAAGAATAAAAAGTCTTTCACGGATACAGGGCTGAAACCCGGTACATCTTATTCTTATAGATTGAGGGTGTATGGGCAAACAGGATACAGCGAATATACAGAAGAGTATATCGTATCGACGTTAACGGCTGAACAGGATGCACCGCTATTGCAGTCTGCTGAAACTGATAAGTTAGGAACTCAGGTTACACTGGCGTTCAATTTGCCGATGAGTGATTTTGCATCTACATTGAAGTCACAATTCACCTTAACTGAGGAAGGAAATGCCTGCTTGATTACGGGCGCGTATGTCGATCCATCCGACGCAACAAAGATTATACTGACTATCAATGAAGGAAGTCTTAGCAACTACGATGCTAACAGGAATGTGCGCGTAGGATATACTTCTATTGAGAATGGAATAACTTCAAGTTACGGTGTTAAATTAGAGTCCTTTAGTAACTATCGTGTTAGAGTCTATGTCGGTAACTTTACCAATTTGTCGGCAACTTATAAGATTAACTTTGCGAATGAAAATGTGGCTAATCCAGCCAGTGAGACATGGAATAACTTTATTGCTGTCAACAATGAATCAGGTTATATAACTGCTGCATCAATGAGATTGCACGACACTTACATGGTAGAATCAGGGGTTACTATGGAGATTATACAAGATGGCGGTACTCACCGTTGGAGTGGTGTCGGAAGAGTAGATGTAGCCTGTACTTTGGCAGATGTTGAAAGTTGTGTTGCAGAGTCTGTATGGGAGACTTTCCGATCTTCATTGGTTACTGAGAATATCACCGCAAGATTGAAAGTTACCGGGCTGAATCCAGAGCGCAGGTATACTTTCCGTGCTTTTTCTTCCGTCAGGTATGGATATGAATTTGAAGACGATGTACGCAGCAAAATGAAGATTAATGGTGTGTATTCCAACATTGTTAATCAGTATAACAATGAGGATAATTTTGCTGTGATTGAAAATGTATCGCCGGATGCAACAGGTGAGGTACTCATAGACTTTATTCCGATGCGTGAGGTTGTTGGACGTGCTGTTAACTACTCCTTTATGTACATAGAGGAATATACAGGTAGCTCTGATCCGACAACGAGCAATGTTGTACTGAGGGGAGTAACTATCAATGAAGCAGATGAGGACAATAGTGTCACGGATAGGGATATAACGATGTATCTTAATTGTGTAGGTACAGCTACTCATTACAGAATCTCAGAGGGTAGTAACATAGGTTATGCGAGTTGGGTAGAAATACCGAATGCGGATACGATGATAGTCCCTTATACGCTTAGTGACGGGTATGGAGAAAAGACGTTAAATGTACAAGTTAAAAATTCAAAGTATGAATCGAATATAAGACAGGTCACTATAACCTACAAAGACTCGTATATTCCTGTTACGTTGAAGAATATATATATCAATGACAATGCGGATCAGACAGATTCACGTGCAGTACAGGTGTTTATCGAAAAGTTGGGAACTCCGACTCATTACCGTGTTGGTGAGACTTCCGATCTTTCCGGAATAGAATGGATTAACTTCCCCGATGGAGCTACGACTATACCATATACTCTCTCAGAAGGCAATGGGCAAAAGATAGTGTATGTACAACTAAAGGATGCCAAGGGGATAATGTCAGATATTAAGTCCGATACAATTGTATATGGGGTGTTGACACTAAATTCAATTACGATCAATGATGGCGCAGCGTCAATAAGTAATCCAGAGCTAACTATTACGCTTGATTACGATGGAACTCCAACTCATTACCGAGTGTCTGAGACTTCCGACCTTTCAACGGTAGAATGGATTGCGTGGACTGGAAATAGCATATCTTATACACTCACTGATACAACGTTAGGAGAGAAAACTGTATATGTACAGGTTAAATCTACAAAGACAGAAAGTTCCGTAGTATCAGATACGATAACATTGATTGAAGCTGCACTCCCAAAGATTGTTGTGTCATTCTCTGCTGAAAGAGGTAATCCTTATCCTACTGATGATAATTATCCGACCTATCAGGGTGAGGTTATTAATCAAATCTCTGGATCAACATCTACTGCGAGCTGGACAGATACACCATTGAAGGACACCATAGGTAATGACGCCGGAGTGTATTCCGTTCGACAGAGCGATATCCCGTCTAATGAGAATACATATATAAAGAATTATATTACGCAGACTATTACGGCTGCTGTAGGTGATTCAAGTCCTTATCCGTTAGACTATATCAAGTCTTACTTGTGCCCTCGTGTGAATGGTAGTGAGGCGCATAGATTCTTAGTCCGATTCAAGAGCATTGCCGCTTGTACTTATACACTTCGTATATTCGTTGCAAGCTATGGCAGTTATGAGGTTGCATCTAATAAATTAGCTAATTGCTTCTATGTCGCTAATGGAGTATCAGTCAATTTACCTTTTGATCCTGCAACAAATGTGGATCAGTTCGTTGAGATTGAAAATGTAGAAGTAACTGATGATGGTATTCTTGATTTGGAGATATTTAACACAGCAGGAATTTCTAATAAACCGGGATTAAATCTGGTTGAGATTATCAAAAAAGGATAGAATTAAAGGCTATTGAACATATTATTCAATAGCCTTTAATATGCTTTTAAAATCGCATTCTGTTTTTTATATATAAATGTTAATATTGTACTTTTTGTTTTTCTAAATTGTACTTTTTGTTTTGACGATTGTAAATCTCCGGATGTTCCTGCACCCTTCTTGTTTGTATTTGAATAGTTGATAGTAGCATCGAAAGATACATTTTTGGTTACTTTCTGATTCACGCGGAATTTACCGGATGTTTTATCAAATCCACTATTGTTGAAAATACCATTTTCATTGTAGCGGGAGAATGAAAGCGTATACTTCGTATTGTCATTACCACCCATTACAGACAGGTTATGATCTTGTGACCAGGTCGGGCGGAATGTTTCACCTTGCCAATCTACGCCTTGTACGCCGATATAATCATCCATAGACTGATATCTGTAGGGAATGCCATTGTCATCTTCGCCTGTTCTATAATACGTATTTGCATATTTGTTGGGATTAACTTCCATCTGTAATTTTACAAATTCATACGGATCCAGCAAATCCAGAGTCTTAGAAATCTTACGGTAGCTTGTAGAACCGTTGTAACTTACTACAGGACGGCCAGTTTTACCTGATTTTGTAGTTACCATTACAACACCATTGGCTGCACGTGCTCCATAGATAGCAGCTGAGGAAGCATCTTTCAATACCTCGATTGATTCAATATCCGAGTTAGCGAGATAGTTAATATCGTCTACCTGGAAACCATCTACAATGTACAGTGGAGAAGCGTCGCCTGTCATAGTACCGATACCACGTACTTTGATATCAAAACCTGAACCGGGAGTACCGTCTGTTTGTGTGATTTGTACACCGGCTACCTGTCCTCCTAAAGCTTCCATTACCGAACCGGTTTTGAAACCTTCAACATTTTTGGCAGATACGGATGAGACTGATCCGGTTAGGTCCGAACGTTTCATTGAACCATAGCCTACTACGACTACTTCATCCAGCATTGCATTGTCCGGAACCATTTTGATATTCAGTGTTTTCTGATCCTGTATTTTTATTTCCTGTGGTTTATAACCAATATAAGAAACTGACAATACATCTCCCTTTTTGGCGGTAATTGTAAATTTTCCATCCAGATCGGTTACTCCTCCATTGGACGTTCCTTTCACCATTACGGTTGCTCCGATCAGTGGGAAATCTGTTTCGTCAACTATTACTCCCTTAATTGTATTCTGGGCATATAAGCTGATTGACATAATCAGAGCTAAGAGGGTCATCCACCCTCTTTGGCTCATAGCTTTATTTATCATTGAATTACTCATTATTTATAATATAAGATATAGATTAAAATTTCTCATCAAACCAAACAAGAATCGGGTAAATCTGATTGCCGCTACCTAAGCCGGCACTGGCTCCATTGGTTACAAATGTAATTTGTCCACTCATGACACCATTGGCATATGTTTTATCCTCGCCGATCCATTTACCCGGATTGATAACCAGTGACTTGTCTGCAGGATCTATATATCCTAATGTTACGGCTGATGAACTGGCATTATCATAGTAAGACATTGGTGCTCTTGCTTCGTAATTAGGCTTCTTATTGACAGCAGTATAGTAATTACGCCATACCTGTGCCATAAAGAAGTTATTCGTTGCCTCATCATTCTTTATCTGTCCGCTGATGTGGCTTTCGCTTCCGTTGATATTGTAATAGCTAAAGTTACGTCGATAATCCATCAATACTTTACTCTCATCTGCTCCTGTAACAGTCGGAGTTACAGAGCGTCCCCCTGTCTTGGGGTTTACCTGAAGTACGAATGGAGTATAATTGATAGTTACATCTTTTACTGGCGCTGCAAAATGGAAGAATACAGGTACACTTACTGATACGGCTTCGTCACCTTCACCGGCTGTAGCTGTCACCATAATCATGCCACACGTTGCATCTTTCCATGTAATATTTGCCAGATTCAATGCACCGTCTTTACCTACTTTACCATTACTCATGTTGAGTTTGTTCTGTACTTTCCAAGTTACTGTAACGCCTTCCGGAATATCTGTTTTCGGTGCGGGGATAATAGCTTTAGCCAGCTCTTCGGCAGAGTTGAACCTGTATTGGAAAGCGCTACCTTCGGGTAGTCCCAGGTTATTACCATAGGTAATGGTAGTAAAGAAGTTCTTATTCTTTTCAATAACGAGTGTAAAGGTAGTGGTCTGTTCCCCTTTTACATTTTTGGCTTTTACAGCTACTGTATAGGTACCTACAGGAATTGTATTACCTTTCTTTGCGGTAATGGTACCTGTTGTCGCATCAATATTCAGTTGTCCCTGAAGTTCAGCAGCCAGTTCACCTAATTCAAAGGTTACTTCGTCACCTTTGAATGCGTCTGTATGTGCAATGGTGAATGGGGTTGCCTGTGTTTTCGTTGCGTTCTCATAGGTAAAGTTTTCAATCGGAGCAATAAAACCAACTACTTCCAGTGTAAATACGCTTTCGAATACTTTATCTGCTTCTTCTGTTGTATTATAGATGTTTTTTACATTTACATCTATAACATAGGTTTCGCCTGCTTTGAAACTATGTCCTTCTGCTACAGAAATGACACCTGTTGAAGCATCAATTTTAATCTTGTCTGTAGCAGGAATTATATTGGCAATGCGATAAACAACACCTTCCAATGAACCTTTTAGTGTAGGTACATTGGTGGTGTATGAAGTAGGACCTTCGGTAGCTTCTTCCATCTTACCTTTATTGGGAGTATAGGTCAGAGCTAATGGCTTGGAAGTGATGTTAAAGGTCACAGCATCTGCAAAAATACCTTCTCCGGCTTCTGTCTGTAGCTTTAAAGCTACTTTATAGATACCCGGTAGAATATCACCTTCATAGTTCTTATTAATACTGACTTCACCACTTGCGTTAACAGTGAAGTAGTCTTTGAAATCACTTTCTGCAATGGAGTATTTGCTGATAGATACATGTTCACCTTCCGTTTTTACCTGTGCTTTGGCATCTGAAGTCTTCACGTCAGCATAGTCAATTGTCAACAGGTTGGGTTCTACTGTGATACCTTCTGGTACAGGACGCATCATGTTGATAGATACGGCATCTGCAAAGTTATATGTCTTTCCGTTGGATACACAGGAGATAGAAAGATGATACAGTCCGACAGCCAGATTATCGCTATTCTTGATTTCTATTTCACCGGTTGTAGCATCAATAACGAAGCTTTCGGTGTTTATACTTTCATTTTCAAGAATAATTTTAGTAATTGTAAAGTCTGCCGGAGTCGCACCAATATAGGTAGGGGCGCTTATTTTTGCATTCATTGAAGGGCCGATATCAGTCATTCCCGAATAATAAATTGCAAAAGGAGTCGAATCTGTAGTTTCTGTGTCCGAGCAGGAAGTCCCGGCCAGAATCAGTGATGTAACAGTCAGGATTGCTAAGAAACCTGAGGTTAACTTTTTAAAATTCATTGTTTCTAGATTGTTTTTAGTTAGTTTGAAAATGATAGTTAAGGTCTAACATCTGTTCCACAGGCATAGATATTTGACTGCTGAACGTGTTAGTAATAGCTGAAAGATAGGTCGCTTCCAACATTTTCATGCCGGAAGAACGTTCATTAGATAAAAGAAAAAGATGTTTCATTCAGGTAATTTGTTAATAAAGATTCTACATGTCATTTTATTATGTAGCAAAGTTATATTAACGCATACTCCCAAATAATTCAGGTTGTATCAGCTTTATTTAAAAACGACTCTTTTTCTTTTAATTTTGTGCAGTGGGATATTAGTCTTGTCGAATTACCCCCTTTGAAAGGGGGTAAGAGCTGTCATTGTGTAGTATATCGTACGAAGAATAGATATTATCCTTTTCTTTTCTTTATGTATTCCGTAGGCAAACATCCGAAATATTTCTTAAAGCTTGTAGCAAAGTAGGAGGGAGTATTAAAACCTACCATACTACTTACTTCAGATACTGTATATCTTCCGTCCTTTAATAATTTACATGCTTCATTGAATCGGATTTTACGGATGAAGTCGATGGTAGATTCTCCGGTAATTGCCTTTAATTTCAGATGTAAATTAGAACGGCTCATATTCATCTCGCGTGCAAACTCATCGGTAGAGAATTCAATATTATCCATATTCTTTTCTACGATAGCCACAGCACGTTTTAGCAATGCTTCGTCCATGGCATTGAATGTTATTTTTTCCGGTTCTACTTCCAATGATTTGGAATAACGCTCAAGCATTCTGTGTCGCGTTCGTAACATGTTCTGAATTTTTGTCATCACAACGCTCAATGAGAATGGCTTCGGAATATAGTCATCTGCACCTACCTGTAATCCCTCCATCTGATCTTTTACTTCACTTTTTGCTGATAGTATGATTACTGGTATATGGCAGGTTCGTATGTTTTGTTTGATAGTTTTACACAGTTTAATACCATCCATTACCGGCATCATAACATCTGTCACTACTACATCTACATCTTTTTCTTTCAGAATTTCCAAAGCCTCTTCGCCATTATATGCTCCTATTGTATTGAACAGTTCGGATAACCCTTGATTCAGATAGTGAAGGATTTCTTTATTATCTTCTACAATTAAGATTGTTCCTCGTTTCTTGTCACCCGTTTCCACCACTTCTTTTTCTACGGTTGCCGTATCAATGAAGTACATATCTTTCGGATTGGTAGTGTGCACTTTGACTTCTTCCTCCATATCTGAAGCTAATTCTGCCGGATTGTATATTGCCGGATCCTGTGGCAGGTAAACAGAGAATGTACTTCCTTTACCTTCTTCACTTTCCAGCTCTATATGCCCATGATGTAGTTCTACCAGCCTTTGTACCAGTGAAAGACCGATACCACTCCCCATATGTTCGCTTTCTATTTGATAGAAGCGCTCAAATATTTTAGCTTGTTTATTGATAGGAATACCTATTCCCGTATCGCTAACCTGCAATAACAGAAAGTCGTTTTCCTTTTTCAGTGTTACTGTAATACTTTGTCCTTCCTGCGTGTATTTGAAGGCGTTTGAAAGCAGATTATTTACAATCAGTTCAAGATAGTTTGTATCGAAGAGCATTTCTTTTTCTTCTACTTCCGAATGCAAAGTATAATGAATCTTTTTCTGTTTAGCCAGCTTATCGTAGAATAAGAAGTTATCTTCTATTAGTTGGTGTGCATTTCCCATTCTTGCTTTCAGCTCAAACACTCCCAATTCTGCTCTACGGTAATCCATTAATTGATTTACCAGATAGAGCAGGCGGTTGGCATTACGCTGTATATAATCTAACTGGTTACGCGTCCATCGGTCACTAATGCGACTGATGATTTCTTGCAGTGGTGCCATTATTAACGTTAGTGGAGTACGCAATTCATGAGATATATTGATAAAGAAGCGCATCTTCATCTGATTAATTTCCTCCTGATGCTCTTTGTCCATTCGTTCCATGACCAATTTGGCTTCCATACTTTTGCGCATCAGGAAGAAGCGGAATACAAACGTAATGAATCCGGTGAATGTAGCAACAAATAAAAGAATAGCCCACCACGTTTTATACCATATAGGAAGTACCACGATTTCAAGCTGAGTTGGCGTTTCGTTCCATTTTCCATCACTATTAGCCGCCTTTACGAGAAAGTTGTATGTTCCTTGAGGCAGATTGGAATAGGACACAGGTTGTTTGTCGGTCAGGTAATACCATTCTTTATCATATCCTTCCAATTTGTAGGCAAATGTATTGTGTTGCCCCGAAATATAATTGGATACTACAAAATCCAGTGAAAAAGCCGACTGGTGAGAACTCAATGTTATGCTTTCTGTATCTGCGATGTTGCGTGTCAGTATTTCCGTTTCATCATCCGGGCGCACTATTTTATTGAACAAGCGAAGTCCTGTAATAACCACCGGAGGAGTATATGGATTGTCTATCAGCAATTCCGGCCGGAAAGTCGTGATTCCGGCAATCCCTCCAAAGTACATCTGTCCGGTCGAAGTACGGCAATAAGAAGACGAGTTAAACTGATTACTTTGTATTCCGTCTGTCTGCGTGAAATTGCGGAATTTTTCTGTTTCTGGATTGAAACAAGTCAATCCTCGGTTAGTGCTCATCCACAGACGTCCGAAGGAGTCCTCCAATATCCCATAGAGCACATTATTGGGGAGTCCGTTGGCTGTTGTATAATGCTTTATTGTATTTTTCTTTTCATTATAGCTGTATACTCCTTCACGTGTTCCTATCCAGAACACATCATTTTGTGTTTCATACACGCAGTTGATAAATGCTCCTGCCAACGAAGAGGTTGGTTCAATGAGGTGAAGGGATTCTACTTCTCCGTTTTCTACTTTATAAATGCATAGTCCTTCTTCACCTCCTACCCAAATACGTTGTCGGGAGTCGCGGAAAAGAGTAGTAATGCGGCGGTTGGGAATTTCGTTTCCGTTTTTTTCTTTATCAATGACGGTAAACGAACGTTTTTCCGGATTAAATCGTATGAGTGCCTGGAGGGTCCCTAACCAGAGATTCTGTTCTCCATCCGGTAATATAGCGTATACGTTGTCATCCAGCAACTCGCTGTTTTGCATATTGAAATGCTCGATGCGCCCTGTATTACGTTGGAGCACACTTAGTCCTCCGGCATGTGTACCAATGTATACACGCCCTTGTTTCTCGTCTACATATACTGCTTTTACGTTATTAGAACCAATGCCTTCTTTATTACCTTCCTGCAGAGTGTAATAAGAGAAATGTTTTGTTTTAGGGTTGTATAGGTTAAGCCCTCCATCATTGGTTCCTATCCATAGATTACGTTCCTTGTCTTCAATTATGCAGCTTACTACATTATCGTTCAGCGAATTCTGATAAGGAATTCGTGTGATGTTACGGAAACGATTTTTCAGTGGGTGATAATAATTGAGTCCTCCAAAGTAGGTACCTAGCCACATACCTCCTTGAGAGTCCATAAAAATGCTACGTACGGAACTTTGTGACAAACTGCCATCTTCTACCGGGTTACTGCTGAAAGATACAAATGAATCATGTCCTTCATGATAGATATTCAGGTCATTGAATGTACCGATCCATAATCTGTTTTGTGAATCCAGTGCAAGTGAACGGATAAAATTGGAACTGATGCATTGTGGCGTTCCGGGTGAATGGCGGTAGTTTTTTACTTCTCCTGTTTTGGGATTCAACAAATAGAGCCCGGCGCCTTCGGTTGCCACCCATAAACGGGTAGGGGATTGTAACAAGACAGCTTGTATTTGCTTATTATCCAGTGCATTGGTTACCGTACTTAAGCGTCCTGTACCAATGGAATACTCAAATAATCCATTGTTTGTACCAATATATATATTTTCTCCTTGCCTGCTGATAGTGGAGGCTTTTAATTGATGCATCTCTGTGCTCAGTTGATTATCTATAAAGCAGGTGTCTTTAACGTTAAATAGTAATAGTCCTTCCTGCGAACTGATGAGAAGTTGTTCCGGATTGATTTCCGCAATGCCGTTTACTTGTGTATTCTTTCCGTTTTTCTTATAGAAGAAATTTCTGAATAAATCTTTTTCTTCATTGTACCATGAAAGTCCGTCTCGCGTACCTATCCATATGCGTCCCTGACTATCGGTCATAACAGTACGGGCTATATCATTGGCTATACTGTGTGGATCAGAAGCGTCATGCTGATAAATAGTAAAATCATATCCATCGAATTTGTTTACTCCATCATAAGTGGCAAACCACATATTTCCTCTTTTATCTTGTGCAATAGAGAAGACGGTGCTTTGCGACAATCCATTGTTAAGTGATATATGAGAAAACTTGATGCTTCCGTTATCATTAGCAGAAAGTGTCATTATTCCTATTGCAGAGAATAATATAAATAGATAAATACGTTTGATAAAACTCATCCTGATATATTCAAATACAATTAATTACATTAATTATTTTAAAACTATTCATTCACAAAGATAATAATAACGGATGGTATTATACTATTTCTTTGATAACAAATAACATTTCTATGTTGTTAAGGGGGGGTAGAAAACAAAAATAGGAAGAAAACGAAGTCGTCTTCTCCCTATTTGATTCTATTAAAAACTGATGAAGTGTTTCGTATTGGCGAAAGGAACTTCTTTGGAATTAATATCCCGGATTCTGAGAAACAGAACCTAATGTTTCGCGCACTTCACGGGCTGGGATAGGATATAACTCATGCTTTCCGCTGACAAACCGTGAACCGGCTGCGTAAGTGTAGTTACTTCCTAATCCTTCCTGGCCATTGTAGTAGCTTAGGAAATTCTGAGAAGTGGTTGCTATTGTTTCTTTCAGGAGATTCCAACGGATAAGATCGAGCCGACGGTTACCTTCGAAGCAGAGTTCACGTCCGCGTTCGGCTACAATGAAGTTAAAGAAGTCATCTTTTCCGGCGAAGTCACTTGTTTTCAGGTCTACATCTGCGTTTACTGTTAAATAGGGTTTTCCAAAAGCGCGGCGGCGTACTTGGTTAACACGTTCAATGGCTAAATCATTCGGACCGTCATTCAGTTCGTTTTCAACTTCTGCACTCATCAACAGAACGTCGGCATATCGAAGTAATGGGAAGTTTACATCGGTGTTGTTATTGTCTTTGATAGCAGCTGTTTGCCAGTTACGGCGCCACTTGCCTGGTGACCAGTTCTGACTGTTCTTTTCGGCTATTTCTACAATTTTACTATTGGCATTGATACTGAATGTGGCTACTGCTACATCCCGGCGTAAATCTTTCTCATCAAAAGTCTCATAAAAGAATTTATGTGTTTTGATGAATGAATTGGCTCGTCCATAAATGGAATTTACATTAATTTCAGGACCGTTGTATGTTCCCATATTGCTGGCGCCAGCGTTCTGTCCGGTTGGATTGTAGAATGATATTTCGCAGATATTTTCAAACGGATCGTATTTTAGTTCACACATGTTGCGGAAGTTCTTTTCATATCCACTGGAGTATGTACCGTCTGCGTCGATCAGCCCATGTTTGCCAGAAGATATCAATTCGTTTAAAACTGTTTGTGCTGCCTGGTAGTATTCTTTATAATTACCGGGACGTTTGATTGATTTATCCTGATAAAGTGAATATCCTCCGCGGAATAAATAAGCCCGTGCCAGTAATCCCATGGCTGCTCCTTTTGAGAGTCTTTCTCCTTTCTGGTTACTGTCATCACACCACAACAGGCCCGGTATTGCTTCTTTTAAATCAGTTATAATTTGTGCATACACTTCATCCCGGTCTGTTTTTGGGAGTTTAAAGTTATCCCCGTCTTTTGATGGATCAAGCTTCAAAGGTACATCTCCCCAAAGGCGCACCAGGTCGAGGTAACACATAGCACGCATACATTTGGTCTGAGCTACCAACCGATTGAATACCAACTGGTCACTTTCTCCATTAATTACCACATTGTCTTTTTGGTCTAGAATTGTATTGGCGCGATCTATTCCCTGATAATACAACTCCCAGGAGCTTTGTAACCAAGAGTGTTCTGCATAGGCATTATAGTGGCCTAAGTCGCGGGCAACATGACCTGTACCAGCTCCCTTTACGTGAGCGATGTCTGTGTCACAATCTCCGTATACCTGCCAGTATTGTCCGTAGGTAGTGATACTGCTGAAAGTTTCGTATATACCGTTGACAGCCATTTCCATTTTGCCAGTAGTATCGAAGTAGGTATCTGCGCTGTATTTTCCGTAAGTTTCTTCTTCTAGCTGATCAAGACAAGAGGTAGAAATAACTCCTGTGAAGAGAGCGAATGCACTTACTTTTATTATATTTACTATTCTATTTGTTTTCATAATTTCAAATTATTATCAGGTTAAAATGAAAGATTTAATCCGAATACGAATGACAAGCTTCTTGGATAAGCACCCCAGTCAACGCCTGGAGTCAGACCTCCGTTCGGTTTGGTATTAACTTCCGGATCATAACCAGAGTAACCAGTAATGGTAAACAGATTGTATGCAGAAGCATACACACGAAGGTTGCTGATATATGCTTTTTTCAGCCATGTTTTCGGGAACGTATAACCGAAAGTGACATTGTTCAGGCGTAAGAATGAAGCGTCTTCTACATATCCGGAATGGAAAGCTAAATTGCTGGATCCTTCAATGGATGCATAGTTTGCATTACGGTTGAGGATGGCGAGTTTTTCAGGATCTTTGAAAACATTGGCACCTGTACCGTCAATATACGTGAAACGTTCGGCTGCATTCGCTAATGAATTACGGTTCTTGTTATTCATTTTGGTAAAATACATCTTATTAGCGTTGTACACATCACCACCAATCTGGAAATTCAGACCGATAGAAAGATCGAAACCTTTGAAAGTGAAGTTGTTGATAAATCCACCGATAATATCCGGAGTTGCATTCCCGATCACGGTTTTATCATCCGAAGTGATACCTTTCACACCGTCTGTATCTTTAAATTTCCAGTATCCGGGTTGTATGCTGGCATCATAAGAATTGCCTTCTCCGTTCAGTACATATCCGCCGTTACCGCTGTTTGCAGCATTGTCCCAGTGGAAATCTTCCACCATATAGATTCCTTTTCCGTCCAGCTGATAGCCGTACATCTGTCCCATGGATTGTCCTACAGCGATGATGTAATCGTCATCGTTAAATTCAGATACAGTTGACCATCCGGAACGTTCAGTGAAATAATCTGCATCGGCCAGAGCTACAATCTTATTCTTGTTGTGAGCAAAGTTCAGGTTACTTTCCCAAGTGAAGTTTTTGTTTCTGATATTAATGGTATTAATAGAAACTTCAATACCACGATTGCGCGTTTCACCTACATTCTTCATAACGGTTGTATATCCTGATAATCCGGGAAGTTTTGAATTCAACAACAGATCTTTGGTCTGGTTATTATAGATATCGATCGTAGCCTGAATACGTTGATCAAGGAAGCCCATTTCAAGACCTAAGTTGGCTGTAATGTTAGTTTCCCATTTGAGGTTCGGATTGGGAAGCTGTGAACTTGCATAAGTCGGTACTAATTGATCTTCATAACTGGTGTTGCCGGAGCCCATGATGGCTAATGAACGGTAACTACCGATATTGTCATTACCTGCCATACCATATCCGAATCTAACTTTCAGATTTGAGAATACATTCAGATTTTTGATGAAATCTTCTTCAGAAGCACGCCATGCGACAGAACCGGCAGGGAATACTCCCCATTTATTGTTCTTACCGAAACGATTGGAACCATCGGCACGAACGGTTACAGTAGCAAGATATTTACTTTTGTAGTTATAGTTGGCACGTCCGAAGAAAGATATTTTACGGTATTTATAATGGGTAGTAGAAGGTACATTAGGGTTCGTTCCCAATGAGAAATCGTCAAAACCAAAGTTTACATCAGGGAAATTGGTATTTGTCACTGACAATGTTTTTGTTTCGAGCATATAGTCTTCCTGACCTACCAATACATCAAATGAATGTCCGTTCTTAAGTTTCGGGGTATAAGTCACGGTGTTGTTATATTGCCAGCCGTTATAGTCATTGATGTTCTTTGTTCCGTAAGGAGCTCCACTATTAATAGCCTGGCGACTCTGTGCCTGATAGAATACATCATTATTCAGGCGACGTTCACGAAGACCTACAGAACCGCGATAGATGAGATTGTCTAATATTTTAAACTGTACTTCTCCGTTGATTTGTAGACTCTTATTTTCTTTAGTACGTTCTTCTGCCTGAATGGAGATCAATGGGTTTTGCATCTGGTTACCACTGTCTTCATCAGTAATCGGGTCACGTTGGAGGGTTAACAAATCAGAGTCGTTACCATATTTACCAATAACAGGACGATATTGGAGGATATGCTGCATACGGCTGAAATATCCGGATTCGTTCAGAGAACCCAATCCTTCAGAAGTTTCGTTGCTGTAGTTAGCATTGAAGGTGACTTTTAACCGCTTGTTGACATCCTGTGTAAATTTAGCACGGATATTGGTACGGGCAAAACCACTTCCCTTCATAATTCCATCATCACTGGTACGTGCTATTGAAATGTTGTAACTGGAAGTCTTGGTTCCTCCACTGATACTTACTTTGTGGTTTTGAGAAATAGGGCTGTTACTGCCGAATACTTCATCCTGCCAGTCTATACCTGCACGATTGCCATAAACACTTGGAATATTTTGATAAGCTGCATACATCTGATCCAAAATGGTACCCCCGTTTTCATCATAAGGGTCTGCATAATATTTCAGATAAGTTTGTTTGTCGGAGTCTGCACCGATCATTGCACGTTCATATTCCAATTTTGCGAATTGTTCTGTGCTGAGAAGGTCAATTCTCTTTGTCAGTTTCTTGAAACCTACATACATGTCATAGCTAACGGTCGCTTTGCCTTCTTTACCGGATTTTGTTGTAATAAGGATTACACCGTTTGCTCCTGCAGAACCATAAATGGCTGTTGATGATGCATCTTTCAATACATCAATAGATTCAATATCACTCGGATCGAGTCCGTTCATGCCATTCTCACTTTGGAAACCATCTATAATATATAGAGGTTCATTACTCTGTGTGATTGACATTCCACCACGTACACGTACTGAAATTTCTGCATCGGGGGAACCTTGAGATTGAATTACCTGCACACCGGCTATTTTACCAGCTAATGCCTGTGTTACACTGGAAACCGGTATTTTACTTAATTCACCTCCCTGAACGGAAGAAACGGAACCAGTTAAATCGCGACGCTTAGTGGTAGCATAACCAATTGCTACAACTTCGTCCAGTTGAATAGAGTTGGGGACTAGAGTCACATTGATCTGGCTACGACCGTTGACCGGAATTTCTTGTGTATCCATACCTATATAGGTAAATACCAGTACGTCTTTTGCTGCGTTATTTACCTTTAATGAGTATTTCCCATCGATATCAGTGATGGTACCTGTGCCGGTGGCACCTTTTATAACTACATTGGCACCAATTACTTCAAATCCGTCACTGTCTATTACTTTACCTGTAACAGTAAGGCTCTGTGCCTGTATGTTAAGGCCGACAAATAGAAAAATTGCCGTGAAAAGGAATTTTTGAAAATTTTCCATAACAATTAAATAAAGGTTGTACTTTGAATTTTTATTCTGTCCAAAAATATTGCAAATCTCTAAAACGATTAATTCCTATTGTCTTTAGTTTATTTAAAAATCGCTTTATGTCTTTCACTTTTGTTCATAACTCTTTCATTTATGTCTAAAAAATGTGCTAAGAGCTTAAACTATTCTATTTTTATATAGATTTGGTGATAGATATTCTGTAGATAATCACCGTTTTTTTTCTCTTTTTGTGGTATGTTTTTTAACGTGTTCGATATGAGATTGATTCAGATATCCATCGTTTTTTCGTGTATAGAGGGATTAGCTTGGTTGGTGAGTAAAAATACCTCTTCCTCTCTCTACATTTTATGAACAGGCTGATTGAGTTTTATGTGAGGAGAACGTGTGCCAAATTGTAGTATACAGAGGAAAATCTTACTTTATCACAAAGCTACTGATTTGATACGTTCCACACATTGTTTTTTTGTTGCATTAACATTGTTAACGTCGCTTTTTTAACAAGATGAGGTTTATATGCAGATTGTACACTTTAATACCTCAATATTGTACAATCTTGCCATGCAAAAGTGTACAATATTGAGGTATTAAAGTGTACAATCTTATATTTCTTAAAAATAGAGCTTGCTAGTCTTTGATTATCATTGATTTATGATTCGTAAACGTACTGTGCTCTATACTGAATTTCACTTTGTGTGAATGTCTGTAATTGTTCTTTTCGCAACCAAATATTCAAGCAATGATTGCCAAGTACAAAAAAACTTATGCCAGACTTCCTATTTCATCCAGATTCTTTTGGATGTCTTCATCACTGAGTGAGTAATTCACCAAGTCTCCTGCCAGGAACTTATCGTATGAGGGCATATCGATAAGTCCGTGACCGGAAAGGTTGAACAGAATAACTTTCTCTTCACCTGTCTCTTTACATTTGTTTGCTTCACGGATAGCAGCAGCGATAGCGTGACAAGATTCCGGGGCAGGAATAATACCTTCGACTTGTGCAAATAAGCAACCGGCTTCAAAAGATTCTAGCTGCTTGATGTCTACTGCTTCCATCAGTCCGTCTTTCAACAATTGAGAAACAATAACGCCTGCACCATGATAACGAAGACCACCGGCATGAATGTTGGCTGGAGCGAAGTTGTGTCCTAATGTAAACATGGGAAGCAACGGGGTATATCCGGCTTCGTCTCCAAAATCATACTGAAATTTACCACGTGTCAGTTTGGGACAGGAAGCTGGCTCGGCTGCAATAAAACGGGTTTTTTTACCGTCTAGAATGTTGTGACGCATGAAAGGGAAAGCGATACCTCCAAAGTTTGAACCGCCTCCAAAGCAAGCAATCACCATATCGGGATATTCTCCTGCCATCTCCATCTGTTTTTCGGCTTCCAGTCCGATGATTGTTTGATGAAGTGTAACATGGCTAAGTACAGAGCCGAGGGTATATTTACAGTTCGGAGTGGTACGGGCAAGCTCGATAGCTTCGGAAATGGCTGTACCCAATGAACCCTGATAATTGGGATGGGCGGTCAGTATATCTTTTCCGGCACGGGTAGACATAGAAGGAGAGGGAGTGACCTGTGCTCCGAAGGTTTGCATGATACTACGACGATAGGGCTTCTGTTCATAACTGATTTTCACCTGATAAACGGCAGCTTCCAGCCCGAAAAGCCGGGCAGCATAAGCAAGAGAAGCTCCCCATTGTCCTGCACCTGTTTCCGTGGTTACATTGGTTACTCCTTCCTGTTTGCAATAGTAAGCTTGCGGGATAGCAGAGTTTAATTTGTGTGAACCCATTGGGCTGACACTTTCATTCTTAAAATAGATATGTGCCGGAGTTCCCAGAGCTTTTTCCAGTCCATAAGCACGTACCAGCGGAGTACTACGGTAGTATTTATACATTTCGCGTACCTCTTCGGGGATCTCGATCCAGGCATCAGTCTGGTTCAACTCCTGACGTGAGAGTTCTTCTGCAAATATGGGAAAAAGGTCTTCTGCTTTTAAAGGTTGCTTTGTACCGGGGTGTAAAGGAGGCATCGGCTTGTTTGCCATGTCAGCCTGAATATTGTACCAATAGTGTGGAATTTCTTCTTCGGGTAGTAGGTACCTCTTTGTCTTGTTACTCATGATATTGTAAATTTTAATATTTTGATTGCCAAAAATAGGTATAATTTTTAATACAACGATTAAATAGTCAACAAAGAATCGAATTTGTTGTTATTTTAATTAAGTTTGCACCTTCACACATTGACACATTATTTATCATGAAAATTTATCATAAAATATTGTTGTATCAGAATAAGTTACTACAGCCTTATGTTCGTGTTTTGCTCAGGCTAATAGCTGCTTTTACTTATGTAGCCTCATTACTATTGATAGTAGGAGTAGTTTATGAACATGGGTTTCCACTTTCAAGTGTGGATGTGGAGCATCTTAAAATATTATATAAGGCTGTCTGGATTATCTTTTTGATAGATGTGACCTTGCACTTCCTGTTGGAATACAGAGATACAAAAAAGAATTATCGTAAACTGGCGTGGGTGTTGAGTGGCTTACTTTATCTGACACTCATTCCCGTTATTTTCCATCAACCTGAGGAGAGTGGGGCGATTCTTCATTTTTGGGAATTCCTGAACAGTAAGTTTTATCATGTAACCCTTTTATTACTTTTTTCTTTTCTGAATTTGTCTAATGGTCTGGTACGGCTGTTAGGACGCAGGACGAATCCTTCATTAATTCTGGCGGTGAGTTTTCTGGTGATTATACTGATAGGTACGGGATTGTTATTACTGCCACGTTGTACGGTAGAGGGAATATCTATTTCGTGGGTGGATGCATTGTTTACTTCAACAAGTGCAGTGTGTGTGACAGGTCTTGTGCCGGTGGATGTATCTGCTACTTTTACCCCCTTGGGACTTACGGTGATTATTCTGTTGATACAGGTCGGTGGATTGGGAGTAATGACATTGACCAGTTTCTTTGCTATGTTTTTCATGGGAAATACTTCGTTGTATAATCAATTGGTGGTACGTGATATGGTGAGTTCTAATTCATTGGGTTCATTACTATCCACACTGTTGTATATATTGGGTTTTACGTTAGTGATAGAGGGTATGGGAATGCTGTCTATCTGGCTGGGCATTCATGGTACATTGGGGATGGACCTGCAGGAAGAGTTGGCTTTCTCTGCTTTTCATTCCATCTCGGCATTTTGTAATGCCGGATTCTCTACCCTTCCGGGTAATCTGGGTAATCCGATGGTGATGACCGGGCATAACTCTCTGTATATTTCTGTTTCTTTATTGATTATTTTGGGTGGTATTGGGTTTCCTATCCTGGTGAATTTTAAAGATATTGTGCTTTACCATTTGCACCGTTTCTGGAAGTTTGTGCGTACACTTAAACTGGATAAACATAGAGTACAGCATCTTTATAATCTGAATACGAAAATTGTATTGATTATGACTTTCCTGCTTCTCGTATTGGGTACACTCGCCATTGCCGCCTTTGAATGGAATGGCTCTTTTGCCGGTATGTCTGTAGCGGATAAGTGGACACAGGCATTTTTCAATGCTACCTGTCCGCGAACGGCAGGGTTCAGCAGTGTGGATCTGACAAGCCTGAGTATACAGAGCATATTGATTTATATTTTGCTGATGTGGATAGGTGGTGCAGCACAATCTACGGCAGGTGGAGTCAAAGTCAATGCTTTTGCCGTTGTAGTGATGAATCTTATGGCAGTGCTGCGTGGTACAGATCGTGTAGAAGTTTTTGGGCGTCAGCTTTCACATGATTCGATCCGTCGTTCTAATGCAACGGTAGTTATGTCTCTTGGGGTGTTGTTTCTGTTTGTATTTATATTGAGCATACTGGAACCTAAAATGTCGATTATGACACTAACGTTTGAGTGTGTATCGGCATTGAGCACAGTAGGATCGAGTCTGAATGCCACGCCCTTACTTCGGGATGAGAGTAAGTTATTGGTGGCTTTGTTGATGTTTGTAGGTCGCGTAGGATTAATAACACTAATGCTGGGCATTGTGAGACAAAAGAAAAATACGAAATATCGTTATCCGAATGATAACATAATAATAAATTGAATAATATGTCAATTGGCACATTATTCAATCGGTACATTAAAAAAATATTGATATGAAATACATTATTATTGGTCTGGGAAATTATGGGCATGTGTTGGCAGAAGAGCTTTCTGTATTAGGGCATGAAGTGATAGGTGCGGATATCAGTGAAAGCAGGGTAGATAGTATTAAAGATAAGGTAGCTACTGCTTTTGTAATTGATGCAACAGATGAGTTATCGTTAGCAGTACTTCCGCTCAATAGTGTGGATATTGTGATAGTGGCAATCGGAGAGAATTTCGGTGCTTCCATTCGTGTAGTAGCGTTGCTAAAGCAAAAGAAGGTGCAACATATCTATGCGCGTGCTATTGATGCGGTACACTGTTCGGTATTGGAAGCTTTTAATCTGGAAAAAATACTGACTCCGGAAGAAGATGCAGCGCGTAGTCTGGTACAATTGCTGGATTTTGGAACTAATATGGAAGCATTCCGGGTGGATTCAGAATATTATGTGGTGAAGTTCTCTGTGCCGGAGAAATTTATCGGATATTTTGTCAATGAACTTAATCTGGATGAGGAGTTTCATCTAAAGTTGATAGGGTTGAAACGAGCAAATCGGATAGAGAATTGCTTAGGGATTTCACTGACGGAACACAGCATAGTAAATGAGCTTCCTGAAAATGATAAGATACAGGAAGGAGATGAATTGGTGTGTTATGGTAAATACAGAGACTTCCAGAAGTTCTGGAAGGCATTATAACATAAAAGTTAATAATGGGCATTGTCTGCCACGTAGCTTTCTTCTGTGTATAAAACGTTATAAAGTCCAGACTTAGGTTTTATTATACTCTAAAAAATATTCCTTGTTATTTTCGTTTTCAGAAAATAGCAAGGAATGTATATTTTAAGTGAGTTATTATTTATCTGTTAGCTTTCAAAGCTTCTTCCAGATCGATACCCAGTGCTTTGGCAACGCCTGCTCCATATGCCGGGTCTGCTTTATAGCAATTACGTACGTGACGTTGTTTAATGAAGAGTTCGGAATCTCCCATGGCACGCGCTGTGTTTTCAAACAGTAGCTGTTGCTCATCTGCCGGCATTAGTCGGAAGAGATCGCCTGGTTGGCTGTAATAATCGTCATCATACTCCCGTTCATTATAATTATAAATATCACCATGAACCTTCAAAGGTGGTTCTTTCTTTTCAGGCGAGTCTTTCCATTCGCCATAACTGTTGGGTTCATATCCTTTGGTAGCGCCATAATTACCGTCTACACGCATAGAGCCATCGCGATGATAGGAATGGAACGGACAGCGAGGTTTGTTAACCGGTATCTGTTCCGAATTAACGCCCAGGCGATAACGCTGTGCATCTCCGTAGGAGAACAAACGGCCTTGTAGCATTTTGTCGGGAGAGAATCCAATACCTTCTACAATGTTTATCGGATTGAAGGCAGCTTGCTCTACTTCTGCAAAATAGTTCTCAGGATTACGGTTCAGTTCAAGAATGCCTACGTCTTGTAGCGGAAAGTCTTTGTGTGGCCATACTTTAGTCAGGTCAAATGGGTTGATGCGGTAATTGTCTGCTTCTTCTTCCGTCATCACTTGAATCTGGAACAGCCATTTTGGATAATCACCTTTTTCAATACTTTCGAATAAATCGCGTTGGTGTGATTCACGGTCTTTGGCAACAATGGCTTCAGCTTCCTGGTCAGTCAGATTCTTGATACCTTGCAGGGTACGCAGATGGAATTTTACCCAGATACGCTCGTTTGCGGCGTTATAGAAACTATAGGTATGGCTGCCGAATCCATGCATATGACGGTAGGAATAAGGAATGCCACGCGGGCTCATAGTGATGGTTACCTGGTGTAATGCTTCGGGTAGCAGTGTCCAGAAATCCCAATTACTGTTAGGGCTACGCATGTTTGTTTTTGGATCTCGTTTGATGGCATGATTGAGGTCAGGAAACTTCAGAGGATCACGTAAAAAGAATACCGGGGTATTGTTTCCTACCAGGTCCCAGTTACCTTCTTCCGTATAAAATTTCATGGCAAAACCACGAATATCACGTTCTGCATCGGCAGCTCCGCGTTCACCGGCTACGGTAGAGAAGCGGACAAAACACTCTGTTTTCTTTCCTATTTCGCTGAATATGGCCGCACGGGTATACTTTGTAATGTCATGCGTTACAGTAAATGTTCCGTAAGCTCCGGAACCTTTGGCATGCATACGTCTTTCAGGGATTACTTCCCGGTCAAAATGAGCGAGTTTTTCAATTAACCATGGATCTTGCAAGGTGATAGGGCCACGAGGACCTACTGTCTGTGAATTCTGATTGTCGGCAACAGGGCGGCCGTTGGCAGCTGTAAGTTTTTTTTTTTCCATAAATGTGTAGTTTGTGAGAGTTTATAAATATATAACAAAGATAGGGGAGATTTGCTCACTTGTCAAACAGATATTTTCTATGAGAAAATAGAAAAAAACGATAAGGTTTGTAAAGATGCAGAGGAATCGTTTATTAATTGTTAAAAAAGTGAGAACAGACTAAACTTATTGGGTTTCAGTGAGTCGTATATTCAGTTGCAACAAAAAAACTGATAATTAATCAACTTAAAAGCAAAGGTTAGTATGAAAAGAATAGTATTTTTAATGGTTACCCTCTTTCTGATGGGTAGTGTAGTGATGGCACAGGGACAACGGGGCGAACATAAGAAAATGACTCCGAAAGAACGTGCGGAACAAATGACAGAACGTATGGTTAAGGAATACTCTTTGAACGATACGCAGAAGAAACAATTGTTTGAAGTAAATCTTGCACAGTGTGAGAAGATGGGAGATCGTGCTTCGATGCGTCCGCAGAGAGATGGAAAGAAAGCACCTGAAATGACGAAAGAAGAACGTGAAAAGATGCGTGCAGAGATGAAAGCTAACAGTGAGGCTTACAATGCGCAGCTGCAAAAGATAATGACTAAAGATCAATATGCTTCTTATACCAAGAAGCAGGCTGAACGTGAACAGCGAATGAAGGATGGACGCAGACAGAAAAAGTAGCTTAACTTTCAACCTTGAATTCTTGTGTATATCCGGCTCTTTTTGTTCCTTTGTCGTTATAAATTAAAGAACGGATTAAAGATGAAGAGATTCATATATTTGTTTATTCTGTCACTGTTAGCAGGGTTAACTGCTTGTGGCGGTGGAAGTAAGAAAACGGATGAAGGTTCATTGATCCTCATGCAGGATAGTGTAGATAGCCGGGGATTGCAGCGTATGCAGGTATCGAAAGCCGAAGTGGATATTAAATTTAAGGGGAAGGATTACCACTCTTTTATTTCTCGTACTCCTGATGAGAACCTGCCGCTTGTGAAGAATGAGATGGGGAATACTTTTGTTGACAACAAGATTCAGCTCCGTTTGACCCGTGGCAATGAGCAGGTCTTTAATATGACTTTTACAAAGAAGAACTTTTCTTCTATTGTAAGTGATGATTTCTTGTCGAAATCTATTCTTGAGGGGATGGTGTATAATAAGACTACACCTCAAGGTATTGTCTATGCGGCCAGTGTGTGTTATCCGCAGACAGACTTGTATGTTCCTATCTCTATAACGATTACTGCCGATGGTAAGATGACAATGGAAAAGGAGGAGTTGCTGGAGGAAATATATGAAGAAGACAGTATTTAAACTCTCTGATATGTTTTGACAGCATATTTACACAAATATGATAATTTTTAAAACAATTGAAAGGTAGCCCTGTGGCTACCTTTTGTACTTTAGCGGAGTCAATAAATTTTATAAATATGATGAACACACAACTTTATTTATGCTCCGCAGCTTTGCTGCTGACTGCTGCTCAGACCAAAGCAGCCGATAAGCAAAAAGAACGGCCAAATATTCTTTGGCTTACTTTTGAAGACACGAGCTCTTATGAGTTTGGTTGTTATGGAAATGCGCAAGTACATACGCCCAATGTAGACGGACTGGCTTCTAAAGGGATACAGTTTATGAATGCATGGTCGGTGGCACCACAAAGTTCTGCTGCACGTTCTTCGCTTATTACCGGATGTTATTCCAGCACATATGGTATGGATGTTCACCCGGTACCCTATGATACTCCGGAGAATATCTTTTTCCCACAATGGTTGAGGGATGCCGGTTATTATTGTACGAATAATAGCAAGACACACTATAACTCGACTACAGATAATAAGATCTGTTGGGATGAATGCACAAAAACGGCTTCTTATAACAGTCCTAAACGTGAAAAAGACCAACCTTTCTTTGCAGTATACAATACGGTTACCTCTCATATGGGGCGTGTACGTACCTTTCATATGGATGGGCGTCGTGATTATACAAAGGAAGGTATTTATCCTGATAAACTGATCCTCCCGCCTCATGTGCCCGATCTTCCGGAAGTACGTTCTGACTATGCCGGACATTTGGAGGCTGCTCAGGATGTGGATACATGGGTCGGCTTTTTCCTCAAGGATCTGAAGGAACACGGTTTGGAAGATAATACCATCATCTTTGTATTCAGTGATCATGGAGGTTGTCTGCCTCGTGGCAAAGGATATTTATATGAGACAGGTTTACGGGTTCCGTTGGTTGCTTATTTCCCCGAGAAATGGAAACATCTGGCTCCGGCAACAGCGGGAACAAAAGATAGTACGCTGATTAGTTTTGTGGACCTAGGACCTACTGTTCTGAGTCTGGCAGGTGTGAAGCCTCCTAAATATATGCAGGGAAAGGCACTGATGGGAAAATATGCTTCTAAGGAGAAGACTACGATGCAATTTGCGTTGGCTGCCAATCAGTTGCATCATTTTATGCCGGTACGTGCAGCTATGGACGGACGTTATAAGTATATCCGCAGTTATATACCTTACCGCCAGTTTGCATTACGTAATTATTATCAGTGGGGTATGCCTTCCAATAAAGCTTGGGATAAATGGGTAATGGGTGGCCATAATACGAATCCTGACTGGAAGCAGACGTTTGAACATCATCCGGCAGAGATGTTATTCGATTTGGAAAATGATCCGTTTGAATTGAATGATCTGGCTGCCAAACCGGAATATCGGGAGGTACTGCTTCGTTTTCGTAAGGGAATGTCCGATCATATTCGTGAGACAAAGGATCTAGGATTCTTTATTCCTACTTCCCGTGAGAATGTAGTCTTATATGATAAGGTACGTAAGGAGAAATATCCGTTGAATGACTTATATGCTTTGGTGGAATTGGCAGGTGTAGCAACTGCTGCTGATGTGCCGGTATTTGAAAAAGCACTGGCCAGTGCATATCCCGAAATGCGTTATTGGGCTGCCGTAGGCTTGGCTCAGTTAGGTATAAAAGGAGAGTTGAAAACTTGTCCGGCTGCGTTACTTGCACTATTGGATGATAAAGATGCTTATATAGCTTGTGAGGCTGCCTATGCTGTTTCTTATCTGGGTGAGACAGAAAAAGGGGTAAAACGTCTGAATTATCCGCAGAATGAAGCGGATAGAAAGATAGGATATTCATTGTTGGAGTGCCTGTCTTTGGATAAGGCGATGCAACCTGCGGTACGGGTATATTTGGCCAATTTGAAAGAGAAAGCTGAAAAACTTCCTCGTAAGGCAAATGAAGATGCCGGATTGATGGCACGTGGTATTCTTGTAAATCTGGGAGAGATGGATATAAAAGATTTGCATGGTCCGGAAACATACGAAATGGGATTACAACTGAATCATGGTCGCAGACCGATGGTGCCACTTCCTAATTGATAAGAATGTAAATTTTCAATAAGTAAATAATATATGAACAAAATTGTTTTTTCTTTTTCTCTGCTGGTTGTAAGTACAGCGATGCTTACTGCTCAAAATGCAAAGCTGATTCCTTTGACGGAACGTGTGAATGTACAGGCTGATTCAGCACGTATCAATCAGGTTATTGATAGTTGTTGGGTAGCTGTTGGTACAGACAAACCACATTCCATTCAACGGGATTATACCATTCCTTTTAATGGAAAGCCCTCTTATCGTTTTGAGCTTAAAACGGAGGACAATACTTTGGAAGGATATGCTAAAGGTGAGACTAAGGGCCGTGCGGAGTTTTCTTATTGTTATGCTACATCTGCTGATTTTAAAGGACAACCTGCAAGTGTTTATGAAAATGCGCAGAAGACCAAAACCGTTTATCATCATGGAAAAGGTATATGTCCGCAAGGTGCTTCACGTGATTATGAGTTTTCAGTTTATATTCCTTCCGCATTGAACAGAGATGTATCTACTATCTTTGCTCAATGGCACGGAATGCCGGACCGTACTTTGGTTTCTACTCCTGATGGCGAAGTGAAGAAGCTTACTACAGAGGAGTTTTTGGAGCTGTATGACCGGATGATCTTTAAGAAAAATGTAGCACATGATAAGGTGCCGGTACTTGACAAACAAGGTAATCCGAAAAAGGATAAAGATGGTAACGTTGTTTATAAAGCAGGCAAGGCCAATGGTTGGTTAGTAGAACAAGGTGGCTATCCTCCACTTGCTTTCGGATTTTCCGGAGGATACTTTTATATAAAAGCGAACTCTGATCGTAAATGGCTTACTGATAAAACGGATCGTTGTAATGCCAGCGCTGAGAAATCTCAGATAATGAAGCCCGTCACTTCCAAATACAAAGCATCTACTATTGCCTATAAAATGCCGTTTGCAGAGTTTCCTAAAGAATGCTGGATTACATTCCGCATACATATTGACTGGACTGTTTATGGTAAAGAAACCGAAACGATTGTAAAACCCGGTATGCTGGATGTACAGATGAGTTATACGGAAAAAGGCAAACAGATAAATCGTCATATTGTGGATAATGAAGAAATTCTCATTGGCCGTAATGATGAGGATGGGTATTACTTTAAATTTGGAATTTATCGTGTAGGAAATAGTACTATACCCGTGTGCTATAATCTTGCCGGTTATTCAGAGAATTGATACAAGCATTATAATTTTTAGAGTGCAGATTAACACAGAGGGTCGCAGATTTAATTTAAATTTTGTGATCCCTGTGTTAATCTGCATTTTAGTGATAGGATAATTAACTTTTACTATATCTTCATTTTTGTTTTCAGGAATCATACGTTAAAGAATTCAAAAACAATAGTTGTATTCCATTATTCCCAAATCTTTCCAGAATCTCTATCGTTATTTGCATTATCAAGTGATAGAAAACTATATTACTAACATTAAAAAAATAACGATTATGAAAAAGATTTGGTCTCTTCTTGTGATGGCGATTGTAGCTGTTCAATTTGCTTTTGCAGGTGATATTATTACTAAAGATATTAACCAGTTGCCACTTGCGGCACGTAATTTCATTAATCAGCACTTTACCACTCCTCAGGTTTCGCACATTAAGATTGATAGTGAAATAATGTCGAAGAAGTATGAGGTACAACTGACAGATGGCACAGAAATAGATTTTGATTCTAAAGGTAATTGGACTGAAGTAGATGCCGGAAAAAAGAAGTTACCTGCAACAATTATTCCCTCTTTTGTGAATGATTATCTGAAGATGAATAATTTCACCAATGAGTTCGTTACCAAAATAGAGCGTGACCGTAAAGGGTATGAGGTAGAGTTGAATACTGATGTATCTTTTAAGTTCGATAAGCAAGGTAAATTTCGTAAAGCAGATCATTAATCACTGTTAATAATCTAACCTCAAAGGACTTTAACTATGATAAAAATAAAATTTAGTATTTTGGCTGTCATGTTGATGACAGCCTTATTCTCCTTTAGCTCTTGTAGTGACGATGATGATACTTATTTACCTCCCAATCAGGCTATCATAAATGCATTGAACCAGCTTTATCCCGGTGTGAAAAACATAGAATGGGAGCAGAAAGGTGTTTATTATGTGGCGGATTGTTGGGTAGGAAATGACGAACTCGATGTGTGGTTTGATGCCAATGCCAATTGGATTATGACAGAAATGGATATCTTTTTCGAGAATCTGCCAGTTGCTGTCAGTACTGCGTATCAGGAAGGAAATTACGCCAATTGGGTAATTGATGATTTGACGAAGCTGACTTTCCCGCAAAAGCCGGAAGAATTTGTCTTTGAAGTACAACAGGGAGGGCAGGAACGAGCTTTGTATTATTCAGAATATGGAGGCCTTCTTCGTGAAAAAGACATCTCTGATACAGATAATACCCACTGGCCGGACATTAGTTGACAGTTGACAATTGACAGTTGACAATTGATCGTTGACAGTTAGCTGTGCTATATGCTGCATAGCCACTGTCAATTGTCCACTGTCAATTGTCAACTAAATAACTACATTTGCTTGTAATCTTTTGCCAGCCCTCCTTCGCTTGTTTCTTTATACAGAGAAGGCAGGTCATGTCCTGTTTGTTTCATCACTTGTACAACTTTATCGAAGGAGACACGATGCATTCCGTCTGTGAATGAAGAATATAGATTTGCATCCAACGCACGTGCCGCAGCATATGCATTACGTTCAATACAGGGAATTTGTACCAATCCGCAAACAGGATCACAAGTCATGCCCAGATGATGTTCTAATCCCATTTCAGCTGCGTACTCTATTTGTGCCGGGCTTCCTCCGAATAACTGATTGGATGCAGCTGAGGCCATTGCACATGCTACACCTACTTCCCCTTGACAACCTACTTCCGCTCCTGAGATAGAAGCGTTGAATTTGACAATATTTCCCACTAATCCGGCTGTTGCCAATGCACGCAGGATGCGAATGTCACTGAAATCGCGGCTTTTGTACAGATGATAAAGTACGGCAGGTACTACTCCACAAGAACCACAAGTAGGAGCCGTGACTATTTTCCCTCCGGAAGCATTCTCTTCGCTGACAGCCAATGCGTATGCAAATACCAATCCTCGTGACTGCAAGGATTGTTTGTATCCCGTAGCACGGATATAATAGGTTGAGGCTTTTCTTCTCAGATTCAGCGGACCGGGTAATACACCTTCCTCTTCCAATCCACGGTGAATGGAATCTATCATCGTCTTCCAGACTTCGTTCAGGTAATCCCAGATATCAAAGTCTTCGCATTCTTTGACATATTCCCAATAGCTTCTACCATTGCGTTCACACCATTCCAGAATCTCTGTCATGCTGTTCATGCCGTATACATCCGGACTTTCGATAGAAGGAGTATCGTTGTTCTCTGCCAAAGCTCCGCCACCAACACTATATACGGTCCAGTTTTCTATTAATTTATCATTGACATCGAATGCAGCAAAAGTCATCCCATTGGGGTGGAAAGGGAGGAATACTTTAGGTTGCCATATAATTTCTACGGGAGCTGTAGGTTCCAGCGTATCAATGATGGCAACGTCTGTCATGTGTCCTTTTCCTGTGGCGGCAAGACTTCCGTAGAGGGTTACTTTAAACTTGGCAGCGTCCGGATGACGTACCACAAACATTTCGGCAGCTTTGCGTGGCCCCATTGTGTGGCTACTGGAAGGACCTGTACCGATACGGTATAACTCTTTAATAGATTTCATATATAATAAATGTGCTTATTTTCAACTCTCAACTTTTAACTCTTTCAGTACCATCTCTTTTTCCGGAAGAAAGCATATACGATGATACCTATGATTGCCATTAATCCCCAGGCAAAACAGTATCCGTATCGCCAATCCAGTTCGGGCATCACTTTGAAGTTCATACCCCATACGCCTACCAGAAACGTTAATGGTATAAAGATGGTAGAAACGATTGTTAGCCGTTTCATGATGTCATTCATTCTCAAATCATTGTTGGAAATATAGAGGTCTACCAGAGATGAGAGTGTTTCTCTGCATATTTCAATGGTTTGCAGTACAAATTGTAAATGGTCGTTTACATCATTGAAGAAGGCACGGTTCATCTTGTGCATCAGAGTGCTCTCTCCGCGCAGTAGTTTTATGTATTGCTCTTTTAAGGGGAGTATTGATTTTTTCATCAGCATATACTGGCGACGCAGGGACTGAATTTGTACACCAATGTCATTTCCGTCGCTGATGGTCAGTAATTCTTCTTCAAGATCTTCAAGGGCATCATCTATGTCGGATACCATTGAGGTATAATTGCCTATAACACTATTCAAAAGTACACTGAGCAGATAATCGCTTTGTCTGCCTCGTATTTTGAGTACATCATTGCGTAGGGCAGTACTTACATCATCAAAAAAATCAGTTTCTTTTTCAAGGAAAGTAAGTACGTAATTGGTACCCAGAATAATACATACTTGTTGTTGCTCCAGTTCATCCAGATCTTCCTCGTTTTTTTTAGGTGCAGGATAGAAGAGTTTTAAAATCAGTACGATGTAGTTATCGTGTTCTTCTATTTTAGTAGGGTGATTGGCATTCAGGATATCTTGTAATACGAGAAAGTTTATTTCGAAATGTTCGCATATTTCACGAACAGTTTCAGTATTCTTCATACCATGTACCTGGAGCCAGTTGATACGTTCACTATTCAGAGAACTGCTGATTTCATGAAAGTCTGCTCCTGAAACCTCCTGCATTTCATTAGCATTGTATGTACAAAGGTGCAGATGGGTAGGCGTCTGGCTCTCACCCGTATAAATTAATTTCTCGCTTAACAGGTTGTTCTTCATGCTTTATTTTTTAGTTTTAGAAAACCATTCCAACAAAAGTAATGATTTTCTATATGAGAACAAGTTGTTTAATACATTTGTTCGCTTTTATGCCAAATCTACAACTGTAATCCCGGCACCTCCAAATTGTACATGTTCATCGGCAAAGTGGCGTACACCTGGCACAGTATCTAAATACTGGCGGATAAGAGAACGAAGTATACCTGTACCAGTACCATGAAGAATACGTATGCGGCTCATACCTACCAATATGGCATCATCTACAAAGTAAGTGACAGCCTGCAAAGCCTCGTCTCCACGCATTCCACGTACGTCAATGTCTTGTTTGAAATTTAGTTTTTTCTCATACATCTGATCGTGTGTCTGGCTACTGACAAAAGTACTCTTTGCCGGTTCCTGCTTCTGTGTTGTGGCATTAGTACGTTCCAGCCTCTCCAGTTTAACGGTTGTTTTGATACTGCCAAAGCCTACCACTGCATTTTTGCCATTTATTTCCAATACCTCTCCAACGCTGGTTTGGCCTTTTAGTTTGACATTATCACCTATAGTGATAGGTATCACTTTAGGAACTAGCTGGGATTGTGTTTTTTCTTCCGAAGTTGCTTTTTGCTTGTCTTTTTTTCGATTCTGCCTTTCTTTTAGCTTCTCCATTTTCCGGGCAATCTTATCTTCCTGTTCTTTGGAAGCAAGTTCGTTTACAGAAGCGCGGAAGTCATTTAATTCCTGGCGCACAAGGCGGGTTTTTTCTTTTTCTGCCTGTGCCTCCTTGATAGTACGTATGGTATTCTCTATTTTCGCATTCGATTCTTGTAGCAATCGTTCGGCTTCTTCTTTTGCCTGGCGGATAATTTCCTTACGGGATTTCTGTAATTCCTCCATCTCAGTCTGATACCGGGCGATTGTTTCCTCCATATGTTTTTCACGCTGGCGGATAGTCTGACGTTTACCTTCCCAATAACGTTTGTCACGAACAATATCCTGGAGATATTTGTCCGCATTAATATATTCGCTGCCTACAATTTCTGAAGCATCGGCAATGACATCCTCAGGCAGTCCGATTTTTCTTGCTATTTCTACAGCAAATGAACTTCCCGGGTTACCTATTTGCAGCTGGAAAAGAGCCTGCATGAGATGGCGGTCATAAAGCATGGCACCGTTCACTACTCCTTCATTATCTTCTGCAAAGTGTTTTAGATTCTGATAATGTGTAGTGATAACTCCGAATGTCTTTTTCTGATTGAAACGCTTCAAAACTGCTTCGGCAATAGCTCCACCTATCTGTGGTTCTGTTCCACCTCCGAATTCGTCGATAAGGATAAGGCTGCGTTCATTACAATTCTTCATCATCATCTTCATGTTGGTCAGATGAGATGAGTAGGTACTCAGGTCGTCTTCAATAGATTGTTCGTCACCGATATCAATGAATATGCTGCTGAATATTCCTGCATGGCTACGTTCATGCATGGGGATGAGCATTCCGCATTGCAACATGTATTGCAGTAATCCTACTGTTTTGAGACAGACAGACTTTCCACCGGCATTAGGACCGGAGATGATGAGAATACGCTGTTGCTGATCCAATTCGATGTCGAGGGGCACTACCTTTTTGCCATGCTTGGCGAGGGATAGTTGTAACAATGGGTGTATAGCCATAGTCCAGTCCAGTAACTGCTCATTCTCAAGAGAAGGTTTCAGCGCATGGGTCTGTATGGCGAAATAACTTTTTGCCCGTATAAAGTCAATCTCTGCCAGAAACTCATAAGATTGTAGAATTTCCGGGATAGAAGGACGCAGCATATTGGAAAATTCTGTCAGAATACGGATAATTTCCCGTCGTTCATCTCCCTCCAGTTCACGAATGCGATTGTTGGCTTCTACCACTTCCGCTGGTTCTATAAAGACCGTTTTTCCACTGGCAGATTCATCGTGTACAATACCTTTTATTTTTCTCTTCAATCCGGGTGCAACAGGGATTACGAGGCGACCATCACGCATGGTGGGTGCCACATCTTTATCTACATATCCTTCGGATTGAGCACTGCGTAAAATGCTGTTTAGTGAGCGTGAGATGCTTCCCATCGTACTTGCAAGTTCACGACGAATACGTGCCAGTTCCGTTGAAGCATTGTCCTTTATCTTTCCGTATTTGTTTAGTATACCGTCAATCTTTCCTATTAGCTGGGGAAATACAGCAATATCTCCCGCCAATCGTTTCAGGCTGGGGTAGGGGCAATCACTTTCTTCATCCTCTTCATTGCGTTGAAGGAATCGTACGATGTCGCGAATCGTTTCTAACGAACGTCTTAAATCAAACAATTCCTGCTCGTCCAGGTACATTCCTTCTATTCGCACGCGTTTCAGTGAAGGGCGTACGTCAAAAAAGAACTGGTCGGGGAAACTGTCTTCTTCCTGTATGATGCGGACAAACTCTGTGACTTGATTTAGCAGTTCCTCCACCTTCTCATGCTGATCGGAGAAACTCATATCTGTTACACGTTCCTCGCCCAATGTGCTGAGACATTTTTCTTTCAATAGTTGTCTGATTTGGTCAAATCCTATCTTTTGCTCAAAATTTTGAGGATATATCATTGATATTTACGATTTAGCTATTTACAATTTACGATTGAGATTACTCTCTGTAATTTGAATTACGAGGCAAAAATACGATTATTTCATGAAAAAGTCATTAGAATGTTTGCAGATTTAAAAAAGATACGTACCTTTGCACCGCTTTCAAAGGAAAGTGCTTCTGATAAAGAAGTTTTGGAGAGGTGGCAGAGTGGTCGATTGCGGCGGTCTTG
>ERZ1108168.30-NODE-30-length-154578-cov-10.621662_pt1 | contig 154578 bp, 138 predicted proteins | sample MGYA00403704_ERZ1108168 | MGnify/ENA primary metagenome ERZ1108168 (study PRJEB35170, sample SAMEA104062421) | human gut metagenome | biome: human gut; feature: human-associated habitat; material: faeces | place: Denmark | collected 2012-06-12 ...
CATAATTCTGCCATTGTGCAGTTTCTGCGTTATCAGAGCCAAATACCGCAATATTGATAATACGGTGATTCTTAACTTGATCTAAGACTTCCTGACTGACTAAAGCATCTTCATTAGATAGTTTCTTTGAACGAATCGTTCTGTTCAATAAAGAATCAATATAAAAATTACCACCCAGCACTAGTCCTAAAATAATAGAAACTAATATAGCTATAACAACTAACAAGATCTTGGTCTTATTCCTTTGTTTCTTTCTCTTCAATTTGTCACATCCTTTGGTCTATAAAAAAAGGTAGGCTTCGCCACCTCAAGCTTTGATGAGTTTGTAAAAGATAATCTCCGACAGAATCAAAAGTGCCGTAACAACTATTTGAATCCATTAGTTTTTTTCAATAACTTCTAAGCCTACGATTAAGGCTATCGTTTGCCCGCCTAGCTGAACAGGCAAGGTCGCTAGGCGTTGATGGCGTTTGATCTTCTGAATTTCTTTTTCATGACCTTGTAAAGGACCTTTTAAGACATGAAGTTCACGTTGTCGAATCACACCCGTTGAAAATCGTAGAATCTTTTGATTGTCTAACAGTTGGCTTAAACAAACTTTCTCCTTATTAGATAAGGAATAATAAGTATCCGATTCTAATCGAATAACTTCCGATCCGTGTTTCTTTAAAGCAAGCCAGTCATTCAGCTTTCGGGTAAATTGCGGTGGTGATTCCGGATCACAGACCATAACCGACCCTGGAAACAACAGTCGTTGAGTCATTGTCGTGAAATCCCCTTTTTTGAAGTACATTTCTTTCTTTGGGATAAAGGCGTCAAAGCCTGAATCAATCAGGATTCCTTTAACTTTTTCTTCTTCAAATCGTTCCGTTTCAATAAAATACCAGTTCAATCCTTCACCCCCTTTAATAAAAAAAGACCTCTCACTTGCCCGCCGCAAAGATTTCAATAGTCAGCTACTGTCAGAATAGGTACACTATTATTGACAAGCAAGATATTGATCTTTATAATGGATTACAGGCTGAAAAGATAGAAATTATCCATTATTTTCCATTATTTTTTCTCAGTCACAAAAGGTGTGATTTTTTTTACATTATTAGAATAAATGATGTCATCAACGACACGATTTATGTCATGAATGGTTAGTGATTCTAAACTTTAATAACTATGAAGCCAAATAAAAAAGGCCGGATTTTTCCGACCTTTTGAGGTTAAATGACTTCTGGGTTTTCAATGACATGCAGGACATATTGTCCGTCTTCAACGTCGACCTTCATCGTGCAGTTGCCTTCATTGCCACGTTCAATCATCTTTTTAGCAATCAGGGTTTCAATTGTTCTTTGGATATGACGCTTCATCGGACGTGCTCCGAAGACTGGATCAACACCTAATTCAACGATCTTCGCTTTCGCTGCGTCGCTGACTTCCAGAACGATATCCTTCTTCGCCAACCGGCCTGCCAGTTCGTTCAGGAACTTATCCGCGATCTTAACCAGAACTTCATTGTTCAGGGCATTGAAGACGATGATCTCATCAATCCGATTCACGAATTCCGGCTTGAAATATTTGTGTACTTCATCCATGTAATGACGGTTGCGCTCAGCCTTATCGTGATCAAAGGCATATTGAGAACCCAGGTTGCTCGTCATGATAATCAGCGTATTTTTGAAATCAACCGTCACACCCTTGTTATCGGTAATCCGGCCATCATCCAGAATCTGAAGCAGGATGTTGAAGACATCCGGATGGGCTTTTTCAACTTCATCCAAAAGTACGATAGAATAGGGTTTTCTGCGTACTGCCTCTGTCAGCTGGCCGCCTTCGTCATAACCGACATATCCCGGAGGCGCACCGATCAGCCGAGATACGCTGTGTTTCTCCATGTATTCACTCATATCAATGCGGATGATCTTGGATTCATCGTCAAACAACTGTTCCGCCAAAGCTTTGGCAACCTCCGTCTTACCAACGCCGGTTGGGCCTAAGAACAGGAACGAACCGATCGGCCGGTTTTCATCCTGAATCTGCGCTTTTGACCTCAGAATCGCTTCGGTAACCAGCTCCAAAGCCTCGTCCTGGCCGATAACTCGCTGCGCCAAGGCATCCTGCAGATGCAGCAGTTTCTGACGTTCGGTTTCAATCAGCTTGCTGACCTCAATATGCGTCCAGCGGGAAACGACCTTCGCGATCTGTTCCTCATCAACGATCTCCTGAATCATGTGTTTTTCTTTCTTGCTCTGCGCTGCTTCACGGATTTTGCGTTCCAGCGTTGGAATTGTATCATACTGCAGCTTGGCCGCTTCCTCATAGCGGGCTTCGTTCTGCGCCTGGGTAAAATCCAACCGGGCTTTTTCCAACTGTTCCTTATACCCCTTGGCCTCATCCAGCTTTCGCTTTTCCTGCTGCCATTGGTTATATTTAATCTCCTTTTCTTCTTTCAGATCCGCCAATTCCTTACGCAATTCTTCTAACCGCTGCAGCGTCTTGGCGTCGGTTTCCTTCTTCAGTGCAGTTTCTTCAATTTCCAGCTGCATGATCCGCCGCATCAGTTCATCCAGTTCGGTTGGCATCGAATCCATCTCCACCCGCAGGGATGCGCAAGCTTCATCAACCAGATCGATTGCCTTATCCGGCAGAAACCGGTCGGTGATATATCGGTTGGACAGCGTGGCTGCGGCAATAATCGCTTCATCTAAAATCTGTACGCCATGATAGCTCTCAAAGCGATCCTTTAACCCCCGCAGAATCGAAATTGTATCTTCTACCGACGGTTCATCGACTTGAACTTTCTGGAAACGGCGCTCCAGCGCCGCATCCTTTTCAATGTACTTGCGGTATTCATCAAACGTCGTAGCGCCGATACATTTTAACTCACCCCGCGCCAGCATCGGCTTCAGCAGGTTGGCGGCATCCATGGAGCCTTCCGTCTTGCCCGCTCCGACCAGATTATGAATCTCGTCGATGAACAGGATAATATTGCCCTCAGCCTGCTTAACCTCATTGAGCACCGCTTTGAGCCGTTCCTCAAATTCACCGCGGTATTTCGCTCCGGCAATCAAGGCGCCCATATCCAATTCAATCAGCTTCTTTTCCTTCAAGCCAAACGGGACGTCGCCGTTCATGATCCGCCAGGCGATGCCCTCGACAATCGCGGTTTTGCCGACACCCGGCTCACCGATCAGCACCGGATTGTTTTTCGTCTTTCGCGATAAGATCTGGATGACCCGCCGGATTTCTTCATCCCGGCCGATAACCGGATCGATCTTTCCGCTCTTGACATCTTCAACTAAATCATGGCCATATTTCTGCAGGGCATCGAGTTGATTTTCTGCGTTTTGTTCTGTCATCTTCATTCCACCTCGTCTTTCTTCTTCCGCTTTTTCAAGCGCTTTTCGCGTAATACCTGTCGCTTCCAGAATCGCCTTGGCGACGGCGCTGCCGCCGAACAGCAAGCCGATCAGAAACGCCACTGAGCTCATATACGTTTCTTCATGAGCCTGACTCCACTCCAGCGCTTTTTGATAGGCCAGCTGCACTTCGCGTGAGAGATTCGGCTGGGCCGCGGAAGTGCTGGAAGGCAGCCGTTTCATATAACTGTCAATGATCTGCAGCGTCCGCTGTTTATCCTGATTCAGCCGCTGCCATAATCCGTCGATTCCATCATCTTCAAAAATGGCTTTCAGGCAATGCTCAACATTCAGTTCGCTTTGTCCCTGCGCCTGGGCCAGCTGAATGGCTTCCATTAAGATCCGCTGCAAGCGTTCTGTCATCTGATCAATATTCATAGGATGTCCCTCCTTGTCATCGTTAGTATATCACTTTTAGCACTCTAGTCAATAGAGTGCTAAACAAAATTTTTAAGAAAAGGGTTCGTCTGTATCAAACCCTTTAGGACGTTTATTTAAAAGCCTTTTTGAATTTATCGAAGACCGATTCCTTGCCGCCTTTGGCCTGCAGTTTGCGCAGCTTTTCATACATGTCTTTTTCTTCTCCGCTGAGCTTCTTCGGAATCTCAATCTTGACTTCCACTAACTGATCGCCCTGGCCGGAACCGCGCAGATCTTTGACGCCTTTGCCTTTCAGCCTGAACTGCTGGCCGTTCTGTGTTCCGGAAGGAATCGACAGCTCCACATCGCCGTAAACCGTCGGCACATCAACCGAGCAGCCTAATGTCGCATCGACAGAGGAAATTGGAATCGTAATAAAGATATTGCGGCCATCACGCACGAAATAATCATGCTTCATGACCATAATCTCGATATACAGATCGCCGTTCGGTCCGCCGTTAGCGCCACGTTCCCCTTTTCCGGAAACACGCAGCTGCTGACCAGACTGGATCCCGGCCGGGATCTTGACGTCCACGCTCACGCGCTTATGCTCATAACCCTTGCCGCCGCACTTGGAACATTTCTTGCGGATTTTCTTGCCGGTGCCGCCGCAGTCCGGGCAGACGCTTTGGGACTGGAATACGCCAAACGGTGTGCGCTGCTGGGTAACCACCGTTCCTGAGCCGTGGCAGGTCGGACAGACGGTAACGTCATCTTTGGAATGCGCGCCGGTTCCCATACATTGCGAACATTGTTCATCGACGTCAATCGTAATCGTTTCTGTCTTGCCGAAGATCGCATCCATAAAGCTGATCTTCATCTGCATGTAGCGATCCTGACCCTTGCGCGGGCCATTGGAACGGCGAGCTGATCCGCCCCCGCCAAAACCGCCGCCGAAGAATGAACCAAAGATATCGTTCAGATCGTCAAATCCGCCGCTGCTGAAACCACCGCCGAACCCGCCGGCGCCCATGCCATCCATGCCGGCATGACCAAACTGATCGTAGGTCGCGCGTTTCTGCGGATCGCTAAGAACCTCATAGGCCTCGTTGACTTCCTTAAACTTTTCTTCCGCTCCCGGCTCCTTGTTGACGTCCGGATGGTACTTTTTAGCCAGCTTTCGATACGCTTTTTTTATTTCATCATCTGAAGCGCCTTTGCTGATGCCCAGGACTTCATAATAATCACGCTTTTCACTCATAAAACATCACCCTCCTGCTACTCTACACTTTTTATGAATCGATCCAGGCCCGCACCGCCGGTAACCCGGATTCGCGGCAGCCTGAATAAATCCATTCCGGGTTTTATTTTACCATATTCTGTCGTAAAAGCCAGCTGAACCCCAGCTTCCTTTAAAATTTCTACCGCGTGATCGTTGACATCGCCAAAGGGATAACAGTAAACAAAGCCGCCATCCACATAGTCCAGCGACTGCCGGGTATCCTTCACGCCTTCCTCAGAATCAACGCATAACAATCGGCCGCCATGTCCTGCCTTGCATCCGCCCTGATGCATTAAGAAGGAATGGGACTGGAGTTCCAGACCATCTTCCCGCATCTGGAAAAACTCATACGGCAGCTGCGGATTCATCCAGCCGGTAATCAGAAATAACGTGGCGTTATAGCCAAAATCCTTCAGCACAGGATAAGCATATTGATAGACCGTCGGATCACCGTCGTCGATTGTAATCGCAACCGCTTTTTCCGGCACCTCCGCCCAGCCCTTCATCATCATTTCCACTTCGCGCATCGTCAGCGCGACATAACCGCGGTCCTGCAAAGCCTGCAGCTGTTCCCGGAATTCCTCAACCTCAACATCATTGACGTTGTCCCGGCTCTGCCCGTCCGCTTCACTGTAAAAGAAGTGATACATCAAGACCGGCAGGGATGTGGCAGCTGTTTCCGCGGTGCCCGGACGCTCAAGCGTTTCTACGGCCTGATTCTTATCGACCCAGACGATGCGGCCCTGCAGTTCAACGCCGTAAGCCGCTTCTTTCTCCGCATACACCAGCCATGTCTGTTCGGTACTGGTCGTCAGAATCGTTTCATCCCAATCGTTTTTCATCCGCGTACCCGCTTTCAACTTTACCGCAAAGTCTTTTTCAAGCAGATGATTGGTAGGATTCAGCCAGCTGCCGGAGGGGGTAACCTGCAGCGCGTCGATCAAAACCTGAGCCCCGCCTTCCTGATCCATCCGATCTAACGGCAGATAGGAAGAGGTGATCAATTCCTGATCGCTGATTTCTTTAAGCTGGACTAGCTGTCCCGGCTGCAGGATGGCAAAGGGCTGCAGCTTACCGTCCTGCATGATCATTAAATCAACAGGCTGTTCGCTGCTGACACGGCGGCCGTTGCACTCTTTGACATGGGCGAGCTGCTCATCATTCAAGGAACTCATCAGCACAGCGCTGCTTGCATCATTCAACTGATCCGCGTTGTTCTTGGGGGTGCGGGAACAACTGCTGAGCGCAACGCTCAAACACAGAAATCCCAGTATGGAAACCAGGATTTTTGTGCGGCGTGAATTGTTATTTCTTTTCCTTGAAGTCGGCATCGACGACATTGTCATCCTGAGCGTCTGTGCCCGCATCAGCGCCCTGGGCACCCGCCTGCTGCTGATACATCGCCTGAGCCATATCGTTGGCTGCCTTTTCAAGCTGATCCATCTTGGTTCTCAGTGTATCCATATCATTGTTGTCAATCGCTGCACGCAGTTCATCACGCAGTTTCTTGACTTCTTCTTTCTGCTGATCTGTAACATTCGCATTTTCCGTATTCAGCGTTTCGTCAATCTGATTGATGAAGGCTTCCGCACGGTTCTTCAATTCGATTTCTTCTTTGCGCTTATCATCTTCAGCCTTGTGATCTTCGGCCTCACGAACCATCCGATCGATTTCTTCATCGCTCAATCCTGAAGAGTTGGAGATGGTAATCGACTGGGATTTGCCTGTTCCCTTATCTTTTGCGGAAACATGGACGATACCGTTAACGTCAATGTCAAAGGTAACCTCAATCTGCGGAACACCGCGGCGGGCCGGAGCGATTCCGCCTAACTGGAAGTTGCCTAAGGTCTTGTTATCATTGGCCATTGGACGTTCGCCCTGCAGAACATGGATATCTACGGCCGGCTGATTGTCCGCTGCCGTTGAGAAGACCTGGCTCTTGGATGTCGGAATCGTTGTATTTCTTGGGATCAGCACCGTCATGACGCCGCCCAGCGTTTCGATACCTAAGCTTAACGGTGTAACGTCCAGCAGCAGAACATCCTTGACGTCACCGCTGATGACGCCGCCCTGGATCGCTGCGCCTAAGGCTACAACTTCATCCGGGTTGACAGAACGGTTCGGCTCCTTGCCTAATTCCTGACGAACAGCTTCCTGAACGGCTGGGATTCGGGTAGAACCGCCGACTAACAGAACCTGATCAATATCATTCTTGGTTAAACCGGCATCCTTTAAGGCCTGACGGACCGGAATGACAGTGCGGTCGACCAGTGACTTAGTCATGGAATCAAACTGAGCACGAGTTAATGTGGCTTCAAAGTGCAGCGGCCCGGCTGCCCCAGCGCTGATAAACGGCAGGGAAATCTGTGTCTGAACCATGCCGGACAGATCCTTCTTCGCTTTTTCCGCCGCTTCCTTCATTCTCTGCAGCGCCATCCGATCCTGTTTCAGATCAATGCCATTTTCTTTTCTGAACTGATCTGCCATCCAGTCAACAACGACGTTATCAAAATCATCGCCGCCTAAATGGTTGTCACCAGCTGTGGCCAAAACTTCAAATGTACCGTCAGCCAGATCCAGGATGGAAACGTCGAAGGTTCCGCCGCCTAAGTCAAAGACGAGAACTTTCTGTTCTTTATCGGTCTTATCGATACCGAAGGCCAGTGCAGCCGCTGTCGGTTCGTTGATGATTCGTTCGACTTCCAGACCAGCAATCTTGCCGGCATCTTTGGTCGCCTGACGCTGCGCATCGTTGAAGTAAGCCGGAACGGTGATGACCGCCTTGTCGACCTTCTCCCCCAGATAGCTTTCAGCGTAATCCTTCATATAACCTAAGATCATTGCGGAAATTTCCTGCGGTGTATATTCCTTGCCGTTGAGCTGAACTTTTTCGTTCGTGCCCATTTTCCGCTTGATTGAAATGACAGAATCCTTGTTGGTGACAACCTGACGCTTTGCCGCATCGCCGACGATCCGTTCGTTATTCTTAAAAGCGACAACGGACGGCGTTGTCCGGTTGCCTTCCGGATTGGTGATTACTTTGGCTTCATTGCCTTCCATGACGGCAACACAGCTGTTGGTTGTACCTAAGTCAATACCGATAATCTTTCCCATAATTGAAATCCTCCTTATTTATCTGTTTTCTACTTTTTCTATTCGCTGACCTTGACCATCGCGGCGCGCAGAATCCGATCTTTTAACAGATAGCCCTTCTGCAGAACCTCGACGACATGGTTGGGTTCAGCGCCTTCCACCGCTTCCATCATCAATGCCTGATGGAAATTCGGATCAAACTCTTTGCCCAGCGCTTCGATCTCGCTCACGCCTTCTTTCGTCAAAGCATGAATGAGCTGCTGGTAAATCATCTCGACGCCTTTGCGGTAACTTTCCGTTTCCGGGGTCGGCTCAATCGCCAGCGCCCGTTCCAGATTGTCCAAAACCGGCAGGATATCTAACGCAAAGCTTTGGATCCGGTATTTCCGGGTCTGCTCGGCTTCCTGCTGGAGCCGGCGGCGTGTATTCTCCGTATCGGCGTAAGCCTTCAGATATTCGTTTTTGAGCCGAACATTCTCACCTTCCAGCTCGCTGATGCGGGTTTTCAGTTCTTCAATTTCATTTTTCTTGGAGAAAAAACCTTTCTTTTTCTCCTCTTTTTTGTCTTCCTTTTTTTCTTCCTGCGAAGCGTCAGACGCAACTTCCACTGCTTCTTCCGCAGCCTCTTTCGGCATTTCTTCTGCCGTCTGCGGCTGTTCTGCAGCTTCACCTTCCGGTGTTGGATTCGGTTTCACGTCTTCCTTCATCGTCTCTTTTTTCATTTCTTCCTGGTTACTCATGGCTGCCTCCTTTTCCGTATAAACTCTCGATCGACTGACTGACCAGTTCCAGCAGCGAAACAATTCTGTCGTAATCCATTCGGGATGGGCCAAAGACCATCAGCTGGCCTTCCTCATCACCGCCGAGCTTGAATTTACTGGTCACAACGGCCATATCATTCACCCAAACTAGCTGCGCGTTTTCATTCATCTTTAACGCCAGCTCTGAATTGGCAGTCATTCCGATCTGCCGCCACAGGCTTGGATTTTCCATCATAGCCATCAATTCCTTCAACTTTTCAATATCGGCAAATTCCGGCTGATACAACATATTGTTCTGACCGCTGAAATACACATTTTCACTGGCAAACTTGACGAAGGCATTGACAAACGCCTGAAACAACATCTCATGCCGCTTGACATGCGCTGCTAGGATCGGTTTGATCGAATCCATCTTATCGACAACATCTTTGATCAAGGTGCCCTTCAATCGGTCGTTCAGAATCTGGCAGCAGGTTTGAATATCTTCTACTGACAGGTCGTCGTCGAACTGGAACGTCCGGTTCTCCGTATGTCCCAGATCGGTAATAAAGACTGCCACAGCACTTCGGTTGCTGATCGGGAACAGCTTGACATGCTCCAGTCGCTGCCGGCTGGCATCCGGCCCCAGAACCCCTGAAGTCAGATTGGTCATCTGCGAGAGAATGTTGCAGCTCTCACGGATCGCATCATCCAAATTCAATGGCTTGCTGGCCAGCTGCTGACGAACAGCCACTTCCAGCTGATGCTCAAGCTTGTGTTCCATCAGATGTTCGCAATAAAACTTATACCCTTTTGTGGAAGGCACCCGGCCGCTGGAGGTATGGGTCTTTTCGAGCAGGCCCATTTCTTCCAGAACCATCATATCATTGCGAATCGTTGCGCTGGAGTAAGGGAGCTGATACTTTTCCATCAGAGTCTTGGAACCGACCGGCTCGGCTGTCTGAACGAACTCATCGACAATCGCCTTGAAGATTTCAATCCGCCTCGGTGTCAGCATCTCCTCGCCCCCTTTAGCACTCTTTCCCGATGTCTGCTAACAGTATAATCCAGCTCGTTAGCACTGTCAAGCCAAAAGTGCTAATATTTTTCAAGTTTTCAAGCTTTTCGCAGTTCGGTTTTCAAGTTGAAGCTCATACACTTCTACAGGAGGCTTTTTGCCTATGAAAAAAGGAATGACAATTGTTTTTTTTGTTCTGCTGGCCGCCTTGCTCTATTATGGATCGGTCACCTACCAAGCATCCTGCCAGGCCCTGACCATCTGGTTTGAGAAGCTTGTTCCCTCCTTATTCGCCGCCATGGTTGTCATCCGGATTCTGGATGGACAGGGATTGCTGCGTGCCGTATCGCGGCGGCTGTTCAGTTTTACCGAAAGCTTGTTTCATATTTCCCCAGATGCTTTTTCACTTGTCTTCGCGTCCTTTTTCCTCGGTTCACCGGCCGGGCAAATCCTGATTGATGATTATGTTCAAAGCGGCCGCCTGAAACAGGCAGAGGGAAAGAGATTAGCCTGCTGTGTCACCGTCAGCACGCCCTCGTTCGTTCTGATCACCTGCGGTTCAGTCTTGCTGCAGTCTTTTCAATATGGCTTGATGATCTGGCTGGCGGAATTTTTTGCGGTGATGATGCTGCTGTTTTTTACCCGCAGCACGCCGGTCACACTGCAGTTAGATTCAAGCCGCGAGGTTTGCAGTCTGTTTGAAAATCTGAAAGAGGCTGTTGTTCAGGCTGGGATCAGCCTGTATTTCATCGGCGCTTATTTATTGTTAACCTTAGTGCTGCTGAATCTGTTAACGATGAAGCTACCGGCCTCGTGGCTGCTGCCGATCCAATGTGCCACCGAATTTTCATTAGGCACAAACAATTTGGCCCTGCTGCCCTTGGCGTCTTGGATCAAAGCCCTGCTGATGACACTGGTGCTGGGCTTTGCCAGCTTCAGTGTTCATCTTCAGGTGCTCTCCCTCACGCCCCACCTCAAGCTCGCTTATCCCCGGTATTTCAGCTTCCGCATTATGCAGATGGGCTTGGCAGGCGGTGTATTTTTACTCTTGCAACTGCTGCAGCTGTGGCGGAGCTGACTTCTTAAGTTCTTTTCCATAAGATCATCCCCAAGAAAAGCCAGCGTTCTTCATCCGCTTCGTCATCCATGAAATTCATTATTCATTGAACCCGCGTGGCTTTTTCTTCCGTTTTCGACTGTGTAATCATCCAAGTCGCCGCAACTCATGCTCAGTGAACGGATGATCCTTAATTAAATAGTAAAGCAAATTCGCAGCTTTCTTCTCAATATTTGGATATCGCTTCTACTCAAAAACGTTTTGGTAAGCTGCAGCTGAAATTCCTTCCCGTTTTCCTTACAATGAACTATCCTGGAATCTTCTTTTCAAACTGCCGAGATATCCTCGATCGTTGCAGAATCCAGGTCATGATCTTTCAGCATATTTTTAATATGCTTATAACCCATTTAAGTTCGTTTCATCATTTCCTCTTTTTACAGTTTCACAAAAAAAGTTTATGCCTCAAAATCGACTGAGTTTAGAAACACTCTTCCTGACCTTGCATAAACTTTTCGTTATGAATCAATTCTATTGTTTTCACTGCTTTACCCTGACGGTCACAGTAATGAAGCCGTTCTTGTGTTGTGCTTAACCCTTTTCCGTCGGCTTTTTTCCAACAGGTATCCGCTGCCTGTCCTTTTTTTGCGGATTCAGCTCTTCTTCAACCTCATTGATGATCGCCTCTGGGATAAACTTGGTTAAATCGCCATTGTTCAGCGCAATTTCTTTGGAAACGGACGAGGACAGGAAAGAATACCGCGGCCGCGCAACAAAAAATACGGTTTCAATCGTTTCATCCAAAAACATATTGGCCGTGGCCTGCTGCAGCTCGAATTCATAGTCCATGACTGCCCGAATCCCCCGGATCAACACCTGAGCGCCGATGGATTTCGCAAATTCCACCGTCAGTCCATGGCCGACAACAACTTTGACATTCGGCAAATCCCGGGTGATTTCCTGAAGCATCCGCACGCGTTCTTCTTCAGTAAAAGCATTGCGCTTATTCGGATTCTTCATAATCGCGATGATCAGTTCATCAAACACCGAGGATGCACGGGTAATAATATCGAGGTGACCGTAGGTCGGAGGATCAAAAGATCCCGGATAACATGCTCGTTTCATAGTTCTGTTTCCTTTCGATAATAACTGATGCGGCTGATGCCGTAGGTCGCTTCCTTGACTTTGCGCAGCTGATGATACGCATCATCAAATTCATCTTCCTTCAAACTTTCCAAAATCACATGTCCCTGATCGCAGACCAGATTCAGTTCATCGAGCTGCTGCATGATTTTATGCAGCTGCTGCTTCTGATACGGCGGATCAAGATAAACCAGATCAAACTGGACGCCTTCTTGCGCTAACCGCCGCAGCGCCGCAAAGCAGTCGCACTTCCAAATATCGCACTGGTCTTCCACTTTCAAAGAAGCAGCATTGGCTTTGATCACAGCGGCGGCCGCCGGACTGCGGTCGACAAAATAGACATGCTCGATTCCCCGCGAGAGCGCCTCCAAGCCCATGGAACCGCTGCCCGCAAACAGATCCAGCATCATCCCGCCGTCAAAATACGGTCCGATCCGGCTGAATATCGCTTCCTTAACTTTATCCAAGGTCGGCCGGGTCTGCTCGCCTTTCGGCGCCTGAATCAGCCGAGAACGAAATTTTCCTGCAACAATTCGCATTTTTTCACTCCTTGTATGTATAAAGGCGGAGAAACTCGGGCAAGATACTAGTGCATCGAAAGATGCTATCCCCCAATCTTTGTTTCTCCTCTCCCTTTCTTTGGAATTCCCGAGTCGCTTCGGGAATTCTTTTCTTTATTTTAATCTCTTCCATCCTGCCGCTATTCAATTTTCCCTTGGCGATATTGTGAGATCACGGCCTGACCCATTCCAACAGCGACCATGACGGACAGCGTACTGGAACCACCGGCTGAAATCATTAACAGCGGAACGCCCGTCAGCGGAATCAAACCGGTAACACCGCCCACATTAAACAGAAAGTGAATGAAGAAATACATGGAAACGCCAATCAAGACAATACGCCCGCGCTGACTTTTCATCCGGACGGCATACGCGAACATCCGCGCGATAATCAAGGCGTAACAGATCAAGATCAGTAAGAAGCCGAAAATGCCCAGTTCCTCAACAACGATCGCAAGAATGAAGTCGGTGTTGGCGGCCGGAAAGTTGGTATATTTTTGAATGGACTTGCCGTAACCCAAGCCCTGCCATCCGCCGCTGGCAAACGAAACCAGTCCGTTAATCAGCTGAAAACCGGTGCCATATTTATCCGCAAACGGATTCATCGCCGAGGTAAATCGGTTGATCTGATAGTTTTTAAACGGCAGCGCCTCGATCAGATGTTCCCCCATCGGTGAAAGAATCCACACGCTCAGCGCAACGCCGACAATCAGCAGCATCACCAACGTTTTCTGCAGTTTGCTCAGCGCTGGATGATACGGGATCAGAAAACAAATGCAGGCTATGCCGGCCATAACAATCGCTGAACCGAAGTCCGACTGCAGAATCGCAACGATAAAACAGAATCCGCCGACAATTAATAATGGATTGCGCATCAGATCCCGCGTTGTCAGCTTCAGATTGCGGATATCTCCCAGATAGGTCGCCATCACCATGATAATGACAACCTTGGAAAACTCTGAAGGCTGAAGCGTAATCTCCTGACCGGGAAACGGAATCTTGATCCAGGCCCGGGCTCCGCCGACTTCCCAGCACAACGCCAGTAAAAGCAAGACTAAGGTCAGGCTGACAATCGGCGTAATATTTTTTTTCATCCGATCAAATGTAAACCAGCGCGCCATGGTGACCATCCCCAGATAGCCCAGCACCGTAAACGCCAGCTGTTTGATAATCGTTTTCATCAACGTCATCACGTTGCCCGAAGCCAGTCCCATCGTTGCCGAAGCGACCATGAATAAGCCGAACACCGCCAAGATCAGCGTACAGAGATGGATGATCAGATCATAACGATACGGCATGCGAAACGAAGTCTTTTTTTTCTGCGTCAAATTCATCCGCCTCCTGGTGACATTTTACCATAAAACCCAGCCCGGCACAAAAGAATTGAAGTTCGGTTTTTGACAATCAAAGGACGTGACGATCCGAGCTGTTTTCATTATAATAAAGGAAAGAATCGTCGAAAGAGGTCTGTTTTTGACACCAGGAAGAAAAAGAAAGCGCTTAAAAAACAATTTTGGAGAATCTTTCGTTAAATTTCCCTTCCCTTCTTTTGATTTCTTGAGTATTATATAAAGTGAGGTAGATTTTATGAACATAAACATGGATACCATTGTTAAGGACAATGACGTTCATCTGCGCGATAAATCGGCGCCGGTGTCTTTGCCGTTGTCCGAAGAAGATAAAAATACGTTAATCGAGCTTTTAAATTACGTCAAAGAGTCGACGGATCCGGATTTGGCAGAAGCGAAAAATCTGCGCCCGGCAGTCGGTATCGCCGCCATTCAGATCGGTGTTCCCAAGCAGCTTTTGGCCGTGGTCGTCGATGAAGAAGACAAAAACGGCAATCCTGTGCATTATGAATATGCTCTGGCCAATGCCAAAATCGTTTCCCAATCTGTTCAGAATTCATATCTGAAAACGGGTGAGGGCTGTCTGTCCGTTTTGGACGATCATCCCGGCTACGTCATCCGCAGCGCGCGGATCAAGGTCAAGGGTTATGACATGCTTCAGGATCGTGAAGTGACATTCCGGGCTTCTGGGTATGTTGCCATTGTTCTGCAGCATGAGATCGATCATTTCAGCGGCATTCTGTTCTATGACCGAATTAATCCGGATGATCCTTATGCGCCGGTTGAAAACGCCATTGTGATTGAATAATTTTCCTTCATATCCGGCGGATCGATTCCGCTGGGATTCCAACGCGTAACCATAAAATCAGAAAACTCATTGTTCGTGGCTGCCGCGGGGAGCTGAAGGATCGACTTCAGGCCATCCCGCGGTTTAGCTGTGACATCGCTGCCGGATAAGCCGGCTTTGAATAAAAACTAAACAAATCATTAAAAGACAGGTGCAATGTTTTTTAAGAATAAAGAAAAGAGGTAAATAATGAAAGAAAATAATGCAGCTACTCCTGCAAAAAAAGCACCGAGAAAATCAACACCCCGAAAGAAACCGGTAACCGCCAAAGCTCTCAGCGAAGTCGCTGAACCCTCGTTTCATCGGGATACTGATACGCTTATCTACGCCTTAGGCGGACTCGGTGAAATCGGTAAAAACATGTATTGCTTCGAGCATCAGGATGAAATCATTATCGTCGATGCTGGCGTTCGATTCCCGGAAGAAAATCTGCTGGGCGTTGATTATGTCATCCCGGATTATTCTTATCTGATTAAAAATCAGGCAAAAGTCAAAGCGTTGATCATCACCCATGGTCACGAGGATCACATCGGCGGGATTCCGTTCTTCCTGCAGTCAATCCGCCTGGATAAAATCTACGCCCCGCGCTTTGCCTGTTCGCTGATTCAGAAGAAGTTGGAAGAACGGCGGATGAGCCGGCAGGTGAAGCTGGTTCAGATCAATGAGGATTCACGGATTACAACGAATCACTTCCAAGTCGGTTTCTTCAATACGATCCATTCCATTCCGGATTCCTTGGGCATTCTGATCAATACTCCCAACGGCCGGATTGTTGAAACCGGCGACTTCAAATTTGACCTGACGCCGATCGGCACTAACAGTGATTATCAAAAAATGGCCTACATCGGACAGATCGGGGTCAGCTTGCTGATGAGCGATTCCACCAATTCCGAAGTTTCCGGCTTCTCCATCAGTGAGAAAAAGGTTGCAAAATCACTGTTGGAAATCACCCGCAAGACACCGGGACGTTTAATCGTCTCCACGTTTGCTTCCAATGTCAACCGTGTCGGTCAGATTCTCGAAGCGGCGGTGGCCTGCGGACGCAAGGTTGCGGTCTTCGGCCGCTCAATGGAAAACGTCGTTCAGATCGCACGCAAGCTCGGCATTATCGCGATTCCGGAAAAGTATTTCATCACCCCGGATCAGTTAAATTCCCTACCGGCCAATAAGATCTGCATCGTCTGCACCGGTTCCCAAGGCGAACCGTTGGCGGCCTTAAGCCGGATTGCCAACGGAACCCACCGCTGGATCAAGATTATCCCTGGCGACACTGTCGTCTTCTCTTCCAATCCAATTCCAGGCAATGCCGTCAGCGTATCGCAGGTTGTCAATCAGCTGACCCGCGTCGGCGCCAATGTCTTGGTCAACAGTCCGCTGACCTCGCTGCATACAACCGGTCATGGATCCCAGGAAGAACAGAAGCTGATGCTTCAGCTGATCAAACCGAAATACTTTATGCCGGTGCATGGGGAATACAAAATGCTGCGGATCCATGCTGAAAGCGCGATTGAAACGGGAGTTCCGCGTGAAAATACATTTATCTGCGCTAACGGCGATGTGCTGGTTCTGCGCGACGGTGAAGTTTTCCAGGCTGAAACCCGCATTCAGACCGATGATATTTATGTCGATGGCAATGATATTTCCGGTTTGAGCACGGCCGTTCTGCGCGACCGCAAAATTTTGGCCGACAACGGTTTGGTCGCGGTCATCGTAACGATTGATTCGCGCACAAATAAAATCCTGTGCCGGCCGAACATCGTTTCCCGCGGCTTCGTCTTTATCAAGGAAAGTCAGACGCTCTTAAAAGAAGCGGAAATGATCGTCTATGAAGCCTTGAAGAAAAAGATGATGCAGAAAACAACCTTCGGCGAATTAAAGAACTGCATCCGCAGTTCTTTGGAACCGTATCTGTATAAGAAAACCAACCGCAATCCAATTGTGATTCCGGTCATTCTGAATCAGAAAGCGGCCATGCTGCAGATGCAGCAGAAACGGGAAGCTGCTGCGGCAGCGCACAAGGATGAAGACGGTGCCATTAAACGCACGCGCAAGCCAAGAAGCACTCCGGTGAAAACCAAGAAAACAAAGCCGGAGGAGGGTGAAGCTTCATCCCAGTTCCATTCCAAAACCAAGATGAACAACGCTGAATCCTAATCGATCAGCGTTTTTTCGATCTTCCCTTTTAACCTGTTATTAAAATCAATATTTTATAGGTGGAAGCAGACAAGGCTAATCTATTTTAAACAAGAAAAGGAGCACAGTGATGATTTATTTTATCCGACATGGTCAGGCTGATTATTCTGAAAAGGACTCCAAGATTTATCAGGGCTTCGGCAATCACATGGCACCGCTGTCGCCAAAGGGGATTCAGGAAATCGAAGAAACCGCGGCGGATCCCCGGCTGCATCAGGCGAAACTGATTTTATCCTCGCCCTACGTCCGAGCTTTGCAAAGCGCTGCCATTCTTTCCCGCCGTCTGCAGCTGCCGCTACAGGTAGAAACGGATCTGCACGAATGGCTGGCAGACAAGCGATACCATTATCTATCAGAAGAACAAGCAGCACTTCATTACAATGAATTTGTGACTTACAATGGCATCTATCCTGATGATGCAGAAAAAAACTGGGAATCCATCCCAGCGATGCGCCAACGGGTTCTCCATGTCTTGGCTCGTTATCGTTCTGTTTCTCCAATCATCGTCGTCTGTCATGGTATGCTGATTCAGTCACTCTGCGGCTATCACCCTCAAAATGGTGAAATTGTAGAATTCAGTTTATCTTCTGATAACGTTGATTAAGAAAACGGATTTCAAGCTCCTATTCAATAAGGAACGAGAAATCCGTTTTACTTATCTTCAATCTTTTGCTTTTAAAAGTGTTTCTTATTTAAGTGTATCGATTCTGTTTAAAACAGAGTTTTTTAATCATAACTAGAAACGAATTCTTATTGTAATTTTATTTCGACCAGCTATTATAGATATATAGCTTTATACTGCTTCAATAGGAGATTCTTATGGCTAATAAATATAAAATCATCGTATCTATTCTAATGATTCTATTCCTGATAATCATCGATAATGCTTATTTCGTTTAAGCTTCCAAATTCACGATCGGCAGCATTAATCAACAATACTATACGAGTTTCAACAAACTCGACTTTACATGCAAATCCGTGAACTCATTTTCTCCGTTCAATACTAACAAATCTATATTACTTCGTTCAGATAATTACGATCTCAATCTTGTAATTGAAATTACGGGTTTATCTGATGAAGGCTTCGATCTTACTCATTATAATCAGAAATCATCCAATGCGAATCTTTTTATGAAGTAACGAACCTCTCTTCCGCCTATTATATCAAGCAAATTAATGGTGATTTTAATGACTATAATGCTTATTGCGTGACTCCCAACGCCAATATATGGATATCTTTCTCAAAAACAGAGTTAAAAATAGATGAGATTATAGACCTATTATACGAAATAATCCATCGATCCTTTTCATCATCCATCCTAATTTTCAGTTAAGTTTCTATACTACTGTAAAGCCTCTTTATGCCTGAAATTCTTCTCACAATATTCTACAACAAAATTCAGATAAAAAGATTAGCTCTCATAGTTTAAGTTGTATTCAATTTCATTCACTTTTAAACGCTTCTTTCTAGAAACAAAGTGATGACATCCGCCGGTCCCTGCTGCTCACAGGCTGCAATTACTGTCCGCGCCCGCCGCAGAATTTCAGGTTTGGCATTGGCCACGGCATAACTGTTGGGAAATTGCTCAAATAGGCACAGATCATTCAGATCATCGCCAAAAACAGCGATTTCCTCACGCTGTAAATCCAACAGTTTCTTCAGCTGCTTTAATGCTGACGCTTTATTGCACGTTTGCGGCAGCACTTCCAGATTGTGCGTAAACGCGGAGGTCAGCGCAATCTCCGGAATGTTTTCAAGCTGACTGCGAATTTGATGCAAAGCGTCCAGAGAAGCGCTGCGCATTTCAATTTTAAACAGGGGTTCCCTGAGTTCCGCCAGACTTTCCAATTGGCGATAATCCGCTTCAAAACTGCTGAAAGGTGTATTCTGCGGTGTTTTGCCGCAGCCGGGAACTGTGAAATAGCGCTGATAGTGCTGCTCAATCGGCAGAAACGTATATTTCAGCTCACCGCTGTAAATCGTAGTCAAGACCTCCGGATGGCGAAGTTTTGGCATGATGCGCTCAGCTAATTCCCGATCCAATGCCTGCACAGCCCGGATCTGACCCTGAGGATCACGCAGTTCAGCCCCATTGAGATCAATCATCCAGCCTTCAACCTGAGATCCTTCAAGAATTCTCCGGGCAGCCGGGGCATTCCGGCCGGTTGCTGCACAGAACTCAATTCCTGAGGCCCTAGCCTGACGCAGAGCCTGGGCAACACGGGGATAAATCAGCTGGGTACTGCGATCTAAGATCGTACCGTCAAAATCACAGACAATAAGTTTCATTTAGGCGCCCCCTATTCCTTGACTTTTATTTTAACTGAATCGGACAAAGAAAAACAGCCCTTGCGGACTGTTTCAAGTTATTTAATTTCGATGATCTTCATCATGTTGGCGCTGCCTTCACCCGTCGGATAACCCGCGGACATGATCAGCAGCTGCCCTGGCTTCAGGCCGTAGCCCTTGGCGATCGTGCTTGCCAGTTCGTCATCGTTGGTCAATTCATTCTGAATATCCGAGAAAATCGGTGTTACACCCCAATAAGCTTCCAGCTTGCGCTGTGTGCTCTTGGTAAAGGTAACGGCCAGAATCGGAACGCACGGTCTGAACTTGGAGATTCGCTTCGCTGTCGTTCCACCCTGAGTGAAGACAACAACGGCCCCCACGTTCTGCAGTGTCAGCGTGGCATCAGAAACCGCGATCCCGATCGCATCCTGCACTGTTTTGCGGCTGGACTTGATCGAATGATCCAGACGTTCCCGATATGGGATAATTTTTTCCACTGCTTCGGCAATCGTCGCCATCGTTCTGACCGCTTCCACCGGATATTCACCCGCTGCGCTCTCACCTGAAAGCATGATCGCATCGGAACCATCCAGAACGGCATTGGCAACGTCGCTGGCTTCCGCTCGGGTCGGACGCGGATTGGACATCATGGATTCAAGCATGTGCGTTGCCGTGATGACCGGTTTGCCCATTTCATTGGCTTTATGGATAATCGTTTTCTGGTAGATTGGAACATATTGCGTCTGAACTTCCACGCCCAGATCGCCGCGCGCAACCATCACGCCGTCAGCGACTTCCAGGATGGATTCCAGGTTATCAAAGCCTTCCTGGTTTTCAATCTTAGCAATAATCTGAATCGTCGGTTTGCCCATTTCAATCAGAATTTTCCGAATCGCCAGAACGTCTTCAGCCCGTCTGACAAACGAAGCGGCGATGAAGTCAACATCCTTTTCACAGCCAAAACGGATATCCGCATCATCCTTTTCCGAGATAAACGGCATGGACAGCTTGACATTCGGCACATTGCAGCCTTTGCGGGTCTTGATCACACCGGAATTTTCAACGCGGCAGGTTAATTCCTGTCCATCGCTTTCCAGGATGGTCAAACGCATTTTGCCGTCGTCAATCAGAATGTAGTTGCCAGCCTTGACGTCTTCAAACAGTTCCGGACAGGCGATATGGAAACGATCATGGGTGCCTTCGATTTCTGCCCGGCAGATCTTGACGATATCCCCTTTGGTGAAATCCGCCTTACCGTCCTTGAAGATACCGCAGCGAATTTCCGGTCCCTTGGTATCCAGCATAATGCCCAGATTGATGCCGATCCGTTCGCTGACGTCGCGAATCATATCAATGCGTTCGCCATGGGTCTTGTGATCCTCATGCGAAAAGTTGCATCGAACGATATTCATGCCTTCCTTCGCCAGCTTTTCCACCATTTCCGGGGTATTGCTGGCAGGGCCTAACGTACATACAATTTTAGTCTTCTTGCCTAACATAAACTTCCTCCTTCAACTTATACTAATCGGTCAAACAGACGATACAGATCTTTTCTTGAATGCCGTGGGGAAGACAGTGCTTCTTCAATCGGCATCGAAGTGACCTTGTTGTCAATCATCCCGACGCAGTGTCCGCCGACACCCTCCATCAGCAGATCGACCGCCTTTTCGCCCATCATTGAGGCTAAAACACGATCTCTCGGCGATGGCGAACCGCCCCGCTGCACATGTCCCAATACGGTCGCCCGCCCGGCAAAGCCGGTATTCTGGGAAATCTTGCGCGCAAGCTCGTCGACATCTGCGATCTTTTCTGAAATGACAACGATGGCATGACGTTTCTTCACGGCTTTGTCCAAGTACCGCAGCCGTTCCAGAACATCCAGCTCATCATAGCCCGTTTCCGGTGTGATGACGATCTCGGCTCCGCAGGAAATCGCAGCCCAGACCGCCAGATCACCGCATCGATTGCCCATCACTTCAACGACGGAACAACGATGATGCGAGCTGGAGGTATCACGCAGTTTATCCACCGCCTCTACAACGGTGTTCAGCGCTGTATCGAAACCGATCGTAAAATCCGTGCCCGGAATGTCGTTGTCGATCGTTCCCGGCAGGCCGATACAGTTAATCCCCAGTTTCGTCAAAGCCATGGCGCCGCGATAAGAACCATCGCCGCCGATTACAACGATCGCGTCGATCTTCGCGTTCTGCAGCGTCTGCACCGCTTTTTTCTGTATTTCCAGGTCTTTGAATTCCGTTAACCGAGCCGATCCCAGCACGGTGCCGCCCCGATTCAGAATATCGCTGACGGTGGATTTATCCATCGGAATGTAATTGCCCTCGACTAAGCCGCGGTAACCGTCTTTGATGCCCATGACCTCAAAGCCGTTAGCCAGCGCCACGCGCGTTACCGCCCGGATTGCCGCGTTCATGCCCGGAGCATCGCCGCCGGACGTCAAGATTCCGATTCTTCGTATCATACGAATACCTCCTGTCATTTCCCGTATATCATAGCATTGAATTTGAAAATTGTGAAACTAAATCGACGTGTTTCGGCGATTTTTTCCAGTGATTTTCATCTCTTTCGACAAGGCTTTTATGCGTTCCATAATTCTAACCGCTTTCAATTCTTCCTTCTCTGATTTCTGGTTGTACATGTAGTGATTTTCCAAAGAATCAAAGTTTTCATTGCTCGTAAACCAGGTTAGTTTCTGCGCGTCCATGCGCTCGTTGAATATCGGCAGCAGCACCTCATCGCGCAGCCAGGAGGTCACGCTTTCCGCCCCGATGTCATCAAACACCGCGAAGTCCGCGCGCTTCATTTCATACAGCTCATCCTCGAAGCTGTCGCGATCATCCAGCAAGCCTTTGATCCTGGAAGCCATCGTCGGCACATGCACAAACACGACCCGCTTGCCTTGTCTAGCGAAGCTGTTGCAGGCACAGGCTGCAAGATAAGTCTTCCCCACTCCCGGCGCGCCAAACAAATAAAATCCTTTTTCCTGCGGCGCCAGTAAGGCCTGTGAAATTTTTGCCACCGCCAGCGCATAGGCCGGCTCTTCCTGATCAATATTAATGTCGGTGATCGAAACCGACCACAGCCGCTGCGGCAGATCATTGATCCGATAAGACTGTACGTGCTTCTCAGCCTGCTGCCTCTCTTTAGCATAACGGCACGGTCGAACCTGCAGCGTCAGAAATCCTGAATAGGTCAGATCCAGCACCTGTCCGGTTTGTTTCTGCCGGCACTGCGTCAGTCCGGTACAGTTCTGGCACAAACTCAGCTGCTCAATCCATTGATGAAAACGGTAGGGATAGCGGTCGACCCAGCTGCTGTCCAGCTGATTCTGCTGCAGAAATTTCTGAACCAGCGGATGCTGCTTCAGCTTAGCTGCCAGTTCCTGTTTTTCTTTGAGCTGCTGTTCGTTCAGCTCCACTGACCATTTTACAGCTTCCATCCTTTAACCCTCCTGCTCGCGCAAACGACGGCGTATCTCTTCAAATTCTTCCCGATCAAAATCCGGCTCCTTCTCAGCTTCTTTTTCTTCCCCGCTCTTCATCTGGACATAGTAGTCCGGCAGCACATCCTTGCGGTTGGATTTGCGGCCGACATTACTGCGCGGCTTCTTCATCTCGGCCATGGCTTTCTCTGGGCTGTCGATTCCCGAGCGGATCCATGCGGCAGCAATCGAAGCGACAAAGTTGGGCACCAGCTTGTTGTCGCTGATCGAAAGCACATATTCCAATAACAGATTGACGATTTTCGGATCCATTTTCATCTCAGTGATCAGCTTCTCAATGATCCGCTTATCGCCATCCTGAACCGGGACGCCGTTCTGTTTTGACTGCAGAAAGGCCACTGGGGGCAGATCGTAGGGATCATCAGTTGCTTTCTTTGCCGGCTTCTTCGCCTTCATGACAAACGCCATCGAGCGCAGTTTCTCCCCATCCAGCGTATTGCTCGCATTATCCGTACAGCGGCCGACCAAAATCAACATCTCATCCGCGCCTAAGCCATACATCGTCGCCAGTTCGCCGATCAGCCGCAGATTATCATGCGTGCGGGCTTCAATCGGGAAGACGAGGTTGCTCGCCCGGCCTAAGAAACGTTCATAATCAAAGTGGATTGCCGGATGATCCCCGGCGTCGAAATTATAGGTCGGCTTGATTCTGGAGAACTGCTCTTCACTTTCGGCATCCCAGTTTTCGATAACCGAACTTTTGAATTGTTCGGTAACTTCATCAAAGCCTTCCCGCGACAGTTCAATATGCGCCAGCTTATTCATCGAAAGCTGATATTGCTTCGCGCCCATGATCCGCGCATATAGCCGGCCTAAAACCTCATGCTTAAAAAACCGGTCGGCTTCTAGCGGCGGATACAGGACATAGATATAGTTGTCCTTGCCTTCACCGGTTTTCATGTAGCTGCGCATCAGCATCATTTCTTCCAGCTTGCGCCGCGCCCGCTCCAAGACGGTGATATCCATATTCATGATCTGACACAGCCGGCCATGCGGCTCAAAGGAACGCTGGTGCTTAGCTTCGCTGATTAACGTCAGATACAGCGCTGCCCCGGCACAGCCGACTAGCGGCTGATACAGAGACATCAATGAGTTCAGCGCGTCGGCGCCCAGCGGCCGCAGCACTTCACTGCGGTATCCGTCTTTCGCTTTCAGTTCCATCTTGTTTCTCCTTGATCCACTTTAGAATCTGCCTTTCCATCGCTTCAAGATTCCCGTCATTGACAATCACGCAGGTTGAACGGCGAATTTTTTCTTCCTGGCTCATCTGTGCAGCCAGCCGTAATTCAGCCTGCGCGCGGGAAATGCCGCGGCCCTCTTGCAGCCGCTGAAGAATCATTTCCAGGGGCGCGCTGACCGTGATGATCTCATCGAATTGATTGTCCATGCCGGCCTCAAAGACCAGCGGCACCTCGGCAAACCAGAGCGGCTGTTCGCACGCCTGAGCCTGATGGTTCAGCTCATCCAGAATCAAAGGATGAGTGATCGCCTCCAGTTTCAGCCGAAGATCCTCCGCCTGAAAGACCAGCGCCGCCAGTGCCGCACGGTCAATCTGCCCCTGATCGGTTAAAATTTCAGAGCCAAACGCTTCTATACAGCGCTGATAGCCGATTTGTCCCGGCTGCATGATCTGCCGGCTGATCGCATCGCAGTCAGCGACCGCATACCCCTGTCTGCGCAGGATCGCACTCAGCGTCGACTTCCCGCTTCCGATCACGCCGGTAATCGCAGTTTTGATCATATTCGATTCCCGTTCCTCTCTTTTTCTGACAATGCGGACAATAGTAGGTGCCCCGCTGGGCCACCGTAATTTTCTTAATTTCGCCCCCGCACAGTGGACAGGCTTCACCCTCGCGGCCATGCACCTGAATCTGTAATTGGAAGCGGCCGGTCACGCCTAGGGAGGACGTATAGCTGCGGATCGAGCTGCCTCCGGCTTCGATTGCCAGGCTCAGTATCTGCCGTGCTACTTCCGGCAGCGCTTCAAGCTGGGCTCGGGTCAGCTGATCGCTGCGCTTGCGCGGATCAATCCGCAGCGCAAAACAGATTTCGTTGGCATAAATGTTGCCGACACCCGCGACAAAGTGCTGATCCAGCAGACATTGCTTTATCGGAAGCCGGCGTTTTTTCAGAAACGCGCGGCAGTAATCCGGATTAAACTGATCGCTGAACGGCTCCGGTCCCAAATCATGAAAATGCTCCAGATCCCCATCCAGTTCCAACAATTCCATCGTTCCGAATTTGCGCGTATCGTGATAGCGCAGCTGCGTTCCATCATCCAGATCCATGATCACATGAACATGCTTGGACAGTGGCTCTTGCGGCAGCTGCACATAAAATTTGCCTTCCATCCGCATGTGGGCGATGAAATACAGATCATCCATCTGAAAGATCAGATATTTCCCGCGCCGTGAAAACCGGCGGAAATGCTGCCCGGTTAAACGCCGGCAGAATTCGGCTTCCTCCATTTGAATCATTTTCGGCACCCGCACCTCGACGTGCTCAATCCGGCGGTCTTGGATCAAAAGCTCCAGCGTGCGGACTACCGTTTCAACCTCTGGCAGCTCCGGCATCTTATTTCGCCTCGTACCAGGTCTTGCCGACCTTCGTTTCCGCCACCAGCGGCACCTTCAGTTCCATCGCATGCTCCATGCCTTCCTGAATGACGGCGCACAGCGCATCCAGTTCAGTTGGCAGCGCATCAAAAATCAATTCGTCATGCACCTGCAGAATCATTTTGGATTTCAGACCTTTCTCCGCCAGCGCTTTGTCAATGCGGATCATCGCCAGCTTGATCAGATCAGCGGCCGATCCCTGAATCGGCGCGTTCATCGCCGCCCGTTTGCCAAATTCCCGCGTCATGTAATTCTTGTCGTGGATTTCCGGCACTTCACGCCGGCGTCCCAGCATAGTCGCGGTATAGCCATGCTCCTGGCAGAATTCAATCACCTGATCCATGTACTTGGAAATGTTCGGATAGCTTTGCAGATAGCGTTCAATAAATTCCTTGGCCTGAGCCCGGCTGATATCCAGCTGCTGCGACAGACCGAAATCAGAGATTCCATAGACGATCCCGAAATTCACCGCCTTGGCTTGGCGGCGATGCTGGGCGTCAACCTGATCCAGCGGAATCTGGAACACGTCGGATGCGGTTTTGGTATGAATGTCAACGGCATGCCGGAAAGCCTCCAGCAAGCCCTGTTCATCCGCCATGTGCGCCAGCATCCGCAGCTCAATCTGCGAATAATCGGAAGCGACCAGAACATTGCCCTCACTCGGCAGAAACGCCTTGCGGACTTCACGCGACTGTTCATCACGGACGCTGATGTTCTGCAGATTCGGCTCGGTGGATGACAATCGGCCGGTCTGGGTTGCGCATTGATTATAAATCGTATGGATCCGGCCATCCGGATGGATGTATTTTTTCAAGCCTTCCGCATAGGTGCTGTAAAGCTTCTGATATTTTCTGAATTCCAGCAAATCCGCGATAATCGGATGGATGCCGAGCAGCTTTTCCAAAACATCGGCCGACGTTGAACGCTTCTTGCCGCTGGTTGGCAGTCCCAGTTTATCAAACAGGACCTCGCCCAACTGCTTCGGGGAATTAATGTTAAAGGTTTCTCCCGCTGCGGCATAAATCGCATCGGTCAGCTCATCCAGGCGGGCCTGCGTCTGACGGGCAATATCATCCAGCGTCTGCCCATCGATCCGAATGCCTTCTTTTTCCATTTTATACAAGACGGACGCCAACGGCATTTCCACTTCATAAAACAGCGCACGCATTTCCATTTCGTTCAGCTTCGGCTCGCTGTCCTTCCACAGCTTGTCGATCAGCTGGATTTTCTGGGCACACAGCTGCTGCTGAAGCTGCGGTTCCGGCAGCTTCATCTTGCCAGGTTTGCCATACACCTCATCCATCGTCACCCGTTCATTGAATCCGAATTTCTCGCGGATCTTCTGATCGCTGGTCAGCGTGGAATCACACAGAAAGGCTGCAATCATCGAGTCGATCCGCATGCCGTTCAGCGTGAGTCCAGCCCGGTCAGCCAAATGCAGGCAGGCCTTGACATCGTATACGATCTTCGTTTTTTCACCCGCCAGATAATCCAGTAAGTTTTCATCCTGACGGACATTCTCAATCGTCATGTATACACCCTGACCCGCATACGCCAGCGCCAGCCCATGAACATCGGCAAAATACACTGACGGCTGATCCTGATCAAGCACCAGAACGGCGTTATCCTGCATTAAAGTCTGCGGACAGCGCTGAACCTCAGTGATCGTCAACGCCGGGATGTCCGGTGTGTTGGTCTCGGCCTGCTGCTGAATCTCAGAATCCAGCTTATTCGCCAGCGAGTTCATTTCGTAACGCACATAGAACTGACGCAATGGTTCCGGCGTAATGTGAAACGCAAACTCTTCTGTTTCAAACGGAATCTCAACATCTGTTTTGATTGTCGCCAGCTTCTTGGACAGCAGCGCCTGTTCATGAAACGCTTCGACATTTTCCTTCAGCTTGCCTTTCAGCTGATCCGTATTGGTGATCAGATTTTCCACTGTTCCAAATTGTTCCAGCAGCTTTAAGGCGGTCTTTTCACCGACCTTTGGGATTCCCGGAATGTTGTCGGATGCATCGCCCATCAGGCCCTTGAGATCTCGGATCTGATCCGGTGTGATTCCCATCTTTTCCTTTAAGCTGGCGACCGTCATTTCCTCAATATCGCTGATCCCTTTTTTCATCAGCCAGACCGAGGTCGTATCATCGATCAGCTGCAGCATATCGCGATCCGAGCTTAAAACATTGATGTCCCAATCCGGATATTTTTTGATCATAGATCCGATGATATCATCGGCTTCGATATCCGTCATTTCAAACTGCTTGATCCCGGCGGCTTCCAAATATTCCCGCGCGATCGGAAACTGCTCCACCAGGGCCTCCGGCGTTTCCTTGCGTCCGCCCTTATATTCAGCGAACAGCTCATGCCGAAAGGTATGCTTGCCCTTATCAAAAGCGACCAGCATTGCATCCGGCTGGATGATCTGCACCGCCTTGTTGATCATCATCGCAAAGCCGTAAATCGCATTGGTCGGAATGCCGGTTGAGGTGGACATTGGCCGCATAAAGGTTGCATAAAATGCTCGAAAGAGCATGGAATTCCCATCGACTAACAACATTTTCTTCATGGATTAATCTCCTTCTGTTTTTCAATTTGATTCAGTCTTTATTTTACCATAAGCCCCGGTGAATATCAAAACAAGCGCTAACGTCTTTCCCGCTTTCCTAGCCCCAACAAAACCGCCTGAAACTGTTCACACTGGGAAACGGCAGCACTTCTGCAAAGATCCGGCGCAGAATAAAAAACGCAAAGAGAATCGCTTCCCTCTGCGCTGTTTGATCAAAACATTCTAATTGAATCCGTACCTTGTTTATTCGTCATCCTCTGCGGCATCGGCATCCGCAGCCGGTTCCTGAACTGCCGGATTCAAATCATCTTCCGCCATGCTTTCCAGCTGATTCAGATTTTCGACCATGATCGACATGTAATCTTTATTATCCTCACGCTGATCTGACGATAAGCTGGACAGATTGCTTAAATCCACCCGCTGCAGATTCAATTCCTCTGACAGCTGATTAAACAAAGCAAGCATATCCTCGGTCATATTCGGTTCATAGGCGATATACTTGACATTATCCTCCATGATTTTGGTCTTGATGATATCCAGCTGCCGGGCATTGGGCAGCACGCCGTACTTCGATAAAATGACCGGATAGACCTGAATCCCGTAAGTCTTCTGCCAGTTGCCGAAGCTAGCAGTCATCGAAACGAACTTGATCGTCTTCTTTTCATTTTTCAATGTGCTGGACAAACTCTGATATTCCGCATCCAGCCGCACCAGCTCGCTTTCCAGCTGACTGTAATTTTCTTCAAAATAACGGCTTTCCTCGACATAGTTTTCACACAACCAGTCACGGATCTCCTTCGCCATGCTCGTCATCGCGATCGGATCCATCCACAGTGTCAAATCCTTTTCATTGACGTCAATCGCATCGAATGCATCGCCCTTATAATACGCACTTTCGACAAACTGCTCAACGTCGTTGGCGATAACGCGGGTATAACGCTTAAAAGAATAGATTGAATTGTTGACCGACAGATCCTTCACGGCAGCCGAGCTGGATGAACGGATTTCCGGCAGCACCAGCTGAAAATACGGTTCGAGCTGACCGATATGCAGCACCAGATCCGCATCCTTCACGCGCTCTTTCAGATCCGCGGCGGCACTGGCGCGCTGCACGATCACCTCGTCCTGCAGACTTTGAATTTCAATTCGGTCACCGCCGATCTTTTCCAGAAGATATCCCAGCGGATAAACCGTATATACTACCTTTTTCTTATCGGTTGCGCAGCCGGTCAAAGACGTCAGCAGCAAGCCCAGAAGAACGAGAAGAATAATTTTCTTTTGCATGGATGGTCCTCACTTCCTTTTAGGATTATAGCATATTCTGCCCTTGAAAAAAACCCTCTTCCGCATGCCTTCTTCCCGTCCGCTGTATGTTTGAAAAGTTGACTTTCAGATCAGCCAGTCCCGCGGTTTAGAGCGGATCGGCCGGGTCTTGCCAAATCGCCGCATCAGCCATTGTTTTTCATCGATCAGCCCGTCTTGCTCCAGAATGACGTTATGCCGCTGTCGGTACAGATCCTGATGACGGTGCAGCTTCAGCGGCAGCCGGCGCGGATGAATCAGCCGATACAAATAAAATTGTTCTGCCTGATAAGTCCGCTGACGCCAGCTGAGCACATTGACAAAAAACAGAAATCCAAACACACCCAGCGTCATTGGATTGCGGTTCATCCATTGGACAAACACAATCGGCGTCAGAATAGCCGACACTACAAACGTTAACGACTGCGCCGTTTTATACGGCAGCCAGCAGTGCCGCAGCGATTGAACGATTCGGCCTCCGTCCAACGGATACAGCGGCAGAATGTTGAACAAAAAGACGGAACGGTTGATGTTCAGCACCCATTCCAGCATCACCGGTGATATCCACCCCAGCTGGGCCAAGCCGCCGTAAAGCAGCGGAATTAAACCATGCATCGCCAACCCGCCCGCCAGGATCACAAGCTCCTCCCATCCGTCCCGATCACCGAAATGTTCCAATGTCAGCGCTAAACCAAACGGCAGAATCGAAAGCTGGCGGATCGGATAATGGAAGAAGCAGGCCCAGAAAGCATGGCCGCTCTCATGCAGCGCGAGAATGAAAAAGATATGAGCTAAAGGCGTCGCCGCGTGAGAAAAAAAAGCCAGGGCTGCCACCAAGATGGTAAAACCGCTGACTTTGATTTTAATCTTCATCGCCCATTGCCCGCTGCAGCGTCACCGGCTGGCCCTGTTCGCTGAATTCCAGGTAAACCGCATCCTGCACGGCCCCGATTGCCGTCCCCTTTAAAATCCGGTCGTTGGGATGGACCTGAACCTCCATCAGCGCACCATAGGTCACTAAGACGCCGTTATCCTGTTTCACCATCACGATGGAACCACTTTCCTGCTCGCCGATATACAGCACTACGCCATCCGCGATGCACTGCACCTGATTGCCCTGCGCCGGCTTATAATAATGATCCTGAATCAGCTCATAGCTGACCGTCGCAGCCACCGGCTGATCCTTGCCAAACCAGGTTTCAAACGGCAGCCATGCCGATAAGGATTTAAAATGCAGCTTTTCCGCAAGCGCGTCGATCTGTTGGAGAACTGGCTTCGGATCAATCCATTGCTGCTTCTCGTTGATCATCCAGCCCAGTCCCAGGCTTGCCCCCACCATCGCCAGCATCGCTAAGCCGTAAATCAGTGTAAATAACGGACTCCCCGAGGCTTCATAAGAATGGCTTATTGGGGTTTTGCGGCGGGCGGATATGCGTTTTCTGATATGTTTGATCTCACTCATGGCTGATCTCCTTCCCTGTTACTACTGTATGCTGTCATCCAAAAGAAAAAGAACGGCAAACCGTTCTTTTATTCCTCCTCGGTAGGCAGCGGATCATAGCGCTCATTGCGAAAACGAACCAGGTTGACGATCACCCGCAGACTCATAAACACGGGAATAGAAATCATGATTCCAAGCGGACCTAACAGCATACCGCCCGCAAATACACACAAGAGCGTCCACAGCGGAGGAACCTGCGAGCTGCGGGAATGCACGATCGGCGCAATGATGTAGGCATCCACCATCGACAGCACGCAGATCCCGCCGATCAAAAGCAGCACATTGGGCAGCGGCAGCGTGAGCGAGGTCAGGATCCCGATAAAATTCGCAATCGTCGCCCCGAAATACGGAACGATCAGTCCAATCGAAGTCAGCAACGCGATCGTGACCGCGCTCTTATGTCCGATCAGCATATACAGCAGCGAATACTCAATAAACTTGATCGCCATCAGCATGAGCATCGAATGCAGATATCCGCTGATCTCCGCATTGACGGCACTCAGATAGATCGGCAGTTCCTTGTCAATCGTACGCGCCAAACTGAAGATCGTCTTGCGGATCTTCTCAAAGTCAAACAGGACATAAACCGAAATGATAAACGCAAACACCGCGTTGGTCAGAAAGGAAAGCACCTTGGATATCAGCTGCGGCAGGATTGCCGAAAAATTCGGCAGCCAGCTCTTGGTATCATTCAAAAGCGTCGTAATCTGCTGGAAAATCCCAGCGACCAGAATATTCGGCACATTTTCATTGATTTCAACATACTGCTGATAAAGCCAGTTCAAGCCGGAAATCATCGAATTGATCAGCTCGGTCGTCTTATCATAAACCATCGGCACGACCATCATCAGAATGCCGATCAAAAGCATCAGCATCCCCAGACAGACTAACGGGATGGCTATCTTCCGGGACACACCCTTTTTCTGCAGAAATTCAATAAACGGATGGACGACATAAGCGATCACAAAGCCGACCAGAAATGGGGTTAAGATTAACCGCAGCGTCGTCAGCCAGCTCATCCAGACATTGGAGGTCAGCGACAGAAAATACAGGATCAGCAGGATCAGCAGGACCTTTAAAAGATTCTTCAATGACAGCTGTTCCTTAAAATAGGCGTTCATTTTATGCAGCCAGCCCATGCGTCATCCCTCCCCTTACGTGCTTTTATTTTAGCATTATTCAGATCAAAAGAAAACCGAAAGAACCTTGAAACGGAAAGCTGAAATCCGAAGATAGAAGAAAAGGACAAAAGGATTTTTCCTTCTGTCCTGTCGCTGACCTGGCTTAAAGCGCTGTTACAGACCTGCGTTAAACGAGCGAAGTTCCGCCGTCAACAACGACATGCTGACCGGTGACATAGCTGGACGCATCGCTGGAGAAAAACAGAATCGGACCGCTGACTTCCCCGCGCCGTCCCGGCCGGCTCATCGGACACTGAGCGCTGTAGCCCTGTAAGAAAGCTTCTGATTTGAACAGCGTATTCTGCGTCATTTCCGACTCGAACAGTCCCGGGCAAACCGCATTGACGGTAATGTTGAACTGACCGTAGGAACAAGCCATACCCAAGGTCAGACCGAGCACCGCCGCCTTGGACGTATTATAAGCATGACGGATAAACATGTCGTTCTTGTCGCCGATCAGCGCGTTGACCGAGCTGATGTTGACAATCTTGCCATAGTTCTGAGCTTTCATGTGCGGGATCACATACTTGCACATCAGGTAAATGCCTTTGACGTTAATGTTCATCGAACGATCCCAGTCCTCCTGACTCAAGGTGTCGACACCGCCGCGCACCGCAACTCCGGCGTTGTTGAGCAGAATGTCAATTCGGCCAAAATGATCAATAACGGTTTCGATGGCCTTTTCAATGCTGGCTTCATCCGTAACGTCGCAGCCGACTGGCAGCGCATCAATCCCTTCCGCCCGCAGCTCCTGAGCCAAGGCTTCCAGTTTGTCCTGACGGCGGGCAAGCAGAGCCACATTGGCGCCCGCTTTGGCATACGCTCTGGCTGCATCCGCGCCCAAGCCGCTGGACGCTCCGGTTACCACAGCAATTTTTCCAGTTAAATCAAACATCAGTAAATCCTCCTTCCGGACAGATTTCTGTCCTTTGTAAGTTCAGTATAACAGGAAATCCTGATTTTGATTTAGGCATTTATTAAAATATGTCGTAATTTCACAAGTTAGAAAATGAACAATGAAAATAACCGGAATTTTTTTCAAATTCCGGTTACAACTAAAGAGGAATATCCCATGAACAAGTCTGTATCGTTACCACAGTGAATTGAAATGGACTCGAGATATTCAAGCAAGCCAACTTTGGAAAACCGATTATTCATAGTATTCTCGAAAACTCTACCTAGAAGATAACCCCTAAATCAATCATTGATTCAGATGGAGCATTTTCATATGACCAACTGGCAAAGCATTGTGGGTACCACCGATTACAGCTGAAAGGAAAACTAGTCTACAGCAGCTTGAGGAAATTTCAGCTGATGGAGAACAACGAAAAATAGCTGATCCGGCTCAGGGAAATCAAGAAACTTTGTTATAGAAATACATGAAATACTTTAAAGAGTGAGTTTTTTCTCCTTATATAGCGTTGTTTCTCTAATTCGAGTCCCTTTTGTTAAATAAAGCCTAATTTTTCAAAGCAGTTATCGGAACAACATATACACCGTCAGGTCTCATGTATGCCGCATTTGACATACCGCATATCACAGCCATTACAGAAGGTACTTTGCCATTTTCCGCAGCGATTTTGTCTCGTATATCAATGAGATTCGCTGCTGCTTTGTCAATTTGATTTGCGCCAAGTTTGATCTCAAATGCACACCATCGACCATCTTTCAATTCAACAACAGCGTCAATCTCTCGATTAGCATAGTCTTGATAATGGAAGACTTGCGCAGCAAATGCCTCTGCATAGATTTTTAGGTCTCTTTCACAAAGCGACTCAAACAAGAACCCGAATGTCTCAAGATCGTTAATCAGTCTATCCGGAGTCGCATTCAATAACGCACACGCCAGCGCAGGATCGCAGAAATGTCTTTTTTCTGCTTGCTTTACACGTGCCGAAGAGCGGATATTCGATGAGAACGGCTTTTGATTATCCAAAAGGAAAAGCCTCTCAAACACATCAAGATATTTTCCTACGGTGTCATAGTCAAGCGATTCGTCATCAATATCTTTAATATCATTCTCCAATTTTTTCTTGGTAGCTGTTGTGCTTTCATTTCTCGCAAGAGACCGCAGCAAAAGCCGCATCTTATCGATATCATACTTTATACCGTCGATCCTTTGCGCATCATCTGTCAATATAGTCTCGATATAAGACTCGGAAATCAGTTGCGCATTTTCAATCGGAATGTCCATTGCACCGGGAAAACCGCCACGAACAATATAGTTTGCAAGATCTCTCAAGGCCACTTCACCGGTCAATGCAGGAGTCATTTTGCCTTCACATAAGTCTTCCAGTGAAATCTTACCGGAAGAATCACCGGACTCATAAAGGGACATTGTACGCATTCTCAGCTTTCCAATACGGCCTACGCCGCTATGCACTCTTTTTTCTTTCCTCTTTGGGGTAGATGAACCAGTCAAAATAAACTGTCCGCGCAGCCCTCTTTGGTCAACGGTATAACGAACTGCGTCCCATAGAGCTTCTACTTCCTGCCATTCATCAATCAATCTTGGAGTTTCACCTTCAAGGACTAACGATGGGGACATTTCTGCCAATCGTCTATTCTGAAAATTGTTTGCCGAATCTGCAATGAGGAACTCACTGTTTGCGTGATAGGATGAAATCCAGGTTTTTCCGCACCATTTCGGTCCTTCGATACATACAGCACCAAAGGTGTCTAAATATCGCTCCACCTGTTTATCCATAATTCTTGCTTTGTATTTCTCTACATCAGCAATTTTATTCACGTCGTATCCCGCCTTTCTATCTAACTATTATTATACCACATTAGGCACAATTCGCTAATATTGTTCGGCATAATTCAGCTTGATTATTCGGCATAATTCAAAAGTATTGTTCGGCATAATTTTTAAATTTTATTCGGCATATTTTCAAATTCCTAAACACTTAATTAAAAATGATCTGTTTATTGAACTTTCAGCGCCCGCATCGAGTTGAGAATCGCTAACAGCGTTACTCCCACGTCAGCGAATACACCCATCCACATATTGCTTTTGCCAAACAGCGTCAGAATCAGCACGCCGATCTTGATCGCTAAAGAGAAAACGATGTTCTGACGCAGAATCGCATGAGTCTTGCGTGAAATCTGAATCGCCGTCGCCAGCGCTGCCGGATCATCTTTCATCAAAACGATATCCGCGGCTTCAATCGCTGCATCACTGCCGACGCCGCCCATCGCGACGCCCAGATCCGCCCGCGCCAGAACCGGCGCATCGTTGATGCCGTCACCGACAAACGCAAGCTTTTTGCCTTCCGGCTGAGCTGCCAGCAGCGTTTCCACCTGTTCAACTTTATCCTGAGGCAAAAGCTGGGCATAGACAGTATCAATACCGATTTGAGCAGCCACCGCTTCCGCAACCTTGCGGTTATCACCGGTCAGCATTACGGTATTGTGGACACCTGCCTGTTTCAGCTGGCTGATCGCAGCAGCGCTGGTGTTTTTGATCACGTCGCTGATAACCAGCCAGCCCAGATATTCCCCTTCCTGAGCCACATGGATGATCGTTCCGATTTCTTCCACGGCTGGACAATCCAATCCCTGAGCTTGCATCAGTTTTGTGTTGCCCAGTGCCAGCTTCCGACCGCTGACTTCAACCTCAACACCCTGTCCGGAAATTTCTTTATAGTTTCGGATTTCTTGGTTGTCAATCGGTTGGCCATACGCCGCAACGATCGAGCGGGCGATTGGATGATTGGAATAGGCTTCCCCATAAGCAGCCAGCTGCAGCAGGGAGTCGGCATCCGCATGAACAGGCTGAATTCGGGTGACGGAAAAAGTACCCTGTGTTAATGTTCCAGTCTTATCAAAGACAACGGTATCAACGTCTTTTAAAATTTCTAAGAAGTTGCCGCCCTTGACCAGAATGCCCTGCCGGCTGGCGCCGCCGATTCCGGCAAACAGCCCCAGAGGAATGGAAATAACCAAAGCACACGGGCAGGAAACAACTAAGAAGGTCAGAGCTCGATACAGCCAGACTTCAAACGATCCCATCTGCAGCAGAAACGGCGGAATCACAGCGACAAGAATCGCCGCTATGACCACTGTCGGCGTATAAACACGGGCAAACTTGGTGATGAAGCGCTCAATCGGTGCTTTTTTAGAGCTGGCATTCTCGACCAGTTCAAGAATCCGTGAAACTGTAGATTCACCAAATTCTTTTGTGACTTTCACCTGAACGACACCGCTGAGATTGACCATTCCTGCCAGAATCTCATCGCCGCTCTGCGCATCCCGCGGCAGACTTTCCCCTGTCAGGGCAGAGGTATCCAGGGAGGTTTCCCCTTCCGTCAGGATGCCGTCCAGCGGGACCCGCTCACCTGGCTTGATTAAGATCATCTCGCCGATCATGACGTTTTCCGGATCAACTCGCATTTCTTTTCCATTCCGCACAACCGTCGCATACTCAGCCCGGATATTCATTAACGAACCGATGGATTTGCGGGATCGGTTGACAGCATAGGACTGGAACAATTCGCCAATCTGATAGAAAAGCATAACCGCAACGCCTTCCTTGTAATCTCCGATCGCAAAGGCTCCGATCGTCGCCACGCTCATCAAGAAGGTTTCATCAAACCACTCTCCCTGCAGTACGTTGCGAATAGCACTGTATACCACTTCCCCGCCGATCAGCAGGAAGCTGATTAAAAAGAGGATGAAGACATAGCTTTCCGCCTGCAGAATAATTCCTGCGATGAAAAATCCAATTCCGATCAACAGCTTGGCATTTTGCCGGAAGAAGCTTTGCGGCTTGGCTTCGGGTTCTGGTTGTTTCATTCCCGTTTTCATCTCTACCACCGCGACTTCCGGTTCCAGTTTCTTTACGACAACTGTAATCGCTTCAATCAAGGCCTCACGGTCAGAGGAAGGTTTGGCATCAACCAGCAATGTTTCCGTTGAGAATGTGACCGATGCTTCTTCAACCTCCGGCATGGCATTGACTGCGCGCTCGATTTTAGCTGCACAGTTGGCACAGTCCAATCCTGCCAGACGCAGTTTCAGCTCGCCTTTTACCGCAGAGTGATCTAGAGTTGGAATTTCTTCATGATCATGACCGCAGCTGCACCCTTCTTCATGATGGTGATGTTCATGTTTGCCATCGCAATCAGCATGGTCATGATGATGATCATGACCGCAGCCACATTCTTCTTCATGGTGATGATGGCCGTGTTCACCATCGCAATCAGCATGGTCGTAATGATGATCATGACCGCAGCCACAGCTTTCATCATAGTGGTGATGGTCGTGTTTGCCATCACTATCAGCATGGTCATGGTGATGATCATGACTTTCTGTCTGTGCATTGGATCTTACCCTATCTTTGCCGTCGGTTATTTCAACGACGTTGATATCCGGCTCAGCCTTCTTCACCGCTTGAATAATCTGTTCTTTTTTAGAGTCGCCTTCAAACTCGACAATCATCTTTTTATGAACAAAGTCAACAGTAACTTCATTCAAGCCTTTAATTTTGCCAACCTGGCGTTCCACCTTCATCGCACAATTCGGGCAATCCAGTTCAGGCAGCGCATACACTTCTGTTTTCATAGTTTTTTCCTCCAGCTTTCGTGTTGGATGTTCCTTGACAAGGAACAGGGCTGATGAAAACGCAACAGAGATTCTGTTATATATGAACATGTGTTCATATGTTTTCTGTTCACATTATAGACTACTGAGATTCGATTGTAAATAGGCAAAAAACTTTTTTGTGATTTTTTTGCTTACACTTATTATTCTTCCCCCGTTTACTATAAAAATGAAAAAAGATCGCCGCAGCGATCCTTAACCAAACAGTTTCTGAATAATATTCTTTTCCTTGAATTTCGGCAGTGTTGCTTTTTCTCCCAGCAGGCGCTGAGCGATAACGGTATAGCATTGCGAAGTGATTGAGCTGCGCTTCAATGCCATCGGTATGCCGCGGTTGTTGCAGGCGATCAGATTTTCATCCTCATAAACCAACCCGATAACCTCCAAGCCCAGCCAATCGGCGGCTTCCTTAACGCTTAAGGAAATTCCTTTTTCAATATAACGCGGATTAACGCGGTTCATCACCAGCCGAATGGTCGTCTTGCCTTCCTTCAATAAAATACCGATCACACGGTCGCTGTCCTGCAAAGCCGCGATATCCAGATTCACAACAATCAGCGCTTCATCAGCGCAGCACATCGCATATTGAAAGCCCCGCTCGATGCCCGCTGGCGAATCCAGCAGAATAAAATCAAACTGATCCCGCAGCTGATCGACCACCGTCGTCAGATCTTCCAGCTTCAGCCTTCCGATATTCACGGTTCGGCAGGCTGCCATCAGATAAAGATTTTCACAGCGCTTATCCTGAATCATTGCCCGGCCTAGCGGACACCGGCCTTCAACCGCATCCTTTAAATCATAAAACACACGGTTTTCCAAGCCCATCATCACGTCCAGATTTTTTAAACCCAGATCCATGTCGATCATACATACTTTTTTGCCTAATGACGCCAGCGCGATGCCGAGGTTGGCGCAGACTGTCGTTTTGCCGACGCCGCCCTTGCCGCTGGTGATCATGATTACCCTTGCCACACTTCTTCCTCCTTCAAACATAGACTTGTGCATCTCTGATTCTCATAATACACACAGACTTTCGCGAAATTTGTCATAATCTGCCAGTCGCTGTCTGAAATCTTGATGCGGGCATGATCCAGTCCCAGCGCGATCAGCTGACACGCCGGATCAAAAAGCCGGATCTGTCCGGCTACGGTGCCCAGCACAATTAACGGACCGCCGCCGCGCATTTCAATCTGAATCGGCTGGCGCACATCATGAAATAAAACCGCAGCGCCTTCCAACTGGATCACCTCGCCAGCCCGCAAAGGATCGCGAATCAAACTGAGCGCTCCCTGGGCTGCCGGTTTTTTCTGAATGTAAATCCCTCGGCACACACAGCCAGTCACCTGCAGGATTTCAAACAGTTGTTTTAACCGGTCTGCGCCGGGATCGCTGTCAAAAAAAACTTCGGCTGGATGACCATTGCGGGTCTGCAGCAGCCGAAGCTTGGCCTCCAGCTCCACTGCCTGATCCTGCCAATGATGGCATTCCATGCGAATTGTGAGTCCGGAGTTCTGGCCGATTATTTTAACTGTTCCCATCTGAGCTTCTCCCCTTTTCTGCGGATGGACTCCCGCCGAATCTGCAGGGTCTGCCGCTGATCATTCATCCAGATCACAAGCAGAAGCGGCGCCAGATTGCCGACTAAAGTCGTCACCAAACGCTTGCTCAGCCATGTCATTAGGGACATCGCCGACAGATTGCTTGCGGTCATGTAGAAGTATATCAGAAGCTCTTTGACGAAAATGATCGAAAGTAAGAGAATCATCAGTTCTAATAACGAAGAACTGATATGTTTGCTCCAAATATGAATAAGAAAGGCACACGCCAGGCAGACCAAGGTACTGAGCATGAAGTGATCGCCGCTCAGAAAATCAAAGACCAACCCTGCGAGAAACGCTGTGAACAACGAATCCAACAGATTTTTCTGCCGCACTGTCAGCATCAGGGCACAAAAGCCCATACTGGGAATAAAGACGGAATGAATCAAAGCAAAGTCAAACGGAAACAACGCTGTCAGAATCATATCGGCAGCCAAACATAAGCCGATAAACGCTGCTTCGTAAATCACTGCGCTGCCCCCTGGCGGCGAACGACGCAGACATAATTAAACGATTGGAAATCCGCGGCCGGGCTGACATAAATATTCATGCCGACGGCATTGCTTAACTCTTCAACCTTGCTGACGTTGCCGACTAACAAACCAGATGGAAAGACGCCGCCCATACCGCTGGTGACAACGCGCATCTGTTCAGTCACCGTCGCCCCGGAGTTGAGTAATTTGACGACAAAACCTTGCTCATTGCTGTCATACTTTTCCAAAATGGCGTCAACCGTTTTTCCTTCGCCGATTTCAATCTTTACGGACACTTTATTTAAGCCGTCCTCGGAGGTAATGAGCTTGACCGTTGACGTATGTTCAGTAACCTTCGTTACTTTGCCGATCAATCCTTTGGGCGTAATCACGGCATAGTTTAAACCAACCCCATCGGCACTTCCTACATCCAAGGTCAACAGATTATTCCACGCCTCCTGCGACCGGGATAAAACTGTCGAAGGAATCAAATCGTAATCGGAAACGATCGTCTTTAATTCAGCGATCTGTTTTAATTCCTCAATCTGCCGCTGCGATTCCGCAAGCTGCGCCTGCAGTGAGGCGATCTGGTCAACTTGAGTACGAAGCAGATCATTTTCCTGACGAACCTGCCACAGCCGGGAGAAGGAAGTAAAGAAATCCGTCACCGTCGTAACCGGATAATCAATCAATGAATATTTAATCATGGAAAAAGCGTTATACCCCTGCCGGCTGATTTCACTGAAGGGCGTCGTGACGCTGACAACGTTCAAAATCAGCGAAAGCGACACAGTAATGCCGATCAGCCAAAGCAGTATTTTTTGAAAACGATTCAATTTCATTTTATCACCTGCGTCTATTATACGGTGATTGATCCCGAACTTCAATCTAATAATCCATGCGCGCGAAAGCTGAAATACTGAGTGGCGCTGACGATTAAATGATCCAGCAATTCAATCCCGATCAGTTCCCCCGTTTCTTTCAAGCGCTGAGTAATGATTCGATCCGCCATGCTGGGAGTCAGATCCTGCGATGGATGATTATGCACGACTAAAATACGGCAGGCTGACGTCAGCAAAGCTTCTTTAAACACTTCGCGAGGATGAACGATGCTGGCGTCCAAGGTTCCTTTGAACAACAGCCGGTGTTCTAAAATGTGATTTTTGGCGTCGAGATAGATCGCTAAAAAATGTTCTTGCTGCTTCCCGCCGATCTCCCGGCCCAGCCAGTTCATCAAGGCTTCGGGATTGGAAACCACGTCGATATCCCGGGTTCGTTCTTCACTGATCCGCCGCGCCAATTCAAAACAAGCTAAGATCTCCAAGCCGCGAACCTGACTGATCCCTTTGATCTGCATCAATTCTTTCAGCGTCAAGCGGGACAGCCCGGCAACGCCCTGACTTCGGTGCAGCAATTCCTCGGCGATCATCAGACTGGAAGAACCGGGGACGCCGCTGCGCAGGATCAGCGCCAATATTTCTTTGTTGGAACAATGCTCAATTCCCTGCTGCAGCGCTTTTTCCCGCGGCCGTTCTTCACAGGGTATTTCTCTTACGGTTGTGATGTACATCCCTCCAATACAACGGCAGTCTGACCTTCTTCCAGCTGTTGACGCTGCGTTTCATTCAGCGTGCATGAACGTTCCATCCATTCGTAATCCAGATCAATCATCCGCTGTTTGCATTGCCGGGTCACCTGTGGATCCAGGCTCATTCCCACCGCGACAATCTGGTATTGATCCCGTGGATAAACAACGGGCGTAAACCCATCCTGCTCCAAAAATGCCGTCAGCTCACGTACTGAGCTTTCCTGGGCAAATACCCCAGCTTGAATCCAGCTTAGAGTGGAAGTGGAAACAGGATCGTTGTCCGCATTGACCGGCGCCGCGGGTTCCGCACTTGGTGTGACCGTGACTTCCAGAGCATCCTGGGGAGCTGAACTTGTTTCACTGATCCGGGCAAACAGGCCAAAATACAGAACACAGAAGCCCAGCGACAACAGTACGGCCATCATGGTTACGATTGAACTTTTTTTCATTTGGCTTCACCTCTGGTATCAGCCTATGAAAAAGTCAAGCGATTCAGTCAGACTGCTCACTTACAATATTCGCTGAAAATTTGATTTTGCCTGTCTAAAAAACCAAAAAAAGGAGATTTTTTCTCAAATTTCTCCTTTATCCTTTATTTTTGTCTGTGAAAGATTTGTTTTCAAGGCTTCAGGATCTTCTGAAGCCGCTAAGGCCAAAGTGATTATCTGAGCCAAAAGCGGTTCAATTTTCTCTGCGCGGCCTTGATGATCTTCAAACTGAACTTGTTCGATCAATTCTGCGCTGAGGACCGCCAGCCGCTTTATCGCCTTATACCGTTCCATGATTTTGTTCCTTTTCATTCTGATTCAGAATCATCGCGACAGCTTGGGCAAAAGCTCCCTCCTCACAGTTGCCGACAAGATGATCCACCTGCGTTTTAACCGCCTCCACAGCGTTATTGGGCGCAAACGACAAGCCGGCTTCCACCAACATCTCCCGATCATTGTTGCCGTCCCCGATCGCCGCTAGTTCCTTAAGCGAGATGCCGCGTTTTTCGCACAGCTGCTTCAAAGTCAGCGCTTTATGCACGCCCCGCGGTGTAATATCCAGAAACCCCGGTCCGGAACGAGTCAGCGTCACATCGCGGAGCGTTCTGCGCGCCGCTGCTTCAATTTCATCCAATTGATCAGGATCTCCAGTCAATCCTGCCATGCATGCGGGTTTTTGGATATATGAAAAGAAATCCGAGCCGACCACAAGGAAATCTATGCCGACAATCGTGCGGTCACTGTCAAGCGAAGCATCATAGCCGTCGGCTACCATCAGATCTTCCTGCTGAACCGCCAGGGTTACTCCGGAATGGGCATCGGAAAACTGTTTCAGCATTTGAATCTGTTCAGCGCTTAAACTATGCAGCACCGTACGGATACCGCTAAAACAGTCGATGAGTTCCGCGCCGGCCGAAGCAATGATCATGCCGCCTTTTTCCTTCATCTGCAGCTGAGCTTCCAATTTCCGAACCCCGGCATAAATTCGCGCTGTGGCCAGCACGAGTTCAACCCCCTGCTCCCGCAGCCGATCCGCCGCGGCTAGGTTCACCGCAGGAATGGAATAAGTTTGATGAGAAAATAATGTGTTGTCAATATCAGATGCTAAAATTCGGATCATATCCTTCGCTCCTTGCCGCCCCTCTGTTTTCCTGCTTTTTATGATTGCAGAAACCGAACGGTGTAAATTTTCTATGTTTTTACTATATCACAAATTGCTAAACACGCGAAGTCCCCAACGATAAAGAGGAATGACCGCAGATAATTTTGTTCTGCTCCATTCCTCTTTGCTTTCGCTAAACCTTCAGATCAATCTACGATCTCACCATTGACCAAGACATGCCGGATCGTTGTAAAGATTGTCAGCGGATCACCGTCAGTCATGACGATGTCGGCATCCTTTCCGACTTCTAATGAACCAACTCGATCCTCAATGCCTAAATGCTTTGCTGGATTAATTGTAATCGCCTTGAGTGCTTCCTCGTGATCCATCCCGGATTTGACCGCCAACCCAGCCGACATCGCCAAATATTTTAACGGAACGATCGGCGCATCGGTGACGATTGAAACCTGCAGCCCCGCCTTGCTTAACACCCCCGGGGTGGTAAAGGTCATGTTGCGGATTTCAAACTTACTGTTGGCATGCAGATTCGGTCCGACTGCCAGCGGAACGTTGGCCGCCTGCAGCTGCGGAATAATAAACTGCCCTTCGGTCACATGTTCCAGCGTCAGCTTCAAATCAAACTCCTTGGCGATTCGAATCGCCGTGCAGATATCATCGGCACGATGAGCATGCGCCTTTAACGGCAGCTGTTTGCGGACAACCGGCAGCATCGCATTCAGCTTCATATCGAAAGCCGGCCGCTTCGCCGGATCCTGCTGAGCCTCGCTGAGCTTCATTGAATATTCATTTGCCTTAAACAACAATTCACGCAGCTTGGCCGCCGTCGCCATCCGGGTATTGTTGTTTTTGCCTTGATAACAGCGCTTCGGATTCTCACCGAAAGCACACTTCATCGCGACCGCCTCTTTGACGATCATCTCATCCACACAGGTACCGACCGTTTTGACCGCCGCAAAGGTTCCGCCCACGACATTCGCGCTGCCCGGACCCGTTCCAATTGTCGTTACGCCCGCGCGCACCGCCTCTTTGAATGAAGGATCAAACGGATTGATCGCATCAATACCGCGCAGCTGCGGCGTAATCGGATCCGTTGATTCGTTGGTATCGTTGCCCTCAAAACCAATCCCATCCTCATACAATCCAATATGACAATGACAGTCGATAAATCCCGGATAGATGTCCAATCCGGAAGCATCCATCACCTCGCACTCCGAAGGAACTTCAAGCTGCTCGCCAATCGCCGCAATCTTGCCGTTGTCGATCAGGATATCCGCCGTGATCGTTCCCTGATCAGCCATCGTATGAAGCTTACCGTTTTGAATCAGACGCATGGCTTAAGCCACAACCTTTCCATCGATGATGACGACTTCCGGCTGGGCGGATACTTCAAAACAGCTGCCCTCCATAACCAGAATATCCGCATCCTTGCCGATTTCCAGGGATCCGACGCGGTCTTCAATCCCGATATGCTTCGCAGCATTGATCGTAATCGCTTTTAAAGCATCCCATTCCTTCATTCCGGATTTGATTGCCAGACCGGCGCACAGCGGCAGATACTGCTGCGGAATGACTGGAGAATCCGTGATGATCGATACCTGACAGCCCGCAGCCGCCAGAATTCCCGGCGTTTCAAAGGTTTTGTTGCGCAGCTCAAACTTGCTGGCATGGGTCAGGGACGGTCCGACGGCCATCGGTACCGGCTCATCCTTCAGTTCATCCACGATCAGATGGCCTTCCGTCACATGTTCCAGCGTCAGCTTAACATTGAACTCCTGCGCAATCCGCAGCGCCGTAAAAATATCGTTGGCCTGATGCGCATGGGCCTTTAACGGCAGCTCGCGGTGCAGAACCGGACGCAATGCTTCCAAATTCATATCATACGGTGGTAACTTGGACTCATCTTCACCCGCCGCCGTTACCTTACGGTCATATTCCTTCGCCTTCAAAAGCATTTCCCGCAGTTTTGATGCCGTCGACATCCGGGAGTAGTTATTTTTATCTTTGTAGCAGCGCTTCGGATTTTCACCGAAGGCACATTTCATCGCGACTTCCTTTTTTACGATCATCTTGTCAACGCGCTTGCCAACCGTCTTGATCGCGGTAAAGGTACCGCCCAAAACGTTAGCGCTGCCTGGACCCGTACAGACCGTCGTAATGCCGGCCAACGCCGCCTCGCGAAACGTCGGATCCATCGGATTGATGCCGTCGATCGCCCGCAGCTGCGGAGTCAGGATATCTGTCATTTCATTGCAGTCATCCCCTTCAAAGCCGATCCCGGAACCATCCAGGCCAATGTGGCAATGCGCTTCAACAAAACCCGGATAGACATTTTTATCCGTAGCGTCGATAATCTCACAATCCTGCGGTACGATTAAATTCTGACCGATGGCCGTGATCTTTCCATTTTCCGCCAGAACATCCGCAAGATACGGTTCCTCATGAACCGCGTCGTGAACCCAACCATTTTTAATACAAATCATAGTTCGCCCTCATTTCTTTCAATAGGTTCATTATACAAAATTTTACAAAAAATGAAAGTGACAAAATCAAAATTTCATCACTTTCATTTCTGTTACATTTAAGTTGATTCGTCAGCCAGTTTTACTTTGCACTGGCCTTTTATCCCATTTTTTATGATTCTGTCTTTTCTGACAGACTTAAGGTTTTTGTCAGCGAAGCCGTAAACAGCTCAAGAAAACGCTGAATATCGACGTCAACCGCCATGTGATGATCCTTCTGCGGATCGTTGAGCCGGCTTAAATCCGCAGTCGTACGGCCTCGCCCGGGCCCTTCGAGATCGGCCTTCAAATTGACCGGCAGGGTTGTGATCAGCTCGGGATGCAGCGCCGCCGCCACCGCCAGCGGATCATGCAGCGGACAACCCGCCAAACGGCGGCGGTCCGTCTTATAATAATCGAGATAGAACTGCATTAAACCGCACACCAAGTCTGAGGCTTTCGTTTTTAACTGCTGCAGATTGTCAATCTGTGCCTGATCATACAATGTTTTCAAAGTCACATCCAGTCCAATTAAAACTAACGGAAGTCCGCTGCTCAGCACCTCGGCTGCCGCTTCCGGATCCACGCGCACATTGGCTTCCGCAAACGGTGTTTCATTGCCCGCAACCGTTAAAGCCCCGGCCATGCAGACAACCTTGCCAATTTTATTTTTAAAATCAGGATGGCAGCGCAATACTTCAGCCAGTGTTGTTAAAGGTCCGGCTGTCAATAAGGTTAATTCAGAGCCATACTGATCGGCCGCCTCTGCAATCCAGTCGACAGCACGCTGAGACTGAATAAGCATCCCGTCCGAATCTGTCGGGGCATTGCCGAAACCATGTTCGCCATGCACAACGCGGCACATCGGCGTCGGCGCAAAAGCAGTTTGATTTAACGGATGCGCAGGTCCGGCAAAAAGCGGAATATCCTTACGGCCCAGCACTTTCAGCAGCGTCGCTGTATTTTCCAGCGCCTGTTCACGGACAACGTTGCCATACGTGCAGGTCACGCCGATCACCTCGGCTGCCGGATCGCCTAAAGCATAGCTCAGCGCCAGGGCATCATCAATGCCGGTATCTAAATCCAAGATTAGTTTCATCACGGTTTTCTCCTCTTCCTGTTTTCATTGTATGCCTGATTTACAGCCGCCGCAAGATGAACATGGAATTCACAAACGGAAAGGCTGCACGAATTCCCTTGATGCATAAGAAAAAGCCGGCAGCGCCGGCTTAACTCTTTTCTACTATTCAGCGGACTAAAAGGAAAGCATCTTCATCCCGTTTTGCTTCTTCGGCTTGTGATCATCATCCTCATCCTCCTGATCAGGCTGAATGACGCTGACTTTCACTTCAATCACTTTACGGGCATCCGTCTGCGTCACAGTCACAACAAGATTTTTATAAGTGAACGACTCTCCGACCTTCGGAATCCGTTCCAGCTCATGAATGACCCAGCCGCTGACGGTGATGAAGTCATAATCTTCCTCATCTTCCAAACCGAAAAACTCAAACATATCGTCCAGATCCATATCGCATTCAATCAAATACGTGTTGGGATCCAGTTCCTTATAGTATTCTTTGACCTGATCGTGTTCATCATAGATTTCACCAACCAGCTCCTCGAGAATATCCTCCAGCGTGATGATGCCCGCTGTACCGCCATACTCATCCAGCACGACCGCCATGTGCGTTTTGGAACTCTGCAGCTGTTTAAGCAAGGTTGAGATTTTAACATGCGGGCTTGTATATAACAACATCTGTGTGATCGATTTGAACGTTCCCATGTGATTGTAATATAAATTGTAGAAATCCTTTTCATGAATGACGCCGACAATGTTGTCAATCGAGTTTTCATATACTGGCAGGCGTGAAAAATTGTTGTTGCGGAACATCAGTTCAATCTCATCCAGCGAATCGGTCACATCCACCGCCACGACATCCACCCGCGGGGTTAAAATATCCTTCACGTCCAGATCATTGAATTCAATCGCCGCACAGATCAGATCGCTTTCATGGGCTTCCAGATCGCCTTCATTCTGCGCTTCTTCTACGATCGTCAACAGTTCTTCCTGCGTCATTGAATCATCATTTTCGACTTTAAACAACATCGAAAGCAGTTTTTTCCATAAACTGAACAGGAAATTGATCGGCGTCAACAGCGTCTGAATGAATCCGATCACTCCGGCCACCGCCATCGCAAACTTCTCCGGACTTTCCTTGGCAATGCTTTTCGGTGAGATCTCGCCAAAGATCAGAATCACCACCGTCATGACTGCCGTCGAAAGACTGACTCCGGTATCGCCAAAGCCTAAATTCTGCACGAACAAAACTGTCGCCAGTGACGAAGCCAAAATATTGACCACGTTGTTGCCGACCAGAATCGTGGATAACAATCGGTCGTATCCCTCAGCCAGCTCCAGTGCCTTCTGCGCCTTACGGCTGCCGGCCGAAGCCATGTTTTTTAATTTTATTCTATTGATACTGGAATAGGCCGTTTCGGTCGCCGAGAAAAAACTCGAACATAAAACCAAGACTGCCAATACTCCAATCAGCGTCATCGTATTACTCATCTTACCTCTCTCCTTTATTTATCTTGATCTGTCAGTTTCAGTGAACTACTCTCAGAATCGGATAACATGATACCGGATGAACATTTTAATTCTTGATAATTTCATCCAGAGCGGAGACGGCAGGTACCCTAAATTAGCCATGGGGTGGGGCGAATCGTCCAACGAAAACACATCCTTTCAAAAATTCTAATCTGAATTATAACATGATCTTATTCTCCACGCAATGGCAGCCACTAAAAAAATGATGAAAAAGCCTTTATCTGCGCGTTTTCTGAGCGCTTCACCGCCCATGTTTACCAAGGGTGTGCCGGAGGTGACGTCAAACCGATGTGCTTTTTATCATTTTCTTCATAAATCCTTTATTTTTCTTTACGAAGTCTTAAAGGATAAAAAGAAAAGATTGGAGTACAATAAGAGCATAGACAGGAGGGATTTGTCATGGTCAAACATCGACCTCTTAATGTAAAAAATCTGATGCTGGTCCTGATTCCCAGTTGTCTGATCTTATTTCTGATTTGCTACTTCCTGGGCAATTCTTATGGCTTTTTACATCAGCTGTTTCATTTCTAAGTTCCTGGCCCTTCTTGCTGAAGCGCCCTTTTAAAAGGAAATAAACCCTGGATTTGACAAAGTCATGCGGGGTTAAGAAAAACGATGGGACCGCCCATCGTTTTTAGTTTATTCTGCCCGCAGCGCCCAATTGAACAAAACCAGTCCAATGACGAACATGACCGCAAGGATGGCAATCGCACCATTGGCACTGCCGGAAATCTGCGCTGTCACGCTGACCAGGGCGGTGCCCAGAAAAGCTGCCCCTTTGCCGCAGATATCAAATAGTCCGAAGAACTCCCCGGCGTTTTCCGGTGGAATAATCTGAGCGAAATAAGACCGGGACAATGCCTGAATGCCGCCCTGAAACAAGCCGACACAGACAGCCAGCACCCAGAACTCCCATTGCTTGTCCAGCTGAATGGCAAAAATCGCGATGCCGGTATAGGCCAGAATGCAGATCTGAATCAGCTTGGCATTGTTGATTTTGCGGGCCAGCGAAGCAAAGACCAGCGCGCTGGGAAAAGCAACGATCTGCGTCACCAACAAAGCGACCAGTAGTCCCTGCGTATCCAAGCCCAACGCACTGCCATAGGCCGTTGCCATGTCGATGATGGTATAAACGCCGTCGATGTAAAAAAAGAATGCGATCAGAAACAGAAAGATTTTACGGTGCTTGCGGATCTTTTTAAACGAATCGGCCAGCCGCCGGAAACTGCCGCGGATCTTATCCTGATGATTGTCCGTTACATAATACTTCTGACGGTAGTTTTTCAATAACGGCAGCGTACAGCCCAGCCACCACAGCGCGTTGATCAGAAACGCCAGGATCATCGCCGTCATGATCGTCATCGAAAACTGTTCATAAAACAAGACGAAGACCAGACTGACGACAAATGGAATACAGCTGCCGATATACCCCCAGGCATAACCATGAGAAGATACCCGATCCATCCGCTCCGGCGTCGTGATGTCGGAAAGCATTGAATCATAGAAGATCAAACTGGCTGAATATCCCACCTTCGTTACGATAAACAAAACTAAGAACACTTTCCATGAAGTCGGAATCCACAGCGCTGCCAGAGCGCAGACCCCAACCATCACGCACAGCGCAAATATCTTTTTCTTTAATCCCTGATAATCGGCCAGCGTTCCCAATACCGGGCCGCTTAAGGCGACGATCAGCGTTGAAACTGAAGCTGCATATCCCCAATACGCCAGATAATCAACCTCCGCGATACCGGCGCTTTGACACAGCGAGTTGAAATAGATCGGCATGATCGTTGCGACCAGCAGAATAAAGGCAGAATTGCCGACGTCGTAGAGAATCCATTGTTTTTCCAAGGCTGTCAGTTTCTTATTTTCCATGTTGTCCCCCATCATTCCTTTTTTTACTCGTAGTCTTCATCATACCACGGATCCAGCGGCTTATCGGTATTCAGGTCGGCGATGTATTCATGAATCAGCCGCACGGACAGCGCAACAGCTTCCTCCATTCCGGCTACACGCTGGCTGATAAATTCAGCACACTGCGGATTGGGCTGGCGATTGATGATCAATCCGCCTTCACTTTTGCGCACGCCGACCAGCTGCATCACCCCTAAAATGAAATTACGCTTCACCGTACCGGGCGCAACGAACAGATCCAGCAAGCCGATCATCGTTTTCAGCGACTTCTCAATCTCACGCGGCTGCACATCAAAAAACGGGGCGATCACTTCACAGCTTTTTTCAGAAATCCGCAGATGTTCAGTCGACCGGGTACGCAGCGGATCCTTTCCCTGGGCAACCATCAGCGCCCGATCCCATTCTGCTTCAATCTCGCTGTGACTCAAGCCGGTTTCTTCCTGAAAGGCAAAAATCGCCGGATGGTTCAGGCTGTCCAGTACGAAATGATTGATGAACCCCAGCGTGTACGCCAACGCTGCTTCCGGATCCGAACTCTGGCGAATTCTTGCGCGGGCCTGTTCAAAAAACGGCCGTCCCGGTTCGTGATGCATCGCATAACCACGCTTTTTAATCGGGGCCTGACTCAGTGGTTTGTAAAAGAAAAGCAGATCCGGCCCATGCAGACCGATGTTGTAGCAATCTCTATGGAAATGAATCCGTTCCCTGAGCGCAGGCTCCAGCTGATTGAAAACCTGCTGCCCATAAACGGCATGAGTATAAGTTGCCGGCATAATTCTCCCCCTGACATTTTTCGACTTTATTATAGCATGGATCTTGGATCCGCACTGTTTCTTTTCTGTGAAACGCTGCCTAAATCAAATATGACGTCCCGCTTTCCAGCAGACTGATTCCTCTGAATGCAGGGTTTGGAAAACAACTTGTTTTGATCACGAAGTTTTTCTGTTGCGAACACCCAAGAAATGCTACAATGAAATAAACATAGAAAGGAGTCCAGGATGAGCATTTCATTGATTGATTTTCTGCAGCAGCTCACCCACAGCCTGCCCTTACTCATCACGGTGATCTTAACCATCGGCGTAATTCTGGTCAATGGCTGGACCGATGCTCCCAATGCGATTGCCACCTGTGTTTCGACACGGTCAATGTCGGCCCGCAGCGCTGTGCTCATGGCTGCCGTTTTCAATTTTTTCGGCGTGTTGTTCATGACGATGATCAACGCCACTGTTGCTCAGACCATTTACAACATCGCTGATTTCGGTTCCGATCCGCAACAGGCATTGATCGCCTTATGCGCGGCGTTGTTTGCGATTGTCAGCTGGGCAGTGCTGGCTTGGAAATACGGCATTCCGACCAGTGAAAGTCACGCTTTGATCGCCGGTCTTTCCGGTGCTGCGATCGCCTTGCATGGCGGACTGGCTGGCATCAATGGTGCCGAGTGGATCAAGGTTATCTATGGTCTGGTTCTCTCTACGCTTTTGGGATTTGGTTTGGGATGGTTCTGCGTAAAGCTGGTTGAGACGGTTTGCCGCAGACGGGATCGGCGGCGGACCAACACCTTTTTCCGCTATGCCCAGATCAGCGGCGGCGCGGCGATGGCCTTTATGCACGGCGCTCAGGATGGTCAGAAATTCATGGGTGTCTTTCTGCTCGGCGTGTTTCTGACGCAGGGGCAGGCGCATGTCGACAGCTTTGTGATTCCGCTCTGGCTCATGATTCTGTGCTCTGCCGTCATGGGATTGGGCACCAGTATCGGCGGTTATCGAATCATTAAATCCGTCGGCATGGATATGGTACGGCTGGAAAAATATCAAGGCTTTGCGGCGGATACCGCAGCCGCGCTGTGTCTATTGCTTTCCTCATTGACCGGGATCCCCGTCAGTACCACGCATACCAAAACCACGGCGATCATGGGCGTCGGGGCAGCCCGGCGTTTGTCCAATGTGAATTGGGGTGTTGTCAAAGATATGGTGATGACCTGGATTCTGACCTTCCCCGGCTGCGGACTGATCGGCTTTCTGATGGCCAAATTATTTTTCATTCTTTTTTAAAGAAAGGAGTCATTTATGGGCAGACAATTTGATTATTTCCAGGCATTTTTAGAAATGGGCCAGCATTCTCTGAAAGCTGGGGAACTCTTAAAAGAAACATTGGAAACTTATGATTCATCCGTGCTGAAAGAACGGATGGCGCAGATTCATACTGTTGAACACAGCGCGGATACGCTCAAGCATCAGCTGACAAATCAGCTGATCCGGGAATTTTTACCGCCGATTGAACGGGAGGATATCATGGAATTGGCCGATGTCATCGACGATCTGACTGATGCGATTGAGGATGTCGTCATCCGGCTGTATATGTATAATATTCATCAGATCGACGTTCCAGCGGTTGTATTCTGTGATCTGATTATCGAATGCATTCAGACTTTGGTGGAAGCCCTGCAGGAATTTAGACATTTCAAGAAATCATCGACACTGGACAGTTTGATCACCCATATCAACGAGCTTGAAGAAAAAGGCGATCAGCTCTATGCCGAAACCATGCACGAATTGTTTTCAACTCCGCAGGATTCCCTAGCCATTATGGTCTGGATGGAAATTTATGAGCGGCTTGAAAAATGCTGCGACCGCTGCGAGGACGTCGCCAAAGCGCTCGGCCGGGCGGTGCTCAACAACTCATAAAAAGAAGCTCAAATTCCGAATGGATCAGGAGTTTGAGCTTCTTTTTTATAGCGAAAACATTGCGAGTTTCAGACCGATCTCATTCCGGAAAACGTTCATTGAACGAAAGTCTGGAATTTTTTTAGTCGGAAAAGACTTCCGTTTGCCACTGAACCTTTCCCTGACTGATCGTCATCCAGCTGCGCACATCCTTGATCTGTTCCGGCGCCAAAAGGAAACAATCCTGATCACAGATCGTCAAGTCCGGCTGCATTCCTGGTGCAATGCGGCCCCTGCGGTCTTCTTCAAAGCTTTGCCAGGCTGCGTTTTCAGTCATGCAGGCCAAAGCTTCAACAAGACTGAACGCTTCTTCCGGACGATAACCCGCTGCTTCCGGATGAAGCAGATCTTTCCGCGTGAGCGCGCAATACAGATTGGCAAACGGGTTGAGGTCCTCAACCGGGCAGTCCGTGCCAAAGGAAACCTTTGCGCCAAGCTCGGCCAGCGAACGGAATGCATAGGAACTTTGGGCCAGATCCTTTCCCACCCGTTGGGCAACAATATGCTGATCATAATGCAGAAAGATCGGCTGAACTAAAGCCGCGGTATGGGTTGAAGCAAAGCGTCGGATCAGCGCTTCATCGGTGATTTGACAATGCACAATGCCATGCCGCAGCGGATTGTCCGGCGTTTCTTGATTGACTTTCTCGAATTCATCAAGCATCATTTCAATCGCAGCGTCACCGATCGCATGACAGACACACTGTAAGCCATGCGTATGCGCCAACGTGACCAACTCATCCAGTTGAGTGGGTGTCATCGTCGCGATGCCGCAGGTCGACGGATCATCGGCATAGGGTTTTCGCATCCACGCCGTGCGCGCGCCCAATGAACCATCGGTCAGCAGCTTCAGCGGGCCGAAAATCAGGACGTCATCTTGCGGGATTTGTTTTCGAAGCTCAAGATAGCGGTTTAACGAAGCACGGTCGGTCAGCGTACACTGCAGCACAACCCGTACCGGCATCCGCCCTTCGCTGCGCAGCTGCTGATAGGCGGAAAGCATCAGATCCATATTTTCACTGGTGACATCGTTGGAATGCACCGTTGTCAAGCCGGCCCGCGCCGCTGCCTTCATCGCCAACTCCAGCCGTTCCTTGATTTGCTCCACCGTTGCCGGCGGATTCAACGGATTCAGTAGCAGCATGGCGTTTTCGCGAAAGATGCCCGTCGGTGTTCCGCTGCCATCCACATCAATCTGACCCTCCTGCGGCTGTTCCACATCCGTCATCAAACCCAGGCGCTTCAAAGCACAGGTATTGACACAAGCCACATGACCGCAGGCCCGGGTTAAGATAACCGGTAATGTTTCGCTGATTCGGTCCAGATCGTGACGGTTTAAAAGCCGGCCTTCCGCAAAATAATCATGATTCCAGCCACGGCCATGGATCACGCTGAGCTGCGGATGCTGCTGAAGATAGGTTCGGCTGCGCTCAATCAGTTCTTCAATGGAAGTCCCATTCTGCAGGTCGATATCTTGTAATTGACAGCCTTTGTTGTATAAATGCAGATGGGTGTCGCAGAATCCCGGCAGCACCAGCCGTCCGCCGGCATCGATCGTCTGATCCGCTTTTGGACATTGAGCTTCGATCTCAGCGGCGCTGCCGACAGCCAAAATCTGCGCTGGATCCCAGAGCACATCGGTTGCCCAGCAATCCTTTCCTAACCAGATTTTGGCATTTCGTATTCTCGTTCGCATTATTTTTCTCCTTTGCCTGACTTACAGGGCAGACTCATCGCAGAAAAAAATCAGCGGTCCCCCAACCTCTGATTCCAATTTCTTTCCTTCAAACAGGAATGCAGTGAGCCCCACCAAGAGTCCATGGCGATTCTAAATCACTGATTGATAAACCACTCGTCTATCAATGAAGTAATCATACACAATCTTGTAAAAAAAGTCAATTCCTCATGTAACAGCGAAAAACCACAAATCAAACAATCATTTCTTTTCTTTCATTCATTTACATTTCTTTCAGTGCAAACTCACTGCGAATTTCCGGATAAGATCTTTTTTTCGTAGAGCTGAAATTCCAGGCTTACGTGCGGCACAATCTGTTTCTGTGAAGCCAGCGTCAAGAATTCCTCCCGCGTCACGCTGCGGGCGGCAACGACTTCTTCCGGCTGCAGCGTCAGTGCAGCAACATCAAAATCATGATCAAAGCGGTAAAGATCAACGATCGACCAGCCGCGGACAACCGTTCCGATATAGACCAGATCTTCCGGCGGACACATCAGCCCAACTTCTTCCCGCAGTTCACGGCTGGCACCTTCCCGGCTTGTTTCCCCAGCCAGAACCGATCCGCCGCTCATTTCCCACAGGCAGCCATAGGGTTTATCCGGATGCCGTTGGGTCAGCAGAATCTCGCCCCGCCGGTTCACCGTCCAGATTTCCACGACCAGATGGTACTCCCCCTGTGCCAGGGGTACTCCGCGCGGATGCTGATGATCCAGTTTTTGCCGGTCCCAGGTATAACAATCCCACATTTCCATATTCTGACCTCCTTTAATTCACTGCAATGTGATTCTTTCCGCAGGCCTTCGCACAATACAGCGCCTCATCGGCATGTCGGAAACTCTGCAGCGCGGATTCTCCGCCCTGATGTTGATGAATGCCCAGGCTGATCGTCATCGACAGCTGCGGAAACCGTGTTTTCATCCGCTGATGAAAGCGTTCCTGAAGCTTCCGCATCTGGTTCTCTGCTTCTTCGTTGTCCGTGTCGCTCAGCACCAGACAAAATTCATCGCCGCCGAAACGATACGCTGTCCCCTTTCCACAGGCTTCATTCAGCAGGCTTCCCAATTCACTTAATACCTGATCCCCGTTGAGATGACCGAGCTGATCATTGATTTGTTTGAAATCATCAATATCCAGCAAAACCAGAACATAGTTTCGCTGCATTTCCAAGTCTTCAAAGCACCGGTTCAGTGCGCTGCGGCTGCCCACTCCCGTTAAGGCATCATGGCTGACCTTCTGCTGCAGGGAAAACCGTTCCATATCATGCCGGCGGCTGATCTGCTGGCGGCGGTGCTGAAACTCCAGAAGCTCCCAGCAAGCGGCAAGCGTTCCGGCCTGAACCAAAAGACAGATCAAAATATCACTGAAATAGTAAGCCGTGACAATTTTGTCTGGATCCCAGGATGGCATAAACGCACTGAACACACACAGCACCATGCCCAGCACGGCAATCGTCACCGTCAGCCGTTTACGCTCATACAAGGTTGTCAGCAGCGTCGGCAGAACAAACATCATATATACGGACGTAAAAGCGCCATGGATGACGGTAATCACAAAGCAAAGCAGCGTCATCGTGATTGCCACCATGCGGTCTTTTTGATTTTCTTTCCATTTGGGATTCTCAATGAACTTCCGGCAGCCCAGCACCAGCGCTCCATTGATGACGGTCGGCACCACAACATAACGAAGCAGATAAGTTGGTACAGTACAGCTGATCAGCGATGCGGCATCCAAGACAAAGAACAGTAAAATCTCCGCTATCGCCGTCCCGGCAGCCAAAACAGCGCAGACACGCCAATGCAGATTCCGCCAATAGGTTGAGAGCTGGCGTTCCTGTTTCTGAATTTCAACCAGAACTTTTTCTTCCACGCCTGAACCCTCCCGTCTTTTTTTAAGTTTATCACACTCTGCCCCCTGTCCTCAAGAAATTTTCCTGATCCCCACTTCTCGGCTGAAATCTCAAAGTCATTTTTTGGGGCTGCAAAACAAAAACTGCCGGCGTTTCGCCGACAGTCTGCTGCATTTATTTTACAGGGACAACCAGGCCGTTGTAATGCTCGCTGATATAACTGCGAATCTCATCGCTGGTCAGAACATCAATCAGAACCTGCGTCTTTGCCGATGCTTCTTCCCCTTCACGCACCGCAATGATATTGGCATAGGTCTGAGCACCTTCGGAATCCGCTTGTTCCGAGGTCAGAAGCAAATCCGTAATCTTAGCATCCAGCGCATAGTTTCCGTTGACAATCGCAAAATCCACATCGTTCTTTGTCTGAGCCACTAAGGAAGCATCAATTTCTACAATGCTGACGTTGTATGGATTTTCCACGATATCGACCGGCGTTGCTTTCAAGCCGACCCCATCCTTCAGTTTGATATAACCTAAGCTTTCCAACAGCTGCAAAGCCCGTGCTTCATTGGTTCCGTCATTCGGTACGGCAAAGCTGCATCCGCCTTGTTCAATTACAGCCAGATCGCTGGAACGCCCGGCATAAATCCCTAACGGTTCAAAGTGGATGCCTCCGGCAGAGACCAGATGCGTGCCATGATCTTCGTTGAATTGTTCCAGATATGGATAATGCTGGAAATAGTTCGCATCCAGATCGCCTTGTTCCAAGGCTGTGTTCGGGGTTACATAATCCGAGAACTCAACAATTTTCAGCGTATATCCCTGCGCTTCAAATAACGGTTCAGCCTGTTCCAGAATTTCCGCATGCGGAGAGGTTGTTGCGCCAATCGTAATGACGACTTTTTCCTCAGGATCCTGCGGGACTGCCGAAGGATCAGCAACGGATGGTTTGGACGAACAGCCGGCGATCAGTCCGGCACACACCAACAGTGTGCTTAAGCGTTTCAAAGTTGTTTTCATCTTGATTTCTCCTTTAAATTTTTATAACAAAAGGCTCCCATCCTTGATCAAGGACGGAAGCCTCCGTGTTACCACCTTTATTTGCCAAACCCTCACGGATTCAGCCTCATTCAGTTCTGTCTTTTGATGAAGAAGAACTGCATCGCGCTAACGGGCGACTCCCGTCGGCAGCTACCCCTGAAATTTCAGGCTCGCGGCCGCGGCTTGCAGACCATGTTCCAACGGTTTTCCCTTCGGCCTTTCACCCTCTGCCGATCGCTTTTTCAGTTCTTCCCGCTGTACTCTTCTGCGCACTGCCTTGACTATTCTTATTTTCAAGTTCTTTTTTCTATTTTTTGGAAATCTGACGAAGCTTATTTCCAAGCTGGAATCAGAGCGCCGTCATACTGATCATTGATGATCTGTGCCACGGCATCCGTCTGGAACAGTTCGCAGATTTTCTTATATACCGCATCATCCTTATCCGCTGTACGGGCCGCAATGATGTTGATATAGGGATTGTCTGAGCCTTCCTGCACTGTTTCCATAAAGATCGAATCCTTATTTGGAGATAATCCGGAGTCAATCGCAATCGTACCGTTGATGAAGCCCGCGGTCACATCCGGCAGAATGCTTGGAATCGTATTGGCTTCAATTTCGATCAGTTCAATGTTGACATTGTACTTAGTAATATCGGTCACTGACGGCGTATAGCCTTTGGACGGATCCACTTCCAGATAGCCTAAGCTTTCCAGCAGCTTGATCGCCCGGCCGCCGTTGGTAACATCTGAGGCAATCGCGATCTTATCGCCGTCCTGAATTTCATCAATGCTTGTAATTTTCTTGGAATACAGACTTAACGGCGCTAATACCGTTTCGCCGATGGCCGTCAGATCATAGCCGTTGGCTTCACAATCCTTATCAAAGTAAGCGTAGTGCTGGAAGCTGTCAATATCAATATCGCCGGCGGCCAGGGCTTTGTTGACCATCGCATAATCACTGAACGTGACAAATTCAATCGTGACGTTGTCCTTTGCCATTTCATCGATGATCGGCTGCCAATATTCATTGTTTTCCCCGATCACGCCGACCTTGACCGTCCGGGCTTCCGAGCCTTCCGGTGTTGAATTGGAATTTTCTTTTGGTGCTGAGCTGCAGCCGGCAAGAACCAGTGCCGCCAATAAACAACATAATAATTTTTTCATTTTCTTTTCCCCCTTAATGTGTTGTTTTCTTGATGATCACGTCGCCGATCGCCTGCGCGACGGTAACGAGAATCAAAATAATCAGAATCGTAACCCAGATGACATCCGGCTCGCTGCGTTGGTGACCGTAGCGAATCGCAAAATCGCCTAACCCGCCGGCCCCGACAACGCCAGCCATGGCAGTCAATCCGATTAACGAGATGAACGTGATCGTCGTTGCCCGGGCAATCGCAGGAATCGACTCTTTCAGATAGACTCGAAAGATGATCTGCAGCGGAGAATCCCCCATCGCCTGAGCAGCTTCAATCAGACCGCCGTCTACCTCGGCCAGCGCCAGTTCAATCTGACGGGAGAAAAACGGCACCGTTCCGATAATCAGCGGGATGATCGCTCCTTTGACGCCGATGCCCGTTCCCATGATCGCCCGCGACAGGAATAACGTCGCCGGTACCAAGATAATAAACGGAATCGAACGCAGGATGTTGATGATCTTATCCAAAATCCAGTAAACCGGATGGCATTCCATGATGCCCCCTCTGCGGGTGACGATCAGGATGACGCCGAAGAACAGACCGAGGATGAAGGAGATGGAACCCGACCAGCCCATCATCTGAAACGTTTCCAGAATGCTTTGGATCAGCTTGGGAATCTTAACCATGACATTGGGAATTAATTGTTCCAGCATTTCAGCACCTCCACTTCAATGTTGTAATGCTTGAGCTCAGCTTCCGCCTTGCGCATCGCTTCCTCACTGCCTTCCAGCATGACGATCAAACTGCCCAAAGCCGCCTGCTGGATCACTTCGACATTGCCGAACACGATGTTGCAGACAACGTCATATTTTTTTGACAGCTGCGAAATCAGCGCTTCCTTGGTTTCTTGAGCGCCATAAGTCAACTTCAATAACCGCTGGCCTTTGTGCAGCTGGACGATTTCCGCGCCGTTGTCGATCAGCTCGTAAATCTTGGTGATCGGATTGGTGGAATTGATGAAATCCATCGTCATCTGCGCTTTGGGATGAGAGAAGATATCGAGAATGTTGCCTGTTTCTACAACCTTGCCCAATTCCATAACCGCGACCCGATTGCAGATTTCCTTGATCACAGCCATCTCATGCGTAATCAGAACAATCGTAATCCCCAGCTTCTGATTGACTTCCTTTAACAGCTTGAGAATGCTGGAAGTCGTCTGCGGATCCAATGCGCTGGTTGCTTCATCGCACAGCAGCACTTTCGGATCGTTGGCCAAGGCCCGGGCGATCGCAACACGCTGTTTCTGTCCGCCGGACAGCTCAGAGGGATAAGCGTTCAGCTTTTCACTCAAGCCGACCAGTTCCAGCAAATCCTTCACCTTTTTATCGATCTGCGCCTTAGTCAGCTTGCTTCCCTTTAATGGATAGGCAATGTTCTGATACACCGTGCGCGAACGCATCAGATTGAAGTGCTGGAAGATCATGCCGATCTTCTTGCGGATTTTGCGGAGCTCAGTTTCTTTCAGCTTTGTGATATCGACGCCGTCAATCCGTACCTGACCGGAAGTCGGCCGTTCCAGCAGATTGATGCAGCGGACCAGCGTGGATTTACCAGCCCCGGAAAAACCGATAATACCGAAGATATCCCCGTCTTCGATTCTCAGATTGACATCTTTGCAGGCCTCGACATTCAGGTCCTTTGTCGTAAATGTTTTATTGACTCCGACCAGTTCTATCATTTTCCTCTTCCTTCCTTAAAATAAAAACTCCCGTCCCCAACAAGGACGAGAGTTGATTTCCCGTGTTACCACCTTAATTTACAGTCCACTCACGCTGACTGCCTCTTCCGGTACGCGTTTGTTCAACGTTATACCGTATCACGTTAACGGGTGAATCCGTCATAGCCTAAGTTTCCCTCGGTATGCAGCTCCAAGACCATTTTCACAACGATTTTCACTGCCCTTTTTCAGCATCCGGGCTCTCTGTCCAATTTCCATCGAAGTTACTATTCTTTTCAAAGCCTTTGTTTATGTACCTGATTATAGTTCACTCTTTTTACAGAGTCAATCTTTTTTTCAAATTTTTCTTCAGTTTCATGTCAAAGCTTGCAGAAACTCGCTGTCCAATTTACAAAATCTGAACAAGACCTGACTTCTGCCCATTTTTTAAGCAGCGTTTACAACACATCCAGACCTAAGTATTCACGAATCAGCTCCGGGTTGGAATTGACAATCAGTGAAGCCGGCAGCTGTGCAGCTGCACAGACTTCCTCGCAGCGCTGAAACTGGCCGATTGCATCGCAATAGTGAGCGTCGCTGCCAAACAGTACCGGAACATTGTGCTGCCTGCAATATTGCAGCATCCCCAGCATATTCTCACGGCCGCCGACGCGGGAGCTTTTCGGATTCATCGAGGAATTGTTGACCTCGATTAAGGTATGCGTTTCTTTGCAGGCCAGAACCACCGCTTCCTGATCAATCGGATAGCGGGAGTCATCCGGATGGCCCAGGATTTTGACAAAGGGATTATGCACGGCGTTGATCATCGCCTGGGTATTTTCAGCTTCGGTGTGGTGGGGGCCGAAGCAGGGAACATGCAGCGATGCAATCGCATAATCGAGCATTTTCAACGTGCTTTCATCGAGATCCACATGACCTTCTACATCCATAATGTTGAGTTCCGCGCCTTTCAGCACCCGAATCCCCTGCACCAAATCCGGTACGACATGAAGATTACGGAAGTAGAACAAATGCGTGGAGCCCGGCATTTTCGGGGCATGATCGCTGATCCCGTAAATTTTCAGACCGTGCTGCTTCGCGGCTGCAATATTTTCGTTCAGCGTGCTGTAAGCATGACCGCTGACAACGGTATGGGTATGCAGATCCAAATAAATCATGCGTTGTCCTCCATATACTGCAGACTGATTTTACTGTTGAGTTCACCAAAGAAGCCAATCCGCTTGCCGCGCAGGGACGACGGCAGCTGACTGGAAAGCATGCTGTCAAATTCAACCTGACCGTTTTCATCCAGAACCACGACGCGGGCTACCCCGTCGATCTTCAATGTATCCAGCTGGGCAGCACCGATATACCAGTGAATGAGCGGATCGCGCAGCGTCATTTCACGGACGTCAAGCTGCGGCAGATTCTCACAGAGGACATAATGATACTGACCGTTTTGAATGGAACCGTCAGCCAGCCACAGCACGCTGGACATCTCGCGGGAATAGTTGCCTGGAATTTCAAGTGCAGGGACAGCTTCGTAATCATTGACGATTCTTAACGGATACGGAGCCAAAAGCAGATCATCATAACCCTTTTCCATCTGCACGGTGAAGGTCATCGGCACATTGCCCAGAGTCCGCTGCTGCAGGTATTCGTTGTCCATGATCCAGGTTTTGCCAGCCAAGCTTTGCCAGCCGCTGACTTTCCCTGACGGCTTCAGCTTCTGCATGAAAACCTGACGCTCTTCCTGTTGTGCAGCCGCGCAGCCGGACTGCTGGTAAACGAGGTATAATTCATCTCCCTGCGACACAAAACCGATTTTTAATGCTTCTCTTTTAAACACCTGCGTTCCGGCCGGGGCAACGAACAAACCATGATCTTCCTTCAAGCCGGAAGCTTCGGTGCGCCATCCGCCGCCAGCTTCACGAACTTCCAGCGTCAGATCGCCGTGTTCAAAACGCGCCCGCACAACCTGATCTTTATTCCCATACAGGCCGGTAATTTCGACCGGATGTACGACCGTTTTCATGGTCGCCAACGGTGCCGCCTCAAATTCAGCACCCTGAGCCTTGAGAATCTCAAAGACCAGCTTTTGATTCAGTTGGGAAGCACTGCCTTCCTCGGTACACAAAACCACCGCGGCGCTCAGCTGACAGTCAGGAATAAGAATGGAATGTGAATTGAAGCCAAAGGTCGAACCCGACTTGCACAGCGCCTGTTTCTTAAAGCCTTCAAACAACCGCATTGATACACAGTCCCAGCCCAGACCATATCGTTCCGTTGTATTGTCCGCAACGACTAACCCCTGCGGCTGCTGATCACGGTTCATTTGGGCTAAGCCTTCCGCATCAACCAGTTTTCCCTCACGCAGCGCATCCAAGAAAAGACACAGATCCGAAGCAGTGCTGTAAATGCCGCCGGAACCGATGCCGTTGACATATTCCTGCGGGAAATCCAGATCAAACGGCGATTGGGCCTTGATGATTTTGCCGTCCATGATTTCATGAATCGGGAAGTCCGTATGCTCCATGCCTAATGGTTCCAGAATTCTTTCGTAAATAAAGGAGGAATAGCTCTGACCGCTGACGACTTCGATTAAAAGTTCGGCCAGCGAAAATCCGTCGTTGCAGTAAACGCTGAACTTGCCCGGCTGATCTTTCAGCTTGCTTACGGCTGCGTATTCAATTTCTTCCTTGAGATGATTGCGGTTGCGGGCGTTGGCATATTTGCCTTTGAAGCAGTTGCCCGGCAGGCCGCTGCTGTGGTTCAGCAGCATCCGCACGGTAATATTTTTATACCGTGCATCCGGCATTTTGAACATCGGCAATTTTTTATAAACCGGCTCATCGAGCGTCAGTTTGCCTTCCTGCACCAGCATCATCACGGCTGTTGTGGTCAGCATCTTGCTGATGGAGCCGATTGAAAACATCGTTTTCCCCGTAATCTTAGCGCCTTTTGACGCGGTTTTACCGCTGCGGTAATGATAGATTTCTAAGCCCTGCTGATGCACGGCAACATCCATTGCGCGGACAGAATGTTCGGTAAAAAAGGCTTCGCACAAAGCGTCCAGCTTTTGATTTTCCATTGAGTTCCTCCTCTTTTTCTATTTTCAGTATTCCTCAGCATCAAGCTGGAAATACATTGAAGTCCAAAGACCTATTTATTATACTTGGTTTACGCTTAAATCACAACCAGCCGAAAGCGTTTCCGCAGGATTTTCGGGATGATTTTTACCGGAGTTCTTAGTATAATAAAGACCATGAGGTGAACGGTATGAAAGAATTTCAAATGTTTTTCTTTGACGTCGATGGAACGCTTTTGGATAATCGCAGCCATCGGATTTCCCCGGCAGTCATTGAAGCCCTGCACACGCTGCAGCAGCGCGGTAAAAAAATCGTGATCAGTTCAGGACGGGATGTTCATACGATCATGTCGATGCCGCAGCTGGCCGCGATCCAGTGGGATGGCTATATCTGCCGCAACGGCAGCGTTGTTGCCGACCAACATCAGAATGAGCTGTACCGCTATTTCTTCGATCTGGAAACGATGCACAGACTCGAAGAAGTATCCCAAAAACTCGGATCCCCCATTCAATACATGGGCCATACAGACTGGTTGAACCTACCACCCACCGAGGATTTCAGGGTCGCCTGCGCTTTCTTTCACCGTGATCCCAACGCGATTGAGATACGTCCGACCTTGCCCGACGAGCAGGCCACCATGGCGCTGGCTTTTGACAAAGCGCAAAGCGATTATACCGAATATCGTCAAATTCCCGGGCTGACTGTGCTGCCGACACCGTTTCACTATGCCGATTTAGTCGCCAAAGGGATTGACAAAAGCACTGGCATTACATTGCTTTGTCAGCATCTGAACCTTGATCCGCGGGATACCATGGCTTTTGGCGATGGGATCAATGATTTGGAAATGCTGCAGGCTGCCGGCATTGGCGTGGCCATGGGACAGGGACGGGATGAAATTAAAGCTATCGCTGATTATGTCAGTGACAGCGTGGAAAAGGACGGCATTGTCAGCGCATTGAAAACCTTTGGTCAGATTTAAGCGGATCTCACTCCGCTTTTCATTTTTTCAAAATTTATTTGACTTAGTCAAATAAGTGATTATAATGAAGCGTATCAGGAGGTGTCTTATGCAAGTTTCTTTTTCTTATCTGATCTGCCAGCTGCGCAAGGATTACACGGCCTTTCTGCAGTCGCGGCTGGATGCGTTTGAATTAACCGTCGGTCTGTTCCCGTATCTGATTTATCTTGAGCATGCCGGCGCCTGTACCCCCTCCGCAATGGCAAAGCAGCTGCGCCAGGATAACGGCCACATCACCCGCTGTCTGGACAAGCTGGAAAAACTGGACTGTCTGAAGCGCTGCCGCAGCGAACAGGATGGCCGCGCATTTGTCGTATCGCTGACGGAAAAGGGCCGGCAGATCTGTCAGGAAATCACGGCGGCCAACCGGCAATGGGAGCAGCGGGCGCTCGAAAACCTTTCAGAGGATCAGAAAAATCAGCTGAACCAGCTTTTAATTCAGGTGGTTCAGGATTTGAGGCCAGCCCGATGAAGCACGCCTGCTTAGACCCGATTGTTATCGGCGGCTGTGAGTTCAAAAACCGGATCTTTTTCGCACCGACAACGTTGGGCTTAAAAGCGGAGGAAAAAACGCTTAAGCTGAAAGCGATTGCGACGGGTCAAACGGCGCTGATCATCCTGCCGGACATTCCCGTCCTAGGTGCCGGCAGCCTGCAGAATCATCGGACATTTGCGGCTTATCATCAGCTCATCCAGCAGCTGCACGCGGAAGGCTGCAAGGTTTCTGCCCAGCTGCATCTGTCGGATACTAATTTTAAAGTGATGCTGAAATCGGTGCCGGCGTTATTCACCCATAAGCTCAGCGCGGATCAGCTGCGCCAGAAAGTCAACGATTCTGCCGCTGTCACAGTCAACGAAATGTCGTTATCCCGAATTCAGGAAATCATTACTGCTTTTGGCCGCAGTGCCCAGCTGGCCCAAAAAGCCGGGTTCGACATGGTGCAGATTCATGGTGATCGGCTAGTCGGCAGCTTTAGTTCCTCGCTCATCAACCAGCGCAAGGATGACTACGGCGGCAGTTTAACGCATCGAATGCGGTTTGCCCTGGAAGTCATCCGTGAAGTTCGGCAGCACTGCACGCTGCCCATCGATTATAAATTGGCCGTTCGCCAGACCGATCCGGATTACGGCAAAGCCGGCGTTTGGGAGCAGGACTTGGATCCTGTGGTCAGCTGGCTGGATCAGGCTGGCGTTGACTGCTTCCACGTTACCTTAGCCAATCATGGCGCTCTGACTGATACAATTCCGCCAGCCAATCATCCAGTTTTCTCTGGGGAAGGCTGTTTTCTCAAATTTGCGGAGCAGGTCAAAGCTCTGACAGCCAAACCGGTAATTGGTGTCGGCAGTCTGCGCCATCCGGATATGATTGATCAGGCGATTGAAAGCGGACACATCAACGCGGCTGCCATGAGCCGGCAGCTGATCGCGGATTCTAACTGGGTTATTAAACTCATGGAAGATCATCCGGAGCAGATCCAATATTGTATCGGATGCAATCAGAAATGTCTGCAGGGTTTGATGAATCATCAGGGAATTCATTGTATCTATGAACAGAAAGGAAGTAAAATGGAATGAAAATCTCGATTGTCTATCAAAGTTTGACCGGAAATACCCGTCAGCTGGCAGAAGCTGTCCAAGCCGTTCTGCCAAGTGAAATGCTTTTCTACATCGGAACCCCGGACGCTGAAGCGCTAAAAGCAGATTTGATTTTTGCCGGATCCTGGACTGACAAAGGGCTCTTTTCCCAACCGATGCTTGATTTTCTGGCACAATGCCACAACAAGTCTCTTGCCTTGTTTGCGACCTGCGGTTTTGGCCAGGCAGAAGAATACTATCAAGCGATTCTGCAGCGAACAGCCGCTAAAATTCCTGCTGACAATTTGATTTTGGCCAGCTTTGCCTGCCAGGGACGTATGCCTGAGTCCGTCAAACAGCGCTATCAAACGATGCAGGCCAAGGAGCCGGATAACCCACGCTGGACTTCCTTGCTGGAAAACTATGACAGCGCTTTATCCCACCCTGACAATACCGATTTACAGCGCTGCCAACAGTTTGCCCGCGATGTTTTGACAAAAATAAAATAGAGGAAAAATCTCTCACTGACACGATGTTTGAGAGAACCAAAAAATCAGCAGAAAACAAATTTCCGCTGATTTTTTATTGATTTTATGAACGAAGATTATGCGCTTGCTTCGCACTTACACTATTTGCTTATTTTCTGCATAAACAATGCAGCACAGTTCCATCTTCCGGTTTATATATTTCGCCTTTTTCACACAACAAGACAGTATATCCGGTATCTTCTGCAAATCGGATTAATTCATTTGAATCGAAGGTTTCCCAATATATTTTTGCATCAGCATACGGATAAAATCGTCGGCCTTTCATATATTCTTTATAGTTATCCATTTCAAACCCGTAATCATGACCTGAAAAGCTCAATAAACCATCTGTTGTTAAAACGCGTTTACACTCTGATAACAATTCATGTTTATATTCATTGCCATATAACAAGCCAAACGTTTGCGCCCAGATAATAACGGCATCAAACGAATTATTTTCAAAAGGCAGTTTATGCCCGTCATACCATTTAAACGTAATATCATAACCTTTTTCAGACGATAACGCTGTGACTCGAGTGATGACTTCATGAGAAATATCAATCCCTGTAACCACAAACCCCATATCAGACAAGACAAAAGCCTCTCTTCCCAAGCCGCATCCCACGTCCAAGATTTTTGATTTTTCGGGGAAAAGCTTTGCAACTGCTAGCTCCCATTTTTTCAAATGCGAACTTTCCAAGTGCTCCATTTCATTAACATTTTCCTTTGTTTCATACCATTCGGTAACAATACTGCGCATTAGGACGTGCCTCCTATGACATAAAATAGCATCATCGCTGATAACGGAGAAATTACACCGTATATCCCATTATCGTATAACTTAATCCTATAGGCATTCTGTAGGCTCCCATTTAAGAAATCCACTGAGAATTGGGGCTACCTCCTAACAAACCATTTTGTGGAAGAGGATCCCTTCTTTCAAAAGGGCCTAACCGAGAAACTGTTTTCAGTCCCACGTCTTTCCTGCGTCAGTCTACTCTGCTCTGTGATTCGCTCGTACAAACGGCTCGTCGATATGTTCATCTACCAACAACCCGTATTTTTGAGGTCTTCTGTAGGCATTGCCGTGGACTTCGCTGCGGCGATATTCCCGTAGCTGTTTTAAATCTAATTCTGCGAGATAGATCCCCTCTTTTTCATCCGCCTGTAAAATACAGGTATCTCTTGACCCTTCCAAACCTGGCAAATACGCAACGCCATCGAAGACCGTTGAATTTCCATTGCAGTCAGGCACCGTATCCGGATAGTTGCAGGTTGCCACGCAAAGCATATTTTCGTAAGCTCTGGCGCGAAGCTGCGACAGCCGATTGATCTCCATCGGACAAGCGTTGGGCGTAAGAATGACCTCTGCGCCTTTGAGCATCAGAATCCGGGCACTTTCAGGAAATTCACGGTCAAAGCAGATCATGGCACCAACCTTTACTTTTCCGCAGGCTGTATCCAATTCCTCCACATAAAAATCTTCCCCGCGGGTTAAATGACTTTCGACATCAAAATCACACGTATGAAATTTGGCGAAGGTCAATATCCGATGTCCTAAACGGTCAAATAAAATCAGCGTATTGCGCGGGCCGGTTTCGTAAGTTTCCAGCAGCGTGATGCCGATGGCCATTTCTAATTCCTGGGCAAGTTTTCCAAACTGACAGATAAAATCACTATCAGTCGGAATGGCTTCCGCCATCCATTCAGAACCAGGACGGTCATATATCGCATAGCCATTGCTCCACATCTCTGGAAATAAAGCAAGATCAGCACCCATTTTTTTCGCTTTCCTGCAGGCATCCAGACCTTTTTCAAGATTTCCCTGCAGACTGCCTGTCGGAGTAAGCTGCAGCAAAGCTATTTTTAACTTATCCATTTTAAGTCCTCCAATTCGAAAGTTTTTCAACGGTGAATGATAGAACTGTCCTGTTCCCCGATGGCCGCCAGCAGTGCCTGCTGAACCCGCGGATCGGCAAAACAGTTGACCGAAAGCAGCTCGACAGGAGAAACCGCAGGATCAATGCACTCCCGCCAGTATTTCAAGTGGACCTGATCAATCGGATGCTCTGATACCAAGACATCCTGACCCGCACCCTGCAGATCAACCCAGGTCAGAGTCATGCCAGTTTCCCCTTCTTCTATAAAAATAGCTTCCAGCGCCATTTTTTCATCCGCCAATGTTGCCTGCACTTCAGCATGACGTTGATTCAGTACTTCCATCCATTCACGGGCCAGCGTTTCTTTTCCCGGCCGCACCACGTAGCGGGTCATTGTCAGCTTCATCCTTTCAGAATCTCCTGAATCAGCGGCGGCACCCAAACTTAAAAATCGGCGAACTTCCCGGCCATCATCCAGGCTTCAAAATCTTCCAGCGCAAGCCAGCAGACTTCCGTCACTTCTTCCTTCTCTAGTATCAGCTTTGCGGTATCCATATCCAGACGCATATGAAAGGCGGCAATTTTCTGATGGGAGCGAAATACATTGCCTAACCATTCGCAGTTTGATGGAGCAACGGAAATTCCCAATTCTTCTTTGAGTTCACGCTGGATGGCAGCGAAACAGGATTCCCGAAAACGCACCATGCCGCCCGGACACTCCCATTTTCCGCCCTGACTTTTTTGGTTTGCCCGGCGTGAAACGAGGATCTGATGATCATGATTTTCAATAAAAGCGATGGCGCCTAAAAGCAAAACTGATTCCGGGACTGAATGATTCCGCAGCACCGGATAAGAAAGCCGCCGGCCTTGACTATCGCAGGCTGCCAGCGGCTCAGCTTCTTGTTTCAGATCTGTCTTCTGCATCTTCCTTCCACCCTTTCCGGCATTCCGCCCAAACAAATTGCGCGATTATTTCAGCGGCGCAAATTTTTCATCATATTCTTCTTTGGAAATGACCGGGGCTTCATAGACCCAGTCGATGCTGAAAGAGATTGCCTTCGGCGCGTTGATCTCACTATTCTGATTGAACACTCTGTGAATCGCTTTTTTGTTATCCTCGATTGAACCCTGATACAATCGTACAATCGACATCCGGTTGGGCGCCCGATCATTGACGCCGGAAATTCGAGTGCCGATCAGATTAAACACATTCTGATTCTGAACATAACTGCGGTCCATTTTCTTCATCGTTAAATTGAACAAACCGATCATCTGTTCCATGCTTAAATTCGTCGACACGTTCTCTCCCGCCGCATCCAGCACCTTCAGAGCTTTGTTTACGTCTTTGAGCCGCACCGCCTCGGTTAAGATCGCTTGGATCACCTGCTGCTGATTGCTCTGCCGCTGGAAATCACCGGAGTTGTACGAATGGCGTTCCCGAGCAAACGCCAGCGTCTGTTCACCATTGAGGCGATTGACGCCCTGCGGCACCCATACCGTCTGATGACCGCGTTCATCCGAAGAATCCTGACCGACAAATTCTTTCGGATTGTCAATGATCACCCCGCCCAGGGCATCGACAATTTCAATAATCCCATGGAAATTGCTTTCAAAGTAGAAATCGATGTCCACATCCAGCAACTGCTTCACCGTATCCATCGTACATTGCCGTCCCCGCACGCGGGAATTGTTGATCTTATCGGATTTCTGATTGGTATAACAGGCAATCGGCACATAGCTGTCGCGCGGAACGGAGGTCAGCAGCACGGTCATGCTGCTCGGATTCACGGTGGCCAGCATCAGCGCATCGGAACGATCATCATCAACACCGATAATCAGTACGGTAAACGGCTCAGTCGTCACATCCTTATCGCTGCCCGGTTCCGTTTTGATCGTCAGCATGCGGTTAAAATGATGCACATCCCGCAGCGTTCCCAGCTTATCTGCGACTTCCTCATTGGTTTCAAACATGCCCTTGTAATTCTCAGGCAGCGCGGCAACATCAATTTCCTTGTTCAGCAGACCTTTTAACAGGCGCGTGTAATCGGAATATTCACGATAGGTCGCCTTCAGCTTCAGTTTTTCAATCTCGTTTTTCGGCATCTGATACCCTTGCTGGGCCTGTTCGTCATCCAGAATTCCGAACACCTTGCCATTGAGATCGCCGGCGCTCTGCAACCCCGCATGTTCCTCATCGCCCAGCACAACAAAGGAAACACCGACGGTTTCCTGCACTGATCCCTGATTCATCATTTTATCCAGATTCACGTTCAACCGGCCTTCAACATACACACCGAAAGCACTGATCAAGCCGATCAGAACGGCAGCGGTCATCGTCGTTTTCAACAAGCTGACACTGCGGCGTCCGACTGCTAAAATCGCCAAAAGATTCAAAATTAATGCCACGATCAGCACGATCAGATTCAGACGGATAAATAAAGTACGGCTCAGCGAGCTGAACTGCGTCAGTCCGATCATCGCCAGCACCAGAAACAAATTGGCAGTCAGCACGAAAAAAGCCATGATCTGATTGATCAAGGTTAAATCGCGCCGAACCTTCTTTTTCTTGCGCGGCTGAGTTTTGCGTTTGTCCATGTCGGCAGTCCTCCAGAGGTTTATCATTTCGTCATCATTTCAGGATAACGATCTTTTTAGCAACTGGATTTATTTTAACATAGAGTCCTTTTCTGTACAGGGATTTCTTTTTTTTGTAAGAATTTTGAAAAACTCCCGAACTAATCGTTCCGGGAGTTTGCATGCGAGCGGTGATTGACAGGATTGAATAATTTGGAAATTTCATTGATCAGAATCAAACTTGCGGACAAACCGAAGACGATCCCCCAACAGGCCCAATCCAACGGCGCGGTTTTTAAAATCATTTGGAAAATCGGCAGTTTGACAACCATCACCTGCAAGGCAACGCCGATCACAAATGTCGCTAACAACAGCTTGTTGCGGAAAATTCCAACTTTAAAAATGGAATGATCGAGACTGCGAAGATTCAGGCTGTGAAACAGCTGAGCAATGGACAGCACCATAAACGTCATCGTATGGGCTGTGCGGACATCGTAGCTGGAACCATATTTGAAAGCAACCAGCGAAATCGTTCCGATATACAGTCCGTTCAGCACCATAAATGCCCAGCCGCCGTTGGCGAACAGACTCTCCCGCGCATCACGGGGTTTCTGATCCATAATGTAAGGATCCTGCGGTTCCGCGGCCAGGGAGAGTGCCGGAAAGGCATCGGTGACTAAATTGATCCACAGAATCTGGATGGCCGAGAGCGGAGCTGGGGCGATCGGCATTAAGACGATTGCCAGAAACAGCGTCGTAATTTCACCCAGATTGCAGGAAAGCAGATACAGCACCGCTTTTTGAATATTAAGATAAATATTGCGGCCTTCCTCAACGGCGTTGATGATCGTCGCAAAGTTGTCGTCCGCCAGAATCAGATCGGACGTCTGCCGTGAAACTTCGGTGCCGCTGCCCATCGCGATGCCGACATCCGCCTGTTTGAGCGACGGAGCATCGTTTACGCCATCGCCGGTCATCGCGACGATCTTCGCATCGAGCCGGTAGGCTTTGACAATCCGCACCTTATCCTGCGGCGTTGCACGGGCCACAATGCGGATGCGCTGACATGCCTGGGCCAGCTGATCATCGCTTAAATCCTGCATCTGAACCGAAGTCAGCACCTGCGAAAGCGACTGGGCAATGCCCAGCTTCCGGCCGATTGCCAGCGCGGTTTCCGGATGATCGCCGGTAATCATGACCACGTCAATCCCGGCTTTATGCGCCAGCTCAATCGCTTCTTTGACGCCTTCTTTCGGCGGATCGATCATACCAGCCATCCCGACAAAACACAGCCGGGTTTCAAATTGATTTTCATCCAGCGAGGCGACCGAACGTGTTGCCAGAACCAGGACGCGCAAAGCTTCCCCAGCCATCTGTGCAGCTGCTTCCTCAATCTGCCGCCGCCAAGCCGCTGTCATTTCCATCCGCCGGCCATCCTGCCACAGATGTGTGCACAGCGGCAGAACGCTTTCAAGCGCGCCTTTGACATAGACGATTTTTTCCAGTCCAGTCTGATGCACGGTGCTCATCCGCTTGCGTCTGGAATCAAACGGGATTTCCCCTACCCGCGGAAACTGCCGGACAATCTGCGCTGGATCGACGCCGTTATCCAAAGCCCAGCGCATTAACGCCACCTCGGTCGGATCACCAATGGCCCCATTCGCATCCAGCTTAGCATTGCAGCACAAATAGAAGCCTTCCTTTAAGCGCCGCTCGGTTACTTTCTGCGAGCTGGACTGAATTTTGCCATTGAGATAATAAGCGACAACGGTCATGCGGTTCTGTGTCAGCGTTCCGGTTTTATCCGTGCAGATGACCGAAACCTGCCCTAGTGTTTCCACGGCATGCAGCTTGCGGGCAATCGCGTGATGATCACTCATCTTCTGAACGCCTAAGGCCAGCGAAATAGTCACTACCGCCGGCAGCCCCTCTGGAATCGCGGCCACAGCCAGTGAAATCGACGTCAGCAGCATTTCAAACAAATCGCGTTTCTGAATGATCGCAATCACAAAAATCGCAGCGCAGATAATGACCGATAAGGCGCCCAGCACTTTGGACAGTTCCGCCAGCCGCCGCTGCAGCGGTGTCAGCAGCTTTTCTTCATGCTGCAGCAGTTTCGCAATTTTGCCGATCTCGCTGTCCATCCCTGTCGCCACCACCAGACCCGCAGCGTTGCCGTCGAGAACGATCGTCGATGAAAAAGCCATATTTTTCTGATCGGCCAGCGGCAGCGTCTGATCTTTAGGATAACGGGCAGAAGCATCCTTGTCCACCGGTACGGATTCGCCGGTCAGACTGGATTCCTCGACTTTCAGATGTACAGTCTCAATCAGACGCAGATCCGCCGGAACAAAATTTCCGGCTTCCAGAAAGACCAGATCGCCCAGCACCAGCTCTGCCGCATCAATCTGTTTCAGCTGACCGTCACGTTTGACCAGGGCTTTCATCGCGGTCATTTTTTCTAAGGCATGCAGCGCTTTTTCCGCCCGGTATTCCTGGAAAACACCGATCAGGGCATTGATTGTGATCACCGCTACAATGATGACGGAATCCATCACCTCATGCAGAAAAACGGAAATCACCGCGCCGAGAATCAAAATTAAAATCATCGGATCATTGAACTGTTCCGCGACTTTTTTCAGCAGAGATGCTTCTTTTTTCTTTTCCAGCTCATTGCCGCCGAAGCGCTGCAGCCGGGCGGCCGCTTCTTTTTCACTCAGTCCCTCGCGGGCATTGGTCAGTGTTGCAGCTTCCAGTTCCTGTATAGTTTGACGATAGGGCATAGCACATCTCCTTTACCTATTCCCATCTATATCAAAAACCGAAGAAGAATAGAACGGAAGACGCGTCAGGATCGAACGCAAAGCTCATCAAAAAAAGCCGGTAAGCTCCGGCTTTTTTCCTTCTTTGACAAATTAATTCGGATTGCGCCGGCTTCCGCCCCACTCGACCAGCGTGAAACCTTTTCGTTCCGGCGCAGGCGTCAGCACCTGTGGCTCAATTTCTATTGGTTCTTCAAGCCCTTCAGATACCATATAAACCCGGATTACCGTATCCGGCTGCGGATCACAATCCATCGGCATCAAGTCGGCATAGACAGCGGAAGGAAACTGGATTTTGTTATATGGAGACTGAGACAGGATCGGCAGCCAATAAGTAATGAAATCTGCGCTTTCCTGGTAGTTTAGCCCCAGCAATGCCAGCTTTTCTTCCAAAAAAGAAATCGTATCTTCCCGCGCTACAACAAAACCCTCGGTCTGATCAAAACAATCCGGAATCATTGCCTCATAATACAGATAGGGATAATCACGCCCCTGCAAGATCAGCTGATCACCGCTCACCCTACCCGTCCAGCCCTGGTCATAAACTGGATAGCTCAACGTCGGTTCCTGTCCAAGCTTCAGCGTAAAATCAAGCGGTGTATCATGATAAAGATAGATCACCGGCTTATCGGCTCCCATCTCATTTCGCGGTGGTTCCCCTTCGAAGCTAGCATCAATTTCCTTTTCCTCGCACAGCGCTATGAGCTGCAGCCGCTGCGCTTCACTTAACAGTTCATCCCAGCCTCGGAAATGAACTGAATGATAATCCTCGCGAATTTTCTGCAGCTGCGGCCAGAGCTGCTGCCAATCGAGCTTCTGCGTTTCTGCTTCCTGAAGCTGCTCAGCGGTCAGCTGATAATAATCAGGATCGCAGTAGAGTAAGATATAGGGATGATCTGGATCCTCGGATGGACTTAAAGCAAAGCTTTCCATCCTCTGATAATCCCGCATCAGAGCTGCTGCATCATATTCCCCCTGATAGGCGTAATCCACGCCATATTTCTGCATCAGAGTATCAATGTAGGAACGCTCTTTTTCTTCCAAGGGAAGTTCCAGATCAAGAAAACTGTAAAAAATCGGATCCCCATCACGATATTGATCGGAAAGCAGCTGATCTTCCAACGTGCCGCCATAATACGGTGCCGTGATTTCACAAAATGAAGCTTCCTTTCCTGGCAGCAGCGCGAATTGATAGCCATCCTGTTCCTCTCTGACCAAGACGGTATAACCATCGTTAATCAGAAACTCACGCTCGGACTTCTCTGGCATAAAGCTTTGCCTTTTCTCAGTATCCCAATCCACCTCGGTTACTTCTGCACTGTCTTCGGATTGAAAGCGGAGCCGGGCCATCGGATCCTTATCGGTGCGGGTTTCTCCTTCAAAGAGAAATGTTTCCATGGTCTTCGGCGCAATCCAGCGTTCGATCTCAACTTCACGCACCCCTCCGATGTTGACTTTATAGGCAAAGGAAACAATTTTCTGGGCCTGTTCGGTATGATTGGTGATTTCAATCTGTCTTAAAGGCCGGGTAATATCATAGCCGGTTTCATCCGCCGGCGTGATTTCAACGGTAAACATTGATTTAATGGACTGCGGATCAGAAGAAGGATCCGGGGTCGGCTGAACTGAATTGGTTTGGGCACAGGCTGTCAGCATCAGACCCATCGCCATCAGGATCGCTCTGTGGCTGAATCCGTTGTGATTAAACTTCATCTCGATCACCTCTTTTCAGGCTTTTCTGTCGGCTTGGTTCTCGGTGGCTAGTTTTTGATCGCATTTCCGAATCATTTCTTCCGCTTGTTTCCGCTGTTTTGGATAGTAAAAATAAACATGTTCCCGCTGCCGATAATACGCCGCGGCCATTTCAAAATATGTACGCGCCTGCTGGATGTCTTTCTTCGTTCCCATACCCGAGTAAGCACAGTTACCTAAACGCAGACAAACTTCCGGATATTCTTCGATTTCTCCAATTTCCTGTAAATGGTGGTAAAGTTTTAAATACATTTTATACGCGTTGATTTCATCTTTTTCTACAAATTTGCCTTTTTGATAAGCATCCGCTACTTTCATAACGGCTTCAAAATTGCCTAATTTTGCGGCTTGAATAAAATATTGGAACCCGCGTTTTTGATCTACTTGAACCCCGCGTCCATAAGTATAACAGTATCCCAGATTGGTCATCGCCTGACTGTTTCCCAGAGCTGCCGATTTCTGATAGTAAGCTACCGCTGTTTTAAAGCCTTCCGGTGTTCCTGTTTGATACGCTTCCGCGCCTAAATTTAATAGAATATCACTCTCATCTAAAGTCATCCTTGGCCTCCTGCCTTCTGCTTTTCTGCAGCAGATCCATGAACCTACCCTTCCTCATTTTCCGCCAACAGCGCGGTTAACAGCACCCCGCTAAGCAGCACTGTCATGGAAGAAAGCGGACAGCGCCGCTGGCCATCCAGCTCCAGACAGGCATCCTTGTTGACGCAGCAGTTATCAATCACGATATCCGCGGTTTCAAATAAACGCCGGCCGCTGGGATGATCGGATTTGATCACCGGTGATTGCTTCATGTTGGTGATCACCACCACGGTCGTCTTATTCGACCAAAGCAACCGGGCCAATTCCACATTCATGACACTTTTTCCCGTGTTGGACGGCATTAAAAACACATCCTGGGGCTGTATTTTATATTTATCAATCAGCATCTGAGCATAATCCCGCTGCTTCTGCGTCCAGCCGCTCTGCACCGGATCAAAGATCATCAGCTCACTTTCCAGGATCGGGATGATTTTATCGTTGTGAATCCCGGCCATTAAATCCTGCAGCATATGCGAATGTCCGCTGCCCATGACAATCAGCCGGCCTTGTTTGCGCATTAACTCCTGAGCGATCTTTTCAATCGATCCCAATTGCGTCTGTTCAAATTGTTCAAGGATATCCAATACCACTTTATTCAGCTGATGCACGACACCGCTGGGTTCCAATCCAGCCTGAACGGCGAAGCTGACCGCATTGACAGCCTGAGCACCATAGGTCTGTAACATCGGCAGAAACGACTGCTCCACCGCAAACAGATTTGGATTCCCATCCTGTCGGCTGACTTCCAGCGCAAGCCATTCGATTCCCAGACGCCGGCAATGTTTTTCCATCGCGGCATACAGCGGCGTATCCTGACTGTGAAAAGTCAGAACTAAATCATGCCGCTGAATCCCCCAGGCCTGAATCAAGACTTTGGCATATTCCGGACACTGAATCAGCGCAGAATACCGACGATCATACGTCATCAATTCCTGCGGAAACAAACCGATGACTTCCGCATGTCCCTGCAGCCTGGCGGTCAGTTCTTCCGCAAACAGATGGTCTTCCCCGATCCCAAACGCAAAGACATGACGTCCTTCATTCAGCCCTTCTGCCAACCGCGTTCCGATTCGCACGAAACAGTCCATCTGGGTTTCCGCCCAACCCAGCCAGCACTTCTGAAACTGACGGCAATTCTCTTTCAGCATACACAACACCTCTTCTTTAATTATACGGACAATCAAGCAAAAAGGAAGCCTGCGCTTCCTTAAAATTCAATGACTATTCGACAACGATCCGGACTTTATCGCCTTCCGCAGAAACGACGTCAACCAGTTCGCCAACCTGACCTTCTTCCACCAATTTCAGAATCAAATCCAGATCCACACCCTTAAGATCCACATTCATGCCGCTCAGTTCCATCTGCTTCGTAAAATCCAATCCAGCCCGGATCAGCGCTACCGGAACATTGACGCGAACGCGGTCATTGTTCGCGGATTCGACCTGAATCCGCAGCATTTTCGGCTGGGAAGGAGCGCTGTAAATTAACGGCCGAACCTGGGTTTCTGCGGATTCCTGCGGCTTTTTCGTCCGCTTTTCGCTTTCTTCAATCGCATCCAGCAGCCGCAGTCCTTCTTCTACGCTCAGCGTACCGTCTTTGACCATGGCCATAATTTTTTCTCGGGAGTTCATGTTGTTCCTCCTATTTTTTTAACAGCGCGATCGCTTCTTCCGCGCTGATCTCACCCTGCTGCAGACGGGTCAGCACATCGTCGGCGCGGGCAGGTGATTCTTCTTCCCGCTTGACTGTAAACCCCATCTTAGTAATAATGGAATCCAACATTTTCTTCACTGTCGGATAGGATATATTAAATTCCTTTTCCATTTCCTTGATATTGCCCTGAACCCGAATAAAGGTTTCGACAAACTGCAGTTCATCGCGATTCAGATAGCTGAACCGGGATAAGGCAAACTCACCGGTAATTTCAGTATGACAGCGGGTACAGGTTAACCGTGTTGCCAGCAGCTGATTGCCGCAGACCGGGCATGTCCCAAAAACTTCATTTCGCATCGTGTTTCCTCCTTATCCTAAAATATCAATGAGCACGCGATTCGGCCCGGATTCCACTTCCACCAGCCGAAACGGCTCACATTCTTTTAATTCCTTCAACGAAGTCTGAACAAACTGGAGTATCGCTTCGCGGTTGTCCAGCAGGATCTGCACGGTTTCATCACGCGACTGCGCTGGAACATACTGCGATCCCCAAAGCACCGCTTTTAAGATTGCCGCGGCAGCACTCAGCGGGATTGCCGGAATCGTCACATTCTGTTCAACGGACTCCACAACAATTTTAATCTTTTTGGCCATCCTTGTGTCCTCCTGAGATTATTATAAACGTTAATTTAATTATTTCAAGTGATTTTTAAAAATATTGAATTTAATAATTGATTTATTTAATAACTTTAGTTTAATATCTTATGAACACCATTACGGATTCGGATGTAAATGTACGCTGAATGCAGATCTGAGAAGGTTTTCATATGATGGTAATACGCAAAGGCCGGATCACTCAGCATGTCCAGAACGATATACCGCCAGCGAACGCCGCGCTCCGTCTGAATCCAGGCCGCCGCTCCCGGCTCGGGCTGAATCTGTTGATCCCCGCATTTCAGACCGGTTGCGGACAAGGCCACGGACAATTCTTCAAGCTGTTCACTGGGATGCTGATCATCGAGAAAATAACGAACAAAAGAACAGGCTTGTTTCAGACTGTCCCATACTTCCTGATTGACTTCATTGACCTGCGTGACTGCAATTAACACCGGCGGATGGTCCTGCACGTAGCGGATAAATCGTTTCCGGCAAAGCCTTGCATCATAACTGTCGCCGAGAATCGCCGCATCCAGCAACACCAGATCCATGATAAATCCCCTCCTTCCGGATCGTTACACTTTTATTTTACCACGATGAAGCGCTTTCAACCAGCTGGAAAGAAAAAGACGGAATTTCTAGTTCCGTCCCCTCTAACTGACTGTTTATTTGCGGGAGAGAAAGAAGCTCGGAATTCCGCTGTTGTCTTCCTCGTCTTCTTCCGTTTCCTTTTTGATTTCCTCAGTGATCTTATTGGCGACCTTCACTGACGGCTTCGCTTGAGAAGGCACTTTAATCTTTGGCAGATCAAACCCGGTTGCGATCACTGTAACAATGATCGATTCGCCGATCTTTTCATTGATCGCCACGCCGAAGATGATATCGATATCATTGCCGGCCGCTTCACGGATGTATTCAACGGCATCATTCGCATCATAGATGGAAATATTGGCGCCGCCGGTAACATTGACGATCGCTTTTTTAGCCCCGTTGATCTGCGCTTCCAAAAGCGGCGACTGAATCGCTTTCTGAGCTGCTTCCTGAGCCTTGTTGTCACCCTGCGAAATCCCGATGCCGATCAAGGCGCTGCCCTGACCTTCCATGACTGAACGCACATCCGCAAAATCCAAGTTAATCATCGCCGGAACCGCAATCAAATCAGTGATCGTCTGCACGCCTTGACGCAGGACGTTATCAGCTTCCTTAAACGCTTCGACAAAGGGAATGCGGCCGATGACCTGAAGCAGCTGATTGTTGGAAACGATAATCAAAGAATCAATGAATTCACTTAACTGACCTAAACCGGCTTCGGCCTGAGCCATCCGCCGCGGTCCTTCAAAGGAGAACGGCTTGGTGACAATTCCAACTGTCAGCGCGCCCATTTCCTTGGCGATCTTCGCAAACAACGGAGACGCGCCAGTTCCTGTGCCGCCGCCCATGCCGGCTGTGATAAAGACCATATCGGCACCCGACATCGCCTCGCGGATTTCTTCTTCATTTTCTAACGCTGCCTTGCGTCCCATTTCCGGATTGGCACCCGCGCCTAAACCCCGCGTCGTTTCCCGACCCAGTATAATTTTATTTTCAACCGGGGATTTGTTGAGATCCTGCATGTCGGTATTGGCAACGTAGAATTCAACACCCTGAACGCCTTCCTCGACCATGCGGTTAACGGCGTTGCAGCCGGCGCCGCCGATGCCGAAGACTTTAATTTTCGCAACCTGATTGTATTCTAAATCCATCTTCATTCATCCTCTCGTTTCCTATTTCTGTTTGGCTTCAAAAAGCATATCCTTTAATCGTTTTGTAATCGAATCGTCGACGCTGGTTTTCTCTTTTTTCAGACCGCCGATCGTTACGGCTTTTTCAAACTGCGCAGCATTGACACCAACCTGATCGGTATTGAGCAGCGGCTGCTGATCCTTATACGCATAGAACAAACCCAGACAGGCTGTCAACGCACTGTCGCGCACGCCCAGGGTTTCCGGATAATACACCTTGGTCGGAGCATTCAGATGATCCTGAACATACTCTGCGATTTCCTGCAGCTCGCCGCCTTCGCCGACGATCACAACCTGTGTCCTGCCGGCTTTAAGAATCGGCCGGCACATTTGTTCGATCTCGCTCATCCAGCTTTCCAGCGGTTCGCGGATCGCTTCGCAAAGTTCCTTTTCCGACAGTGTATACGTCTTTGTATTCTTGGACCAGATGTAAATCGGTGTCTGCAGCGGCCGGCGTTGATTCAAGCGCGTATTGTATTTAACCAACCGCACCGCCTCCGCTAACGGCAGCTCATAGCGTTCAACCAATGCCTGACTCCACTGATCAATGCCTTGTTCGATAATCTCACAGCTGGCCAACTTGCCTTTGGACAACAGTGACAGCGTCGTTGTCTGTTCTTCCAGGCGGATCAAAATCAAATTCTGATCCATCGTCTGTTCAAACAAAGCCGCTTCTTTGGCAATGGCGAAACTGTCCAGACTGATATCCAGCACTTCCAATCCCGCCTGTTCCACACAGTTGACATATTCAAACGCGATTTTGCGATTGGCGCACAGCAGATCCACATCCACTGTCAGCTCATCGCACAGCTCGCCAATCGGCATCCGCCGCGTCGATATTCCATTGCAGGTATACCGCACGCAGACAGCGCTGATTAATGCCAGTCCGTTTTCAATCTTGGTTTTCATCGCATTTTTGACCGCTTCCCGAACATCGAGAACGGTAACACGGCGGTCAAAAGAAGAAACCGGCACCGTTATTTTCAGCGATTTGCGCATCATATCCCGAGAAGGAATCGACAACAAAACACGTTCAATTCGAGCACCGATCATTCGGGAAGCGTTTTCCGCCGCCCTTCGAATCGCTTTGACAACCTCATTGGGTTCACTCAGCTGATGAAACTGAACACCTGCCACAGGAACCCGTTCGACTTTGATTATATTAAAGCGAGTGTTGAAGAACTCGCCTACCAGCAATCTTACTTCGTGATCCGCTATATCCAGCGCCGCGAAAATCTGCTTGTCCATGCCTTTTTCGACCCCCTGAGCTACACATATATACTATATCATAAAACGGTATTCAACAAAAGAATTTTTCCAACAATTCGCATTGTGTGCCCAGCGTTGTAAAATTGTTGTCAATTTCATACGGAAGCTGCCGAATTTCATAAAATTATTGGTGTTTTCAGCCCTTCCTGAACTTACTTGTAAAAAAATCCTTTTTCTTTCTCACCTTTTTCCGATAACGCCTTGCATTTTTTGGATGATCATGTTATAGTTTACAAGCGAAATTAAGACAGAAAGGGGGGTTACGGTTAATGTCTAGAGTATGTGCCGTATCCGGTAAAAAAGCCTTATCAGGAAATAAGCGTTCTCATTCCATGCATGCATCCCGCCGCAAATGGAACGTTAATTTACAAAAAGTTAAAGTGATGGTTGATGGTAAGCCACAGCGAATCCGTATTTCCGCCCGTGCTTTAAAAACACTGAAGGCTCAGCAGAAAAACGGTTAATTAAAAAGGAGTTCTGCTCCTTTTTTTCTTTGCATTCAAAAATAACAGCCTCAGGGGCGGGAAGCTCATTGCTTTCAACACCTGGGGCTGTTTTCTTTTTGATTGTCGATCAGTCTGACAGAATTCGGCTAAGCTTTCTCGCGAATGGCCACGGTATATTCACCCTCACTCCAAATTTGTCCGTCGCTGTGCTTCCAATCCGGCCCTTCGCAGCGGACAAGCCAGAAACGATAGTTCTGCCGATCCTCGCTAATTCCATCGTAAAGCAGCCACAAAGTTTGATTACCTTTTTCTTCCAGAAGGGCCTGCTGCCCGTCTTCGCTGATGACTGCCGTTTTCTCAGCAAAGTCTTGTTCCAGCAGAAACTGCAGAGCCTGAGCTGGAGAGCGGCGGCTGACATACATATAGGTCGTATCATAAGCGCCGCTGACAAAGCTATGGGATAGTTCATTTTTTGGAAGAATTGGTTCATCTTCCGTTAGTTTCAAGCCGGTTGTCCCGTCAGTCAGGGTGTGAATGACTGCGGCCAGCACCGCTTCCTGTCCCTGCATCAGCCGGATTCGATAGGTCATCGCAAACGCTTCGCCCGTCGGGCCTGCGCCTTGATTGCCCGGCGAAACTGCCCATTCCGCAGTCTTCACTTCTAACAATTGATCTTCCGCAGTGCCCGCCAGCCGCTGCACAGAGGTGATTTTCATCCGCACATCAACGCCGTTGACACGGTAAGCCTCAGCCTGCTGCGTCAGTGTCAATAAGCTCAACCACACCGGATCGGTGCTGCGAGTCTGCAATTTCATCGTTCCTTCCGGCAGTTCCTGCTGCAGCTGCGGATCCGTTTGGATCGTCTGCCGCATCGCTTCAATCAACATGACCTCCGCTTCCTCAGCACTGAATTCTGGACTTTCTGAGAAACTCACTTCCGGCAGGGGAGCGTTCCGCACAAAGTTCATCGGCTGGGTCGGCTGCATCGCAACCGGGCACAGAATCAGCTACCCTTCCACAAACAGATCCTGTTCATTCAAAATCCCATCGTCTCCCAATACCAAACTCCACTGCGGCTGGCCCTCACGGCATAGGGCCAGAGCGAGCGTACCGAACGGCACACAGTCACTGTAAGCATAATCTTCCTGCAACCCATCCTTTTCCAGATGGATCCCCTCGCGGTCCGTCATGATCTTCCATTCTGTCCCCGCGGTTTCCGCAGCTGACCATTCCCCGCTGATGGAGGAGATCGGGTTATGATAGCTGATCGGATTGCCGCGGTCGCCGAAAGTTGCAATTTGTTGATGGACGCTGTAATCGGTTGTTCGATAGGTAATCGTACAAACATCGTCAGCCAGCCACTGCAGCTTCATTTTTCCCTCAACGGGATAAGGAAATGCTTCTTGCTCGCGGCGGTAAAGAAGATAACGGCTGCGGCAGAGAGACGCTTCGCCGGAATTCCGATCTTGTTTGACCACAACCCAAAAACGGCCGTTTTCCGATAGACTGATCGTCGTTGGATGCTGCTGAAGGGCCTGTTGGAGCTGCAGGCTAAATCCAATGGTCAGAAGCAGCGCAGCACCCGCTCCGATTTTACGCAGGGCAGTTTTTTTAATAAAAACGCTGCCGCTGAAGGTCAGCGCGCCAACCAGCATCAAATTAAGCAAAGGATTGATCCAATCCGCAATGTATTCCCAACCTCGTGGATAAACGATGATCCAGCTGACAAGCTGCAGCGTGCCAATGCCTGCCGCCAGGATCAGGCATACAATTGCTGCCGCGATCCATCCCTGCCGCTGTTGACGAAATTGACGTTTTTGATTCATCTCGATTAACGAAGGCATCTCCTCCGCGGCTTCACTGTTCAAAAAAACTTCCGTATCCTGAAACTCAGCGGGTGAAACATTAAAAATATCCGCCAGGATATGCAGCTGATCAGCACTCGGAACCGCTTGTCCGCTCTCCCATTGTGATATTTGATAACGTGGCACAGAACACTGCTCGGCCAGCTGTTTTGGGGTCAGACCTGCCGCCTGTCGCAGCCGTTTGATCTTCTTCGCTAAGTTCATCGTTGTCAACTCCTTTGGATAGGCATCAGTGTAGCACGAACAAGCCGGCTTTTCCAGTCCCGTCCAATCCAAAATAAAAGGCGGCCCATGGCTGCCCACTTAAAGCGAACTTATTATTTCAATCCAACCTCGATCATTGAACAGAGTACGATCTCCTCTTTCGTTGATTGACTTCATGTCAGTCGTGAATACCGATTTCTCTCCGCCACTGCCGTTAATCTTGTTTTTAGTGATTCCGCTTTCCAACGGTAGAGGTGAAAGAATTCGCGCTTATTCTTATTGAACACGGAAAAGAAAAGCGATCTGATCGAGAGAACGATCCGCATGCCCCAAGTCCAGGGCGATTTCTTCCCCACCCCTTCGTTTGTAGAAAGCTAAAGCTCGGTGGTTATGGGCATTACAACGGCAGCCGATGACCGTTTGACCCGCGGCTTTGGCCCGGCGCAGAATTTCCGTCCAAACCTGAGAACCTAAACCCTGATGCTGAAAATCGGAAGTCAGATAAAGGGCATTCACGCTCATGGCAACACCGGTTATTGGATGCTTCGGTTTTCCCAGAATAAAGTAACCCGCATCCTGTCCCTCGGCTAGAATAAGACAGACCTGAGATTCATGATCTGCGATCGCCTCACGAAATTTTTCAGCATGCCCAGCTTCATCAAACTCCCTCAGCCAGGATTCGGGATAAATTCCGGCGTAGGTTTCCTGCCACACCCTTCGCTTCAGCCTGACCAGCCGTCCAAGACAATCTTTACTTGCTGCAGCAAACGTCATCATGAGTTCATCAACTCAGTCAGCTGACTGCTCAGCGCTTCCACGGAGATGGCGGAAGGATCCGTACAGTCCACAGGAATCAACGTTCCGATCGCAAAGCGACGATAGCCGCGCTGTTCAATGCTTTGTTCAAAATCAGCGAAGCGGATTGGGTCAGGAATCCGATAGGGTTCCACCGCCGGATACCGGTCGTTAACGACATGTCCCCGATGTCGGGAAGACGATTGATCCCGCTTGACAAACCGCTCATAAATGGTTCGGGTATCGCCGTCGAACAAGATTGTGATCATCTGACAGCCGGTCTTTTCCGCCAGCCTCTGCAAGCCCGGCAGCGAAAGATCCTCAAAGTTATTTTCCAGAATGACCGATTGTCCTGCCGTCAGACATTGCAGCGCCGCGTAATAGAGAATATCCATCGCAGCCAGCCCCAGCTGAACTTTTTCCTGCCGGCTTTGAAAACCCAGACGGTCAAAAAGATCCTCTTTGATGGAATCTTTGGAAAACATCGGGATTCCCAGTTTCTGACTTAACTGAATCGCCAGCGTCGTTTTGCCGCTGGCCGGCATTCCCGCAAGACACACGCACGTTGGCTTTTTGTTTTTATTCATTGACTTATCCTTTCCTATCCTTCAATCAGGAATTCAGCTTGGCGTCGTTGCAGCGAACGACCAGGATCCGTCCCTGATCCAGCGTCACCACCGCTTCCTGATCGACAATTTCATTGGATATCCCGATCGTATCGCCGCGATCCATGAAATAATGATCGAGCGGATAAAGAAAACCTTCCAGCGTAATCACCGCCGGCTCAATCGCGAAAAAGGAAATAAACCGAGCGGCATTGGCCTTAAACACATGCCGTCCAGGTTCCAGGCAAGACAATTCATTGTTTTTTTCACGCAGGATAATCGGGACTTCCTGATACATCACCAGAAGCAGATTCGCCAGCTGGTGATCCTGTCTTCCGCCGAGGCCGCCGGTCAAAATGATCGGCTGATACCCCTGTTCCTTTGCCCAGTGCAGCGCCGAGAGCGCGTCGGTTTCATCCTTCATTACCGGAAGCACTTCCACTTGATCGGCATACTGACGGATCATTGTCATTTCTTCCGCATTGACTGAGTCGAAATCCCCGATCGCCATCACCATTCGCCGTTGTTGTCTGGCACATACGAGCGCCCCGCGGTCAGCACCGATCAAATCGCCTTCCGCCTGATCACAGTTCTGCGCCATCCCCAAAACAATAGTACAGGGTTTTAACATAGCGAATCAACGGCGTCCACAATGTTGTTTTTAAAGATGTAACTGCCCGCAACCAATACATCTGCGCCAGCCTGCTTACACAGCTTTCCGGTTTCGGCATTGATCCCGCCGTCTACCTCAATCCGTAAATCGACGTTTTCAGCCTGAGCCCAAGCCCGCAGCTGAGCGATTTTTTCCAGAGCGGACGGATCAAACTGCTGCCCGCCGAAGCCGGGTTCCACCGACATCACTAAAACTAGATCAAAGTCCTGCCACAGATCCTTTAAGACTTCCACCGGGGTTTTCGGTTTGATCGAAATGCCCGGCTTTACGCCCCACAGCCGCAGCTGCTTCGCCAGCTTGCGGCAGGCCTCTGCATTTTCCATCGCTTCATAATGAAAGGTGAGCCACTGCGCTCCGGCCTCGATGAAAACCGGCGCATACGTTTCTGGATCGGTGATCATCAGATGCACATCCAGTTCACAATCCGTCAGTTTGCGGAAGGCTTTGAGAATGTCCGGGCCGAAGGTCAGATTCGGGACAAAATGGCCGTCCATCACATCGTAATGCAGCCACTGAGCTTGGGAAGCGTTGACCGCTTCCATCTGCGTGTTCAGCTGGGTAAAATCCAGCGATAAAATTGAGGGGGATATGATCGTCATCAATATTTCTCCTTTCGGCCCTGAACGAGGGTCAGACAATCCAAATAATCCGCATAGCGAATGCGGGAAACCTGCTGCGCCTCAACCGCCTGCTTGATCGCGCAGCCCGGTTCATTCTGATGAATGCAGTCGCGGAACCGGCACTTGCCTAAATAAGGGGCAAAATCAGGAACACTCTGCGCCAGTTCCGTCGGCGTCATGCGGCTGAAGTCCAGCGACGAAAAACCTGGCGTATCCGCTACCCAGCCGCCGGCCACCTCATGCAGCTCGACATGCCGGGTCGTGTGCTTGCCCCGTCCCAGGGCTTTGGAAATTTCCTGGGTCTGCAGCTGAAAGGCTGGATTCAGCTTATTTAATAAGGAAGACTTGCCGACGCCGCTCTGCCCGGTCAGCACCGTAACTTTGTCCTTTAAAACGCCGGCCAGATTTTCATCGAGTTCTTCCCGGCCGCTCAGCACGACTTCATATCCGCTGCGGCGGTAATCCTCAATCCAGGCATAGACTGGATCCTGGGCCTGCACCAAATCCATCTTGGTAATGCACAAGACCGGCTGAATTGAAGCGTTGACAATCAGAAACAGAATCCGGTCCACCAGCGTGCAGGAAAAGTCCGGATCTTTGGCAGACATGACGATCAAAGCTTGATCGACATTGGCCACCGGCGGACGGATCAGGGAATTCTTACGCGGAAGGATCCGCTCAATTCCGGTTTGATCGCCGAAATCCGTGTATTCGACCCAATCCCCGGTGCGCGGCTTATCCTGCAGCCGAACCTTGCCCATAGCCACGCATTCCACGCGCCGTCCGTCCTCGTCCGCAACCAGATACTGGTTGGAAATAATTCTGATTATTCTTCCGATCATAACGCTCCTTTTCTAATCGCTTCGATACGCTGCGGCCACTTCCCGCCGTTTTGCTTTTTATTCAGCTGTTCAATAATAATATAAGGTAATGTAGCTTTCTTCATTTTGTTCATACAACGTGCCAAAGCCCGGCGTGCATTGAATCACAACCCCGCGCTCAACACTGGCTGCTTCTTCCTCGCTCATGTTGTCGGTATCGAGTACCGAAAGGATGACTTCCGCGCCCTGCCCTTCCAACAGCGATTGAGCTTCAAAAACATCCATCCCCTTGATCGACCAGTCAATCTGGAAAGTCGGATAGGCGGCGATCACAAAACGAATCGTATTGGTTTTCTGCGGATCAATCTTCGACTGCGGCTCCAGCAGCTCCTGACGCAGAATCGTTCCCGGGGCGCTGTCGCTGGCTTCCTGTGTCGTCTGAATGCGGATATTGGCGCTTTCCAGCTTCTCACGGGCTTCGCTGATCTTCATGCCGACATAATTTTCAATGACGACATACCGCCCCAGCGAGACCTTGACCTTCACCATTGAGCCATTGGTCAGCATTGTCGACGCCGCCGGATCACTTTCATAAATCCGATCCTTCTCCACGTCATCGGTTAAGGAATACGTAATCTCTGAACGATTCAGCTCCAGTCCGACATCGCTCAAGGCCGAAGCAGCCTGTTCTACGGTCAGGTTGTTCAGCGGCGGCACCTCAACGAGCTGGCTTTTGCCGCCCCAGTTGCCGGTCAGCGCCAGGATGAAGATCACCGCGGCAATCGACAGCACGACTAAGCCTGTGACTAACAGCGTCATCCAGGCATTGCTTTTCTTTTTGCGTTTCTTTTTCTTTTTTACCGGCTTAGCGGCGGGACGGGATGAACCGTTCTCCTTGCGCCGGGCGGTATCCATCGCAATCGTCTTGTTGCCTTCGCTCGGCGTCTTAAAGACAACCCGCGGCTCATTGGCCCGTTCGGGCGACAGGCAGGTCGTCAAATCCTGAAGCATGACTTCACAGCTTGGATAGCGGAAGTTTTTGTTTTTCGCCGTCGCGCGCAGGATCACATTTTCCACGGCCTGGGGCAGCTGCGGATTCAGCGCACGGATCGAAGGAATTTCCTCACGCATGTGCTTCATCGCGATCTGCACCGCCTGTTCGCCATGAAACGGGACCTCGCCGGAAAGCAGTTCGTAAAACACAATGCCCAGTGAATAAATATCGCTCTGCCGGGTCGCTGCCTCCCCGCGCGCCACCTCCGGCGCCAGATAATGCACCGAGCCCATAACCGAATCAGACTGTGTCAGCTGCAGGGCATCCTGGGCTAAAGCAATGCCGAAGTCCACGACCTTCAACGTTCCGTCATCCTTGATCAGAACGTTCTGCGGCTTGATATCGCGGTGGATGATATTGCGGCGGTGCGCTTCAGCGACTGCGCTGACCAGCTGCTTCATAATGGCGACGGCTTCTTCTTTGCACAATGCGCCGCGCTGGGCGATCAGCTGCTTCAGATCCTTGCCCCGGACATATTCCATCACGATATAATGGTACCCGTTTTCCTCACCGACATCGTAAATATCGACGATGTTGGGATGGGATAACGCCGTCGAGGCATTGGCTTCGCGCTGAAAGCGAAGCAAAGCTACCGGATCGTTGCTTAATTCCCCGCGCAGCACCTTGACGGCGACTTCGCGGTTTAACAGGGTATCGACAGCGACGTAAACATCCGCCATGCCGCCCTGTCCGATATGCTTGACGATCATATAGCGCTTGGCAATCATTTTGTTCATCGCTTATCCCCCGCTTCCTTTTGGATCAGGATGATCGTGATGTTGTCATAACCACCCTGCAGAAGCGCCAGATTCATCAGCTGCTTGCTTTTGCCCTGCAGCGTCTGACGCGGATCGAGCATTACTTTGGCAATCACGCTGTCCGGCACATAACCATGCAGGCCATCCGAACACAATAAAAACGTATCGACCGGATCGTCAATCCGGGTTAAATCAATGCGGATATTCGACCAGATTCCCAACGCGTTGGTCAGCATGTTCCGCTTCGGATGATTCATCATCTCTTCTTCGCTCAGCTCGCCATGATTGACCAGCTCCTGCACCAGCGTGTGATCCTGCGTCAGGCAGCGGAAGCTGCCATCCTGAAAGGAAGCATAGGCACGGCTGTCGCCGATGTTGATCACATAGCTGCCCTGCGGGATCAGCAGCACGCCGACTAACGTCGTCCCCATCCCCTGATACTCCTTGCGGGTCGTGGAAAGCGTAAACACCGTATCATTGGCCTTGCGCACCTGATAGCGCAGCCACGTCAGCGCTTCTTCCTCATCCTTGAACCCCTGGTTCGCGCTGAACACCTCGCTGAAATACTGAATTGCCGTCTGCGAAGCGACATCACCGGAATTGCCTCCGCCGATCCCATCGCAGACCAAAGCGAAAACATCGCCAACCTCATTGGAGGCGATGACATAGCTGTCCTGATTGCACGCGCGGACTAAGCCGGTATCCGTAGCGCCGAAGCACTTCATTGTTGGCGCATCCTTTCATGCTTGGCGCGCAGCTGACCGCAGGCTGCATCGATATCGTTGCCGTGCTCCTGGCGCAGCGTCGCTTTCACACCCTGCTTCATCAAGGCATCGTAAAACCGCATCGCGGATTTGTAATCCGTACTCTTATAGCCGTTTTCATCCACCTGGTTGTACGGAATCAGATTGACGTAAGCATTCATGCCGCGGATAAGCGCAGCCAGCTTGCCCGCCATTTCCGGCGTATCGTTGACACCTTTGAGCAAAATGTATTCAAATGTCAGACGGCGGTTATTCTCAACGGAATAACGGCGCAGGCAGGCCATCAGCGGACCTAAAGGATAGGCTTTGTTGACAGGCATGATTTTGCTTCTGAGCTCATCGGTCGGAGCGTGCAGCGAAATCGCCAGATTGTACTGCTTGTGTTCGGCCGCAAACCGATCAATGCTCGGGATCAGTCCGCTGGTCGAAATCGTAATATGCCGCGCGCCGATGGCCAACCCCTTATCATGGTTAATCGTGTTGCAGAAATTCAAAACGTTGTCATAGTTGTCAAACGGTTCGCCTGTGCCCATAACGACGACATGCGAAATCCGATCAGGTTCTTTATCCAGCTCCAGCTGCACGCTCATAACCTGGGCGACCATTTCACCGCTGGTCAGATCCCGCTGCTTCTTCAACAAACCGCTGGCACAGAACGTACAGCCCATGTTGCAGCCGATCTGCGAAGTCACGCATAAGGAACGGCCGTAGTTATAAGTCATTAACACGCACTCAACGAAGGCGCCGTCGCCCAGTTCAAATAAAAACTTAATCGTTCCGTCGCGCGACACCTGCTTTTCAACGAGCTGAATCGGATTGATGCAGAACTGCGCGTTCAGCTGAGCGATCATGTCCTTGCTTAAATCGGTCATCTGATCAAATGTGACGGCATGTTTGCGGTACAGCCATTGAAAAATCTGATCGGCCCGATATTTTTTCCAGCCTAAACTAAGAACGAGTTCTTCCAGTTGTAAGTAACTGTAATCATAAATTGTTTTCATAGTATCACCGTCCCTTATTCTACCATATTTTTAACGGCGGCGGATCATTTTCGCGATATAAAAGCCATCCTGATCCCCTTCGTCCGGGAAGAACGTTTTCTCATCCTGCAGTTCAAAATCCGGATGCTGGGCTAAAAACGCTGACGTCTGCTTGTCATTTTCCTTACGGTTGAGCGTGCAGGTGCTGTAAACCAGCGTTCCGCCCACCCTACACAGCGGCGCGCAGTGGTTTAAGATTTCTGCCTGCAGACCAACGATTTCATCCAAAGCTTCCGGGGTTAAGCGCAGAAGAATCTCCGGCTTATGCCGCAGCACGCCCAAACCGCTGCACGGCACATCCAAAAGCACCCGGTCAAACTGTTGGCCAGCCAGCTGCTGATCAGCGCAGGCAGCATCCAACATCCGGGTTTCAATGATCGAAGCCCCGACGCGCTGCGCCGCTTCTTCCACTAATTTTAAACGGTGCGGATGCAGATCGCAGGCCAGAATCGAGCCCTGATTGTCCATCATCGCCGCCAGCTGCGTCGTCTTGGTTCCCGGTGCGCTGCAGGCGTCAAAGACCGCCTCCCCTGGTTGGGGATCCAGCCACAGCGCGACCTGCTGGCTGGAACGATCCTGGATCACGATTTTACCTTCGCCAAGCCAGGGATCAGCGACAGGATTGCCGGTGGTCGAAATCGTCCAGCCATTGGACTGCAAAGTCCAGTTCGGGCGCAAAATCAGCTCCTCGGCTTTCAGCTTCAGCGGATTGATCCGCACGCTCACCGCCGCTTCTTCTAAATCGGCCAGTGCGATCGAACGCATTTTATCCTCCCCGTAATGGGCTTTCCACAGATTTAACAACCATTGCGGATGGCTGGTGACCAATGCCAGATTTTCGATGGAATCCGGCTGGGGCAGCGGTCTCTGTCCCCGCCGCAGCACTTGCCTTAACACCGCGTTGACCAACCCTTTCATTGGCTGCGGGCACATCTTTACGGCCTCGTTAACAACCGCGTAGTCAGTGCCCTTATCCAGATAAAAAAGCTGGTACACGCTCATATCCAGCAGCACTGCGACCTTGGCTTCCGGGATCCGCTTCACCAAATCCCGCCATTGCCAGCGCAGCGGTTCCCGATGACGCAGCACACCATACAGGACAACGGTCACCCAGCGCTTCTCTTGCTCACTGAGCGCCAAGCCATGCTGACGCAGCCACAAACTGGCATATTGTCCTTCATTGATCACCGCATGCAAGCCCTGCCATGCGGTTTTTCTCGTATTGTTCATCCGCCCTGCTCCTTTGCTTCTTATTGAATCCACTACCGCGGTTTCGCAGTCAGTGCTTGTCTTCATTGCTTCACGCCGCTAATCCAGAATCAGTGGATTGACATCAATGCTCAAATGCGCCTGAGCCCGTTGTGAGCGATACTCTTCCAAGACTTGGGAAAGAACCGCTTTCATCTGATCCAGATTTTTGCTTTTCAGCACCAAGCGGCTGCGGTAACGATCCTGCAGCTTAAACAAATCGCTCGGCCCCAGCACCTTAAACGCGTCGGTCTGTCTCAGCGCCTGGGCAAACCATTGCGCCGACTGCTTCGGCCGCTCCGGATGGCTGTCGGAAAAGGTCAATGCGATCAAATAGGTATACGGCGGGTAACCGCCTAAATGCCGATACTGCATTTCCTGATAGAAAAATCCGGAATAATCCTGCTGGCTGCCGGCTGCCACAGCAAAATGATTCGGATCAAAAGCCTGAATAATCACTTCGCCGGGCGTTGACGAACGACCACTGCGGCCGGCGGCCTGCATGATCAGATCAAAGGTCATTTCCACACTGCGAAAATCCGGCCGGGCGGTTCCGGCATCGGCATTGAGAATGCCGACCAGAGTCACCTGCGGATAATCCAGACCTTTGGCAATCATCTGCGTGCCCACAAGAATATCTGCTTCATGGTGCCCGAATTGTTCCAACAGCGTCTGGTGTGCCTGTTTGCGCGAGGTTGTATCGGCATCCATGCGCAGGATCCGAGCCTGCGGGAATAACCGAGCAACTTCCTCTTCCAGCTTCTGGGTGCCGTAACCCGGAGCCGCAAACGTCCGGGAACCGCATTTCGGGCAGACGGTAATTAACGGATATTCCGACCCGCACAGATGACATTTCATCTTGTTGATTGATTTATGATAGGAAAGCGCCACATCACAATGCGGACACTGCAAGGTTTCCCCGCACTGGCCGCACTTGATCAGCGGGCTGTACCCACGCCGGTTCAATAACAGAATCACCTGTTCTTTCCGGTCTAAGCGTTCCGCAATCTTCTGTTTCAGCTCATCGCTGAGAATGCCTGACTGCGAGCGGCTCTGATTCTTCATGTCCACAACGGTACAGACCGGCAGCTGACGGTTGACCCGCTCTTTCAGCTCCGTCAGTCCATAGACGCCTTTTAACGCTCGGGCATAGGATTCTAAGGAAGGCGTTGCGCTGCCCAAAATCACCTTGCAGCCAAAATACTGCGCGCGATGAATTGCGATATCGCGGCAATGATACTGCGGCAGCGAGTCCTGCTTATAGCTGGAATCATGTTCCTCATCCAGGATGATCAAGCCCAAATGATCAAATGGCATAAAAACCGCTGAGCGCGTGCCGACGACAATCGACGCCTGCTTTTCAAAGACGCGGCAGTATTGTTCATATTTCTGTTGATTGTTCAGCGCGGAATGATAGATCGCAACCTCGGTTGGAAAACGCCCTTTGACCCGCGCGACCATCTGCGGTGTCAGTGAGATTTCCGGCACCAGAATCAAAACCTGTTTGCCCTGGTTCAGCACTTGCCGGGCCAGATGCAGATAGACCTCGGTTTTCCCGCTGCCGGTCACGCCGTGCAGCAACATGACCGCTTTGGAGCTGGTTTCAATCTCATGAACAACCCGCTGCTGATCGGCATTGAGCGGCAAAAAGGCTTCGGCTTGGGCAGCCTGAGGGACGCTGGCTTTTACGGTTCGGCTGTCCAGTCGGACACAGCCCAGCTTTTCCAAGGTCCGCGTGATCGCCGGCGATTGTTTGCGCCAGAGCGACAAGCCTGTCGGTCCCTGTTGCTTCAGCCAGTCCAGCACTTCCTTCTGCCGCGGCGTTAAGTGAGGATGATCGGCAACATAAACCGCAATCTGTTCCATTTTAATTTTCTGATTGGAGCTTTTCGGCTTCAGCTTCGACGGCAGCATCGCCTGAAAACAGGAGATTACCGGAGACAGGGTATCCTTCGCCATCCACTTGGCCAGATCAAACAATTCCGGTGTGATCAGCGCGTTCTCATCAAGCACTGCCAAAATCGGTTTTAATGGACGGCCCTTAGCTAACGTTTTCGCTGGATCTTCCACTTCCGCCACTTCATCGACGAATCCGACGATCTGCCGGCCGTTAAAATCAACGATCACCCGCTTGCCTTTTTCCGCCGGAAGCTGCAGCGCATCATAGGAATAAACCTGGTCCAGCTGCAAAACTGGATGCTCAATCCAAACTTTCGCTACGCGCATACCCTCACCTCCGAATTCTGTCCTTAATCATACCATAATTTAAACGCGGCGAAAATGGCCGATCGGAAAAAGCAGGCTTCGTTCCATGGCTCTGAAATCCATTCTGCCGGCTTTCTGTTTACTGGCTTCCCGTTTCCTGCCGCTGGAGTTTGCGGCAGGTCCGGTAAAACTTTTGATACGACATGCCGCTTTGTGCGATCAGTTCTTTGGATGGCCGGCTCTTTTGCCGCCATTGATGATACAGCGGCATAAATTCCGACGGCACCCTCAGCGGGGGACGGCCTAAATGCACACCCTTTTCCTTGGCGATCCGAATGCCCTCAGCCTGCCGCTGGCGAATCATCTTCCGCTCATTTTCCGCGACAAACGAAAGCAGTTCCAGAACCAGATTGCAGATCAGCGTGCCGACCAGATCCTGATCGACGCTGGTATCGAGAATCGGCATATCGAGAATTTTAATATGAACTCTGCGCGTGCGCGTAATCCATTTCCATTCTTCCAAAATCTCCTCATAATTGCGTCCCAGCCGATCCAGACTTTGAACAACAATTAAATCTCCCGGCTTGACCTTACGGCGTGTAAGCTTCTGATAGCTTGGGCGATTGAAATCTTTTCCACTGAGCTTATCCATATAAATCCGCTGCGGGGCAACGCCATACGCAATGAGTTCTTTCATCTGCCGCTCAATGTTCTGATCTTTTGAGGATACGCGGACATATCCATAAATCGTCTGTGACATAACTTCCTCCTCCATGAATTCATTACATCATAGACTCAGAAAAAAAGAGAAGGTAAAAATTACCTCCGATTTTTGCAAGGGACTGTACTAAAAAGGTGTACTTTTATAAAACACTGATCAAACTTATCTATTCTTTATTTTAATAGGTAGATTGAATCCTGTCAAAACCTATTTTGGCTTTTCCTGGTAATTTTTACAGCTTGTCCCGCCTGTTTCAAAAAGGTACACTTTACTGAAACGATGAAGGAGTGTGATTGAGGATGGCATTAATCGATGAAGTCGCGGATCAATGCGGATTGTTCATCTCCGATTTAAAAGCACAGGACAATCACTCCGTCGTTGCCGGAATTTTAAAACAGATCGACGCCGAGGCCTTTTCGGCGGCGGACTGGAATCATTTCATGGCTTATCTGTTTGAAGAAGAGGAAACGTTCACGGACGTGAAGCAGGCCCGGCAAGCATGTCTGGATAAATTGAAACCCCAATAAGGAGCGCAAGCTTCTTTTTTCTTGGATAAAAAGAAAAAGTGATTCTCCGCATGAGAGTATCACTTGATCCAATAAGTCAAAAGATTTTTCTTTCTGTTCAGTTTATAGCGAGCCTTGTTCTGTCAGAATCATATCCAGCGGTATATCAAAGACTTCCGGCTGGAAATTCTCTACGCGCTGCATCGTGTAAGCCAGTCCGACCTTCAGACCGGAAAAATGACACAATACTGAATCATAATAGCCCCGGCCATAGCCGATGCGATTCTTTTCCAAATCAAAGCCCACCACCGGCACTATCATCAACTCCAGCTCGGACAGCTCCGCTTTGCGCGAGGGCTGGGCAACAGGTTCCAAAAGTTCAAACCGGGAAGGAATGCAGTCCTGTAAGCCTGTAATCCAGTAGAAATCCAGGGTATTTATCCCCTCCCGCACAACACATTTAGGAACGGCGACCTGTTTTCCCTGATCTAAAAGATGCTGCAGGATCCGCCGGGTATCGGCTTCATCCTGGATTGAAATATACAGACCGATCTTCTGATAAGGTTCCTGCACCTTCATCAGCTGTTCCCGAATATTTTCATCGAACTGAGCTTTTAACAAGGGCGGTAGCTCATGCCGCTTCATCTGCGCCAGCTTCCGCAGGGCTTTTTTATCCAACACTGCCCTCCATATCCAGCTTCAGCAGCTGGTTCAGCTCAACCGCATATTCCATCGGCAGCTCACGCGTAAACGGCTCCAAAAAGCCCATGATGATCATTTCGGTTGCCTGTGACTTCGTCAATCCGCGCGACATCAGATAGAACAGCTGTTCCTCGGAAATCTTGGATACCGTCGCTTCGTGTTCGATTGTTGACGTCCTAGAAGAAGAAACGTTGGTCGGAATCGTATCGCTGCGGGATTGTTCATCCAGAATCAGCGTGTCGCATTCAACTTTGGAACGGGCATATTCGGCCTTCGGCCCATGCTGAACCAGACCGCGGTAATTCACCTCACCGCCTAACCGGGAGACCGATTTGGAAATAATCGTACTCGACGTATGCGGCGCCAGATGAATCATCTTCGCTCCGGCATCCTGGATCTGATGGCGGGCAGCCACGGCGATGGAAATGCACATTCCGCGGGCATATTCACCGACCAACAGACACGCCGGGTATTTCATATTTGTTTGGGAACCAATGTTGCCGTCAATCCACTCCATCGCCCCATGCGCGTAGACTTTCGCCCGCTTGGTTACGAGATTGATGATGTTGTCCGACCAGTTCTGCACTGTCGAGTACCGGCACTTGCCGCCTTCCTTGATGATGATCTCCACCACGGCGGCATGCAGCGAATCCTTGGAATAGGTCGGTGCGGTGCAGCCTTCAACATAATGCACATCCGCTCCCTCATCGACGATGATCAGGGTTCTCTCAAACTGACCCATCTGCTCCGAATTGATGCGGAAATAGGACTGCAGCGGTTTTTCCAGCTTTACCCCTTTCGGGACATAGATGAAGGATCCGCCCGACCACACCGCACTGTTCAGAGCAGCAAATTTGTTGTCGGTATACGGAACAACGCTGGCAAAATATTCTTTCAACAGCTCTGGATACTGCTGCAAGGCAGAATCGGTATCCAAGAAAATAACGCCTTTTTCCTCGACCTCTTTCAGCATGTTGTGATAGACGGTTTCGGATTCATACTGCGTGTTGACGCCGGCCAGAAACTTCTGTTCCGCCTCCGGAATTCCCAGCTTATCAAACGTTTCTTTGATCGTTTCCGGAACTTCCTCCCAATCCGTTTCTTTCTTGTTGCTTGGACGGATATAGTAGGTATAGTCGTCAAAATTCAGACTGCTTAAATCCGGTCCCCAGTCCTGAATCGGCATGCTGATAAAGGCATCATAGGCTTTCAGACGGAAATCCAGCATCCACTGCGGTTCGTTTTTGATCTGAGAAATCTCAATCACGGTTTCCCGCGTCAGTCCTTTTTTCGTTTTGAAGACGCTGACGTCCTCATCATGAAAGCCGTATTGGTAATCGTCCTGCGTTTTCAGGACTGCTTCTTGTTCGCGGCTCATTGATTTTTCTCCCATTCTTCAATCATTTCCTGCATCGCTTTCCAGCCGATCGTCGCACACTTGATGCGATTGGCCTGCTTGCTGACATTTTTAAAGGCAATTGCCTCCTGCAGCAGCTCCGGATCATAATTCTGCTCTTCAATCATCGCGAAGTAATCGGCGATGATCGCTTTGGCTTCAGCAATGCTTTTGCCTTTGAGCAGTTCCGTCATAATCGAGGTGGACGAGGTGGAAATCGTACAGGCCACCCCATCGAAACGCACGTCTTCAATGCTGCCGTTAGGATTGATCTTGGACTGCACCGTTATATCGTCAATACAGGATTCTGAAGCCATGTGTACCTGATGATAGCCCGCTTCTTCCGTCAGCTGGTGATTGTGGGGATATTGATAATGATCCATGATGATCTGACGCAGGATCATCGGATCGTCTAACATACTGGACATAAACTTCCTCCTTTCAATCAGAAGAACAGACCGACGCAGTTTTCCAGCGTGATTTCACTGCACGCCTGGACAAACCGGTCGACGTCTTCTTTGGTGTTGTAAAAATACAAACTGGCACGGATCGTTTCCGACGTTTTTAAGACATTGAGCAAAATTTTCGCGCAATGATTGCCGGAGCGCACGGCGATCCCCTGAGAATTCAGATAGCCCGCCGCATCCTGGGCAAAGACATCCTTCACATTAAAGGCGATGATGCCGGTCGGCGAGGTTGGGTTATACAGAATCAGATGATCCAGTTTTTTCAGTTTTTCAATCGCATAGGCCTTCAGCTCGTGCTCATAGGCCTGAATCTGCTCCATTCCGATGCTTTCCAGATAGCGCACAGCCTGCTGCAGACCCAGCACCCCTTCAATGTTGGGCGTTCCGGCTTCAAATTTATACGGCGCGTCTTTGAGCAGGATGTTGCCGCACATATCAAAGCGGGCGTTGCTGCCGCCGCCGAGCATAAACGGATCGGTTTTTTGCAGCAGTTCATATTTTCCATACAACACGCCGATGCCGGTCGGACCGCACATCTTATGCGCGCTGAAAGCTAAGAAATCCACGCCCCAGGCTTGGACGTCGGTCGGCGTATGCGGCACGGACTGCGCGCCATCGCAGACGACAATCGCTCCGTTTTCATGCGCAATCCGGGTCATTTCTTCAATCGGGGCAACATAGCCCAGCACGTTGGTAATGTCCGCCACCGCGACAATCTTTACGCTCTCATGCATCGCCTGACGGAAGTTCTCCAGGGTCAGCTGACCATCCTCGGTTAAAGGGATATATTCGATGCGGGCACCGGTTTCTTCCGCTACTTTAAACCACGGCAGAATGTTGGAGGCATGTTCCGCCTCCGTCGACAAGATGACATCACCGGCTTTTAAATACTTCCGGCCATAGCCATACGCCACTAAATTCAGCGAAGCGCTGGCGCCGGCGGTAAAGACAATTTCTTTCGGCTGGGCATGGATAAACCGCGCGACATCCTCACGGGTCTTTTCATAGGCTTCCGAGACCTGGTAGGAAATCTCATAATCCCCGCGGTGCACGTTCGAAGTTTGGTCGGTATAGTAACGCACAACAGCGTCAATTACACACTGCGGCTTAAACGTCGTCGCCGCGTTATCCAGATACACCAATGGATGCGACTGCATCGTATGATGATGAAGCATTGGAAAATCCTGTCTTATTTTGAGGACGTCAAACATACTTCATTCACCTTCGTTTCAATTTCCTGCGCCAAGGCCTTCTGCAGATCCGGATCTTCACTGATCCGCACAATCGGCAGTAAATATCCGATGGTAACCAGGCGAATCGCCTCGTCTTCGCTTAAGCCGCGGCTTTGCAGATAATACATCTGGTTTTCATCCATCTGTCCGATCGTCGTTGCATGGCTAGCTTCCACATCGTTTTCATCAATTAAAAGCTTCGGCAGAATCGAAGCCGTCTGTTTGGCGTCAAAGGTCAGCGCCCGGCTGGTCTGATGACTCTTCGCTTGGCGCGCCCCCTTTTCGATCTTGCCGGTCGCTTCCATGCGGTAACGGCCACCCTGCAGCACAATGCTGTAATTCTCCATGATCCCGCTGGTCTGCCCAGCTTCATGAATGCAGTCGATCACAAACTGTTTTTCCGTCTGAGCAATGACGGCGGACTGCAGCAAGGCTTCAGCACCCGGTTCCTTCAGCACCGTTTTTGAGGACTGTGCGACTGTGCCCGGATTCAGCTGGACATAAGCCGCCTTGAACTGGGCATCGCGGTATACTTCATTTTCCTCGGTGATCGTGATCGGCGCGCTGCTTTCATTCCAATACAGCAGCGTAACGCGGCTGCCGGCTTCCGCTTTCACCCTAATCGTCAAGGCGCTGGCCTGACGAATCCGCACAACCACAGCGCAGCAGCTCTGTTTCGGCGCGCTTAAAGCCAGGGTCAGCGGCGCGGGTGCATCAATGACAATCTCACGAATTTGGGAATCTAAGACAACGGAACTGACCGGACTTTCATGCAGGGTCAGCACTGTTTCAGTCATGCTTGCGGCCCCTGGCGCTGGCGGCGCAGCTGCCCAGCGTGAAGGTCAGCTTCACTTCTTCTTTCACCGGCTGCAGATCCAGCTCTTGATACAGCCAGTCATAGCCGTCCTGATCAATCTTCTGAACCAGCGTTTCATCGCCTTCCATGACAATCCGGCCGTTGATCAGCACGTGCGCATGCGTCGGCTTCAACAACTGATAGAAGCGTTCATAGTGAGAAACGACCACCAGACCCAATCCGGTTTCCTGCTGCATCTGGTTGACGGCATCGGCTACGATTTTCAAAGCGTCGACATCCAGACCACTGTCGATCTCATCGAGCATCGCCAAGGAAGGCTTCAGCATTTTCATCTGGACGATCTCGTTGCGTTTTTTCTCTCCGCCGGAAAAGCCTTCGTTGAGGAAACGATGCGCCAAGTCCGGCTTCATCTGCAGATCCTGAATCGTCTTTTCCATTTCCTTGATAAAAGCAAACAAAGAAATCGGATTTTCCCGACGGGCATTCATCGCCGCACGCAAAAAGTCAGAGTTGGTGACTCCCGGCACTTCCTGCGGATACTGCATCGCCAGAAACAAACCGGCGCGGCTGCGTTCATCCACGCTCATTTCCAAGACATTGCGGCCATCCAATTCAATTGTGCCTTGGGTCACGGTATATTTCGGATGACCCATAATCGCCGCCAGCAAGGTGGATTTGCCATTGCCGTTCGGCCCCATTAAAGCATGTATTTCATGATCGGCGACGGTCAGATCAATCCCTTTCAGGATTTCCTTGCCTTCGACCTCAACATGAAGATTTTTAATCATCAGCTGACTCATTCTCTCATCCTTTCCGCTCATGATTCGAGTTGTTATTCAGACAAAAAATGTCCAGAATGATTATAGCATATTCTGTTTCAGGATGTGCGGATTATTATCTCTCTAAACCCGCCTGCCGAGCGTCTTTTTCCCCTTTTTCTTCCAGGGATGATGGAAAAACGCGCCCAAATGAGGTTGTTCACATAAAATTCAGATAGAAAGGCTGCCGTTCAAATTGCAAAGTCCCTGGAAATACCCTATAATAATAAAGTTCATTAGGAGGTACATTCATGTTACAAACAATCAAAAAGTACTGGTTTGTGTGCCTTGTTGGCGTTCTGTTAATTGGAGCCAGCATTTATTTTGCATACGACCAGAACAAAGGAAAGCTCCCAGGAAAGACAGTCGGCGGCGAGGACGTCGTGTTCTCGATCGGCGATGAGGATATCACAGCCGGCGAGTTCTACGACACGCTGTTTAACGAAATGGGCGTAGCCGGCGTTTATCAGTTCATGGAGAAAGCGGTCGTTGACCCTTCCATTGAAACCACCGAGGAAATGAAGACGCAGGCCAAGAGCTACGCCGATTCCATTACCGCTCAGTATCAGTCCACTTATGGCGATGAGTACAAGGACATGCTGCTGACGGCGCTCAACGGCGTGGGCTACAGCAAGCTTTCAGAGCTGACCGACTACTTCATCCATATCCAGAAAACACAGCAGATGATCAAGGATTACATCAACAATCATGCCGACGAATACATTCCGGCCTATGTCGAAGCCAAGAAGCCGCGGATCGTCAGCCATATTTTAATTAAGATGGATGATCCGGCGAATCCAACCGAAGAAGAAAACAACCGCGTCAATGCTGTTAAGGATGCTTTAGCCAGCGGCCGCGATTTTGGGGAAGTCGCTCAGGAATTATCTGAAGATTCAGGATCAGCCGTTCAGAATGGCTCAATCGGCTATATGGATGCGGATACGCAGTTGGTTTCGCCGTTCTTAGAAACCGCCTTGGCGATGAATGAGGGCGATGTCAGCGAATGGATTCAGACAACTTATGGCTGGCACATTATTAAGTGTGATGTTTCCGATACCGAAGCCTTAAAGGACTATGACGAGTTCTATGATGCTCTGGCCACCTATTATCCAAACCTGCAGCCGAAGGTCGTCTGGGAAAAAGCCCAGGAAATGGATCTCGACTTCAAGGGCAATGAAGCTCTGCAGAATAAATTGCTGATCTACATGGGATTAAATGAAACTAACGAACCGGAAGATCAGCCGGAAAATACCGACAATGCTGACAATCCGGATGGCGATCAGGACAACGCTGAAGGTCAGCCGCAGGATAATCAGGATGAGCAGGGAGGAAACGAATAATGAAGAAGCTAGTTCTTTTAGCCCTTGGGGCCTTATTGTTAGCGGGCTGCAGCGATGCGCGCGCGTCCCTGAAAGATCCGAAAACCGCAGTTTTCTCCGTCGGCGGTCAGACCTTAACCAAAGGTGAGATGTACAACTTCATGCTGGCGCGGGACGCCGGCTACTTCACGATCAATGAAGCGAAGAAAGTCATTTTTGAAAAAGAAGTTCCGGTTACCGATGAAATGCGCAGCGAAGCGGAAGAAACGCTGAACACGTATAAAACGATGCTGGGCGATTCCTTTGCCAGCTATCTGCAGTCTTACGGCTTTGCAGATGAAGAAGAGTATTTGAACAACAGTCTGCTATTGAGCCTGCAGTCGCAGGAATTGACCAAGGTTTATGTCAACGAGAAGTTCTCCGACCTGGTAACCCGGTATTCTCCTAAGAAAATCCGGATTATGCAGTTCACGGATCAGGATACTGCCAACCAGGCACTGGAACAGGTCAAGGGCGGCGCTAACTTTGAAGAAACAGCGACGAGCTTAGGTTCCAGCGTTTCTGCCGCAGAGACGATCGCCACGACGCAGAGCAGCTATGCCACCAACGTGCTGTCTTATCTGTCAGTGATCACAGATCCGACCTTGTCGGATGTCATCGCGGATGACAACGGCGCTAATTTTTACATCATCCAGGTCATTGCCACGGATGCCAACAGCTTCAAGGACGAAGCTGTCGATACGATCTCCGCGATCAGCGCTCTGTCTTCGGAGTCTTCCATCTACTACTTTGAAAAATACAACTTCACCGTGTATGACAAGACGATCTTTGATCAGCTGCAGTCCAATTATGCAGACTATCTGATTCAGGCGAAATCAAAATAAACGCAGAAAGACCTGAGGTTTTGCATAAGCAAAAATCCCAGGTCTTTTTTATTGTTTCAGACCATAAATTGTTTTCTTATTCTCATACTGAATAAGCATCGCGAATATTTTTCCAATCCCTGCGTCAAAGCTGGAAAACCATTCCGCTTTCCTCTATAATAAAGGGCATGGAGGAATAGGAATATGGAGAAAGCAAAAGTATATACAACGGATTTGAGAACACATGGAACCACCAGTCTGTTAGACAAGCTGGAACGCTTAGTCAAACAGGCCGGAATTGAAAATCTGGACTTCCAGGATAAATATGTCGCGATTAAAATTCACTTTGGAGAACCGGGAAATCTCGCTTATCTGCGGCCTAATTATGCCCACCGCATCGTCGATGTCATTAAAGCCCTCGGCGGCAAGCCGTTTTTAACAGACTGCAATACGCTTTATGTCGGCGGCCGTAAAAACGCCTTGGATCACATTGAATCAGCCTACCAGAATGGCTACAACCCATTCAGCTGCGGCTGTCACATCCTGATTGCGGATGGGTTGAAGGGAACGGATGAAGCGTTAGTTCCCATCCATCAGAAACATGTTCAGGAAGCTAAAATTGGCCGTGCTATCATGGACGCCGATATCTTCATTACGATGACCCATTTTAAAGGGCATGAATCGACGGGGTTCGGCGGTGCGCTGAAGAATATCGGGATGGGCTGCGGCTCCCGCGCCGGCAAGATGGAAATGCACAGCAGCTCCAAGCCGCAGGTGAATCCAGATCAGTGCCGCAGCTGCGGGATGTGTCAGAAGATCTGTGCTCACAGCGCATTGAGCTTTGATGAGAATCACAAGATGCATATCGATCACAGCCGCTGTGTAGGCTGCGGCCGCTGCATCGGCATGTGCAACTTTGACGCGATTGAACCGATGAACGATGAAGCCAATGATATCCTCAACGAGAAGATCGCTGAATACTCCCTGGCCGTTGTTCAGGGTCGTCCGCACTTCCATATCAGCTTTATTATGGACGTTTCGCCTTGCTGCGACTGTCACGCTGAGAATGACCTGCCGATTGTTCCGGATATCGGAATCTTTGCTTCCTTTGATCCTGTCGCTTTGGATCAGGCCTGCGTGGATGCCGTGAATCAGGCTCCGGTCATTGCCGGCAGCGTCTTGGATGAACATGCTCACGAGCATCATGATCACTTTACCGATACCCATCCGGATACCAACTGGCAGTCCTGCTTAGCCCATGCTGAAGAAATCGGATTGGGTGTCCGGGAATACGAATTAATTCACTGTTAAGGAGGAACTTCTATGTGCATTTTCTGCGATATCATTCACCACGAAATCCCATCCAAGGTGGTTTATGAAGATGATCAGGTCTTAGCCATCTTAGACATCGCTCAGGTCACGAAAGGCCATACGCTTGTCATGCCGAAGAAACACGTTGAGAACTTATTGGAGTGCGACGATGAAACCGCGGCTCACTTGATTCAAGTCGTGAAAAAACTCGCCGTTCAAATAAAAGAAAGAACCGGCGCTGCTGCTATCAACATTCTCAACAACAATGGTGAACTGGCTGGCCAAACAGTCAAGCACTTGCATTTCCATATCATTCCTCGCTATAGTGAGAACGATGCTTTCATCTGTGAGTTCAGAGAATCTGAAAAACAAGATTTAGATGGAATATTAAACTTACTCAAGTAACGAATAAAGGCATGAACCGCTGTATGATTCATGCCTTTATTATATTTAAGTATTAATAAACTCGTTTTCTTCTATCTGTATTATCCCAAATCTCGCAAACACAGGATAAAGATAACTTGCTCCAAACACACCCAACTTTTTCGGACCACTTACCTTTCCTTCCAATTCTATCGCTTTTTCAAATGCCAGTTCCACGGTAGCTTTCGTAATCGACTTCTCTTTCCGGCTCACAAAGAGTTCTCCGCCTTTTATATAGTATGTAAACTTCAATCCCTTTGCAGTATAAAACGGGTAATCTTCAAAAGTAATCAGCGCATTCCATAAGTTCTCTACTGTCATGTTTTCACATAACATCTTCACCGCATAGTCCCTCTTGCGATATTTTCTGATCCGCTGTGCCGTCATAGAAATCTCATCTGCTTTATAAACCATTTTGCTATAGGGAAGATATGAATGAACAGAAGCTCTCGACAGACCCATAAGCAGCACCATTTCTTCTACTGACTTCCCCTCCCTATGGTATTCATTCACCTTGTCTGCAATCTCCGATTCATACACTCCAGCGGTAATCAGAAGTTTCCGAACCTTTATCGGATTAAGTCCCAATTCATCCGCAATAACGCTAAGTGATGGACGCGGTTGAGATGCACCATAGATAGAAACCACGGTGTCTAAAAGCTCCTGCATCACTCTCTGTGGATCAAAGTTTCTTCCTCTTGGTCTTGCCATCAAACACGCCTCATTTACATTTCAATCTATATGATAATAAGCTTCACAGGAGCATTTCCACTCCTGTAAAACTACGGTTATTCCTCTTAATTATTATATTTGTTTACTTACAGGAGTTCTAAATCTTTTTACAACTAAATCGAATACTGCTTTTGCTGAACGTTTCTAAGTCTAGTCTCTCTGAAACAGATCTCGGATATACACCATCTCTCTTACGGATTCAAGCTCAACATCATATCGATTTGCGATAATCGCTTGGCTTCGTTCTTTAAATTTATCTAAATCACTCACAATTTCGGAGCCAAAGAAACGATCTTAATTCTCTAGCGGGCTAATAAACGATCACTGTTGCCCCTTTGGCTTTAATCCGTTTCATGACATCTTGGATTGAGCTTTGACGGAAGTTATCACTGTTGGACTTCTCGTTAAGCGATAGATGCTGATTACCTGCGTACCGTCTTAAATTAGGCCATATATCGCGTTAATCGTTAAACAGGATGGCTACAGCATAAGAACCACGTAGCATAGATAATTGCATCCACAGGTATATGCTTGTATTTTTTGTAATCCTAATCAATCAGCGTAACAGCTACTTCAGTATTTGTATCCGAATAAAAGTATATCCCTTCTTAGTCGTCTTGTCCTTCAGTTCCTTGTAATTTTCGATAATGCCGTTGTGTCCGACTATACGTGATTCAACTGTGCGTGGATAGGCATTATTCTCTGACGGCTCGCCAAGAGTCATCCATCTAGTATGTCCTAATACGCAGATGCCTGCAACAGCTTTCCATCCAATCCTACCGAATCAAATGCCCTATACTCCAGCTTAGCCAATCATCCAAAAGAAAAATAGGAGCAGCCTGCTTGCTGCCAGTAAAACCTACAAGGCTCACATCTACCATCAATCTCCGCATCAATATTTTCTCCACACAATCTTATTCACAATATCTGCATAAGACGACCAATAGACACTTGCCTTTACACTTATTGCAGGATTTTCTATTTTGCTGCCCACGGCTCATAGATACCGAATTCTAAAATATCAGCTATGCGTTTACAAGCATGACCATCGCCATATGGATTGCAAGCCCCGCTCATCTTCTTGTAAGCTTCATCATCGTCCAATAATTCCTTAAAGTTCTTATATATTACCTCTTCGCTAGTCCCCACCAACCGTAGCGTCCCAGCGTCCACACCTTCCGGTCTCTCTGTTGTGTCTCTCATAACTAAAACTGGTCTGCCATAGGACGGACATTCCTCCTGAATTCCGCCAGAGTCTGTCAGACATAGATGGCAACGGGCTTCAAAATTATGGCAATCGAATACTTCAATCGGCTCGATAATATGTATCTGATCACAATCTCCCAGTTCAGCTACAGCAGCTTCTCTGACTACTGGATTCATATGAATCGGATAAACCGCCTTGCACTCTGGATGTTCGTTGAGGACGCGCCTAATGGCACGGAACATCTGATGCATCGGCTCACCTAAATTCTCTCTTCTATGAGCCGTGATAAAGATGAGCTTTCCATCTCCTACCCAGTCTAGCTCCTCGTGTCTATAATCATCCTTAACCGTGTGTTGCATAGCATCAATAACTGTATTACCTGTGATATAAATTGTGGATGGGTCTTTGCCTTCCTGGATAAGATGCTGTGCAGCAAGGGCTGTTGGAGCAAAATTGTACTTGGAGACAATCCCCACAGCCTGTCTGTTAAATTCTTCTGGATAAGGCGAGTGGATATTATAAGTCCGTAATCCAGCCTCTACATGACCTACTGGTATTTGCAGGTAGAAACAAGCCAGAGCGGTTACGAAGGTTGAGGAAGTATCACCGTGAACAAGAACCACATCTGGGTGTTCAGCCTCTAATATCTCTTTAATTTTCTCCAAGATACACATCGTAATATCAAAAAGCGTCTGTCCGTGCTTCATAATGCCCAAATCATAATCTGGTACTACGTTAAAAGTTGTAAGAACCTGATCAAGCATCTGCCTATGTTGTCCCGTAACACAGACCAGCGTCTGAATACCTTTCCTTGTCTTTAATTCATTAACCAGTGGGCACATCTTAATCGCTTCCGGCCTTGTGCCAAAGACCAACATGATTTTTTTCATTATAACTTTACCTCGTATTCTGTTTAGCAAACTATATATTTCATTTCATCCCACACAGTCAACCCAGCAGAATCATAGTCTCTATATTCTAACTTTGATAATCCATCAAACGGGATAAGCGCCACCTATTGATAGCCTGTAAGTTCCACTATACCGCATATTTTTATGTCATCCATACGTTACGCTTTTTCATCAAACTACTTCTTCAAATTGCAAAGTCCTTTTAAACCTTTAAACAAATCCTTCAAAAAGCAAATACCGAAAACACCAAAACAGATAGCACTGATTATAATCAGCTTGAAAAAACTATGCATTTCAAGTTGATTGTAGATAGATATTGATGCTATTATCGCTATAAGAGTTACTCCGACTAATTTAAAAGAAAAGCCCTTCATAAAGGAATAATTTAGCTCAGATGTTTTCCCCCTTGCAGTAAGTAAGTTCAACACTGCACTAATCAAAACTGAAATACTTGTCGCCAAGGCAACACCAAAAACGCCCCAGAACTGACAAAATATGATACTTAAGACAATATTACTGACAATACCAATACTGCCATTGATCATAGGTTTTTTTGAGTCCTGAAAGGCATACTGAAATCTCGTGTATATCTCCCTGAAGACCATGGGCAAAAACATAATAGCATAACCCTTTAATGCATATGATGCAGACATAACTGCGCTTGCATCAAATGCGCCTCTACCATAAACTATAGAGACAATATCGTGGGAGCATATGACAAATATCAATGTAATGGGCATAAATGCTATTGTAAAGGTCTTCGCTGATGTGTTAGCAATATCTGATGCCACCTTGTATCTACCAGTAGAAATTTCTGTTGTAATATACGAGAAAATAATATTACAAAATGTGGACACGAACGCAGTCACCAAATTTGATAAAACCGATCCATAGGTAAGAGCTGTGATCACTCCGGCTCCTAATCCAGAGACTAACATTCTATCGACCATCTGATTAACATATATCAGTGAATACCCAAGAAGCAAAGGTAATATCATCTTGAAAAGCTTGGGTACATGCGGATTTTTTAGGGGGTTGGAAAATCTTAAAACAATCTCTTTTCTGCACAGAAATCCTAGGAAAACAGCATTCCACACTGTGAACACAAAGAAGGAAACCACCAATACCTTCGGCCCCCACATGTGTCCCAAAATCACCACAGTAATAATCGTAATAGCACTCTGATTAAAGCTGACAAGCTGCTCAGGTATAAAATTCTTATTTGCACTCAAAACAGCTCTGAAAATACAAATAATCGAAAACAATACAATAATGGTTGAGTAGAGTTTTATATAATTCGAAAGCTGCGAAATAAGTTCAATTGAATATGATGGTGCTAAAATTTTTGCCAAAATATCAGAGGAAAAATACAATACTGCAGTAAGTGCAAACGATATCACAGCAAATGCCTTAATAGCATCTCCAACAAAAATTCTGGATTTTTCTGCCGAATTATTCTCCCCTTGTTGTGAATATATATATATGGATACAAAGGATGTAATTAAAGCCTGCGCCAGTATGTACTGAATATCAGATACAGCTCCCTGTGATAGGTTAATTATATCTGTCTCAATCGTAGCTCCGAAGGTACTGGCTACAAACATTTGCTTTACAAAACCCAGGATTTTATCTATAATCATCAGACCTGAAACAGAAGCAAAAATTTTTAAAGTTTTATTCTTGCTCATCATTCATTCCCTTGTGTCTTTCGGCATGTAATGTTCTATGTCCAAATGTAAAACGTATGTTAACTAATTGAGGAGTTAGACATTTCAAAATCCATAAAAACAACATCCCCCAAGCTAGTACTTCAAAACCATTATATACAGATCCACGTCCTACAACCACAAATGAATAAGATCCTAGGAAAAATATCATAATTTTATAGAAATCAAATTTCTGTCTATTTATTAATGTATCTATTCCATTTGCAATTGCTGCCCAAACTCCCCCTAACAAAATACCAAACCAATAAAGATTCCCAAAACAATCACCAAACAACGTAGGATGCATGCTACCGCCAGAAGCCATTCCAATTGCTTGCCCCATATATAAATCAAAACTCTGTGGTTTAAGGCCTAGCGAAAACTGCGACGGAATGTATACAAGAAGCATTCTAATGTAGGTATAGCATCTATTAAAGCCAACAAAATCATTATTCTTCGATATAAAATAATAAAAGTACTGTCTAAGACCCAGTTCTCCATCTTTACTACTAATAAATCCTAATACTGTCTTATTTATATACTCAATTGAAAAGCTTGAAAATGCATTAGACAATGATCCTAACCATCTAAACGCTCTGATTCCATACACTATATAAATAACTAATATAGCCAAGGCAATACCAATCACGATATGTTTAATTTTAATTTTTTTAATTTTCAAAAGGTATAAAACAATAAAGAATATCAAAATAGGTAAAACTTCAACTCTATTTCTGGTTACTAAAACCATTACTGCAAATAAGAGCAAAACAACAGCACTCTTTACTCTCCTATTGGTCAAAAAATAAAACATAGACAACCCTGAGAACATAAAAATAATACGTTCTGCTAGCCCCACAAAACTAACATAACTTTTCTCTGTAGAACGCACCGAGGCCCAGGATGTATTTAATATGTCGCCATTAGCTCTAATAAAATATAATGTATATCCTATTATTGCAATTAAAAATATTACAAAGCACATGCTTTCAAAAACGGTATTTTCTATTTTAGAGGAATGGATTAAAAAGAATTTGTTTTCTTCAAGTTTTACAAAATTAACAGTTCTTTTTTTTCGTATTAATAAATATATTATACAAAAACCAATAACAAACAAAGATGCTTGAGCAATAACCGCTGACGAATAATTCATATCCTCAAAAATCGCTGTCACCAAATGAGGTATACCAAACATAATTATCAACGTTGCCCACAGAAAAACTGCAGGTGATTTTCTCTTGATTTCTGATATTAAAATAAATCCGATCAGTAGTAGTTGGATTATTCCCAACACTAAACTAATGAAATACATCTAACCGCTCCTTTAAATTAATTAGTTCAACTCCGTATAATTTTACTAATTTCACTAATTAATTTCTCATCGTTTCCTTTTATGCTATTATCTATTACAAAAGTCTCAATATTCCTTTTAAATGCCTCGTAATTCGCTAAAACAGTGTTTATACCTTCTGCATATTCATCATCAGCAACACCAACTCCAGATTCATCACAAATTCTTTTTAATGGAGGGTTTGTCGTTGTTACGACCGGCACTCCCTCGTATAGAAATTCGTAAAGTTTCCCGGACGCACATAATCTGTTATTCGTATCATACTGTCCATAATTTACAATACCGATATGTATTTTTGAAATTAAATATTTCAGTTCAGTCTGATTCAGTTGTCCTAAAATACTGACTGTATTCACCTTGTCGTTTTCTGCTATCTTTCTAATTTCATCTGCCTCGCTAGCGTCATATGATCCAACCAGAAACAGTCTGCATTTTTTATTTACTTTACATAAATTTTTAACTAGCAGATCATTAGTGCGTTTAAAGCTACAGCCAGAAGATGATAGAATTCGGATTTCATCGTCATTTATCAATGGGGCAAACTTTACTCTGGCAGTTTCTACATCTTCATCACTAGAATATTGCAGTTTTCTTAAATTTTCATACGTCAGTGGAATCTTTGAAAGACCATATTTTCCACGCATAATTTCAGCACGTTCCTTGTTGGCACAAATTACAACATCTGCTCTTCTGGTCATCATTCTTTCAAAAAGACATCCAACTTTCCCTGCAAAATGCTTCACTTCATTCATCAGATATAATTCTCTGCAGTCCTGTATTACATAAGCTGGATGCTTGATTTTCTGAATGAAGAATCCAGGAATAGTTGCCTTTCTGTTATCTAATATCAAAACATCTATTTTCTTTAATTTCCTTGAAAAATCTATGCTTTTCTTTATGAACAGCGGATACGACACATTACAAATCCCACGTCGTTTATTATCTGATTTACTGCCCCGTGTAAATGTGTAAACCTTTCCCACTGACTCAAATACTGAAATGAGGCTTCTCAAACGACCATCATAATCCAAGTCTCCATATGAAATCAGCAATATGTTCATTACTGCTTCCCCCTTATTTCATACGCATCTCCATCTTATAGTCTCCAAAATCTCATTCTAGAAGCTCTTAGTTCATCCATACGATAGAGACTCTTAACATCCACAAGTACTTTCTCTTCATCAGCCGTCTCTGCCTTGAAAAGCTCCTTAATCTGCATCATTGACATTGCGCGATATTCGCTGTGTCCCACAGCAACAATAACACAGTCAGCCTTTGGGATATCTTGCCAAGCTACCAACTCAACTCCGTATTCCTGTTCGGCAACAAACGGATCAGCCCAAGAATCAGTAACCACAGGAGTAATATCAAACTCTTTGAGGCGGTTAATAATATCCACTACCTTACTATTTCTTGTATCAGGGCAGTTCTCCTTGAATGTAAGTCCGAGGATGACAACCGTAGCCTTCTTAGGTGCCAATCCAGCCTCAATCATTTCTTTGATTGCGGCATCTGCTACGAAAGCTCCCATGGAGTCATTCACCTGACGACCGTTTAAAATAATCTGACTATGATAACCCAACTTCTCGGCAGCATTGGTAAGATAATATGGATCCACACCGATGCAGTGGCCACCAACTAGCCCTGGCTTAAATCCTAGAGCATTCCATTTAGTATTCATGCCAGCCAAGACCTCATCTGTATCAATTCCCAGCTTATCACAGATAATTGCAATCTCATTCATGAATGCAATATTAATATCACGCTGGCTGTTTTCAACAACTTTCACTGCCTCCGCAGTTTTGATGTTAGATACAGGAAATGTTCCCGCCTTAATAACAATATCGTAGACCTTTTTGATCTCCCTAGAGGACTCTTCATCCATACCAGAAACAACCTTAACTATAGTGGGAAGTCTATGTATATAGTCACCAGGATTAATTCTTTCTGGAGAATACCCAATTTTCCAATCCACTCCACACTTCAGACCAGACTCCCTCTCAATAATCGGAATACAAATGTCCTCAGTGACTCCTGGGTAGACGGTTGATTCAAATACAACAATGGTACCTGAGGTGAGATTTTTACCTACCATTCTGCATGCGCCTTTCACTGGTCGAAGATTCGGACTGTTATCGTCATTTACAGGTGTCGGGACAGCAACAATGATGAATTTCGCTTCCTTCAATCTGGCCGGATCGGCAGTAAAATCAACAGTCGTATTCTTTATATTGTCTCCTATCTCGTTCGTGGAATCAATCCCATTTTTGTATTCATTCACTCTTGTTTCATTAATATCAAAGCCAATGACTTTCACATGCTTTGCGAACTCTACGGCTATGGGCATACCCACATAACCAAGTCCAACAAGAGCCAGTTTTTCTCTACCGTCAATCAGTCCATCATAAATTTTATCAAATTCCATTTTCATGTACCTCACGTGTTTTTATGTTTTTGATTTCTTCTCATTACTACAGATGACTTGGGAGAAAACCATACTATTTTTTCGCCTTATCGCATATCTTATGGCAATCGCACTTTCTTAATATAACAATATGCTTCTCATGCCCAATCGTCAAAGTACTGTTATTAAAGTTTATTTACATCTTTTTCTGTTACAAATTCATCCATATCCTGATATTTTCGCAAACACTGATATACCTTTCTTTTTGCACAAACAATAAATTTTTTTAGTATATCAGCGGTACTCAATAGCTCACTCTCATACCAAAATGGATGTGTAAGAGCATATAGTCAACTGTATGTCCCGGAAATTGTATCCACATCTTCTCTCCACCTCATATGTGAATCCGAAAGATACTTCAAATCATTAAAGAATTCTGTTCCATATGACCTAATCATTTTAGGAACTATAAATGCTTCTTCCAACGTCCGCTTTGATGGTCTGTGCATAGATACTGTATCAATTGGAATATTCAGCACATCCTCTAAAATCAATTTTTTCTTTAGAATCCTTTTGATCATATCCTCTGAGAAATTAATCTCTTATCTAGTTCCATCAAAATGTAATTCAATCCCCCAGCTTTACAAATTCTATCTAATATTCTTGCTGCTCTTTGGGAATGAATATTGTAATAGTCAGTACTTACCAACACAAAAAATGTACTTTTTACGCATTTTCAATCTCAGCAATTTGTAATGCCTTATCAGGAGTTGTGTCTATATCATGACGTAAAATTACTGCTTCTTTGTGAGATTTCTAAGTGCTTTAATTGCAAGCATCGTATCCGTGTTTTTTAGGTTCCTTAACAAGCCCCTATACCCTTCAGGCGTGAAATTCATGCCATCCTCCCATTATTTCAAAAGCTCATCACAAATCTGATCTACAACATCCTCGGTCAGATAAGGATGCATAGGGAGACTTAATACTCTCTTTGTCGCCTTTATTGTATTTGGATACAAATCATCAGAAAGCTTCATCCATGTATACGCCTCTTGCTGATGCAGGCCTCTCGGATAATAGATCATAGATGGGATACCTACAGACTTCAATTTTGCCTGCATAGAATCTCTGTCTTCCTTATTATCCAGCAGAATTGTATATTGCGCCCAGCTGGAATAAAATCCATCTAAAACTGTGGGAGTGACAAATCTACCTGCCAACTTCTCCGTATACCAATTTGCAGCCTTATTCACAGCATCCAACTCATAGTCCACAAAAGCCTTAAACTTAGGAAGCAAAATGGCAGCCTGGATTGTATCGAGACGGCTGTTCATCCCAATCTCTCTATTATCATACTTGTCCACCGGAGACTTTCCCTGGGCTCGAAGAGAGCGAAGTCTGGCATCAATATCATCATCATCGGTAAAAACTGCACCGCCATCGCCATAGCATCCTAACGGCTTTGCGGGAAAGAATGATGTGGCCGATAAGTCACCAAATGAACCCGCCATTTTTCCTTTTATATTGCCACCAAATCCCTGCGCAGCATCCTCCAGAACTTTCAATCCATACTTTTCTGCAATGGGAAGAATCTTGTTGTAGTCTGCGGGCTGGCCGAACAAGTCAACAGGAATTATCACCTTTGGTGTCAACTTACCTTCTGTTATCACCCTATGGATAGCAATTTCTAGAGCCTCTGGATCCATATTGAAAGTAGAGAGATCAATATCAACCAGAACTGGTGTGGCACCAAGAATGGAACTTGCCCCAGCTGATGCGAAATAGGTAAAGTCGGATGTAAATACTGCATCCCCCGGGCCAATCCCCCAAACCATGAGTGCTAACTGAAGTGCATCTGTACCGTTACCGCATGCTATACAATGCTTTCTTTCTACATATTCAGCCAACTTACCTTCCAAATCGTCAACTGGCTTTCCCAAGATAAAGGCCGAACTGTTAATCACATCCCGTATACTTTCATCAATTTCCATTTTCAGAGCTCGATACTGGGCTCCTAAGTCTCTAAACTGCATTATCTATTTTCCTCCCTTTTTGGATTTAAATCTATATTGTTGATCCTATCCATTTTTCATAGCCTCATCCCATTATTAACATTAATCACTTCGCCTGTAATATAACTAATGAGATCTGATGCCAAAAACAGAACTGAATTAGCAATTTCTATTGGTTCTGCCAACCTACCAAGTATGGTCTGGCTTCTAAACCTCTCCAGAAAATTTTCATTTGTCATTGTATAACCAGGTGGTATTGCATTTACTCTCACATTTCTGCCTTAGAGAGTAAATTCCTCAGCGCAGCTTTTAGTCATTCCAATTACTCCTGCCTTAGTAGCTACGTAATTTGCTTGTCCGATATTTCCATAAATGCCTATCACTGAGGAAATATTAATAATAGAACCTTTTTATTCTGTTGCATTGCAGGCCCAATCAATCTTGTTAGATTCCATACATCTTTCAGATTAACATCTATCACCTGATCACATTGCGCGAGCACCCACATCAACCGCTGACACAGATGCCATTGAGCCACACTTTTTCCCAGTAGGGGTTCGGCAAGCACACAATATGTACACTTTTTTCATCTATCAGCCCTCACAAATTATTCTTTTTAATTTCGAGATTGTTTTCAGACATTTCATAAGTTCTCGCACAATCAGGGCATTTCAATTCATCATCTAACAGTTGTCCGCATTCACAAACCCAACCTACTCTTCTGGCAGGAATCCCAAGCATAAGTGCATGTGAAGGTACATTTGATGTGACAACAGCACCCGCACCAATCAATGCCCATTTTCCAATCTTATGTCCGCAGACTATCGTAGCATTAGCTCCTATAGATGCTCCTTCTTCAACTATTGTCTTCTTGTAACCGTCATGTCCTTTAGGATATTTAGCTCTTGGTGTCAAATCATTGGTAAATACACAGGATGGACCACAAAACACATAGTCTCCCAGCTCAACGCCTTCATAAAGAGATACATTGTTTTGCATCTTGCAGCCATCCCCGATTATGACATTGTTTGACACATTAACATTTTGTCCCAGAGAACAATTTTTACCAATCTTAGCTCCAGACTGTATATGGCTGAAATGCCATATTTTTGTTCCTGCGCCTATCTCTACACCATCATCTACAATACTCGTAGGATGTACAAAATAATTGGACATCAGTTAAATCTCCCTTCAAAATCAGTAGATGCAACATCCCTTAAGGGCAGTTTAACGGGCAATCCTATAGCTGCAGACTGGTATATAGCAAGGATCATTTCTACAGCATTTCTCCCGGCAACTGCATCGATATAAGGCATCCTATTATTCTGAATAGCATCGATGACATCTGCATAAAGACTAGTATGCCCATTACCATAAACATTACTGGTTTGTTCCTGTAGTCCCTTATTTTTGCTGTCCTCTTCACTCTCATCAGCAAAGTTCCACACATCAATATTGTTTGTTGATGTTCCACCAATCTTGACAGTTCCATTTTCACCGAACAGATACAGCGTTTCCTCAAGATTCTTTAGGTAGACATTCACAGTACCCTCGATAGTGCCAACGGCCCCGTTTTTGAATTTCACAACAGCCATACCAATATCCTCACATTCCAAATATTCATGGAATTGTCGCTTTGTTACTCCATATACTTCTTCAACATCATCGCCCATCATCCAGCGAAGGAGGTCTATGCCATGAATACACTGGTTAAACAGACAACCTCCATCAGAAGCCCATTTGCCTCGCCAGGAAGCCTGATCGTAATACTGTTTGCCTCGATTCCAGCGGACATTGATGGATCCGTGTGAGATACGTCCAAAACGTCCATCTTCTAATGCCTTACGCATTTCCTGGACAGCAACATTAAAACGATTCTGGTGGCAAACAGACACCTTTACGCCCTTCTCTCGGCTTCTGCGGATAACCTCATCTGCATCGACTATAGACATGGTCATAGGCTTTTCAACAATCACATTCACACCCTGATCAATACAGTGTAGCGTAATCTCTGCATGCATTCCGCTGTCCGTGGCAATAGCCACAAGCTCAATCTCTGGATGTTCAGTAAGCATCATTTTGTAATCTGTATATCTAGCAATAGATTCATCTTTTTCAAGACCATGCTTTGCCAACAGAGTTTCCATTGCTTCCGGTAGCAAATCACACACTGCAACAAACTCCAAACCATTATTAACAACTGCCTTCACATGATTTGTAGCGATTCTCCCGCATCCAATAAGTGCATATTTCATTTTCCGAATCCTCTCTTAATATTATTCAGTCATTATCTTTTGACAAATTCTTTCCAGTGTCTCAGCATGCTTTCCAAAATCAAAATCATACGCTGCCTGTCTTGCTTTAGTGCAAAGCTCACCGTACTCTTTTTCGCTCATGTTATAAATCCGAAGTAATGCCTCAATATATTTATCTGTGTCCCACAGATCCTCAGCAATCCCACATCTATATTTATCAATCAGGTCATAACCGATCTTCGCATTGGAAATGACGGGTTTGCCGCTTGCAAAATACTCAAACAATTTATTCTGACTGCTGCCATACTGATATAATCCTGATTCTGTCGCTTCCTTGTTATAATTCAAAATATTTAGGCAACTCTTAGATAAAATATAAGGAATATACTTCTTATCAACCCGTCCTTTGAATTTGATATTGGTAATACCTTCTTCTATACAGCATTTTTCCAGTTTCTCCCTATAGTCACCGTCACCAAACACCAGAAATACAATATCCTTATAGTCAATCAGCTGTTTCGCACAATCCAACAAACTATCCAAAGCATTAGCCAGCTTGACAGATCCTGTATATGTAACGATGAAATTCTCTGAATTCAAATCTTCATCATCCAGAATATTCTGTTCCACTGATCTGTCAAATTCATTAACAAAGATTCCGTTGTTGATATAGAAAACCTTATTTCTAGGAACTTCCCTTTCCCAGCCTTGTTTCTTAATATAGTCATAAGCACCTTCGAAGGTGAACACCACGGCATCAGCATCCGTATATAATTTATGCTCCATTTTATAAAGCATCTTAATAAGGGGATTATCCGCCTTCGCCACACCAAGAGTTACGATACTCTCAGGCCACAAATCACGAATTTCTACAATAGATTTTACGCCATACTTCTTAGCTAGGTTGATAGCTAAAAGGGCACACAGAGGATGAGCCGATGAACCAATAATAACATCTGGTTTCTCCATTCTCTTAACTGCAGCTTTTGCATTCTCATAGTAAAGGAACATTGATGCGATCCTCTTCTTTTTATCTTCTGCATAATTTAGAGTTTTAACCAATATCCAAGGGAACGGATCCGTCTGGTATACCTTGAACTTCTCTTTTCCTTCAATCAATTGCAAATTTGTATTATGAGGATGACTTCCAACAAAAACTGTAATCTTATGACCACGTTCAGTCATTGCCTTACCAATATTGAAATGCCGATTAAGAGCACCATGTTCTGGGAGCATATTGTAGTCAACGAAAGTCCAGATATTTAGTTTTTCATTATGGACATCATGCTTCTTCATCTCACCAGTACCACCTTCAACGACAGAACGATCTGCTCCAAACACATGCAAACTACCAAAAAAACACTTAATATCCATCATCAGGCCTTTTTTAGCTACATATTCCCCATCAAGCCGCGCTTTATCAGGGATCTCCAACTCATCGCGCCCATTGATCTGTGCCCATCCGGTAAGACCCGGCTTTACATCGTTTGCGCCATATTTATCTCTTTCAGCTATCAGCAAGTCTTGATTCCAGAGTCCTGGACGCGGGCCTATGACGGACATATTTCCTACAAAGATATCCCAGATCTGCGGCAGTTCATCCAGAGAATGTGCTCTTAAAAACTTGCCGACCTTTGTAATGTACTGCTCAGGATTATCCAGCATATGTGTGGGCACATCATGCGGTGTGCTCATTTTCATGGTTCTGAATTTATGTAATTTGAAATACTGCTTATTCTGTCCAAGTCGTTTCTGTGTGAACAGCACTGGACCAGGATCATCAATTTTAATTGCTATAGCAGTTCCGACAAGAATCGGAGAAAGCACCACAAGTCCACCAAAAGATAAAACGATATCCAAACCACGCTTAACATGATCGTATAAGCTCGGCTTATAATCGTTATCTCCCACCGCTTCAAGATGACCTTTCACACCATCGGCATTTTCTATATCATTTTCATCTAGTATAAAGACTACTTTCTTACCTTCAAGAGGATTTTTCTGTTTTTGATCATTATCATATACAGAGTCCGGTTTCTTTTTGCCTGACGCAAACAATGCTCCGACGAAGGCGACACCTGTAGCTATAACAGTTAATCCTATTATCTTTTTCCACTTTTTATTCATATGTCCTTAACCGCCTTTCATCTAATCAAAACTCAGCCCTTTACCGAATTACCTTTTATACTCCTCAACCCACATGCCCCGCCAAGGGCATTTCCCCTATCCAGTTCGTAAGTTCTGTAAACATCTTTCTCACAATAGTTCCGGCATCAATCATCTTGCCTACTACTCCCATCTTCAAGAACCTCTCCAGCATTCACATGACAAAACTCTCCAATCTCGCATTCCGCTTCTTCTAACAGAGTTTTTCTGATTTTATTATTGCCCATGGTACAGAATGCCTCGTCATAACTTACGGTGAAAGGTCCCATCTCTGCTATGTTCTCAATAGCAATAGGATTGTTATCATCCAAAAAATCTATCTTTTCATATATTCCCCATGTTTTCGGCAAGCTCCTGAACAACTCGTCCATGACCACCTATGGCAGGAATTAGAAGCATCTTATCCATATACTCCCCTCTTATCATCAAAAGGTGCTCATCTGATTTTTCCGGTACCCGATATTCTTAAGAGCTACAAATCAGATTGCATTCTGATTATCAACGGTAGACATCCAGTTTTTTTCATACGCTTCATGTATATATTTCAATTCTTCACCATGCATTGTTGACAAAGATAACCAAATTTCTTATTATAAGAGTTCCATTTCTAATTCACTCCCCCAGCTACTGAAATAGGCTCAGCTTTTCTTTCTTTTGATTCCCTCAACTTTTGAATTTTTTGTTTTTCTATCTTATCTGTCACTTTCTCGGGTTCACGATATGTTAGTACAATTTCTGAAACAATCTCTTTGATTCTTGTGCTATTGGTATAGCTTGCTTCAGCTAGAATTTCCACCTGCTTCATAAATTGGGCAATATCAAACGGAATTGGCTTCGCAATATGAATCAACTTATTTGGTGTAGTTTTTAACCCTTCCTCTGCCATGAGTTTTTCTTCGTACAATTTCTCCCCTGGTCTGAGTCCTGTATATTCAATCTGGATATCCACATCCGGCTTATATCCTGACAGCTTAATCAGATTTCTCGCCAGGGTATCAATCTTCACTGGATCTCCCATGTCTAACACGAAGATTTCTCCTCCCTTGGCATAAGTTCCGGCTTGCAGCACTAAGCTGACTGCTTCTGGAATCGTCATAAAGTATCGGATAATATCCGGATGCGTTACTGTCACTGGTCCACCTTCCGCAATTTGTTTCTTAAACAAAGGAATGACCGATCCATTACTTCCTAGCACATTCCCAAACCGAACTGCCACAAACTCAGTTTTTACATTGTTCTCTTTGATTTCTTCTATAGGATTCCATGTATGTGACCATAGTTGAGGAAGCAAATTGAACTGTCCTGTCTGGCTGATCTGATTCATACTTTGAATCACCATCTCACACAAGCGCTTGCTTGCTCCCATGATGTTGGTCGGATTGACCGCTTTATCAGTACTAATAAGGACAAGCCGCTGACAACCACTCTTCAGCGCTGCATACGCCGTTTTATAGGTTCCGATAACATTATTCTTGATTGCTTCATTTGGACTGCCTTCCATTAAAGGAACATGTTTATGGGCTGCCGCATGGTACACAATATCCGGTTTATAATGTTCAAAGACATCATCAATTCTTCGACTGTCTCTGACAGAACCAATTAAGACGATCAGGTTTAATTCTGGATATTTTCTCTTCAGTTCCTGTTCAATGTCATAAGCATTATTCTCATAAATTTCAAATAGAATCAGTTGCTTGGGTTCATGTCCCGCAATCTGCCGACACAGTTCGCTGCCAATCGAGCCTCCGCCACCAGTCACAAGAATTGTTTTATCCTTTAACTGTTGGAAGATGTCATCCATATTCACTTGGATGGGTTCTCTGCCTAATAAGTCTTCTACTGCCACTTCTTTCATCTTAGTTAAGATGACATCACCCGTCACTAATTGATAGATGCCTGGAAGGGTCTTCAGCTCACAGCCTGTTTCTTTACAGATATTCAGGATATCCCGTTTCTGTTCTGCTTTAGCACTAGGTATGGCCACTAAGATCTGTTGGATTCCATACTTTTCAACATTGACTAAGATATCTTCTCGACCTCCGACAATTGGAATCCCATCAATGAAGCGTCCCCATTTATTCGGATTATCATCAATGATGCATTGCACTCTGCCGACATCAAACTCCGTTCGCTGTACATCTCGTAAGATCATTCGTCCAGCATCCCCAGCCCCAATCAATAGGATGTTCTTCTCTTGTTTCTTCTTCATCAATTTCTCTCTTCGGCTTCTTTCCAACAAGACAAATCGATAGGAGAAACGAATTCCGATCGTTAAGCAGAACTGAATAATCATCCCAAACAAGAAGTAAGAAATCGGCATACTCTGAAAGAATGTCGTGATTCCTAACCAGTGCAAGAATCCAGTCATGATTGTAGCCGCAGTCACTCGAAGCAACTCACTGTAACCCGCAAACCGCCATAAACTACGATATAGTTTCAATCCAGTAAAAATCACTAAGCTGATCACGGTATAAATTGGTATAAACTGAATCCAAGCATTGAGATAACTTTGTGGAATCAATGTAAACCGACAATCAAAACGAAACCACAAAGCCAGTAAATACGCTAAGTTAACTGCGAACACATCATAAAGAAAGAGATAGAGTGAGATGACCTGCCAATGTTCTACTCTTCGTTTTCTTTTCTGCATCTTCTTCTCCCCCTTTTCCCCATATAAAAACGATTTCTGTTATCTCCACAAAAACCGTTTCTTCTTTCTCTTCATTTCCCTGTATTCTGGAACAATCCTTTCATTCATCAGGATTCTCTTTGGATTCTCTCTTGTTAATTGAATTGCAAGAGTTTCATTAAACTCTTCGGAAAGTAACTCATAAGCTTTTCTTAAAACCAAAGGACGATATCCGTTATGAGCATCGCTGGCAATAAAGCTGACAAAGCCATGTTCAATCATTGGAATCAAGACTTTTCTTGTTTCTTTTTTAAACAAGCTGTTTTGATTTGACTGCAACAGATACCCTTCCTTCAGCCATCGAAGACAAAAGTTGGGATCATCTTGAACATAGCTATATCGTTCTGGATGAGCGATAATGATTTGATATTTCAATGATAACTCATAAAGTATCTCATCATAATCTTCTTTATATTCATAAAATGGAAACTCAACTAGAATGTAATTCGATTCGGCTAGGGTTAAGATCTCTCCTTGTTCCAACAGTTCAGGCAAATCAGGATGAATATACAATTCATTTCCAAGATGAAGCTTGATTGTTCCTTGATAGGTTTCTTTCAATGCATTAAATCGTTGTACAAGTTCTGCCGCCTTAGTCCTGAAATCGCCATTTTTCATATAATGCGGTGTGGTGATGATTTCAGTAATGCCTTCTATCTCTGCTTGTTTCAACAATCGCAGTGATTCTTCTATACTCTGGCTGCCATCATCCACCCCTGGAACTAAATGACTGTGAATATCAATCATTTCTTTTTATCACTCTTTTTCGTAATGGATGACATCAAAGTATTTTTCTTTTTCTTTGGCGTTGTTTTCTTCTGACTGTCGCTGTAGCGATAGCCATAACTGTTATAGTATTTCTTCTGGACTGGCATCATCGTCATCACAATCCCAATCACGTTAACTTGCGTCTGTTCCAACTGGTCCTTAACCCGCAACAACTCTTTCCGGTCATTCCGATTCGAGGCACAGACAAGAATCGTACCGTCGCAATAGGAAGCCGCCACAACACCATCGGTGACTAATCCTACAGGCGGACAGTCTAAGAGAATTAAGTCGTAGTCCTTTCTCCGTTCATCAATAAACTCTTTCAATGCATTGGACTGAATAAATTCCGAGGCAAAAGGAATCTTCGTTCCCGCTGTGATGACATCTACATTTTCATAAGGTTGTAGAACAACTTCTTCAAATTCTGCTTGATGTCCAATAATATCAGAGATGCCTTTCTTATTTTTTAACTTTAGTTTCTTATGAATTGTCGGCATGCGTAAATCTAAATCGATGACTAAGACCCTTTTCTGTAATTGAGCATAAACCATCGCGAGATTCAAAACGCACGTACTTTTTCCTTCTTGCGCAGTTGTCGATATGATATTAATGACTTTCATATCCTTATCGAAATTCCTCATTAAGATATTGGTTCTTAAAGTACGATAGGCTTCAGCTGCTGGGGAATCCGGATCAATTAAAGTAATCAATTCTTCTCCTACTCTTAACATTAGTCATTCCCTCCTGCATTCATATTCAACTCTGGAATTAAACCAATGATCGGATAATCAAAGATCTGTTTTAATTCTTCTTCAGTCCGGATATTTCTATCATTCAACAAGAGATACATCACAATACATCCATCAATCACACAGCCTAATAAAAAACCAATCATTGTATTCTTTACATTCGAAGGACTCGACTTTTGTTCTGGCACTTTCGCAGAGTTTAAAACTGTCACATTTTCAATATTCATAATGTTTACAATTTTACTCTGGAAAACAGAAACAATTTCGTTTGCGATCTTTGCGGATTGTTCCGGATCTTTGGTTTCTACAGAAATTTTAATAACTTCTGTATCTTTGACAGAACTGATATTGACCATATCTAGATAGGCTTTATGATCAATCCCATCCTGACTTAATTTTAAGTTGCGAATCACCTCGTCACTAACTGCTTCACTTTTTAGGATTTCACTGTAAGTGTTGACTAACTTTTGTGATATCTGAAGATCGTTGTAACTGATCTGTTGACTGTCTGGGTTCGATTTTTGGACAATAATTAGCTTAGCTTCCGCGGTATATTTCTTCGGTATTAGAAACAAAGTAATTAACGCTGCCACAATCGAAGCAGCCAAGATAATCAGCGCGAAGGGTTTGAAATACTTCTTCACAATTTCAAACACCCGCGACAGATCAATTTCGATTTCATCGTTTTCGTACATGTTTGTTTTCTCCCCTTATTCTTATTCATCATAAAGAGACCCTTTTCAGGATCCTCCAAATTGATTTTGGATATTCTGTTCTAATTGAACAATTGTTGAGCTTGGTTGATAATCTTCATCTTCATAAATATTCCAATGGAGTTCTTTCGCTAGATCCTCATAATTTTCCATCATATAGATTGGACTAAATCCATTGTATTCAATAACTTTCTCAATGGAATCCATCCCTTTCGATGGAATCTGGAATTGATTAATATTCTTTAAATCAAAATTCAATAACGAACTGACATAATTCTTGATTTCATTGTTAGTCAGATTGGTTTCCACATAAGGAAGCATTTCATTGACAATGTCCATTAATTCAATCAGATTCTTTTTACTCAGCTTCTCTAGAATCTTGAAGATTACTTCATTTTGTCGATCCATTCTGTGAAAGTCATCGTCAAGTTTTCTCAAGCGGCAATAACCTAGCGCTTGTTTCCCTTTTAAGTGAAAGACATTCCCATTCCGAGTAGCACCTAAATCCATCACTTGTGTAGCTAAGAGCCCATCCGGCAGCGTTATATCAATGCCGTCGACTAAATCTACTAAGGTTTCTATTGCTTCAAAACTTAAGCCGACATATTGCGTTATATCTAAGTCAAAGTTATAATTCAACGTTTTTACTGCCAGTTCCGGACCTCCTCGCCAATGCGCATGATTTAATTTATCATAGTCATTGTAAGAATCTGGAATGTAGATTAAGGTATCGCGCTGTAAAGAGGTAATTTTTATCTTTTTAGAATCAAAATCCAAAGAAATAATCTTTATGGCATCAGAACGCTCCATCTCATAGTTATTCCATTGAGCTTTTCTGGCATTGTCAGAGCCGAATAAGGCAATATTAATAATACGGTGATTCTTGACTTGATCCAAGACCTCATGGCTTACTAGGGCATCTTCATTGGATAGTTTCTTTGATCGGATTGTTCTATTCAATAAGGAATCGATATAGAGATTTCCGCCTAGAACTAGTGCTAGAATTAAAGAAGCAAGAATGCCAATTACAATCAATAAGATCCTGGTTTTCTTGTGGGTGGTTCTTTGTTTTTTCAATGTGTCACATCCTTTGGTATAAAACAAAAAAAGGTATGCTTCGCCGACCCAGATATGAAAAAATGGGTTCATGAAAAGCATACCAATGAAACCCTTCCCCAAGGTGCCCCTTGCAGCCATTGAGGAAGAATAACTTTCTTTTAATTTAATCCATAAAAAAAATTGAAACTTTATATTCTATTTATGGTTTAGTGTGTGAATGCGAAACTATTTTTCACATTTGTAAGAAAACCTACACCTTTTTTGACAACCATCTTTAAGGTAATAAATGGAAATAAAAAGCCTATCTTCTTACATTAGACATTATAAAAGCAGTAGAGGCGATTGTCAATGAAAGTGTAGGTAATCTTCCAAAATTAATTGCTAAAATGTAATGAATAACATAGTATATGTACTCAACGACATTGTGGAAATGTAAAAAAATCGAAGAATTTTAGTCTTCGATTTTTTATACAGATCTATTTTACAGAAGTTAAAAATCTAACCACAATCACAGGAAACGTTATTCTGAAACCGTTTATTTTAATGAACAACCTTTAACCTTGCAGTGATTTCTGTTGTTCTTTTTTTATTCTGCGTTTTAACCAGCCACCCTGCAGATAATAAAAAATAAAGAGAACAGAAGTTAATGACCAGGTTAACGGATAGCTGAATAATACGTTTTCTATCGTATGATTAAGAGGCACGGCAACCCAGATCCACACCACCCGCAATACACAGATACCAAGACAGGTCATGATCATCGGAATCACGGAATCGCCAGTCCCGCGCACTGCCCCTGAGAGAATTTCGACACAAACGTAAGTGAAATAATAAGGTGCTAGATACAGCAGCATCTGCATTCCAGCTTCAACAACGGCGATATCCTGAGTAAACAAATGATAAATTCCCCGGCTTGTCAGCATGAGAATGGCACTCATGCCAAAAGCAGTCCCAAAAGCCATACCTAAGCAGACTTTAACGCTCTTGTGAATACGATCCATTTTACCGGCGCCAAAATTCTGCCCTACGAAGGTTGTGATCGCTACGCCAAAGGCGCCCATGATCATCCAGAACAGTCCATCGATCTTCCCATAAGCAGTATAAGCCGCAATCATATCCGTACCAAACGTATTTACACTGGCTTGGATGACAATATTGGAAACTGAATACATCACTGACTGCAGTCCCGCCGGAATGCCGATAACAACGATTTCTTTTAACAATGCAGAGTGCAGCTTGATTCGTTTGCGAATCAGCCGATAACGTTCATCCTCGGCCTGAGATAAACTGAGAAGGACCAGTCCCCCGCTGATATACTGAGCGATGCACGTGGCTGCGGCAGCTCCGAAAACACCCCATTGGAAAACGACGACAAAGATCAAATCAAGAACGACATTAGCCAGGCAACACACAATGAGAAAATACATCGGACGTTTGGAATCCCCAATCGCCCGAAGAATACCCGAACCCACGTTATACAAAAGATTTGGAATCAAGCCTACAAAATAAATGATCATATAGATCAGGGAATAATTCATGATGTTCTCCGGTGTCCCCATGGCTCTTAAAGCCAACGGTGCGCCGAGAATGCCGATCACCATCAGGATTGCCCCTCCAACAAACGACATCGCTATTGCAGTATGGACGGCATCGCTGGACTTCTCTATCTTCATCGCCCCATAATATTGAGAAATGATCACAGTAGCACCGGAAGCCAAACCAACGAAAAAACCAACCAACAAATTGATCAGTGTTCCTGTCGCGCCGCCGACAGCGGCCAGAGCCTCTTTGCCGACAAACTGGCCGACAATGACCGCGTCTGCCGTATTATACAGCTGCTGAAAGAAAGTTCCGAGCATAATCGGAAAGAAAAATAACAACAGCTGCTTCCAGATCACGCCCTCTGTGATCTCATTGACTGTTGGATGCTGAAACTGCTTCATCTGTTAAGCTCCCCCTTAAACTGAATAATAGAATAGCACCGAAACGTTTGTTTGTCACCCATGAACAGAAGAAAAGCCAGAAGCTTTTTCAGCCTCTGACTCAGATCGTTATCAGCTAGTTCTGTTGGGCGTTGTATTGTTTTTCATCCAGCATTTTTTCACTGCGGGCCACGATCACCGAGGTGGCGGCATCGCCGACAACATTCAAGGAAGTAACCAACATTTCAATCGGACGATTAATCGCCAAGATTAAGGAATAGGCCAATAGTGCAGAATCATTGGTATAACCCATGCCTGTCAGAATCGTAAACAGAATGACAGCGCCTGCACCTGGAGCCGCAGGAGTTCCAATCGAAGCGATCAATGCCAGAATGGCGATAACCGCGATGCTGGAGAAGGTAACCTGATATCCTGAGGAAGCAGCGACAAAGATTGCGGCAATGACCTGCATAATTGCAGTGCCATCCATATTCACCGTCATGCCTAACGGCAGCGTGAAGGAAGCGATCTCATCACTGACACCCAGCTCTTCGGTAACGGTCTTCCGATTCAGCGGCAATGTCGCAGCGCTGGAAGAAGTAGAAAAACCGAACACGGCAACCTTAGCCATTTTCTTGATAAACGGCAGCGGATTGATTCGGCCCAAAACAGCGACAAAAACTGCATATCCGACAACCAAAAAGAATAAGAGCAGCAGCACTGTCGTCACCATGTAGGCCAGCGCTGGTTTGAGATGATCGACCCCATAGATCGCAAAGGTTCTTGTCAGCAGGACAAAGATCGCCAGCGGACCAAACTTGTTGATCACATAGCTCAGGCAGACAGTAATCAGATCACTGATCTCCTGCAGCAGCTTCTTTAACACTGTAATTTTATGTCCCAGAGCATTGATTCCCAAACCAGTAGCCACTGCCAGGAATACAACGGCCAGAACCTGCGAGTTTGTCGAGAAAGCACTGGTCATGTTGTTTGGAACAATGGATAAAAGAATCGAGAGCGGATTGCTTCCGCTGGAGCCTGTCGAAACATTCAGCCCGCTGACCTCCACCGCATTAAAGGCGCCTGCCGCGTAAACCGCAAAGCCGACAGCCCCCGCAACTAACAGGGCAACAGTTGTCGTCAACAGGAACGTTCCCAAGGTCTTGCTGGAAATGCGTCCTAATTTACGGGTATCCGTAATCTGACAGATCGCCAAAGCGATTGAGCAGAAGATCATCGGAACGATGATGACCTGTAAGGCATTGACGAATAATTGACCTACGATGTAAAACAAACCAATCGCATTTTTACCGCCTTCTGCGGTAATATCCTGAAATAGAAGATTGTTGATTGTCGTCCAGGTCTGTGTCTGCCCTGCGGCCAAGAGATTTTCACGAAGCATCAGCATGCCGAGTCCGCAAAGTAAGCCTAAAACCATGGCGATTGCCATTTTGACGGCAAGATGACTGCCTTTCTTTTCTGTTTTTTTCATTCAGATCCCCTTTCATAAAAATACTCCTGACCCTTTAAGTTCAGGAGTAAATGAATAGAGGTTGCAAATTCATTTTCCTTGAGACGCCTCACGGGACGCTCTTAAAGGATCACTTCAAAAAGTATACTCAACTTTGCCCTGGCTGTCAATATCCGATTGCAATGCCAAGACTAATCCACTTTCCAGTCCTTGGGATTCCTCAGGAATCAATTAGAGCTCCTTGTTGACCCAGACAAAGATATCGTAAGTTCTGCCGCCGGTGCCGCGATTGGTATTGAGATCGCCGTCGTTATTGATCAGACGTACCCGGCTCCAGCCTGGCTGACCATAATGATCAAATCCTGAATAATTGATCTCGACATCCGCCGCCAGCAAAGGCTTGCCCGCCGCGGCATCCTTAGTCCAGTACAGATAAACATAATGACCGCCGGCGCCATGGTTGAGATCTCGGCGCAGCCGATGGTAGGTGCATCCGCCTACGTTATAGGTATCGCTGCACCGATCGTTAGGATCAGTCGCTCCGCGCATTCCGCGAATCGCTTCCTTCAGATCCGTGGTCACTGTATAGCCCAGATATTCATATTTTCCACGTGCAGAGCAGTTGAGATCTTTGAAGACGATAAACTCAGGAGCTTGTGGATCATAAGCAGCCATTTGCGCATAGACATCCGCTCTTGCAGCATCCGGCGTATCACCGTAGCCGACAAAAATATCCTTCATGTACGTCGCAAGCACTTTATCCTGCAGATTTTTAAAGTAGCCGCCGTTCTTGGCCAGCAACGTCGCAAAACCAGCCTTTAATGCCGCCTGGCGGTTTGGACTGTCCGCCAGCATCCAGACTGGCAGCACCGAAACTGGATTATCCAAGGAGCCTGTACCGATAAAGGCGAGTGAAGGCTTTGAGGTCAAGGTTGGATCCAGGCTCTTAATCCACGTATCATAGGCGATCTGGGCTTGTTCCATCGTCGCGATATTGGTGCTTACCGCACCGCCTAACAGCACGCAGTGGAACGTACTGGAATCAAAGAAGGCCTTAGCTGTCTTTTTATATTCTGACGAAGCGTTTCCGGACACCGCCATATAGGAGGCTTCCAGCGAAGTGGTCAGCGATTGTTCTGTTTCATTGCTGCTTTTCTCATGCATGAAGTCCATTTCCATGCGTCCGCCTAAGCGGATATCCAAAAGCAGATGCGTTCCATATTTCGTAAAGAGCTCCTCCGCACTCATTCGATCGTTATTCACATCCTTGCGGAAAGCCGGGGTCAGATAAGCCGCTCTCAGATCCTCAGCGGTGATCTCACCCAAATCAAAATATTCCCGCTTCAGCGTCAGCTCATGTCTGCGGGTCGCAAAGCTCTTGGAAGAGCTGACCTTGTTCTCCGTGGTGAAAGCCATGTTAAAGCTGGCTTTGAAAGCGCCGGACTGTACACCCAACCCCGCCTTCGCAGATACCTTCTGACTGTACTCTTCCGCATACAGCGCGGCGATGTTTGTCGTTTCCACATAGGTTCCTTCATCCACGCGAATTCTTAACGGTGCCTTTGAGGCCGGTTCGCGACTGAGAATCGGTGCTCCTAATGATAAATCCAGAGAATTATAATACCGTTTTGTAATTACATTGTAGCCATAGCCCAAGTAGCCGCCATAGTCCTTGTCATAAATGATTGTTGGACTTTGTTCAGCCAACAGCTGAGGTTTGGCCTGTTCGCCTTTTTCCAGCATCATAACCGGTTCATTCAAGCGTTGGCTAAGACCAAGCGGCAGCATTCCATTGTAAATCTGTTCCATTGTGAGTTCTCCTTTCGTACTCTTTAATTCCATAGTAACACGTTATATAGAAGAAATCAAAATAACCGGAAAACCAACCTGAAATCACATATTTGACCAAAATAAAAGATCCTGGACTTCAACATCAAAACGTCCTGGATCTCTCGTTAACAATGTCTGCAAGAGCATTGAACATCAAGTGACCGTCAATCTACAATTAGTATGAAACACGATGAACTAACGGTTCTCCTGCAATCAGCCGCCGGCCGTTCTCATGACAAAGCAGAAGAGCGGTTTGATGATCATAACGCCGTTCAATCTCCTCCTGAATATCGCTCAGCTTGATCACACGCTTACCCCAGCAATGGTGCGCATCCGTTCCGATCGCGTCGCAATAGCCTTCCTCCACCATTCGCCAGGCCAGTTCACATTGCTTTTGATCGTCATTGAGAATTAAGGAAGTCCGATTGACCTGGAAATCACACCCCATCGCCCGCCAGCGCTTCAGGATTGAAAAATCTTCCTGTACGCTCTTGTAGCGTTCCGGATGGGCAATGATCACCTCATAACCCTGGCTGAACACCTTCTCCAACAGCTCGGTTTCACTGCTGCCCAGCTGTACCTTCTGATACCAAGGGAATTCAATCAACAGCCGCCGCGATCCGTTCAAGGTCAAAGCCCGGCCATGGCGGATCCACGCCAGCGAAGCATCGGTCAGAAAAAACTCACAGCCCAGTTTCACTTCCAGATTCCAACCCTGCTCAGCGATCAGCGCCTGCAGCTGCGCAAAGGGTTCCTTCAATGATTCGGCATCATTCTCATATTTATAATAAGGAAGACTGTGCGGCGTACATAAAATCGCCTCAATCCCATCTTCCACTGCAATCTGCAGCATATTTTTCGTCGTTTCCCGATCCTGCGAGGCGTCGTCTACACCCCACAGCACATGGCAATGAATATCAATCATACCTATTCCTCCTTCGCTCCGTCCAATTTCTATCCTTATTATAATAGAGTCGCTCAAAAAGGAAAGAGAATCCTTGCGGATTCCCTCACTTATTTTGATTTTGGTTTGTAAAACGCCCGGTTTTCCATCGGAAACAACCGCGAAGTAAAACTACCCGGTTCAGTCTGGGCATACGCCTTATCCAGTGTATTCATGCGTGCGTCCAGATTATCAATCAAATGCAGCACTTCCGCCTCCGCGACCATCGGCATAACCGGCGAGCCAAATTCCAGCTGACCATGATGCGACAGCACCATATGCCTTAACAGAATCGCTTCCTCACTCTTTTCAAAGCCCAGCCGCGTAGCAATTTCCATAATCTTGGCCTGCATGATCGAGATATGCCCGATCAGTTTGCCTTCCAGCGTATATTCCGTCATGACCGGTCCGGACAGCTCTGTCAGCTTGCCCAGATCATGCACCAGCACGCCGCTGACTAACAGATCGCGGTTTAACAACGGATACAGCTTCACAATCTCATTCGCCAGATCGACCATGCCGGTAACATGCACAGCCAGTCCTCCGACAAAGTTGTGATGGTTTTTCGCTGCGGCCGGATAATCATAAAACGGCTTCTCATACTCTTCAAACAAGGCGCTGACAATCCCTTTATAGATCGGATTGGACAGGGAACTGACCGCATCCTGAATCTTCTGCTGCAGAAGCTCCTTAGGAATATCCGAAGCGATCACGTAATCGCTCAGCTCAACACTCTGCTGATCCATCGGCGTCAGCCGATGAACACGCAGCTGCAGCGAGTTGCGATAACGCAGCACCTCACAGCTGACTTCGCCAATCCGTCCCGGCACACAGGCCGCCGCCTGTTCTTCCTTGACATCCCAGATCTTGCCCTCGATTGTCCCGGACTTATCCTGCAGCGTCAGCGACAGATAAGGCGAACCATTGCTGGTCACGCCTTTGGTCACCTGAACTAAAAGCAAGGGCAGCGTCAGGCTTTCGCCCTCCTTAAACTCACTAATTTTCTTATTCATCATCCCACTCCATTTCACTTAATATCAAATAAATATCTTCAACCGCATAGCCCTGCGCAGAACAATACCGGAAGACATAATTCCGCAGTTTTGTTCCGCTGTATTTCGATTGATAACGTTTCTGAGCCTTCGCCGCTGTTTTGCGCAGACTTTCCAGCTCAGCCCGCTCATCCTCGACAAAACTTAGATTATCCATGACTTCGTTAATCACATCCACGCCAAAGCCCTGGGCAATCAGTTTTGATTTCATCATATTTTTCTTCATCCGCACCGATTTTTCCTTGATCGTCGGCTGCAGCTTCTGCGCCCACTTCAAGGCATTACGGAATTCTGACTGTTCATCTTCCTCGGCGAAGACCGACTCGATCATTTCATACGGAATCCCCTTTTTGCGCAAGGTCCGGCTGATCTTATTTTTGCCCTGCATCATCAGCTTCAGGTTATAGACCTGATTTTTGGTATAGCGCAGATCATTGATCAAATCACGGTCTTCCAGCTTCTCAACAATCTCATTGATCTGCTTGATCTCCAGCTGCGTATTCTGCGTCAGCCAGTCATAGATTTCCTTGCGCGTGCGGTCTTTTGCCGCAATGCGCTTCAAGCAGCTTTGATAAGCTTTTACAGCTTCTTCTTCACTGATCAGCTCATCGAGTTCATCGCTGCTGATCAACACATCCTTACGCAGACCTTTATTAAAATACGTTTCCAGCGAAACCAGAATCCGGATTTCATCATTCGGCGAACAAACCTTCAATTCAACACAGTCATCCTTCGGCCGGATTGATTCCAGCCGATACATTTCCCGATATTCGTTGGCCGCACTTTCATAAACTGCTAAAACCTTCTGATAGAAGATCCGGCTGTCATACACTTCAACCTGGCGCTTGGCCGCCGCCTTCATGGCCGCTCGCTCCGCCTCGCTCAGCGCTAAGAACCGCTGCACCTTTTCCGCAAACTGCTGCGGCTTCTTAAACAAAAATCCAGTTTCACCTTCCAGTACCAGATCCTCTAGCACCTCATCCGGACGGGCAAACACCGGCAGCTCACTGGCCAGCGCCTCGATATACGTCATTCCCTGCGTTTCTGTCAGGGAGGCCGAAACAAAAGCATCGGCACAGTGATAGTAGGAAGGAATCTGATCCGCCGGTTTCTTGCCGGCAAAGGTAATCATCGACTCCAGGCCCAGCTCGCGGACATGGTCTTCCAAAGCTTCCTGTTCCGGACCGCCGCCGATGATCGCAAAATGCACCGGGACATGCGCTTCCTTTAAATACGTAAAGCCGTCGATCACAAAATCAATGCTTTTCTCCTTGGCAATTCGGCCGACAAAAATAATCAGCAGCTCATCCGGACTCGCCATCAGCTCCTGCCGCCGCTGTTTTCTTGTTTCCGAATCTGTGCGGTGCGCGTCAAAACGCTGCAGGTCCAGTCCGGTCGGAATGACGTGAATCCGTTTTTTTATTCCATAGCGCTGCAGCATCTCTTTGGTTTTCTGCGAAGGGGCAATCAGCTCGGTACTGGTCTCTCCATACAGCTTGCTTAAGCTGCTGACTGCTTTCTTGGCAACCTTGTCCACACTTTCCAGATTAAAAACATTGACGTAATGCGTATAATCCTCATAAGTTGTATGATAGGTCGATACGATTGGAATCTGCAGCATTTTCGCCGCAATGCGCGCAAAGATCCCAACGCCGAATTCCGTGTGGGCATGGATGACGTCCAGCTCCATTTCCCGAATATCCTTCAGCACCGCAAAATGAATCGGACTGGTTAAGACATAACCGTACAAACTTTTCAATTCCACACCCGGCAGCCGCAGAACATTGCCTTCGCGCTGAACCTGAAGCAGACCGGGATGCGTGGTGATCACATACACCGCATGACCGTTTTTTTCCAGTTCCTGCTGCAGCGTCACAATCGACGAAACCACGCCGTTGACGTCTGGAAGATAAGTATCCGTAAATAATCCAATTCTCATTGCTTTTCCTCCTGCATTTTATTCACTGTCACCGCCGGCCGGCTCTTAACCCAGATAAAGGTCAGTCCGCCCACGATCAGCATAAAGTAATAGGAAGCAAACCGCCATAAAATCATCGAGCTGGTGGCGCCCAGCTTCCCAAAGATGGTTGAAAACATTAAAACATAGGTCGCTTCCGTTCCCCCGCTGGCTCCCGGAATCGGGATAAAGGCGTTGATCATGGAGACAAAGGCTGACAGCGCCATGCAGTCGATCAGCATATCCGCACTGACCTTCAAACCCAGAGCCTGCGCACAGAAAAACGGAATTGCATAATACAGCGCCAAACGGACAAAATTGGCCAGCGTCACCTTGATGATCAGCGGCCGATGTCCTTTCAGTTTAGACGTTTCGCTGCCAAACCGATCAAGCTGATCTTTCAACAACGCCAGCGCTTTTTCTTTATTCTTAATGAAATGCAGCCGGCAGCCCAAATTCAAACCGGTTGTACTGATCCACGTATAGACCTTAGGAAAACGCACCAGTGCCCACAGCCCGACAATCACCAGACTGTTGACCAAAAAGCCGATCAGCACCAGCACAAAAAACTGCGAATAATTCGTATAGAAGTGATGAAAACGCAGCACGATCAAAATAAAGACCGAAGCGATCATCGCTGACTGATACACGATAAAATCCATCCACAATACGCTTGCCGAATCACTTAACGGCACGCCCTGTTTCTTAAACACATAGACTTGGGCAAACTGCCCGCCCGAAGCACTTGGCGTCACGCCATGGAAAAAAGAAGCCACCAGAGCGTTGACAATCCCATAATTTAATTTGTAGTGCGGATTACTGATCCGTGCCAACTGCGTCAGAATCCAGCCGATCACACACTGATACAAAATCGCAATCGCAATGATCACGATCAGCCAGCCGAAATTGACCTGCGTCAGAATCCCCATTACTTCATTAAAATTATCTTTCAAGGTAAACCACAGCACTCCGGCTGTGAAGCCTACAATGAGCAGAATATTAATCACATAGTTTCGCGCTTTTTTCATACTTCCTCAGCCTCGTCAATCTATTATACAATGAAAAACAAGGTTGCACAAGGAATATGGATCACCGCCCGCTGCTCTTAAGCCTGTCTTCGATGATTCTTTTTACTTTCTTAAGAAATCCCGCATGGAAAAGAAAAAGAGCTCCCGGCTCTTTTACATCGTTTAAGAATGATATTGATTCAGCACGGTTTCATAGATCGCTTTTAACTGCTGACCCACGCTGGCAATACTGCGCTCCTGAGCGGTTTTCCGGCCTTCTTCATCGACCCGCGGCACCCGCTTCTCTACAACCCCTTCGATCAGATCCGCAAATTCGTCAATCGTATGTCCTTTATAACAATTAACCCGATCCTTCAGCCATGGATCAAACACGCCGATATCGCGGACGATGACCTGCTGCGAGGCTGCCAGCGCTTCCAGAACAACGATGCCTTCGGTTTCCTCATAGGATGGAAAGAAGAACGCATTGGCTCCGGCATAGGCACCTTCGATGATCGCCCCTTTGACATACCCAGGGAAAATAACATTGGCCGGATGATCCTCAACCAGCTCACGGATATTTTTTGGCACGGAAATCAACGGTGTATAGCCAAACCAGATGAATTTGTACTGCGGCAGCCGCTTGGCTACTTCGATGAAGTCCGGCAGTCCCTTGCGTTCAAAATAAAGACCTACCGACAACACGACTTTATCGGTTTCATTCAAACTAAAATATTTGTAATACGCCTTCACCTTTTCCGCATCATAGCTGAACCGATCCAGATCAATGCCGTTGGATACAGCCCAGATTGGAAGATCAATTCCATACCCTTCCAACAAGCGCTTGGAATACGGAGTCGGCGTAATAATCGCATCCGCACTGGAATACAGCGAAACTAAATGCTTCTTGAACAGCGGCGCAATCTGGTTGGACAAGACAAAAGAATTGCGGAAATCTTCTTCCGTGGAATGGGCATGATAAATAACCGGCTTTCCCTCGCGGCGAGCTTTGGCAATGATTCCCGGACTGGCTGGTCCCACTGTATTGATGTGCAGAATATCAAAATCATCGTTAGGGTCCAGGGTATAATCAATCCCCGCCATCGTCAGCGCCTGCTTCTGATGCTTCAGCGCGCGGCCGATGCCAGAGGTCGAAATCACCTTTTCCCCTTCAAAAAATAACAACACTTTCATTCACTCTACCTCGAATCCACTATCAAGTATAATGAAAACCCTATCAATTATCAAGTCTTTCCGCGGTTTTCCAGGCTTTCCTTTGACATTGCCCTGCGATTGTCAAAAACCATTTCGCTGCTGATTCACCGCAGCCCTTTTCTCCCGGCTTTTTTCTATGTTTAACTCACCACAGCTTTTCCTCCAGCCCCTTCTCAAAATCGGTCAACAGTCCTATAATTAGGTCACTTAACCCGTCAGGTCAATAAGGAGATACCTATGAATGACAAGTTTTTCAAGCTTTCTTTAGAAAAGCAGCAGAAAATAACCAGTGCTGCTTATCGCGTCTTTGCCCATAACCGCTATAAAACCGCCTCCATGTCGGAAATTGCCGCCGAAGCAGGAATTTCGAAAGCCCTGCTTTTTCATTATTTTCAAAATAAGAAGGAACTGTATCTCTATCTCTGGCTGAAAGCAATGGAACTGACCAAAGCCTCCATAGCCCAATATAAAACGCTGGAAACTCATGATTTCTTTGAAATGTTAAGGCGCAGCTTGTTGTCAAAATGCGCTCTGATGCGGGATTATCCGGATCTCAGCCGCTTTACCCTGAAAGCCTATTACGAGGCAGATCCTGAAATTGAGACAATGATTCAAAAGCATTTTTCCCAAGCCAGTGAAACCAGCGAAAGTTTAGTTCTTGAACGAATGGAGACCGCCGGTTTGCGGCAGGATCTGGATTTCAATGCCATGATTACGGAAATCTTCTATGCGATGGATGGATATATGCTGAAAAAATATCGTTCGCATGAGCTGGATCCCGATCAAATTGAGCATGAAATTCTTGATCTTGTTCACTTTTGGGAAACCCTCTATACAATCCCGGTGATCCCCCGATGATGCAGCACAGAACGATTCGTGCGCAAGGCGGAACTGTGCACTATTGGATCGATAAAAAAGAAAATGCGGAAAGTATCGTTTTTACCCATGGCGTCACAGCCGATCATACGATGTTTGAAAAGCAGGTTTCCTATTTTGAAAAAGCCTATACGCTCCTGCTTTGGGATGTCCCGATGCATGGACGTTCCCGGCCCTATCAGAATTTTTCTTATCAGGATACCGCTGAAATTCTGCACCAGATTTTGGTGCGGGAAGCCCTGCATAAGGTGTTTTTAGTTGGGATGTCGATGGGCGGCTATCCTTCTCAGCATTTCGCCAAGGCTTATCCCGATCAGGTTCAAGGTTTGATTGCTTTAGATACAACCCCTTTAGGACTGCGGTACTATTCAAAATCAGATCTGTGGTGGCTGAAACAGGTTGTCCCCATGGCCAAAGTCTTCCCGACCGCCATCCTGCGCTGGTCCATGGCTGCGTCTGTGTCGCTGACTCACAATGCTTATCAAACGATGCGTTCAATGCTGGTGCCGCTTTCAAAAGTTGAAATCTTAGAACAAATGCGTGTTGCCTACACCTATTTTGCGATTGAGAATCAAGATGTTTCCTTTCCATTTCCCGTATTGATTCTCGTTGGTGAAAAGGACTGTACGGGCAAGGTAAAAACGTATTGCAAAGCTTGGGCCAAGCATACCGGTTATCCGCTGCATTTCATTCAGAAGGCCCGACATTTTTCAAATGCCGATAACCCCGAACAAGTAAACAAAGAAATTGAAACTTTTATTATAACGATCAGGCAAGGAAGTGACAGTCATGCTTCACTATGACGAATATGGAAGTCCAGATCATCCGACAATTCTTTTGCTTCCCGGCGCAGGCGCGCTGGATACTTTTAATCAGCAGTATGTTTTCGCTGACTCCTATCATCTGCTTGTACTGCACCTGCCAGGTTCTGGGAAAGCTTCAGGAGTTGTCTATGATCCCCACAAAACAACACAGGAACTTCTTGAATTGATCCAGAGTCTGCACCAAAAAGTTGGAGTGATCGGCCATTCCCTTGGCGCTCAGATCGCAATCAGGCTGGTCAGCGAACATCCTGAATTCTTTCATTTCGCAATATTCTTAAGTGCCTGGGTAAAACCGAATCCGCAGAAAATCAAGGGCCTCTGCGCGCTTGCGAAGATATCGGCAAAAATGCTGCATTGGCAAGGTTTAGTCCGTCTTCAAGGTTGGTATTGGCATTACACCTCCCAACAAGCCCGCACGATGGCCGACGATTCCAAGCGCATTTCAGCCGAGGTTTATCGCTCATTTTTTGTTCATACACTGGACTTGTCCAGCCTGCCGGCTTATTCTACAGTAAATATTCCAATGTTAGCCTTTTGCGGAAGCCGGGAGATCAAGGCAATGAAAGAATCGCTGGCTCTGCTGGCAGAAAATCCGCATTGTCAGACAATCCAACTCCGAGGCGTCAATCATGATTTCCCAATGCGGCATGCGCAAACGCTGAACCCACTGCTTCGGCAGTTTATTGCGGAAAATACGAAACTCAAAATTTGATTGTCTTTCTGACCAAAATCCTGCGTTTCGACAAATAGAAAAATAAGAAATGAAAAAACAGAGAGCAATTTCTCAATTGAGAAACGCTCTCTGTTTTGTTCATTCTTGTCAGCTTGACAAGCGATTCAATTTCGCTTACCCGGTTTTCTAAAGAAACAGGGTTACGATTTATTCTTCCGACAGCTTGACTAAGCGTGTATAACGGCGCTGAGCATCCTTCTTTGTTCTTTCGAACATTTCGTATGCTTTTTCACCTTTCAGCTTCGGCAGCTGGCTGTAACGGGTTTCGTTCAGCAGGAAGGCCTGGAACAGATCCCAGTTCGGTTCCTTGGAATCGATCGTCAGCGGATGTTCTTCGTTGCGCGGATCGAAACGGTAAAGAACAGTATAACCACATTCAACAGCTTTTGCCTGAACTCTCTGATGGTTCGCCAGACCGCCCTTAATGCCGTGTTCAGCACATGGTGCGTAAGCGATGATCAGAGATGGTCCTTCATAGCTTTCAGCTTCCTTGAAGGCCTTCAGTGTCTGGGCACGGTTGGCGCCCATCGAAACGGAAGCAACGTATACATGACCGTAAGCCATAGCGATCTGACCGAGGTCTTTCTTCGCTGTGCTCTTACCGCCGGCTGCGAACTTCGCAATCGCGGCCGACTGGGAAGACTTGGAAGCCTGTCCACCAGTATTGGAGTAAACTTCAGTATCCAGAACCAGAACGTTGACGTTCAGGTTGTTGGCCAAAACATGATCCAATCCGCCGTAGCCGATATCATAAGCCCATCCGTCGCCGCCGACGATCCAGATTGATTTGCCAACCAGATCGCGTTCGTAGTCTAACAGTTCCTTGACTGCTTCATTAGCCGAAGCCTTAACACCGGCAATGATCGCATCTTTGACTTCGCGCTGTGCATCACGGTTGCTGCCGGCAGCCAGATATTTCTCGAAAGCTTCTTTCAGTTCCGGTTCGACAGAATCCAGATTGTTTTCCATCAAAGACAGAATCCGAGCTTCCTTGAAATTCTGCGCCAAAGCCATACCATAGCCGTATTCAGCGTTATCTTCAAACAGGGAGTTTGCCCAAGCAACACCATTGCCTTCCGCATCATTGGAGAACGGTGTAGATGGTGTGGACGAGCAGTAAATCATCGAGCAGCCGGTAGCGTTGGCGATCATCATATCCTTGCCGAACAGCTGAGAAGCCAGCTTGTAGTAAGGGGTTTCGCCGCAGCCCGGGCAGGCTCCGGAAACCTCAAAGTAAGGCATTGCGAACTGAGAACCCTTGACGGTATCGACTGGGAAGTAGTTCGTCTTGTATTCCGTATGCTTGAACAGGTAATCCGCTAACGGTTCCTGATCCAGCTTTTCGTTGATATCCACCATCTTCAGCGCTTTGTTGCCGCCCTTACCCGGACATTCAACAACGCACAGACCGCAGCCAACGCAGTTGGCCGGAGAAACCTGAATCCGATACTTCAGATTTTCGACGCCCTTGCCCATTGCCTGGATCGTCTTGAATTCCATCGGTGCATTAGCAATTTCTTCATCGGTCAGTAAGAACGGACGAATCGTTGCATGCGGGCAGACGAAGGAACAGAATCCGCACTGGATACAGTTGTTCGGATCCCAAGTTGGAACCTGAACGGCAATCGTACGCTTTTCCTTGAAGGAAACGCTGTTGTGGATCGAGCCGTCCAGGATATCATGCTTCATGAAGTTGGATACCGGCAGATCATAGCCTTCCAGCGAGTTGATCGCCATGACATGATTGTCAAAGTAATCATCACCGGTCAGCTTGCGTCCGGAATCATAACTCAGCTGCGCCCATTCCGGCTTGACTTCAATTTCAACCAGGCCGTTTTTGCCCTGATCGATCGCCTTGTAGTTCAGCTGGACGATTTCGTCGCCCTTCTTGGAGTAGGACTTCTTCGCCATGTACTTCATCAGCTCAACGGCTTTTTCATACGGCATAATCTGTTCATTCAGCGCGAAGAATGCCGACTGCAGAATCGTATTGGTCCGACGGCCCATGCCGATTTCCTGAGCGATCTTTGTCGCGTCGATGATATAGAACTTCGCGTTCTTCTTCGCCAGCTGTGCCAGCATGCGGTTCGGCAGGTGATCCTGCAGCTCATCCGCAGCAAATGTTGTGTTCAGTAAGAAGGTTCCGCCGTTCTTCAGGCAGCTGACCATGTCATACTTGAAGCAGTAAGCATCCAGACTGCAAGAAACGAAATCGGCGTTTTCAATATAATACGTGGAACGGATCGGAGAATGACCGAAACGCAGGTGGGAACGGGTAACACCGCCGGCTTTCTTCGAGTCATACTGGAAATAAGCCTGCGCATACTGATCGGTGTTGTCGCCGATAATCTTGATCGATGACTTGTTCGCCGAAACCGTACCGTCAGATCCCAAACCGAAGAACAGGCAGGATGTATAATCCGCACCCACATGGAATTCCGGATCGACTTCCAAGCTTAAGTGGGTTACATCATCGTTGATGCCGATCGTGAATTCAGCCTTCGGCGCTTCTTTTGCCAGTTCATCATAAACCGCTTTGATCTGATTCGGCTGCGTATCGCGGGAGCTTAAGCCGTAGCGGCCACCGATGATCGTCAGATCCATGCCCTTCAATGCATCCATAACATCGAGATACAGCGGTTCGCGGGCGCCCATTTCCTTGGTGCGGTCCAGAACAGCGATCTTTTTGACCGAAGCCGGCAGAACCGCTGTCAGATACTTCACGGAGAACGGACGATACAGATGAACTTTGATCAAACCGACTTTTTCGCCGCGCTTGGTCAGCTCGTCAATGGTTTCCTTGACGGTTTCCGTAACCGAACCCATCGCGATGATGATGCGTTCAGCATCCGGTGCGCCATAATAAGTAAACGGCGCATATTCACGGCCAGTATGTTCGCTGATCTTCTTCATGTAATCAGCAACGATATCCGGAATCGCTTCGTAATGCAGATTCTGTGCTTCACGGCCCTGGAAATAGATATCATCATTTTCCGCACCGCCACGGGTTACGGCATTGGTATGCGGATTCAAGGCTTTCGCCCGGAACGCTTCTACAGCATCCGTGTCAATCAAGCTCTTTAAGAACTCATAATCCATGACTTCGACTTTCTGAATTTCGTGAGAAGTTCTGAAACCATCAAAGAAATGGAGGAACGGTACCGAACCCTTGATCGCAGCCAGGTGAGCAACACCCGCCAGATCCATCGCTTCCTGAACAGAATGCGATGCCAGCATGCAGGCGCCGGTCTGACGGCATGCATAAATATCACTGTGATCCCCGAAAATGCTCAGCGCGCGGGTTGCCAAGGAACGGGCAGCAACATGAATAACGCCTGGCAGCAATTCACCGGCCATCTTATAGATATTTGGAATCATCAGCAGTAAGCCCTGGCTTGCTGTAAACGTAGTCGACAACGCACCGCCCTGCAGAGCGCCGTGTACCGCGCCGGCGGCACCGCCTTCAGACTGCAGTTCCGCAACTTTGACAATCGTGTCAAAAATGTTTTTCCGGCCCTGAGTAGCCCATGCGTCAACGACTTCAGCCATCGGTGAGGATGGGGTGATAGGATAGATTGCAGCTACTTCAGTAAACGCATACGCGCAATGTGCGGCAGCTGTATTGCCATCCATGGACATAAAAGTTTTTGTCATGGTTAAACCTCCTGTACTCTCTAACCGTTATCATTATAAAACAAAAGGTTTGATTTTTAAACCTCGATTTTCAACTTCTTCCCGCTTCTTTCCCTTTTTTGCCTGTTTTTTTCAAGCGCTTTCCATCTTATGATTTAAACTTTACAATTTGCCTGAAACCGAGCCGTCAAAAAAGGATGAAACCGATTGATTTCATCCTCCATTGCCTACACTTGAATCCGTGTCCAGCGTGCCTCGCGGAAGCGCCAATAGCTGACCAGATAGCGCGTAAACTGATCAAGAAACACGGACAGCCAGGCTCCGGCCAGTCCCATCTGCAGCGGATAGCACATGACCCAGGTCAAGACCGGCCGTACGATTGTGACGCTGACAAACATCAGCAGTGCGACAAACTTAACGTCACCCGCTCCGCGCAGCGAACCGACGATGATGACCTGTACAATCTGAAATAAAACGGTGATGGAAAGAATGATCAGCGGTGTTTCCCCAGCCAGGATGACCGCGGTCTCGTTGGTGAACAGCGCCATCAGCTGCGCTCGGAACAGAGTGATCGAACCGGAAACCACAATCGCCAGAATCAGACCGATCCGCTGCGACACCTTGCCGTAGATAATCGCCAGATCCGAACGGTTGGCGCCCAGACTTTGTCCGACTAACGACGTATTGGCAATCGACAGACCGTCGCCGACCGAGAATGAAATCGACATGATGTTCATGACGATCTGATGGGCAGCGAAAGCGACTGTTCCCAAGCCCGCAACCGCTTTGGCATACATCAGAAAGCCGATCCGCAGAAAGATCTGTTCAATGAATGCTGACCAGCTGATCCGGTATAAATCCTGAATCGCCGACAGATCCGGCTTCCATGACTGCTGCTTATGCAGCTTCAGAAAGCCCTCGGTATGCGTTACCGAATACACCGCAATCAAAAACGAAACGATGTTGCCGATCGCTGTGGCAATCGCCGCTCCCGCGACTTCCAGACGCGGGAAGAAAAACAGGCCGTTGATCAAAAGCGCGTTGAACACAAGATTGACAAGGTTGGCGGCGATGTTGGTCACCATCGAAATCCGCGTGTTGCCCACGCCGCGTTGGGCCGCGGTGATCGTCAAGCCGATGCAGTAAAAGAAATTGCCGAACATGATAATCCGGAAATAGGTCACCGCCAGACCTAAATAATCCGGCGTTGCCCCGGCAAAAGCCAGGATCTGCGGGGCAAACAGCGCTCCGCCTAGCGAAAGCAGAAACGAAAACCCGACGCTTAACAACAACGCCTGACGTAGATAGGTATTCGCTTCCTGCTGCTTGCCGGCTCCCTTACGGCGTGACACAAGCACGGTAACGCCGGTGTTGAGCGCCAGAATTGTCGCCAGCACAAGAAACTTCGGCTGATTGGTAATGCCGACGGCCGCGATTGACGCCGACCCCAGATTGCCGACCATCATCAAATCGACGGCGCCGATTAACGCGATCAGAACACTTTCAACAGCGCTGGGCCAGGCGATTTGATAGGTTCGTTTATAAATGGCTTTGTTGCTAGGTATTTCGCCGCAGATCTGACTGGGTTTGATCATTCCCTGCCAGCGGAAAAAATTCAATATTGCACTCACGTTGAACTCCCCCTCAATTCTATAACGAATAGTTTACCATATTTCCGCATAAAATGCGGCATCCAATTCTGCCTTTGCTTAAGGGAAAACGAATGACCTTGTTTTCATCAGGAATAAGAAAAGGAAATCCGCAGCAGCGTTCTGGATTTCCCAACAAAACATTTATTTTTCCAAAAGATAAGCCGCACACAGCATATAGGCTGCGCTGACTCCCTGCATATGCGTCCGCTCCATCCCATGGCTGGCATGCACGCCCGGGCCGATCAAAGCCCCGCGGATATCATTGCCGCCTTTGAGCGCCGCTCCGCAGTCGCTGCCGTAATACGGATAAATATCGACGGCATACGGCAGATTGTGCGCCTGAGCCAGTTCAATCAGCCGGCTGGTCATCGAATAATCATACGGTCCGCCGGAATCCTTGGCACAGATCGACACATCCGTTTCCGTACAGCTCAGATCGGATCCGATGCAACCCATATCCACGGCCAGCAGCTCGACGACATCCTGCGGAATCCACGCGGCGCCATGGCCAACCTCCTCATATGTAGAAAACAGGAAGTAGGTTTTCTGCGGCAGCGTCACCGCCTCCTCTTTCAGCGCTTTTAACAGCGTCAGAAAGATCGCCGCGGAAATCTTGTCGTCCAGAAAGCGGGATTTAATAAAGCCGCTCGGTGTGATCGTCGTCTTGGGATCAATCGCAATGATGTCTCCCGGCTGAATTCCCAATTTGCGCACATCCTCTTCATTGCGGACAAGCTCGTCGATCCGCACTTCCATCGTTTCTTCCGTCCGTTCCTGACTTGATGCTTCCTTGTAAACGTGCACGGCCGGAGCCGTGGACAAGATCGTTCCGGTATAAACTTGTCCCTTGCGGGTGATGATGCGGCAGTATTCGCCATCCAGCGTCGGCAGGCACGGACCGCCTAAACGTGTAAAGGCCAGCTTGCCGTCCTTTTTGATCGCGCGGACCATCAGTCCCAGCGTATCCGTATGCGCACTGAGGGCGACGGCCGGCTTATCCGCAGGGCCCTGAATTTCCACGATCAGATTGCCCTTGGCATTGCGGTAGCTGGCATAGCCTAAGGAACGCACCTGCTGCTCGATCCAGTCAATCGCCAGCCGCGTATAGCCGGTCGGACTGTCGATGTTCAATAATGCTTTCGCATACTCCGCCAAAATCTGTTCATTCATCGGTTTCACTGTAAATTTCCTCTTTTCTTCTAGCTGATATAAACGCCGTCCTGGCCATCCGTTTCACTGACCAGCACCTTCACTTCTTCATTCAGCGAAGTCGGTACGTTCTTGCCGACATAATCGGCCCGGATCGGCAGTTCGCGGTGTCCCCGGTCAACCAGCACCGCCAGATGGATTGCCCGCGGCCGGCCGAAATGCATGATGCCGTCCATCGCCGCTCGGACGGTCCGGCCTTTATACAGCACATCATCAACCAGAATGACCACTTTATCCTGCACCGCAACGGTTAAGGTCTGCTGCACCTCGCTGCGTTCAACATCATCCCGCCAAGCAGAAATATCCAGACTGTCGCAGGGAATATCACATTCCTCAAACTGATCGATCATCTGCTTCAGGCGTGTCGCCAAAAATTCTCCGCGGGTCTTGATGCCGACCAACACCAGTCCTTCCACCCCTTTGTTTTTTTCTACGATTTCATGCGCCATGCGCACCAGCGAACGCTTCATCGAACTGGCGTCCATGATTTCTTTCATCTTCCATTTCTCCTTTCATCACACGATCTGGAACAAATAAAATTTAAGATACCGGGTTTCCGGCACAGACATTAAAATAGGATGATCCGGCGCCTGATGCCGGACCTCGATCTGCCGCAGCTCGACCTTGGCCTTCTGCGCCGCCTCCTGCAGCATGACTTCAAACATTGCATCCTCCATAAAATGGGAGCACGACGCGGTTGCCAGCAGCGCACCCCGCGGCAGCAGCTTCATCGCCAGCGTATTGATCTGACAATAGCCCTGATAGGCGTTATGAATCGTCTTGCGGGATTTGGTAAAGGCCGGCGGATCAAGAATGATATAATCAATCCCCTGCGTCTTCCATTTTTCATCCGCCAGCAGATCAAAAACATCGCCCTGCACAAATTCCATTTTCGCTTCCAAGCCATTCAGCTGGGCATTACGCTTAGCACTGGCCAGCGCACTGGCCGAGATATCCGCCGCAATAACCCGTTTGGCTCCACCCTTGGCTGCATTCAATGCAAATGAACCGGTATGCGTGCAGCAATCCAGCACCGTACGGCCTTGAGCCAGACGAGCTGCCGCCGCACGGTTGTATTTCTGATCAAGAAAGAAGCCGGTTTTCTGACCTTCGCCAAAATCCACTTCATAGCGGATCCCATTTTCCACGATCTGCGTCAGTGTGCTGTTTGGATGCTCAAAGCCCGCTGCCCAGCCTGCCCCTTCGCTCATTCCCTCTTTTCTGCGCAGAGCTATATCGTTGCGCTCATAGATGCCTTCAATCGGTTCTCCTAGCTTTTCCATTTCTTCCCATAATAAGGCAAACAGCTGATCCTTGATCTGTTCTATGCCTAGCGACATGATCTGGCTGACCAGGATCGACCCGAACCGATCGACCGTCCAGCCGGGAAAATGATCCGCTTCCCCAAAAATCAGGCGGCAGCAGCTAAAGTCAGCGCCCATCACAATCCTGCGGTAATCCAGACTGTAGCGAATCCGGCGGCGCCAGAATGCCTCATCAAACTGGTCGTTGGCATTCTGCGACAGAACCCGCACGCGAATCAGCGATTGATCATTATAAAATCCGGTTCCCAAGTAGGTTCCCTTTTCATTGATGAGATCGCACAGCGCCCCGTTAGGCGTCGGCTCGGCGGTGATGACTTCCCCGGCATAAACCCAAGGATGGCCGCCCTGCAGACTGCGCTGCGCCTTTTTCGTTACTGTTACCTTGGCAAACTGGCGTTGTTGTTTCATTCTTCATCCCTCTTTTTCACAGTCTTATCTTATCTGAAAGCCTGGAAAATTACAAATATTCTTTTCGCCATTTTCCGGTTAAACCTTTGACAAGGCCGCAAAAAGAGTGTAATCTGGAAAGGCACCGTTTTTTATCATTTCTGCAAGCCAGACTTCTGTTTTTATTCACAATCCAAAAAAACAGGAGAAAAGAGGGTGCCAGGAATATGAGTTATGACTTTTTCAGCATGAATACGATTTGTGACAGTGTTGTGCTTCATCACAGACTTTTTTATTGCGTTAATGAGTTATTTCGGGTGCCCGACAATAACCGAAAACCGCAGTTAAGCCGTCCTGCTCAGCTGCTTCACGAATTAGGCATGCCCAGCAGTCTTTCCGGTTATCGGTTCTTGGAATTCGCGATCACGACGATCGCGGAACAGCCGCACTTGCTCAAGAACCTGGACCGCGGGTTATATCCGAGGATTGCCAGAAAGTTTGACAGCACCAATGGCCGTGTAGAAAAAAACATTCGCTGTGCGATTGAGCGAACCTGGCTGAGGGGAAATTCGGCGCTGATCCATGAGATTTTCGGTTATTCCGTCAATCCGCAACAGGGCCGTCCTTCAAACGCTGAGTTCCTCTGCGCTGTTGTTGACTATCTGAATCGTTGACCGGTTCAGAAGCCGTTGATTATGCGCAGTCTAAAAGATCCGCCGATTTCAGCAGAGGATCCCGAATCTTTGAAACCCCCGTTGGGGATTCAGGGAATCGGGAGCTGAACAGCGGATCTTTTTTCTGTTTTCTTTGAAGGAATTGTTCAGTCCGGCTGGGATGTTTGAGAAGCGGCCATACTTTGCCGGGCAAGCGCATGCACCTGCTCCTTGAACTGACGGCCGCGCTGCTCATAGTCGGTAAACTGATCCCAGCTCGCGCAGACCGGCGACAACAGGACAATATCGCCCTCCCCAGCCAGCTGATATGCCTGATCAACGGCTTCCTGCATTGTTTCCACGACGATGGCATCCGGACGCAGCGCCTTGAGCTGAGCGCGGGTTTCGCCATAGACAATCATCGTTTTAATCCGTTCCAGAACCGGCTTCAATCCTTCAAAGCCGGTTTTTTTGTCATACCCGCCGGCCAACAGGATCACCGGTTTATCAAAGGCATTTAACGCTACACAGGTCGCATCGACGTTGGTGCCTTTGGAATCGTTGTAATAGCGCGCTCCCTGAATTTCAGCCACGAACTCAATGCGGTGTTCCACCCCTTTAAAGGCTTGGATGCCCGCGCGGATCTGATCGGCGCTGACGCCCATTTTTACCGCCATCGCCGCCGCGACCATCGCATTCTGTAGATTGTGCTTGCCCGGCAGATGCAGATCGCTTAACGCAAACAGCGGCTGATCCAACAGCCAGACCTGATCTTGCTTAACGCATAAGTCAGCCGGCTGCTTCAGCGAAAACGTCACGCCCTGGCAAGGCAGATCGGTACAGCGGCGGACGATTTCCGGATCGTCCAAGTTCATCAAAAACCAATCGTCATCGCGCTGATTTTTCCAAACCCGCATCTTAGCCTCATAATACGCCTCTAAGGATCCGAAATAATCCAGATGATCCGGGGTCAGATTCATGCAGACAGAAACAACCGGATGAAATTTTTCCATGGCGACCAACTGAAACGCTGCCACTTCCAAGGCGATATCCGTCTTCTGATCTCCCTGTTCGCGCACGATTTCACTTAACGGCACGCCGATATTGCCGGCTGCTCGGGCATTGGGACGCTTGCGCTGAAGCAATTCCGCCAGCAGCGTCGTTGTCGTCGTTTTGCCGTTGGTCCCGGTCACCGCCGCATAGGCAAACTGATCGGTAAACCACGAAGCCACTTCGATCTCATTGACAATCCGCACTTGTTTCTCAACAAAGTACTGCACAAATGGAGCCTGATAGGGAATTCCAGGATTTTTCACGATCAGATCCCAGTTTTCCATCTTTAAAAACTCCGGATGCCCGTGGTCCAGTACCTGAACCCCGGCTTCTTCCAGTTCCCGCTTGGCATCAATTTGCTTCATATCCGTCAGCGTCACCGCATGATGATGCGCGGCCAATAACAGAGCCGCCTGAGTTCCGCTGCGGGCAGCACCAATAATTAAGACTTTCATCCTACATCACTCCTATCAGAAAGCCGGCCACTGTACAGACCAGCTGCAAAATCCAGAACATCAGAACGACCTGCGTTTCCCGCATGCCGCCTAAAACAAAGCTGTAATGAATCGGGGTATAGCGGAAGACCCGCTTCCCGCGCAGCTTTACGGAAGAAATCTGAATGATGACGCACAGCGTTTCCCATACGAATACGCCACCGATCACCACGACGGCAATTTCCTGCTTTAAAATCATGCCAACCGCAGCAAGCGCACCGCCCAAAGCCAGCGAACCGGTATCGCCCATAAAGATTTTGGCTGGATGCGAATTGTATTTCAGAAACCCTAAAAGCGCCCCCATCACCGCCATGATAAACGTTGCGATCGCCAGTTTTTCCTGCTGCAGCGCAAACATCACAAACGGCGCAAAGGCCAGAAAGCTGCACCCGGCTGCCAAGCCATCCATGCCGTCCGTCAGATTGACGGCGTTGGAAGCTCCGGTAAACATAAAGAAGACCAGCAGCATATACAGTGCGCCTAAAGGAATCACCCACCGAACAAACGGAAGGATGACATCGGTCGAAGCATTCTGACGGTACATAAAGAAGAACAGCACCGCCAGAAGCAGCTGCAGAAAGAACTTGTACTGCGGCTTAAGCCCTTCGTTGTTCTGGCGGATCACGATGATATAATCGTCCAGAAATCCGATCAGTCCATAGCCGACATACGCCAGCATCACGATCATCGCCTGCAGATCACGGATCGCTGAAGGCTGCAGGATAAGCGTGACCAATAACGGCGTCAGCACAAACACGATGCCGCCCATCGTCGGCGTCTTCTGCTTCTGCTTGTATTCTTCCAAGGAATACTCGCTGACTGTCTGGTTGTAGTTGATTTTATGTAGATAGGAGATCAGCATCGGCATCGTCACTAAGACGATGATGAGGCTGATTCCAAAGGCACTGACTAATGTTAGAAACATGTTTCTTTCCTCCCCGCCTGCCCCAGCCATCGTTCAATCCATTCCCGATCGCTGAGACAAGTCATTGTCGTGTCCTGGATCAGGGAAGTTTCCCCGCCTTTTCCAGCGACTATTATTATATCATCAGTTTGCGCGCCGTCGAGTACAAATTTTATCGCTTCTCCCCGCTCGCGGATGATTTTCTGCCGGCCGTCGCAGCCCTCGGCAATCTGCGCTAAAATTCGATTCGGATCTTCAGAGCGCGGATTATCGTCGCACAGCACGACCTGATCACAATACAGGCAGGCAAGCCTGCCCATCTGCGGCCGTTTGTCCGCTTCCCGATCACCGCCGCAGCCAAACACGACCCACAGCTGCCGGCCGCGTTGGTCCGCCATCGTTCGCCAATGCTTCAGCATCGCTTCCATCGCGCTGGCAGTATGGGCATAATCCACAACGGCCAGCACCGGATGCTCCGTCACAATTTCCATCCGGCCGGCCGGCAGCCGGGCATGACGGGCAAAGTCCAGCATTTTTTCCCAAGCCAGATCCAAGGCAAATCCGCAGGCCAGGGCAGCCGTCAGGTTATAGCGGTTAAACGCTCCGGCCAGCGGCGTTTCAATGCGGTGATCGTTCAGCTCAAAGGTCAGTGAATTCCAGGTTTCCGCAATCGGTTTGATTCTAAAATTGACGCTTTCCTCTCCATAGGTAAACACCGGTCTGCCGATCTTCGCCAGCCAACGCCGAGTAATCGGATCATCCTGGTTGAGAATGGCCGTGCCTTTTTCCTTTAATTTTTCAAACAACAGAAATTTCGCCTGTTGATAGGCTTTCAGCGTTTTGTGATAGTCCAGATGATCCTGCTTCAGATTCGTCAGAACTGCCAGATCAAAAAACAGACCATCTACCCGATGCATTGCCAAAGCCTGCGAACTGACCTCCATAATCACGACCTCAACCCCACGCTGACAAGCCTCATCCAATAACCGCACCAACGTCAAAGGATCCGGAGTTGTATTGGGACTGGCGCGGTTTTCGCCTTCGATCAAAATCCGGCCGGTGCCGATCAGACAGCACCGCCGTCCATTTTCGCAAAACAGATCGTAAAGCAGCTGGGTGACAGTGCTCTTGCCATTGGTTCCGGTCACGCCGATCATCGTCAGCTTCAATGCTGGATAATCATAATACGCCTGAAGCAAAAGCGGATAAACAGAGCGTGGATCCGGATGCACGAAAGTTCGCTCACCCGGCTGATCGCTCAGAACATACCCGCCGCGTTGGCGCACGAGCTCTGCCCATTGCCGGCCGTCTGTTCGTGTTCCTTGAAGCGCGACAAACAGACCATTTTCACCAATTTCCTGCGCGCGGTCGCTGATGCCGCTCAATTCCACCGTTTCCTGACATTCGATTCCGATAACCCGCAACAGCTCATTTAGCCGCCGTCTTCGGGCAGTACAGCCAGACTGTTCCTTGTTCATCAATTTTCACCCCCGGACTTGGCAGCTGATCTACAACCACATCCCCTTCGCCGATCTTCACCAGCTTCAGATTCTCATTTTTCACTTTTTTGTATTCCTGACCGATATAATCCCCAACCTCGATTGTGACCGGATCAGTCCACAGCTTAATTTTCGCCATCTGATCATCCGTTCGCTTCACCTCATAAAGCGTCAGAACATCTTCCAAGACATTGCGGACAATCGGCGAAACAACCGTCCCGCCATACTGAATGTTGGACTTCGGCGCATCCAGCGCAATATAGACGACAATCTGCGGATCATCAATCGGCGCGGCGGCAATCGTGGACAGAATATACTCGCCGCTCAGATAAGCTCCGTCCTTGGCTTTCTGGGCAGTACCGGTCTTGCCGCCGATCTTATAGCCGTCGATATAGGCACCTTTGGCTCCGCCCAGCGCAACGACACTTTCCAAAGCATAGCGCATCTTAAAGCTGGTATCCTCGCTGATGACCTGCCGCACGGCATTCGGCTTAACCTCAACGATCGGATCTTTGGTTGTCGGATGCAGAATGGCCTTGGTGATATAAGGCTGATATAATGTTCCGCCGTTGACAATCGCACAGAAGGCTGTGACCAGCTGAATTGCCGTTACGGAAATGCCCTGACCAAACCCCGTTGTCGATTGTTCCAATAAACCCCAATCGTCAGTATTAAACAGAATACCCTTGGCTTCACCCGGCAGATCAACGCCGGTTTTCTGACCAAATCCGAACTTATCCAAATATTCGCTCAGATTGTCCCCGCCCAGCATCTGCGCGATATGCACAAAACAGGGATTGGACGAGTTCTGCAGACACTGCATATAGGTCTGCTGCCCATGACCGCCGGCTTTCCATGACTTCAGCCGTGCCCCTTCCACGATTTCATAGCCGCGGTCATAATACCCATCGTGTTCCATATCGAACAAACCTTCTTCCAATCCGGCAGAGAACGTCACCGTCTTAAATGTCGAACCCGGCTCATAGCTCATCCAAACCGGCAGATTGCGGTTATAGACCGATTCATCATAATCCTGATAATGATTAGGATCAAAGTCCGGCTTGGACACCATCGCCAGAATTTCTCCGGTGTTGGGATTCATCGCCATTCCCCAGGCAGAATCTGGATTATAGCGCTCCATCGCATTGTTCAGTTCCCGCTCCAAAATGCTTTGAATCCGCGTATCAATCGTCAGCATGACGTCCATTCCCTGACCCGGTGCTTCATAGCGTTCCGAATAGATCTTGACCGGATGACCCTTGGCGTCAAACGGAATTTTCATGCTTCCCTTGTTCGCTTTCAGAATTTCCTCATACTGCAGTTCCAGTCCGGCTAAGCCCTGATTGTCAACACCGGTAAAGCCCAAGACCTGAGCCAGATAGGCGCCGTTGGGATAATAGCGCAGGGAATCCTGAACTAAATACACTCCGGTTAAATCCAAATGATCAATCGCCTTGGCCTGTTCGTTGGAAATCAAGCGGCCGTAAGGTACAATCCGCTGTGTTGAAACCTTGCGCGTAATCTGCGTGTAAATTTTGTCTTTTTCTGTTTGAAGAATCTCTGCCAGCAGCTGTGCTGTACTTTCAGGATCTTCGATCTGGGCCGGTACAACCATCACAGAAGTCGAGGGAATATCACTCGCCAGGACTTCACCGTTGACATCCAGCAGATTGCCGCGCAGTCCGGAAACTGGAAAATCCCGTTCCCATAGATCCTGCGCTTTGGAAAATAAGCTCTGGCGATCCAAGATTTGAATCCAGGCCAGCTTTCCGATAATCAAAGCAAAAATGACCGTACCGCCGATCACGATTTTATTGATGCGTTTTTTGATCCGCGTACTCAGCATTCGATCACCTCTGCTTCATCCTATGAAAAAAGACCCGCAAACATGCGAATCTTTCTTTTGTCTTTTGTTTGCGGATCTTCAAGATGACATTTTGCTTTTAGGATTCGCCCCCATCAGCCTTCCCCTTGTTCTGACGCATCTTCTTTCCTTTAAACCCGTTTTTGCGGATACAATACACAGGAGAATCCGTCAATTCCGGTATGTTTATTCTGTTCAAAATTTGAAGTATAAAAGCAAACTCCAATTCAGCGTTCTTCTAATTCAGATGAACTTTTTCATTAATTTACAAAATCAACTCATAAAATCTGTGCTGTAACCTTACTTTTTTCTATTTTTGGCGGGGCTTTTTCCAATTTTCCGCAATATTAGAAATGTAGGATTTCTT